>Ga0180429_10003260_pt1 | contig 13176 bp, 13 predicted proteins | sample SS_ome_FD_132428 | JGI IMG/M metagenome (GOLD analysis project Ga0180429, IMG submission 132428) | Hypersaline lake sediment archaeal communities from the Salton Sea, California, USA - SS_1_S_1 metaG | ecosystem: Environmental > Aquatic > Non-marine Saline and Alkaline > Hypersaline > Sediment ...
GCAAAGGGAATGACCTCTGACAGAATGAAGGCTCGTCCCAATAAAAAACCGATGATCATATAGATCAGCCCTTTATAAAAAAAGAGGGAATATAAATGCTGCATTACAAGCTTCGTCGTGCTGCCAATCCATGAATACAATTTTTGAACAACAGGTCCAGCTATTGGGCTGTTCACTCTTCTTTCCGCTTTTTCCATGCTCTCATCTCCCACTCGTTTATTCGTTGCTTGCCATTATAACGAAAGATGAAATAGGATTTTGTCAAAAGAAGGTAATGAATTCAAAGAACTGTTCGACGCTTTTTGTAGCATGCTTCAATCACTCTTGATAAGTCGAGTCCATTCCCGTTATTTTGCGTATTTTTATGCAGCAAAAAAACCGGCTTCAGAAGAAGCCGGTTTCCGGAATGACCCGTACGGGATTCGAACCCGTGTTACCGCCGTGAAAGGGCGGTGTCTTAACCACTTGACCAACGGGCCTTCATATAAGTAGCGGCGGAGGGGATCGAACCCCCGACCTCACGGGTATGAACCGTACGCTCTAGCCAGCTGAGCTACACCGCCATGTTGTTGATTTCTTTTAACGCACAAGTTCTATAATACAAAGGATTGTCCTATCCGTCAATAGAAATTTTAATAAAAATTTTATAAGACAATAAAAAGGCATCCGTTGGGATAAGACGAATGCCTTTCGTATATATAGAAAGCAGCAAGTTAACCTCTTCTTGCTCCGCGCCCTCCACGTTTTGATTCCGTGTTGCGTTTTAGAGACGATAAGCGATCTTCACTGTCTTTTAAAAACTTATTCATTTTCTGTTCAAACGTTTCTTTAGAGCGGAAATCATTTTTAGGTCTCGCAGGTCTTGATGATTGAGGACGGTCTACAGCCTTTTTGATCGACAAGCCGATTTTCCCATCTTTCTCAACATTGATGACTTTAACTTCTACTTGATCACCAACCTTCAGATGATCATTAATGTCCTTCACGTAGTTATCGGCTACTTCGCTAATATGAACAAGACCTGTTGATCCTCCAGGCAGTTCAACAAACGCTCCGAAATTTGTAATACCTGTTACTTTCCCTTGCAACTTGCTGCCAACTTCAATCGACATAAAAAAAGTGCTCCTCCTTAGACTTAAAAAAGATCATTTGTTTAATTATACATAAAGAAAAAAATAAGTGTCAACAAGGCTACTTGCTCTTATCTTCAAACTTGAAGATGATTTCGCCATCTTTTGAGAGGTAATAATCCTTTCTGGCAAGCTCTGCAACGTAGTCCTCATCCTTTAATTTCACAATCTCATCTTTCAAATCCGATTTTTTTGCTTCCAGTTGTTCCAATTGTTTCAAAAGGTCTTCTTTCTTCTCTTGCTTCGCGCTGATATCCGAAGTCTGCGACCAAAGAGAACTGACAATCACAATCGCCGACAGCAGCACAACGGCGCCGAAAACCATCAACCGTCTGTATAGACCGCGTCTTTTTCTTTTCAGCTGCTGCTGTTTTCGCTCCATCTGCTCTTTGTATTCGTTCTGTATTTGCGATATGTTGCGTCTCGTGGGATCATTCATTCCAGACGGCCTCCCCTCATTTTTTTAAAAGTTTTGCCTTAATGGTTATGAATAGTTTCTTCCCCTTTTCGAAAAATCCTGCTCCTTTTTGCAAAAAGCGTCTCAACAATCCCCGAACCGGGGCGGGAAGAAGCCTGCAGCATTGATATAGTATAAAATAAATCGGATATCCTGCAAATTTTAATATCTTATATAAACATACCGCAAAAAAACGAAAAAGAACATAGATATTTCTCATTGTAAAAAGAATGATGGCAAAAATAGCTTGAAACGTCCATATAACAGGCCGAAACACCATCATCTGCATCATCTTTGAGACCAGCCTGGAGATGAATATGAAAAAGGAAATCATCCATTCCAAAAGCTTGATATAGATCTGCTTAAAAAGGCTTTGATAAGCGGCAAATCCAAGCATGACCGCCAGAAAGATATAAATTCGGAATTCCCCTTCATTCACGCTCAGCAAAACATAGAAAAAAAGGAGACCTTGTACCACCCAAAACAAAAAGTCATGGAGAAACAACAGCCACCTTGCTGTTTTTGAGCGAACGACAAAACGGGTGTAGGTGTCAAGGGAAGCGCCAAGCCATGCCCCCATTCCGGCCATGGCCAGCATCGTATAGAACTGAGTGGTCAGCGTCATTTAAACAACTTGCTAAAAAATCCTTTAGCTTTCTCCCCCTGCTGCTCATCCAAATAGACGAGATCAAGCACTCTTCCCTTGATGGAGACAACGCCTTTTTCCACATCGAGATTCTTCATCTGCAGGTTTTCGCCTCTGACTGCCAGCATGCCCATGACCGTCTCAAGTAAGAATTCCTCATTGTCAAAGCTCTCGACCTGTTTGACACCGGATATATCCAGCAGCTTGCGGCCCTTCATCGTCACATTATGTTCAGGACCAGATGCCCCGCCGGAAGGGTTGTGCTGATCATAATATACATTCATCGATTCATCCCCCATATCCTCATACTAAAGATTCGATACTGCATTGTATGAGACGGGGGATTTTTTTAGAACAAGCCTATTCTCCTCCCAGCTTCTCTTCTTTGAGAACGGTATACATATCAGCGGCTTCTTCTTTTTTTGTCGTATCCTTCAATTCATTGACTTTGACGGTTACAAGCTTTTGGCCAAAACGCACCGCAAGCTCGTCTCCCGCTTTGACAACAGAGCTTGCTTTCGCCTGCTGGCCATTGATCGAAATTCTTCCCTGGTCAGCCACTTCTTTTGCAAGCGTCCGTCTTTTAATCAGCCTTGATACTTTGAGAAATTTGTCGAGTCTCATCACTTGTCAGCTCCTTTCAATGTCTTTCGCTTCATTCCACAATTCGTCCATTTCTTCAAGCGTCATACTTTCCAGATCCTTGCCCATGCGCTTTGCAGATTGTTCAATATGCGTGAACCTTCTGTAAAACTTGGCATTTGTCATCGCAAGGGCTTCTTCCGGTTCAATTTTATAAAACCGGCCGATGTTGACGAGAGCGAATAAAAGGTCGCCGAACTCTTCTTTCATTTTTTTGCTGGACTGTTCGGCTTCGGAAATTTCTGAAGAAAATTCTTTCATTTCCTCGTGAACTTTATCCCAAATATCCTGGACATTCGACCAGTCGAATCCGGTCTTTGCCGCCTTTTTCTGAAGCTTGTTCGCTTTTGACAAAGCAGGCAGCGGCTTTGGAATGTCGTCGAGAAGGGATGGATCGTCCGCTTGTTTCTCCTGTTTCTTGATCTCTTCCCAGTTTACCATGACGTCGGCCTCATCACGAACAGATACTTCTCCGAAGACATGCGGATGCCTTCTGATCATTTTTGCCGTAATGCCGCGAATCACATCGTCAATTGTAAAAAGACCGTCATCCTCGCCGATCTGCGCATGCAGCAGAACTTGGAGCATCACATCGCCGAGCTCCTCAACAAGGTGGTCGGGATCTTCTTCATCAATCGCCTCGAGCACCTCATATCATTCTTCAATTAAGTATTTTTTGAGCGATTCATGGGTTTGTTTCCGATCCCACGGGCAGCCGTCCGGTCCGCGCAGCTTCCTGATGACGCTGCGGAACATCGAAAATTCCTTGTACAGAACCTCCTCGTCTTTGACCGGCGGAACGTAGACGCTCGTTAAATTATTGATACCGACACTTCTGTCCAATTCGTAAAGAGGCACTGTCCGAATGTCTTGCATACTGCTTCCGGCCGCTGTGACAATGACGACTTCATAGTCATCAGGGAGCTTTTCCATCAACGTCAGTTTGACCTCTGATGCCGTCATTTGATCATATACCTGGCAAATAATCAAATGATGACGGAGCTCGACTTCGTCAGCGGAAAACCGGACGGCGTCGACAAACTGAAACCCGTCAATCGGATCGATCTGCAAAGCATTTAATGTCGCATCAATAAAGCTGTGGCCTCCCTCGACAACGACATCGGCCTGATGAGCGCCCCGCCTCTCAAGCAAAAGCTGAACCGTTTTTTCAGCGACGAACGGATGGCCCGGAACGGCATAGAGCACATCGCGCTGCTTCGCCTCCTCAAACAGCCGCTCTACGATCTCCTCGTAAACATCTTCGAATTGATCATGCTTTTCATAGACCTCATCAAAAAAATGAATCTCAGCTATTTCTTTTTTCAGGTCTTCTATTAACGGATGGTCTTTCGTCCTGACATAAAGAACCTCCGCTTGTGTGAGCCGTTTATATACACCGAGGGTTAATTGATTCATATCGCCTGCCCCCAGGCCGACTACCGTGATTTTACCGGCCATGCCTGCCGCCCCTTTCTCGTTTTAATGTCAGGAGCTTGCTGCCAAAAGGTACAAGCTCAAGTTCTTTTTCTGAAAACACGCGTAATGTGAAGATACCGGACAAAAAGACAATGCCGCCGACGAATACGGCGCTAAGACTTTCCGCAGTCGCGATCCATCTGTTTTCATGAGGTATGGCCGCTTCAAAAGCAAAAAGCCACACCGCCAGAGCGGCCGACATGATCACAGCCGACAGCAAAACTCCCGCTATCCTGTATTCCGGCAACTTGATCCAGCCTTTCCTTTTCAGCTGAAAAAAATTGAGTCCAGCGACAGCAGCGAATGACATCATAGTCGCAAAAGCGGCGCCGGAAATGCCGAAACCGGGGATCAGGAACTCGTTCAATACGGCTTTCACAAAAAAGCCGCAGCAGACGGAAACAGCTGGAAGACATGTATTGCCGAGTCCTTGCAAAACAGCAGTCATCGTGATCGCCAACGATACAAACAGAATCGACACGCTGAAAATCTGCAGCGCAGCCGTTCCATCGCTGTTCTTAAACAGCATGACATTCACCGGCTCCAAAATGCATATCAGACCGGCGGCTGCTCCAGTGCCGATGACGAAGCTCATTTTTAGCGAATAACGGATCTTTTCCTCCAGAACCGCCGTTTCTCCATTTTTCTTCGCTTTTGTAAGGGACGGGACAAGAGCTGTCGCAATGCTCGCAGCAAAAACGGTTCCAAGCTGCAAAAGCGGCTGACCTCTGTCATACACCCCTTTTGTATGTTTCGCCTGAAGTTCGTCCATTCCTTGTCCGGCCAGCAATGAATACAAGTTCAATGCGTCGACGAGCTGGATGAGAATCAGCATGAGGCCGGCCGTGCAAATCGTAACCGAGTACAGACACAGCTGCTTCAAAATATCGCCTGTACCGGCCTCTATCCCGGCGGCAGCGGGTTGCTTTTCACGCTTGGCCCAAAACACGGCGAGAATGAAAAACGCCGCAAGGCCGCCGACAAGGGAGCCAAAGGCAGCCCCTGCCCCGGCGTCATATAAGGAAAAGCCGTTTTTGACGAGCCACCACGTCAAAATGAGGATCGCCCCGACCCGGAGTGTCTGCTCTCCAATTTGAGAAAGTGCCGTCGGAAGCATCCGTTCGCCTCCTTGAAAATAGCCTCTAAGCAAAGACACGAGCGACAGCAGCAAATAAGAAAACGACACGGCGCGGATCACCCCGGCAAGGGCGGGATCACCCATAAACCCTGCGATGGCTTCGGCTCCGGCAAACAAGAGAAGAAAAAAGCCAAGGCCCACGACCGACAAAAAAAACATAGACACCCGGAGAATTTTTGCCCGGTTTGCCGTCCCGTAATCATTCAACAACTTTGAAATGATGACCGGGAACCCGGAGGTGGCAAGCATCACAGATATTCCGATCATCGGATACACCTGCTGAAAAATATAAAAACCGACATCTCCAACTATATTTTGAAAAGGCACTCTATATACAGCGCTTAATATCTTTGATAATATCCCCGCCAATGATAAAACAAAGGCGCCTTGCCAAATCCATTGTCTTTGGCCTTTTAAAAACCCCATTCCTTTAAGCTCCTTCCAATGCGCTTTCTCTCAGCTTTCTAAAAAGCGCACGAAACGTGCTTATTATACCATATTCAAGACTCATACCCCGCCTGCAACTGTGAACTAAAAAAGAACAGCCCAAAAGGTGCTGTTCCAACTGCTGATGCTGATTCAAGCTGAGAAAAACGCTTTCGGCATTCCAGCTCGTTCGAGCAGGAATGTCAAAATAAAAGGAATGAGACCTATTGTTCCATTTGACGGGCCAAAAAACCAGCGGCGGTTTCAACCGCTTTATGTTCCACTTCTCCGATTGACTGGTCTTTCGAAAAAATGACAACCGCTCCGATCGGATCGCCGTTTGCAACAATCGGACCGACGGTATAAGAAGCAACCTCTTCGTCAATACCATCAATAAGCTGAATTGTCTTGGCGTCTCCTTCCAAAACAGAATTTCGCTGATCCATCGCCTTTTCGACCATGTCGCTGATCGATTTGTTTAAATAGTCTTTTTTAGACCCCCCGGATACTGCGATATACACATCCCGGTCGCAAATCAGCACGGAATGGCCCATGCTGTCATAAAGCGCATCAGCATACTCCTTTGCAAAGTCGCCGAGCTCGCTGATCGGAGAATATTTTTTTAAAATAACCTCCCCATCCCGGTCCACAAATATTTCCAAAGGGTCTCCTTCACGAATGCGCAAAGTTCTGCGGATTTCCTTCGGGATCACGACCCGGCCTAAATCATCAATTCGACGTACGATACCAGTTGCTTTCATCTCTGCTGCCTCTCTTTCATTTGATGATATATCTGGTGGATATAAACAGAGCTGTGTACTTATGTAACACTCTCCACTCTTGATTGGTTTTAGTATCCTTCACATCAAATGTAATATACGCGAGAAACAACAAATTTTTATGATGAAGCGATCGTTTGCTTTTTAACGTTTTGAAGGCCTTTCAATATTTCGAGAAGCGTTTCCAGCCACTCTTCCGGATTTCGGTTTTTCACTTGAATCGAAATTTTCAATTTCTTTCCTTCCATCCCGAGGCCGATCTGTCTGCCGTACTTACTGCCGAGTTCAAACAGTTTTTGGCCGTCTATTTCGGCACTAGCTTTTTCGTCAATCGTCAGTCTGACGGCGTCTTTATCCTGCTTGATCAGCTCGACGCGTTCGGTGATGGCATATACCTTCGCCTCTGCGATGGCGAATAAATATTCGACTTCTTTCGGGTATTCGCCGAAGCGGTCGATCATCTCGTCTTGAAGCTCGCTCTTTTCTTCAATGGTTGAAATCGCTCTGAACCGTTTATACATATCTATTTTTTGCTTGCCGTCTGTCACATAAGTCTGCGGAATATATGCGTCAAGCTCCAAATCGATTTCCGGTTCAAATTTTTCAGCTTGCGGTACATCTCCCTTGCGAGCTTCTATTGCTTCCTTGAGCATTTGCGAATATAAATCAAAACCGACAGAATCAATGAACCCGTGCTGCTGCGCACCTAAAAGGTTTCCGGCGCCGCGGATCGTTAAATCGCGCATCGCGATTTTAAATCCTGACCCGAGTTCTGTAAATTCTTTAATCGCCTGAAGCCTTTTTTCGGCCACTTCCGTAAGGACTTTGTCCTTCCGGTACGTAAAGTAAGCGTAAGCTACACGGTTTGAGCGCCCGACACGGCCCCTCAGCTGGTACAGCTGGGAAAGCCCCATCTTATCTGCGTCAAATACAATTAGGGTATTGACGTTTGGAATATCAACGCCCGTTTCAATAATCGTTGTGCTGACGAGCACATCCGATTCTCCCTCTAAGAAATTCAGCATGACCGATTCGAGTTCGTTTTCTGTCATCTTCCCATGGGCATACGTCACCTTGGCATCAGGCACAAGCATCGAGATTTCTTCCGCTTTTCTTTCAATATCCTCCACCCGGTTGTACAAGAAGTAAACCTGACCGCCCCTGGCCAGCTCGCGTTCTATCGCTTCTCTGACCAGTGCCCCGTTGTATTCGACAACGTACGTCTGTACAGGGAAGCGGTTTTCCGGAGGCGTTTCAATGACTGACAAATCTCTGACACCGAGCATGGACATATGAAGGGTTCGAGGTATCGGAGTTGCCGTTAACGTCAAAACGTCGACATTCGCTTTAATGCGTTTAATTTTTTCCTTGTGCGTGACACCAAACCTTTGTTCTTCATCGATGATAAGCAGTCCAAGATCTTTGTACACGACATCCTTGGACAACAGCCTGTGAGTGCCGATTACGATGTCAATCGTTCCGTTTTTTAAGCCCTTGATCGTTTCATTTGCTTCTTTTCTCGTCCGGAACCGGCTGAGCAAACCGATATTAATCGGGTAGTCCTGGAAACGTTCCAATATCGTTTCATAGTGCTGCTGTGCGAGGATCGTAGTCGGCACGAGGATCGCGACCTGTTTTCCGTCTGCAATCGCTTTAAAGGCGGCGCGGATCGCCACTTCCGTTTTGCCGTAGCCCACATCGCCGCAAAGGAGCCGATCCATCGGTCTTTCTTTTTCCATGTCTCTTTTAATCTCATGGATCGATCTCAGCTGGTCCTCTGTCTCCTGATAAGGAAATGCGGCTTCAAACTCACGCTGCATTTCATGGTCGGGAGAAAACGCGTAACCTTTGCTTGCTTCCCTTTCGGCATAAAGCTTGATCAAGTCATCGGCGATATCCTGGACAGAGCTTTCAACCTTTTTCTTAACCCGTTTCCATTCGCTTCCCCCGAGTTTATAAAGCTTCGGCTCTTTGCCTTCGGAACCGACGTATTTTTGCACCTGATCAATTTGGTCAACCGGTACGTAAAGCTTGTCGCTTCCCTGGTAGTGAATATTCAGGTAATCCTTATGAATGCCGTTGATCTCCAGCGTTTCAATCCCTAAATACTTTCCGATACCGTGGTTCACATGGACGACATAATCGCCGATCTGAAGCTCCGAGTAGCTTTTGATCCGTTCGGCATTGGTCAGTTTTTGTTTGCGCGCCTGCTTTTTGACACGCTTTTTAAACAGTTCTTCTTCGGTAATGACGGCCAGCTTGATCATCGGAAGTTCAAAGCCGGATTGAAGACCGCCTTCCATAATGTAAATCTGGCCTTGGGCAAGCGCTGCATCCTGGTCGGCCTGGGCGGCTTCGATCTCATAATCGGACAATACAGACGCAAGTTTTTCGACGCGTTCTTTGCTGTCCCCTAGAAAAACCGTTGTATATTTCGATTTCTTAAACCGTTCAATCTCATTTTTGAGCACATTCATTTGTCCGTGAAAGCTCTGCATTTGCTTGCTTGAAACATTGACGATGTTTTGCGGACTGGTGTGCTGCACATGCCTTAAAAACAGCGAGTAATACAAAATCGGGCGGGACTGTTTTGAAATGAGGCTGTGAAAAGGAAATGACATTGCTGTATCATGAAGGATTTTCCCTTCTTCCAGCAGGCTCGTAATCCATTCTGCCTCTTCCTTTTGAAGCTGGTCTTCCATTTCATGAATACGGCTGATCTCATCTAGTATCAGCAAAGTATTTTTCGGGAAATAATCTAGTAAACTAGCAGGCCTCTCATAGAAATAAGAAAGGTATTTAACCATTTCCTGGCCGATATGACCTTCCTTGAGCCGCTCTTTATCTTCCGCTATATTTTGATCGAGAATTTCCTTTTGTTTATCAAGCTTCAGCTTTTTAAGACTGTTGGCAAGACCTTTATCGATTTGTTCAAGCGCTCTTTGCCGATCTTCATCCCGCACGATCAGTTCCTTCGCAGGGCCGATCGTTACTTCATCGCGCGTTTCCAGTGAGCGCTGATCATCCGTATTGAATATACGAATCGAGTCAACTTCTGTATCAAACAATTCAATCCGGACAGGGTTTTCTTCGGTCAATGAATAGACATCGATAATCCCCCCGCGAATACTGAATTCGCCTGGAGCCGCCACCATATCCGTACGCTCATACCCCATTTGAACAAGCTTCTGAAGCAGCTGTTCCGGGTCGATGTCGCGCCCCGTCTCAATGCGAATCTGACTGTTTTGCCATACTTCGACAGGGGGCAGCATTCTTCTGACGGCTGCTGCCGGAGCAATAACGATAGGCGTTTCACCGCTTGCAAGCCGATTTAAGACATCAAGCCTTTGCGAGCGCAGCTCAGGGCTTGCCACCGCAATTTCAGAAGAAATCAATTCGTTGACAGGATATAATAGGACAGGCTGATCTTTTATCAGCCCTGTCAAGTCATCTGTAATTTTTTGAGCCTGATAAAGGTTATGCGTAATTAAAAATACCGGCCGTCTCGTTTCTTTTGTAAGAGCGGCTGTAAATAACGACCGGGCAGATCCGGAGAGCCCCGCAAGCAGCTGTTCCTTCAGCCCTTCGTTCAAGCCGTTGACGATGGATTTAAAATCATCGCTTTTTGTGATATAGGATTGAATATTGTTCAAATGAGCCCCTCCTCTCTTCCTCAAATAGAAAAATGCTTTGGTCTAGTCTCTACACCAAAGCTATTTATTGAATAAACGAATGATATTGGTGATAATCCGGGTTTCGCTCAAGCGCTTCTTGACAATCTTCACATATCGTCTTCACGTGTAAATCCCCATTATCCATATAAGAAATCATATCGTTTCTTTCATCGTTTGTTAAGTGGTTAAAGCCTAACTGTTCACTGTTTACATAAGAATGATCAAGACTTCCGACTTTAACGCCGCAATGCCGGCAATAATAATGTAAAGCCATAAAGGAACCTCCATACCGAGTCTTTTTAAAACTAGTATGTTCCGTTCCCTTCTGCCTTATACCTTGGCATTAAATTCATTCATGACTTCTAAAAAAGGTTTTTCCAGAGAAGCTTCACAGGCCTTGGCCGATTGTCTGACGGCCTCTTGTATCACCGGCTCTTCTTCATCTGTAAAAGCGCCAAGCACATAATCGACGATTTTCATGCCGTTGACCGGACGGCCGATTCCGATTCTGATCCGGTTAAACTCAGTTGTTCCCAGATGCTGAATCATCGATTTGATGCCGTTATGGCCTCCTGCGCTTCCTTTCGTCCTCAGACGGATTCTTCCGGTCGGAAGATCCAAGTCATCGTAAATCACTTTCAAATTGTCAACAGGGATCTCATAATAGTCCAAAAGCGGCCTCAAACATTCTCCCGATAAATTCATATATGTAAGCGGCTTAACAAGTAGAACCTTTTTGCCGGAAACAAATCCGATTCCGTATTGACCGTTGAACTTTGTTTTATCAAGCGGAATGTTCCACTCTTTTGAAAGCTCATCGATCGTCATAAATCCTACATTATGTCTCGTATTTTCATATGTTTTACCCGGATTGCCCAATCCTGCAAACACAAGCATTATTCTATATCCTCCCTTAAGCAAAACCCTGCCTCAGCATACTGAGGGGGAGAATCCTAATTTCCCCTCATTCTAGCACAAAAGACGTAACCGCGGGAGGATTACGTCTTACGTACTTATTCTTCTTTTTCCTCTTCAGTGCCTTTTTCTGGTTCCTCAACGTCTTGAGCGGCTGATTCGGCTTCCGTTTCTTCCTGCTTTTGAGGAGGAAGAATGGATGCAACAACTTCATCAGGCTCATGGTTGTATGAATAATCGCCTTTAGACGGAATATCGCCGACGGTTAGAACATCGTTGACTTCGAGACTGGAAATATCGACCTCGATCGTTTGCGGAATGTTCTTCGGCTTCGCTGTGACAGACAGCTCGTAAAGCGGCTGCTGAAGAACACCGCCCTGTTTAATCCCCTCTGCTTCACCCGTAAGGTTTACAGGAACCGTCGCCTCCATTTCCGCTTCCATATCAACCACTTTAAAATCGGCATGTACAATTGAATCTTTTAATGGATCCGTCTGCAGCTCAGTCACCATAACAGAGTGCTGGTCTCCGTTTATATCCAAGTTGATAATCGTATTTTTGCCCTCAGCTCGCAAAATTTTTAAAAGCTCAATACTGTCTAACGCAACGGATTTGTTTTCCAGGTTTCTTCCGTAAATGACACCCGGCACATACCCGGATTGCCGGATCTTTCTTAAAGAAGACCGTCTGGAATCCGTTCTTTCTTCCGCTTTTAAAATTGCCATGTTCAGCACCATCCTATCGTTAGATTGGTCTTTCTAAAACCATACCCATAACGACAAAACTTTAAACCAGAATCAGCAAATTAATCGAACAGGAAGCTGACAGATTGTTTTTCATGCACACGAATAATCGCTTCTGCCAGAAGCGGTGCAACAGAAAGCTGCTTGAACTTCGCGATTTTCTTTTCTTCAGGAAGCTCAATGCTGTTGGTCACAACGAGCTCTTTAATTTTCGAATTGTCGATTCTTTCGATCGCCGGACCGGAAAGAACCGGATGTGTACAGCATGCATACACTTCCTCTGCGCCGCTTTCGACGAGCGCATTAGCCGCAAGCGTAATCGTTCCTGCCGTATCAATAATATCATCAATTAAAATGGCTGTTTTCCCTTCAATATGTCCGATGATATTCATAACCTCGGCTACATTCGGCTTAGGTCGGCGTTTATCGATAATCGCAATCGGCGCTTTCAAGCGGTCCGCCAATTTGCGGGCACGCGTCACACCGCCGTGGTCAGGGGACACGATCACGACATCCTTGAAATTTTTCTCTTCAAAATAATTACCTAAAATCGGAACACCCATTAAATGATCGATCGGTATATCAAAGAAACCTTGGATTTGCGGCGCGTGAAGATCAAGTGCAATCACACGGGTAGCTCCGGCGGTTTCCAGCAGGTTTGCCACCAGTTTGGCTGTGATCGGCTCACGGGAACGGGCTTTACGGTCCTGACGGGCATAGCCGTAGTAAGGCATCACGATATTAATCGTTTTCGCCGATGCGCGTTTCAGCGCATCCACCATAATCAAAAGCTCCATAATATGCTCGTTCACCGGTGCGCTTGTCGATTGGATGACATAGCAGTCGCAGCCGCGGATGCTTTCTTCAATATTAATTTGAACCTCACCGTCGCTAAAGCGTTTAACAGAACTCTTTCCCAGCTCAACTCCGACGATATCTGCGATTTCCTTCGCAAGACCCGGATTTGAGTTTAAAGAAAAAATCTTCAAATTGTCGTCTTCATATTTAGACATGGTAAACCTCCGATTTAGGATTATTTTTTGTGTATGTTCTCAGCGTAGTCTTCTTTGTTGACTTGTCTTGCTCTGGCAATAGACAAAGCCCTGCCTGGTACATCGTCGGTAATCGTTGAACCCGCAGCTACGTATGC
>Ga0180429_10003262_pt1 | contig 13168 bp, 8 predicted proteins | sample SS_ome_FD_132428 | JGI IMG/M metagenome (GOLD analysis project Ga0180429, IMG submission 132428) | Hypersaline lake sediment archaeal communities from the Salton Sea, California, USA - SS_1_S_1 metaG | ecosystem: Environmental > Aquatic > Non-marine Saline and Alkaline > Hypersaline > Sediment ...
CGACAGCCTGACCGGCCGCCCCGGCAAGCCGCAGGACATTGCCAACGCCTTCCTCTGGCTGGCCTCGCGCGCCGGGTCGTGGGTCAGCGGCCAAACCCTGCAAGTCTCCGGCGGCGGCAAGCGCGTCCGCCTCATGCCGGAGTAAAGTCGTTCCGCTGCCGAGTTGACGGCCTTGCATCATGGACTCGAAAAGCCGCGCGCCCCGCGCGAATCGCGGAGGCCAAAAGAGTCGGTCCTGGTGGCTTGGCTGCTTTCCATGCATTCTGGCCGCCGCGTCCTGGTTGACCCCCGTCCGCGCGGCGGCCGGCGAGCCGTCGCGATCGTCGGCCTCCGACCGCCCCGTGCCCGGCCTTGTCCGCGCTCCGCTGCCGCCCGATGAGGTGCAGGGGCTGCCGCTGGCCACCGTCTTTTTCGACCTGAAGGGCAGGTCCGGCATCACCGGGGGCGACGCGCGGGCCCGTCGCGAGATCGAGAAGGCCTTCGGGATCCGCGCCGGGAGTTCGTTCGATCCCCAGATCGTGGCCATCGGCTTGATGAAGGTGAGAAAGCTGGAGTTTGTGCGGCAGGCGGATTTCCGCGTCTACGAATCCACCCGGCCGGGGCGCCTGGCCATGGCGCTGTCGGTGACGCTCGGCCCCCGGGACGAAGCGGTCGGACCGCGCGGGATGGCCGCCGGGCGCCCGGGCGATTTCCCCACCCTCTATCAGAACGAGCGGAGCATGCTCCGCCTGCTGCTCAACGGCGGATTCGGCCTCTACACCGATGTGAACCCGTGGTTCGGAAACGCCCGCGCCTTCACCGGCAGAAGTCCGGTCGCCATCGATCCGGCCGATGGAGATTCCACCACCTGGTTCGAATCGAGCATCGAGTACGGCCTCGGCGGCGTGCATCAACTCGGCTCCGGGGATTTGTGGACCTATGGGGCGGCGACCTGCCTGACCTCCTTCTCGACCGGCCATGACCTCTTTCGCTCGGACACCCGTGACCGGACCATGATCGAGGACGCCTACCTGGGATTCTTGTTCCGGCCGCAAAACTCGCCATGGGTGGTCAATGCCTCGGCCGGCCGACAGAACTGGCAGTTGAACGACGGCTTCCTGTTTTCCCAGTTTGCGTCCTCCGCCAACGCCGGTCCGCTGCCCGGCCTGTTCCTGAACCCGCGGACCGCCTACGAGATGACCGCGCTGCTCAAGCTTCAGCGCGGCAACTTCCGGATCGAGGCGTTCTACCTCGATCCGAACGAGCTCGACTTCCTGGAAAGCGATACCACCTTCGCCGGAGTCAACGCCTCCTACACCTCCCCTCGCGGCTGGGAAGGATCGCTCGCCTACTACGAGGTTCCGGAGTCCATGACCACCTTCGCCGCCGGGCCGGGCGGACAAGTGCCGCGGGAAGGCCAGCAGACCGCCGACCTCCGCCTTGCCACCACCCGCCTCTTCGGGATCGAGGGCCTCGAATTGTCCGGCGAGGCGGCTTACCAGACCCACGCCGACGTCGACTGGGAGGCCTGGGCCTATTACGGCCGCGCCGGCTACACGTTCCGCGAGCTCCCGTGGACCCCAAACCTGAGCTATCGCTACGCCAGTTTCAGCGGCGACGACCCGGCCACGAGCACCTACGAGCGGTTCGATGCGCCGCTCTCCAGCGGACTCGATACTTGGGTCCAGGGCGTCAACGTCAGGAAGGTCGCCCCCAATTCCAACCTCGACAGCCACCGCATCCGGCTGAACCTCGCCCCCTCGTCCAAGCTCTCGTTCACCTTCGATTTCTTCTGGCTGCTGGCGAACGAGCCGGCCGGAAACCCGCGCGAGATCGCCCGGGAACTTAATCTTGGGGCCCGCTGGTCGATCAAACCCGATCTGTTCTTCCTCGGGGTGGCGGGCATCGGTTTCCCCGACGACCGATTGAAGCAGCAGGCCGGCACCGGCCTCCACTCGTGGACCACCGTCCAAGCCTCCCTGTTCTGGAATTTCTGAGGGACCGAATGGGCTCGAACAGCGGCGATGCGCAGACGCCCGAGGCGCGCACAAAATCGATCCGCCCCTGACGCGCCATGACCGCCATCGATGCGCAGAAGCTGGAATGGCGGTTTCGCTGTCCCGGACCCGCGCGGGGCGGCGGGCGCCCCGCAACCCATCCATCCATCAACCGCAGCATCTCCGGGAACTCGCGCAGAGAACGGAAAACGTTGACTGACCTTGATTTTCCTCTATCTGGCTCTTGTGAAGACGGAGGTATGCAACAGGTTCGCGGTGGGCATCGTGGGCCTTTCAGGGTTTCTGTTTGGAGCGTGCGCATGGCCAAAGGCCGCGGTCCAGGGCGAGACCCTCGAGGAGCGGCGGGCCTTCGTCATGAAAGACGCGCGGTCCATCCTGAACCGGCTGAAGACCGGGAAGCCTGATGTCGCGGAGGAACTGGACGAAGCCGAGGGTCTGGCGGTCTTCCGTTACCGGTCGTCGAAAATGCCGCTGCTCCTCGGTGGCTTCGGGGGCGGAGGAGGTTACGGCGTGATGCTGGAAAACGAACGGCACGAGCAACCGACCTACTTGTCTCTCGACAAGACGGTTTGGGGCGGAGGGATGGGCACGCGCGAGATGGGCGCCGTGATGGTGTTTGACGACGAGGAAGAGGTGGACCTCTTCGTGCAGGGCGGAAAATTCAGCGAGCAGGGGTTCGAGGTGACGCTCAAAGGTTCCCCGCAAGGCGCGGGTGGCGGCATCGGTCTCGCCGCGAAACAGTTCAAGGGCTTCAAGGTCTACGCCATCACCGAGTCGGGCATCTCGAACGGCGTGACATGGCGAACCTACAAGTATGAACCGGACCCGGAGTTGAATGGTCGCGCACCGCCGGTCGATCCCGCAACGCCGCCGTCGTGACCACGCCCTCGCCGCCCCGTCTTCGCGGAATCGCATTCCCGACGACGGTCCTCCGCGCCGCGGCCCAATCCCTCAGCGCGCCGATTTCCCCCTCCCGGGCGGGCCGGCACGATCCGCGGCCTCAGCGCAGGATGGGGCCGTCGCGGTTCACGTATCCATGCACGGAAAACCATGGACGCTGACCCGGGTGACGGTGGCCCACCACGAAGACGCGTGCATAGGCGCCGTCGCCCAAACGGGCGAACAGGTGGGCCTCCCCGCGGTCCGGGATTTCCGACGCGGTGGTGATGGAATAGGACGGCAGATATCCCGAAACCGGAGCGCGGTGCAACGCCTCGTCGACCACCTTGACTCCGCCTCCGGGGGCGGTGATCACGGCCGGGCCGATGGGAGGGATCGCAACCACCAACTCGGCCTCGGATGGCGGAACGCCGTTTGGGTTCGGCTCGCCGAAACGCACCCCCCATCGCGTTTTCCCGGGAGGGATGCGAATGCTCCCGGTGATGATGCGCGCGATGTCTCCCGCCTCCTCTTGCGGAAGTAGTTCCAACACGATCGGGTTGTCCGGGCCCGGAAGCGGTTCGTCATCGATCCCCGCAAACTCCGGCGCGAAATAGTGAGCGCGGGGCGACTCATCGAAGGCGAAGTATCCCTCGTGACGCGCATCGATAAGGATATAGGCCCCGCGCGTCTTGACCTTGAACCGCCCCTTGTCGTTGGTCTTCAGCGAGAGAAGCTGCCCGTCGAAATACGGAAAGCGGATGGGAAAGACCAGATCGTCGTAAACCAGCACCCGCACCTCTGCGCCGGCAATGGGACTGCCCGCCGGATCCTGAACCACGCCCGCAAACTCAATCGGCGTCTCGACCATCCGCTGCAGCTCCCGGCGGTCGATATCGCCCAGATGCAACGATGACGGCAGGCCCACCGCGGTGTCCTGGATCATGGCGCGTTCACCGGCAGTCAGGCGGCGCTCCGGGGTGAGCCCGCAACCGCACGAAAGGGCGGCGGCCATCAGGATGAGCGGGCGCAACAGTCTCATTGTCCGGCTCCCACGTATGGTTGTCCGAGTAAATCGAGGACGAGGTTGTAGAACACGGTGGTGCGCTGCGGATTGAGGCTCCATTGCGAAACGTGACCCGAACCGAAACGAAAGGCGCGGCCATCGAGGTCCACCGCCTTGCGGACCGCCCCCGCGGTCCGCGCTTCGGCCCCCAAGGCGTTGGTCCGCGCCCGCTCGACGAAGGCCAGCTGCTCGTGCGGATCAGTCACCGGCCGCTCGAAGAACCACCAGTATTTCAAGCGCGCCGCACCTCCTTCGGGTGAGGGTTTGTACTTTTTGGTCCACTCGCTGTGCGGCTTGAACTTTTCCTGGACGATGTTCCACCCGAGCCAGGTCGCGTCCTGGGCATTGTAGAGGCTGTAGATCGGCACCGTGCAATCCGCAAGGTAACCGGCGTATCGGCTCGCCGGCTGACCGCGGTGGGCCGGAAGGGCGAGATCCGGGTTCGGATCGAAGGCCGAGGCCGGGACCGCGGCCTGCTGGAAAAGCACCGCATCGCAGTCGAGGCCCACCTTCAAGGCTTCCAACAGAACGACGTTGCCCAGGCTGTGCGCCGTGACAAAGACCTGCTCGTTCTCCGGCAAAGTCGCCACATGGTCCCGCAACACCGGTCCGAATTTGTAGGCGCGGTACTCGCTCTGTTTCAGCCCCATGGCGAGGGTGTGCTTCCTTGTTTCCCAGCGGAACATGATGAGCCTCCCGCGATAGCCGCGGTGCCAGAGGCGTTTGAAAATCGTCTCGCCGGAATGCACGGTTGCCATGCGATAGTTTTCATCGCCCTGCTTGAGCCACCCGTAGACCCAGACGATCTTGACCGGTTCCTCGTCCCACGGTCTCCGGAAAGGACGCCCCATGGGGTCGTCGTGCCAGGTCAGGTCGGGAATCTCGGGGCTGGCGTCCAACACGTCCCACGGCTTTTTGGACAGCGGCCATGGCGCATTCACCCGCCCATACATCTCTTTCACGTGCCGGATCTCCAAATGCACCTGCGCAGAGCCGCGCATGGCCCGGCCGCCCCGCACATGTGTCACCGTCAATACGCCCGTCCCGCGACCCGCTCCCTCGAACAGCAACGGCGTCACCGCACCACGCAACCGCCCACCGTTCGCCGTGGCGGCGTAAACCGTCAGCGGCCTCCTCGGGCTCACCACGCCCAGCGCGGTGTTCCATGGCTGCGCAATCTGCCGCGCCCCGCCATCCGGTGCGGTCAGATAAAGGTCGCGTCCCCGGGCGTCTTCGCTGGGGAATATCCGGATCGCCGGCTCGCCAGCCAACGCCTCGAGAGAGAACACCAGCTGGTCGTCTCCCCGGGCCCCCGGCGGCAGCCGCACATGCAGCCGCGCGAAGTCTTCCAAATCCCGTGCCGAGCGAATCACGCCGTCCTGCCGGTCCGGCTTCCTGACCGGCCATGATTCATAGTACGCCTTGTCATCCTGGTCGTCGTTCAGCCAGAACAGGAACGGCTTGTCCGGTGCGGTTCGGTCCTCCGGCAACCTCGGCGAGGCCGCCGACCTCGTGACAACGACGCCGTCGCGATTGGCATCCACCGCCAGTTCGACACCGGCGGCCCATGCCGAAGCCCCAAGCGTCGCCGCGACGATCGTCGTTCTCATGGCGCAAACGCCAGCGAGGGAAGCCTCGGCACGTCTGACGGGAGCGGGCGGCGCGAACGGCCGATGATTGAGCGAAGTGCGCCTCGTCATCCGTAATCGTCGCGCGTAATCGTTCGCCGAAACGGCAGCTCGCAAAACTTGACTCATCTGTGACGACTTCTGGATTTCAAGGACGCTATCCCAGGTTCCCCAGTTGTGGAAGGCGGATGTTCGGGGTCATGCGGGCAGGCAATCCTACTGCTCCGGAACCGGAAGCTCGCCGGCTTCCATCGGGGAAGCGGCCCCCGCATCCACCGGCGCGAGTTCCGCCGTTGCCAGCGCGTCCTCGATCCGCTGGACAAGTGGAGCGAACTTCACGTAGCGCGTGATGAGCCAGTGGGCGCGCTCCGGGAAATCGGGCTTGAGCCGGAGCACGCGCTCCACCGCGGCCGCGGCTTCATCGGTCCGATCAGCGGCGACCAGCGCCACCGCCTCCATCAGGGGACTCCAGAAGTAGGCCTCGGGGGCGTACTCCCGGGCCGCGGCGAGGGCCGCCGGCGGATCGTCCCGGCGGAGGGCGTCCAGCCACAGGGCGCCGTAACAGGCCCGGCGCGGAAACGGATTGATCTCCACTGCTCGCCTGACGATCGCCGGTCCCCGTTCCCAGTCCCCCGACAAGCTGAGCAGATATCCGACCGCATCCAGCCAGAAGATCGACCTGCCGCTCAATGCAAGCGCGACCTCCGCTTCATGCCGCGCCTCGTCAACCTCATCGGCGAGCAGCAGCAGGTAGGAGAGGGTGGTGCGACAGCGCACATCCTGCGGAGCAAGGCCCGCGCCGCGGCGCGCCGCGGCAATCGAATCCTCGATCGGGATGACATCGCCCGGCACGCCGAGACTCCAGTGGGCGCCGCCAAGCCGGGCGAGGTAGGACCAGCAGACCGCGCAGTCCGGGTTGGCATCGACCGCCTTGCGAAGGGCGGCCAGCGCTTCGGCAAACACCGCCGGCTCGTTGGTCACATCGAAATGGTGATAACGAAGGATGGCCTCGTAGGCGTTGCCGCCGGTGGAGGGGCGCTGCCGCGACTCCTCGCTGAGATGCCGCGTCAAGATGCCATGTTCCTCCGTAACCATGGACACCGTGGTCTGCACCGCCATGTCGAGGATGGCGCCCCGATCGGGACCTGCCGGACAGAAATACGTGTGAGCCCAGATCTGCCGCGCGGTATTCCCGTCGACGAGATGAAGGTTGATCTTCAGATCATCGCCCCTCAGGTCGAGGGTTCCCCCGAGTTCGAAGCGGGCATGGCACGCCCGCTTCGGAACAGCTTCCGGATCGGGGGAACGGAAGACATGAATGGCCATCTCCCGGCTCAGCTCCGCCGCCATGTCGGAGGCAAGGCCTCGGGCGATGAACTCTGCGTCCTCCCGGCCCGACAGGTTGCGGAGCGGCGAGACGAGAAGCGTCGGCCAGCAATCATCGCCGGCCGGCGCGGTTCCAGACTGCGGCGCCTTCGGACGGGCTTCACGAAACTCGAAGGCCGGCACGTAGGATCCCTTCGGCAGGGCGATCAGGACGGGATCATCCACTCCCGCCGTGAGATAGTAGTGCTCCAGCGATCGCCGCACCCGGCCGGCCTGCATGCGGACGATCGGGTCGGTGGCGGGATCGAATTCGTCCCCGCGGCCGAACACCCGAGCCGCGATGGCGTGCTGGGATATGGCGTTCTCGCGGCCGGCCAGAGTCTCCTCGACGACGAACTCCAGAAAATCCCCCGACCGCCGGCTCGTGTCGAAGTCTGCGCTTCCCTTGATGCGCTTGAGTTCCGCGAGGACCTCCCGCTTGCCGGGTGCGCGGGCAGTCTTACCTTTTTGAACGCCACCAGGCATGAGTCATTCCTGCACCTTGCAGAGGTTCGGGCCAAGGAGCTACCACAGGGGCGTGCCGGACGTCAATAACCGTAAGTTACTCGCGTGTTACTGGGCGATCTCCGGGCGATTTGGCAGCGTCCCCCCGTGGAGGAACACGTCGATCCTGACCAGCTATGCGACGTTCTGGCTCGATTCCCCGGTTCGGGGGATCAAATCCGGAAGTTGTTTCAGGAAGACGAACCATTCCGCGAGCTGTGTGCCGACTACGGAGAGTGCCTTGCGGCACTCCGCCGGTTTCGGAAGGAGGGCGCAGTCCGGGACGACCAAATCGAGCAATACACCGAACTGCTCGTCAACCTTGAACAAGAGCTGTTGGTCAGGGTTTCCGAGCTGACGAACCACCGAGCCGAAGCCGGACGAACACGCTGACGCAACCCCGGGACAAGACCAGGTCATGAAATCATCACGCCTCTTTCGCGCCTTCCAACCATTCAAGGAAGCGATCGCCTCGATCATGGCTTCCGCGCTGCTCGTGACCTCGCCCGGCTTCGCCCAGACAGCCGCCACCGAGCCGGCCGCCACCGCCACCGCCACCGACTCCAGCACCGCAGCCGCGCCAGCCGCCGGCGAACCGGAGGAGCCCGCCCCCAAGGTCAGCGCCGAGGAGGCGGGTTATCGGAAACTGGAGATCGATCAACTCGAGCAACTCGTCGCCCCGGTGGCCCTCTACCCCGACGAGCTGCTGGCCCAGATGCTGCCGGCCTCGACCACCCCCCTCGACGTCGTCGCGGCCCACCAGTTTCTCGAGAGCGAGCCGGAATTCAAGGAACCGCCCGCCGAAGCGGTCGAAACCTGGGACCCGGCGGTGGTCTCGCTGCTGCAGTTCAAGGACGTGCTCGCCATGATGGCCAAGGACGTCTCATGGACCATCTCCCTCGGCGAGGCGTTCTACTACCAGGAGTCCGACGTTTACGACGCCATCCAGTTGGTCCGCACGAAGGCCGACGCCCGCGGCCTGCTCGCCGACAACGAACAACAGGTCTACGTCAAGGAAACCGAGATCATCCGCATCGAGCCGGCCGATCCGAAAGTGATCCACGTGCCGAAATATGAGCCGCAGGTCATCTACGTCCAGCAGCAGCCTGCGCCCGCGCCGAAAGCGAGCCCCGACCCGTTCCTGACCTTCGCCGCGGGGGTCGCGGTGGTTTGGGGGTTGAGCTGGGCCTTCGACTGGGGCAAGCGGAAGTGCGTCCACCACCACCATTGGTACAAGCCGTGGCACCACCATCGCTACCACCGCTACTACGGCCGGCCCTATTACGGCGGCCGGCCCCCGCGTCCGCCGGCCTACCGTCCTCCGGTCCGTCCCCCGCGCCCACCCGGCTGGAGGCCTCCCGCCCAGCGGCCGCCCGGCTATCGCCCGCCACGCCCGACCCCGCCGCCCGCTCAGCTGCCGGCATACCGCCCCGGCCGCCCCGGCGCCCGGCCGCCCGGCGGCGACAACGCGTGGCGTCCACCACGCCCCCCTTCGACCAGACCGCCCCAGCGGCCGGGCGGCGGCCGGGCGCCGCTCGCCGGCCCCAATCGGCCCACCCAACTCCCCGCCACTCGCCCTGCGACGCCCGGCGCCCGTCCTTCGACGCCGTCGGCCCGGCCCTCCAAACCCGGCACTCGACCGGCAACCCCCGGGACTCGCCCCTCGACACCCGCCACTCGTCCCTCGAAACCATCGACGGGGCCTTCGAAGCCCGCGACCCGGCCATCGACCCCATCCACCGGACCCTCGAAACCGGCCCCCCGTCCCTCGGCGCCGTCGACCCGCCCGGGCACGCCGGCGAAGGCGCCTGCATCGAACTTCGGGCCGAGCCCGCGCCCGAGCGCCCCGGCCACCCGCAACGCCCGCGACCGCGGCAGCTCGAGCCTCAATCGCAGCAGCGGCGCCCGTCCCACCCCGAGTGGCCGGACCACCAAGCGTTCCTCCTTCCAGCCGAACGGCGGCAGCAACCGGGCCGCCTCCCGCGGCGCCGCGAGCGGCAAGCGCCGCGGACGCTGAACCCCTCAACTTCATCCCCAGTCATGCACCATCCCATCCTCACCGCCCTCGTCGCCGCAGCCGCGGCCGCCCCCATGGTCCGCGCCCAGCAGCAGTTTGATTCGCCCGAGGCCGCCTTCGCCGCCGTCGCCGAGGCCTGCGCCGGCGGCGACAAGCAGGCCCTCACCGCCATCATCGGCCCCGACGCCGAAAGCCTGCTCGCCGACGAGACCGCCTCCACCCTGAAGGCCTTCGCCGAAGCCTACGAACTCGATCACGAGGTCCTCACCCGCGACGCCCAGCGGCTCATCCAGGTCGGCGAGGCCGGCTACGTCCTCCCCGTCCCGGTAATCGCCGCCGGCGAGAAGTGGACCTTCGACCTGCCCGCCGCCCTCGACGAGATCCACAAGCGCCGCATCGGCCGCAACGAGATCACCGCCATCGAGACCCTGCGCGCCTACGTCGACGCCCAGCGGGCCTACGCCGCCGACGACCACGACGGCGACGAGGTCAACGAGTTCGCCCAGCTCATCCTCAGCACCAAGGGCCGGCGTGACGGGCTCTACTTCGAGACCGACCCCGGCGAGCCGCCCAGCCCGTTCGGCCCGCTGGTCGCCGAGAAGGCCGAATACCTCAAGGACCGCAAGCCCGGCGATCCGTACTACGGCTACTACTACAAAATCCTCCGCAGCCAGGGCGACGCCGCCCCGGGCGGCGCCTACCACTACGTCATCAACGGCAACATGATCGCCGGCTTCGCCATGCTCGCGTGGCCCGCCGACTACGGCAAGTCGGGCATCATGAGCTTCATCGTCAACCACCAGGGCAAGGTCCACGACCGCGACCTCGGCCCCGACACCGCCAAGGCCGCCGAAGCCATCACCGCATACCAGCCCGACGACAACTGGACCGAAGTCCCCGCCGACAACCTCGACGAGTCGACCGTCGAATGACGCGGCATCCAACTCAACATCCTCTCAAAAAGACATTCAAAAAAATCACGAAAGCCATGAAAACTACCGAAAGAGTCTCTTCGCTCATCATTGCTCTGCTGTCCGTGTTCTGCTGCCAAGTCGCCCCTGCGCAACAAGGCGGCAGCGGGAATGCCATTCCCTATCCGTTGCCAAAATGGAAAGGGGTGCAGGGGAAGACCCTCGAGCAGTCCAAACCGTATTTTGTCGGGCAGCCAAAAGCGCCCGAGGATGCGCCCAATGTCCTGGTGATCATGCTGGATGACGGCGGCTACTCGAGTGCCACCTCCTTCGGTGGCGTCATGAAGACACCGACTTTCGACCGCCTGGGGGACCAGGGCCTTCGCTATCCGCACCTGGCCGTCAACGCCGTCTGCTCCCCGACCCGTGGCTCGTTGCTGACCGGCTACAACATGCACCAGATTGGAACCGGGATCATCTCCGAGTTCGCCACCGGCTATCCGGGGTACAATTCACAGATCGACTACAGCACCCCTTCGATTGCCAAGATCCTCACTGACAATGGCTATGCCACGGCCGCCTTCGGGAAATGGCACAACACCCCCATGGAAGAGGCCTCCCCGGCCGGGCCGTTCGAGAGTTGGCCCACGGGCATCTGGGGGTTCGAGTATTTCTGGGGATTCCTGGGCGGGGAGACCAACCAGTTTTATCCGCTCTTGTATGAGAACACCACCGCGATCGAAACACCCAAGACCAATGCGGACGGCTCCAAATTCCACATCTCCCATGGCATGGCCGACCAGGCGATCCGGTGGCTGGACAACTGGAAGGGGCTGCGGGACGCGCCGTTCTTCATGTACTACACACCAGGGGCGGTTCATGCCCCCATCCAGGTGCCGAAAGAGTGGCGGGACAAGTACAAGGGGCAGTTCGATGACGGCTGGCATGTCTACCGGCAAAAAGTTCTCGAGCGCCAGAAAAAGATCGGACTTATTCCCGAAGATGCCAAGTTGGTCGACTGGCCGGAGGTGATTCCGGAGTGGGATTCCTTCAGCGAGGAAGGCAAGAAGTATCTGGCGCGGCAGATGGAGGTCAACGCGGCCTTCCTGGAGCATGTCGATTTCCATATCGGCCGGGTCATCACGCGCCTGGAGGAGATGGGCGTGCTGGACAACACCCTGGTGATCTACCTGACTGCGGACAATGGCTGCACGGCCGAAGGAACCCCCACCGGCACGTTCTCCGAACTGCTGTTCCAGAACGGCTTCCCGCCCCTGACCATGGACCAGCAACTGGAGAAGCTCGAAGAGTTTGGCGGACTGGATGCCTGGGGCGGCCCGCACCTCGCAAACCACTATTCGGTCGGCTGGGCCTACGCATCATCGACCCCCTACCAATGGACGAAGCAAATCGCCTCACATTTCGGTGGGACCATGGCCGCGACGGCCATCCGTTATCCCAAGGCGATCAAGGCCAGGGGCGAATGGCGGAGGCAGTTCCAGAGCGTGACCGATCTCGTGCCGACCATTCTTGAGGTGACCGGGGTGCCGGCGCCCGACACCGTGAACGGTCAGAAGCGGAAGGAGTATCCGGGCAAGTCGCTGACCTATGCCTGGGATGATCCGGACGCGGAAACCAACCACCCGACCCAGTACTTCGAGACACTGGGATTCATGGGATTGTATCATGAGGGCTGGACCATCTGCGGAAAACCCTATCGCGTTACCTGGTCAACGGATCCCGAGGCCATGGCCAACTTCGACCCCCTGAACACCGAATGGGAACTCTACAACATCAAGGAAGACCCCATCCAGCAGGTGAACGTTGCCGACAAGTATCCTGAGAAGGTGAAGGAACTGGAGGCCATTTTCTGGAAGGAGGCCGGGAAATACGATGTCTATCCGGTCGGCGGATCCATGGGCAGATTGCTGCAGCCGGAATCCAATCCGCAACGGGCCGCCAAGCGGCACTGGGAGCTGACGCCGAATGTGTTCCGCGTTCCTGAACTGGCCGGCCCCGAGCTCAAATCCACCGACTACGAGGTCAATGCCTACATCACGGCCGACGACACGACCGAGGGCGTCATCTACGCGGTCGGCGAGCACATCGGCGGACAGGCGCTGTTCATCATGGACGGAAAGCTCAGATACAGCTATTCCACGCTCGGCCTCTACTGGCACGACTTCGACGGGGATGTGAAGATCCCTCACGGGGAGGTCAAGATCACCCTGAAGCACACCATGAAGGAGGCCAAGCTCAACGGCCCCTCCACCGTCGAGTTCTTCATCAACGACGAAAAGGTCGGCGAGATGGACATCAAGGCAACGGTCTATGCGGCCTTCACCGGCCACGAGACCTTCGATGTTGGTCGGGACGAAGGCCTGCCGGTCAACGAGGAGTATGAAGACAAGGGCAAGTTCATCTTCACCCCGGGACAACTGCACAAGGTCGTCTTCGACATCAAGAACCCTGATGAACAGGAAATGAACGCCTCCGAATTCAACGTGATTGACTAGCGCCCGGCGAACCTGACTCGAGAAGAACATCCGCACGGCATTGCGGGCAGCGCCCGGCAAGGCGCGATGAAACTTCCAAAGTTAAAGTCAAAAATATCAACAATGAAGTGATTATAAATAGCCTGAAATCAACAACACAGTCGATTCCACCAACCATGGCACCGGGTGCGTTGGCGCTCATCCTGAGTCTGTCCACTGGCTCGGCTTTGGGCCAGGAGGTATTACCCTTCCCCGAGCCCCCTATGGGCGGCAAGGTCGAAGCCACAATGCAGGAATCCGTCCACA
>Ga0180429_10003265_pt1 | contig 13159 bp, 8 predicted proteins | sample SS_ome_FD_132428 | JGI IMG/M metagenome (GOLD analysis project Ga0180429, IMG submission 132428) | Hypersaline lake sediment archaeal communities from the Salton Sea, California, USA - SS_1_S_1 metaG | ecosystem: Environmental > Aquatic > Non-marine Saline and Alkaline > Hypersaline > Sediment ...
CCTCGAACGGATCCGCGACGGAGGCTTCGAGATCTCTCGCCGAGCGAGCCTCCCGGCCCCCGAGAAGGTCGGGCTCCTGTTGAGATCCCTGGCAGGTCGATCGTGAACGCTCCGATCGTCGTGGTCGGCGGAGGCTTCGCCGGGATCGCCGCCGCCTGTCGGCTCGCCGGCGACGGGCACCGGGTCGTCCTCCTGGAACGCTCCCCCCGCCTCGGCGGTCGAGCCGCCTCGTTCCGCGATCCCGCATCCGGAGAGACGATCGACTTCGGGCACCACGTCTCGATGCGCTGCTGCACGGCGACCGACGGTTTCCTGCGCCGGATCGGCGCCGGCGATGCGATCGCCTACCAGTCGGAACTCTCGGTTCCGATCCTCTACGACGGCGGGCGGACCGTCCTCCGTGGTGCGCCGGCTCTCCCTGGGCCAATGCACCTGGTCCCCGGGCTTCTTCGGTATCGTGCGCTCTCGTTCGCGGACCGGCTGCGCGTCCTTCGCGGCGGAGCGGCTCTCCTCGTCGACCGCCGTCGCGGTCACTCGTTTGGCGAGTGGCTACGGGCGCACGGGCAGGGTCCTCGGGCACTAGCCCGGCTCTGGGATCCCGTCTGCGTTGCGACGCTGAACGCCCACGTCGATGCCGTTGATCTGCAGCCGGCGCGGAAGGTCTTTCGCGAGGGGTTCTTCTCCCCCGATGGGGCGGGCCTCGGCCTCTTCACACAACCGCTGTCCGCGGTCTTCGACGCGGCTCGGGACTACCTCGAGGCACGAGGCGGAGAGGTCCTTACCGGCTGCGCCGTCCGACGGATTCACGTGCAGGACGGTTGTGCGGTGTCGGTCGAACTCGCCGATCGCGACCGTCTCGAAGCGGAGGCCGTCATCGCGGCCGTGCCGCCGGGGGATCTGGCGTCGATCGCTTCGGAGCCGTCGCTTCGCGCGACGCATGAGGCCGCTTCGAAGCTTGAGTGGGCGCCGATCGTGAACGTCCACCTCTGGTTCGATCGCCCGATCCTCGACGAAGACTTCGCCATCGGTGTCGACGGTCCTCTACAAGCCGTGTTCAACGTCTCGCAGCGCCCCGGCACACACTTGGTCCTGTCCCAAAGCGCGGCATCCGAGTGGGTCGATCGCCGCCATGACGAGGTCGCCGCAGCGCTTCATGCCGACCTCGTCCGGCTCCTTCCGAACGCTAGGACCGCCAGTCTCGAACGGCATCTCGTGATCGCGAACCGCCGGGCGACCTTCGTCCCCGCTCCCGGTTCCGACGGACTCCGCCCGGTATCGAAGACCCCGATCGACGGTCTGTACCTGGCCGGTGATTGGACGGCGACCGGCTGGCCGTCCACGATCGAAGGAGCCATTCGCTCTGGCGTCGTCGCCGCTGCGCGCGTCGAGGTCGATCTCGGGACCGCTTGAAGCGGTCGTCTCGCCCCTCTACGATGTCCGTATTCTGGGAATGCACGTCTCGCATATCGAGACGCGAGGAGACTGAGTGAACACCCTCGAGAAGTGCGTCAAGATCCTAACACTCTTCACCGACGAGACGCCGATCCTCCCCGTCGGGGAGATCGCCGAGATCCTCGAGCTTCCTCGGAGCACCGCCTATCGATACGTCGCTGCGCTCAGGGCGCACGGCCTCGTGGAGGAGTCTCCCGACAAGCGCGGGTACCGGCTCGGTCCCCGCATCCTCGAACTCGCCGCGACGATGTCGCGGAAACCGTTGCGGGATCTGGCCCTACCGTACATGGAGCGGGTCGCTCGGGAGACCGGCGAGACTGTGATCCTCTGCGCCCTGCGCGGGCACGTCGGGGTCTGCCTGGAGAAGGTCGATGGGCACCACGCCCTGCGCGTCGCCCACGAGCTCGGAGACACCTATCCGCTTCACGCCGGTTCGACCGGGAAGGCGATCCTCGCCTTCCTCGAGCCGGAGGTGCAGGACGCGATCATCGCCGACGTTGGGCTCCAGCGGTTCACCGCGACGACGATTACCGACGAGGCGAGGCTAAAGGTCGATCTGGCGAAGGTCCGGCAGCTCAACTTCGCGGAGAGCGAGGGCGAAGCGATCGAGGAGACGCACGGGATCGCCGTTCCGATCTTCGCGCCTTCCGGGGGGATTCTCGCCTCGATCGGCATCTCCGCGCCGACCTACCGCGCCCGTGGCGAGGACCGCGTCCGCCTCATCAAGATCCTCTCCGACGCCGGCCGCAAGATCACTCGAGAGCTCAAAAGGCTAGGAGCGGGGTAGACAGCGGCCAGAAGGGGTAGGCGAGAAGGTCAGACTAGCGTCAGCTGTTCGACTCCACCTTCATCTCGAAGTAGCTCTTGCTGGCTGGAACGTGTTCCCCTAAGCCGAGAGCCTGTACTGCTTCGCGAATCCGTTCTCGCATGTTGCTGACACCCTCGGGTCTGACTGGTGCGCCAATCTCCACGAACTGGCCTAGGCCCTCAACACTATCGAGGTAGACGGGGAGGTCAGCCAGCAAGAACATCTCTCGAACCTTGTCGATGTGGGCTGACACGCGGAAGCCGAGAGCCGAGAGGATTTCGCGCATGGCGGCGGCATCGGAGAGTCCGACATTGACCTCTCGCCGGGAGGTCACGTGAGGGTCAGCTCCGGTCGATGTCTTCAGGGTAAGCTCGTCGCCGCCTTGCTCGCCAACGGACTCGCGGACCCGGAGAGCTATGCTTGCGCTAACCGTTCCGGGGCAGTCGACGTACGTGTCCGACAGGTGGTGGATCCCACGTTGGGCAGCACCAAGCTGGATGAGTCGGTTGCGAACGTGCGCGAAGGAGGATACGCGGATCTTCACCTCAGTCTCGATCAGATCACTCACGGCGGGTTCTTCCCTTCCTTCGCTGACCCGAAGGCGGCTGCAATCTGCTCCTCGAGTTCACGGATCCTCTGCGGATCATAGCCGCGCCTTCCCGCCAGCTCGTTTCTCACGAAGGCCTGGAGATCACCACGAGTGAATCGGTGCTCGTGGCCCTGTTGGCTGTATGCACCAAGGTCATAGTCCGTGATCCAGTGCCTAAGCCTCTCATAGGTCCTTCCGAAAACTCGCGGCAGTTCCGTCAAGGTCAGGAAGTCCCTCCTCTCGGGGCGGAGAATCTTCGAGAGGTCGGGTCGGAGCAGCTCATCGATGATCCTTGACGCAAGAAACTCAACATCCTTGGTCCTCTGGATCGAGACGGGAAGGTTCACGGCCGTAGATTCCTGGAAGAGAGCGCGTGTTGGAGCGTGAATGAGGCGATCGAGCCAATGCGATCTTCGGTTCGCTGACGAATCCGGCGAGTCGCCCACGTCTTGTGGCGATAGCCCCAAGAGGAAGAACGGAATCGCCTCCCAGGTTCTCCCGGAGGAGGCGAGCAGGTAGTTCAGAACCGCGGGATTCACCCAGAATCCGCGATTGATCGCTCGGAGAGGCCCTCTGGAGGTGTAGACGCAAACGTGATCGCTGAGCAGGGAGGTGATGAATGGAGCCGGGACCGGTGCTTGACGAAACGCGAGGCTCGCATCATCGTCGACTGGCAGAGCGGATCGCCAGGCTGAATCCAGAGATCTGACGAAGTGCGTCGACACTCGGGGAGATCTGAGGAAGTGCCCCAACAGAACAGACGCATCATCAAGGTACTTCTTCATCAGGCCGCGTTCACTCCAGTACTCCGCCCGTTCACGCAGCCGAAGACCGGTTCTCTCTACATCGATGAGGTTCCGGAAGCGTCCTCCTCGGGCCTCGATCCTGTCGAGCGCGGAATCGAAGTAGAGAGGGCGATAGGGATGATCAACCGGAGGAGAAGCAGCTGCCGCGCGGTGATCGAACGAAGCTGACACAAGCTGCGTCCATGCGGAGTGCTTGGGAGTCGCTCGGAGCCCGTAGGTCCCCGGCTTAAGGTTCTCGTCCCGCGTGATCCCAGGTCCGTACGTCTCATATACGCTTTGGCCGTAGTACTCCTCAGGAATCACGAAGCCCGATGTCACACCACACTTGAAGTAGTCTAGCTCCCCTTGGCCGTAGAATCGGCCGCAATGCCTATAGAAGTCCTCAGGCCGTTCGAGAGAAAGGAAGGGTGTCCGAAGGAAGGCATCGTCAATCGCGAACGTGGCAGCTTGGCAGAGGTCCTCAACAGGTCGGTCCAGTAGGCCACTGTGAAGAGCACGGCAGGTCTTCCTGGCCATGTCGATGGCCGCGCTCTCAGCCTTCACGCCTGACAGGTGAATGCTGGCTTCGACTACGGCCTCTCCTTGTAGAGTTGCCTCAAGGAGTGCTAGTGACATCGGCAGGGAGAGCTTGAGCACGTTGTCACCGAAACAGGAGGCGTCCATCAAGCGGTAGAGGCCCAACGGCGTTGCGGGGTCATGCTCGTTGCCGGGCAGTCGAGATAGGTCGATGGCGCATCGTGAACCGCCAGCGATCCTGCTGCGCAGCCGGGATGCCTCCGCTTCCGGCATTCCGGCCTCGATGAACCCGACCAAAGCCTTGAGCGAGTCCTGCGCGCTCTGTTCCTGAACCTGGGAGCGTTCGAAGCCCGACCGGCCGACCTCGAGGAGCACAGCATCCCAGAACTCCCGGAACTGCTCAGCGACCTTCGATCCAGCAATCCCGGAAACCACAGTGCGAAGTGAGCCAACTGCGTGCGTCTCCATACTCTGGAGGCCTCCAATCGAAACAGCACATTCTATGCCGCGGTGGCAAGACGGCAAGTGATATGCAATCGCTCAGTGCAATATCCGTGTATCTGTCGTGTGTTCCGAGCAGCAGCACACAATATGTGCTGTTCCCAGAGTTCGTCGGATGACAGACCCCAATAGGCAATTGGCGTGGACCGAAAGCGAATCACTGAGTTCGGTTGACTTGATGCCGATCTCGCGTACTATGCTTTCGTGACACAGTCGAGGAGAGGAGACACAATATGTGTTATCCAACTTCAAGGCGTAACCCCTCAGAGCGACTCATGGATCCATGTGTCATTGTCACGATCTCGAACTTGACTAAGCAGTTCGACGGCCGGAATCCGGTGCTTGCGCTAGGTGGTGTGAACCTGGAAGTACGGAGGGGAGAGTTCGTCTCGATTGTCGGACCATCGGGATGCGGAAAAACGACTCTACTTCGGATCATTGCGGGTCTCGAGGAACCTACTAGCGGATCTGTCCAGTACGTGGACACCGACCCGTCCAGGATTGGGTTCGTCTTCCAGGAGCCGAACCTGATGGCATGGAGAACGGCGATCCGGAACGCTTCACTGATGCTGGAAACCTCCGGCGTCTCGCGTAGTGAGCGCGAGACGCGAGCCTCCCGGGTCCTGGAACAGGTCGGTCTTCTTGAGTTCCGCGATTTCTACCCCGCGGACCTGTCCGGTGGGATGCGACATCGGATTGCGATCGCACGGTCGCTCGCCCACGATCCGGAAATCCTGGTCATGGATGAGCCGTTCGCATCGTTGGATGTTCTCACGCGAAGGCGAATGGCCAAGGAGCTTCTCGCACTCTGGCGGACGACACAGAAGACAATCATCTACGTTACTCACGATTTGCGGGAGGCAGTTCTCCTTTCCCAGAGGGTCACCGTTCTCTCGCCTCGGCCTGGCTCTGTCCAAGAGACCTACGACGTCGATCTACCGGCAGAGCGTGTGGAGCAGGTGGAAGACACGAACGCGTTCATCCAACAGCATCGTAGGCTCCGCAGAGCCGTGGATGCCGGAACGGCGCAGGCCACGCGCTTTCCTGCGTCGACCAAAGACCGGAAGACACGTTCCGATGCTCTCGCCAAGCGTGGATCTCGTCTGGTGATGAAAGTGCTTCAGCACCTCGGCGTGCTGGCTCTGGCTCTGGGGCTCTGGCAGGTCGTGGCCTCGTCCCTCTGGGTCGAGCACTACGTCTTGCCATCCCCGTTCGTCGTCATCGGGGAGTATGTCCGGCTGCTTGGCGGCGGTCTGATCTGGTACCACACGTGGATCACAGCCCAGGAGGCCCTCCTTGGCTTCGCCGCCGGTGTCAGCTTCGGCTTCGTGGGCGGCTACTTCCTATCGAGATCCGAGAAGGCAGAACGGCTGCTCATGCCCTATGTCCTGGCTGCCCAGACTGCTCCGAAGATGGCGTTCGCGCCCCTGCTCATCATCTGGTTCGGCTACGGAATCGTCCCAAAGGTGGTTCTCGCCATGCTCATCGTCTTCTTCCCGATCTTCGTGAACACGATGCTGGGCGTTCACTCCATCAAGAAGGACCAGTGGGAGCTCATGAAGACTGCGCATGGTTCGAGGCTTCAGGTGTTCCTCAAGCTCGAGCTTCCGTCGATCTTGCCGGAACTGTTCGCTGGCCTGAAGACGGGAATTTCCTTCGCAGTTGTGGGGGCCGTTGTCGCGGAGTTTGTCGGCGCCAAGGCGGGTCTCGGATATGAGATCATCTATCATGCCGGATATCTGCACACGTCAACCGTCTTCGCTCTGTTGATCCAGTTGGTTGCGCTCGGCGCCTTCCTCTACGGGCTTGTATGGCTCGGAGAGAGGTACGCCCTCAGATGGAAGACGTCGAACGTGAATGGTTCAGGCGGCACGAGCAAGAAGCAGAGGAGGTAGGAATGTCCAGGACAGGGAGACTGTGGACTACAATTGGGATCGTTGTGGTAGCGTTCGTCGTTCTGCTTGCCCCCTGGAAAGAAGGCTGGATCTGGCAGGGGGAGAAGGAGTTCGAAGGCGGAGAAGTCACCGCCATGATGCCGTACATCAAGAACTCCGAGTGGTGCGGGTTCTACGCGGCTCTCCTCCCCGTTAGCACAAACCCGGGAAGTACGAGTTTCTACGAACAGCAGGGGCTCGACGTAACGATGGAGTACACCTCGGAGGGTGGCTATGGAGCGATCAAGCTGCTTGCCGCAGGACAGGCAGACTTCGCATACGCTGGGGCTGATGCGGTACTGCTTGCTCGCGCGGAGGGACTTCCAGTCGTCGCTGTCTATCAGCCTGAGAAGAACAACCTCTTCGGGCTCCTCGTCCCTACTGACTCGGGAATCACCGAACCGGCCGATCTGGCAGGGAAGACTATCGCAATCATCGGCGTCGGGAGTCCGGCGACGATCGCGGCGAAAACGATCCTCACGACAGCCGGTGTGAACCTTGACGATATCGAGTTCGTGCCGATGGGCGCCGGGATTGTCGGGGGGCTTGCCGAAGGCCAGGCGGATGCTGCTGCCGGATACATCATCCATGAGCTGATCCTGAGAAGCATGGGGATCGAGCACATGGCATGGCATGCGCAAGACTACGCCGAGAACTACGGCGTGACGTCCATCGTTACGACGGAAGAGATGATCGAGAAGCATCCCGATGTCGTTCAGCGCTTTGTAGATGCTACCCATGAAGGCTGGAAGATCGCGGTCGCTGATCCGCAAGGCACGGTTGACGCGTGCATCGAGGCCTTCTACCCCGAGGGTGCGGACTACCGCGATATGGAGGTCGAGTACTGGGAGAGACTCGTGAACGAAGTCTACGAGGCTCCTCGTGCCGATCTCGGAGTGATCTATCCAGAGCTTTGGGCACGAACACACGACGTTCTTCTCGACCTCGGAGTCCTCGATGAGGCTGTCGACGTGGAGCGTGCTTACACCACGAGATTCAAGTCGGCTGACTAGCGGTCTCCGACCGTGAGTCAGCTCTCCCAGGGGCGGGGCCATCCGGCCTCGCCCCGCCGATCTAGATGATCATCGTAAGATGTTCGAGTGTCTCGTTCTCAAGTTCAGCGAAGCCCCATTGGATGACTTCCAACGCTGTCGTCAGTAGACTCAAGGCGTTCGTCGAGCCTCTCCCTGGGTCCGCGGTGTCCCAGACCGCCACCACAAAGGGGTAATCATCCCCGATGTCCGTTCTCTTGCTGCTCTTGGCCCGTTCCCGGAGAAGGGATCTCGCATTATTGATAGTTCCGTACGGCAGCCGGTTCCTATGTGATCGAGCGAACTGAGGGAGCCGTTCCATCAACCCAACCAGATACAAGCCAGCCTTCAGCGCCTCGGTGGGGCTAACGTCTACATCCTGAGCAGTGGCTTCAAGAACAGACATCGGGTTCGTCACGTAGACTGGCGAGGTCCTCGCCCCCAGAGAAGCCGGAGGGTCGAGCGCAGGCGCGTAGGTCAAGAAGTGGGCGTGCTTCTCCCACTTGCTGATGTCATTCCGAATGGCGTTCTCATGCTTTCGGCGGATTGCGGACTGGAGCCACTTGTCTACGAGAAGGATCACGACGTGATCATCCAGCTTCTCGGGCGGTTCTACTAGTTCTCGCGGAAGGGAGTCGGATCCGATGGCCAGATGACGTCCGTAGGATAGAAGCGTGGCCAAGAGAGGCTCGGAGCCGGACAGGAACATCTCCTCGCCGATGGGGGGAGCCCCCACAACCTCGGAAGGAATGCTGTGAATGTACTTCGGTACTTCCAGCTTCGTGCCGCGTTCTGTAGAGTCCAGCAGCCGCGAGGTGTCTATGCAGGTGATCTTGTCAACCTGGTGTCTTTTCGTGTCGACGACGACTCGTCCGACGCTGGCGTGCACGAGCGCCGTCTTAACGCGAATCAGGGCTCGAACTGCGTCAGGTGAGTTCTGCGCCTCGCCTTCACACGGGTGTTCCGGGTCTTGCGTGGGTAGAAACGCTGCGGCGACCTTCTCGATTTCCATTCGAGCTTCGCCGGAACTCAAGAGGTGGCGTCCGATTGCGCAGACTTCCAGAGTGATCCTCTGCGCCCGTGTCTCCGAGGCAGCGAACTCCAGCACGTCCCTCAGGGCTGCGAACTGACAGAGCAGGTAAAGGTTGGGGAGCGCACTGAGAGGTGCGAGTATCCTGATAGCTCTCGCGCAACGAACTGCTTCGGCAGCTTTGCTCCTTCGCGTGAGTATCTGCCAGTTCTGCCCTAGCCCGTTGGGCATGTTCGTAGCTCCGTCACCGTTCCGCCTCCGTGTGTGGATACTTCAACAATCTCTTCGACCCACATCCTGACGACCTTCTCGAGTTCATCCCTTACGTCTACGGGTTCTTGGATCTGCGGAGACGCGTCGTCTCCGTCTCGTGCCTCTGCCTCCTTCTCCGACGAGAAGCGTGAACTCAGGCCTTTCCGAATCCAAACGCAGATCACGTTCCGCCTAGGAAACCCCGAGGGCTTGTCTGGAAAAGGCTCAGCGCCTCCGCTGTACTCCTTCCTCGCAGCGAGATCACTGATGCAATGGATCTCGCACTTCGTGTGTGGGGAGGCACCAGGTTCATGCATAGGCTTTCGCAGAACCAACCAGGGATCCCAGCGTCCTTGCACGTAGAGTGGGCCAGCTGCAGAAGCAGCTGGAGTGAACCCGGGTAGCTCTGCCATGTCCACGAGCTTCGCCCTTTCCCGATCCCTGGGATCTGTCGATTCTGCCATTCGGATGTTTGTGTAGAACACCACGGGCGGCAGCTCGGGATTGTCACTGTCATCCGCGCCTAGCCCTGCCGAGATCGAACGACTGAAGGCGCGCAGTCTTTCATACAGGCGTCGGATGTCGTCTCGATCGGCAACGAGCGTTGTCGGCAGCAACTGCCAGCGGATCGGTGCGAAGTAGTGATCTGATGGGCGAGCGATTCTCAGGAGACTCAGCAGTGACCGAACCTCCTCGTTCGCTCTTTCGTGCGCCAAGTAGTGGTGAAGGTGTTGGTCGGTGATCAGGGGAAGCAGGAGCTCGATGTGTGGTCGCTGATCGAGTACGCGCTCCGTGAGCTGGTTCACGACGCCGTTCAGAAACGTGTTCTCGTTCGAGTAGAGCACCCGATTGAAGATCTCCTCACGCGAGCGCAGGAGGTCAAGGACGTACATGACTCCGAGTTCCGAGAGCACGAACCAATGCCCGAGTGGATTCATCCGGAGTTTCGATTCGTCAGGGGATCGTCCTGCTGCCTCCTCGTTGGTTTCACGGATACTGCGGCCAAGGGTTGTGTCCTGGTATACGATTGTCATGTCTTGAAGCAGATCTCGGAGTCGGAATGACGTCAGCGACTCGCCGGCAAACATGGAATCACGTTTGACGTGATCCATGCGGTCGAGATCGATGTCGCTGTGAATCAGCGTTCGAAGCACCGACACATCGTCCGCGAATCCTGGAACGATCGCGTCACTTCTCAGCTGCTCTTTGTCTTCTGCAGGATCTACGGGAGTTAAGATGTCCGCAATGAGCTCGGAACTTAGTCCGCAGAGGTCAAGCTGATCGTGGATTGTCCGTACACCGTCCTTCCGAGCGTTCCCTTCCCGGACTCTCTGCTCGAGACTCCTCTTCTTCTCCAACCAATCCGTCATCTCCTCTGATCCCGGACTCAGAGATGCTCTCTGTCGAATGAGGTCATCCAACTCGGCATGGTGCTCCAATTGGAAGTGTCTTAGGCGTTGGAAGTAGTACGAGAGACTATGCCAATCTGTTGGTTCTTCGCCCTCCGCTCGGATGTCTCCTTCTTTCCAACCAGCTGGTCTTCCAAGGACCATTCCCAGCGTGATCGCTTCGTGATCCAGTCTGATCGCCGGATTGACTTCCAAGACGTGTGAGAGTGGCGGGTGCCCCACATCATGGAGTAGCGCTGCTATGACGAACTCATGCACGATACCTCTTGCGGTGAGGTAAGTGCCTAGTGGATGGGCGACGTCTCCGTAGCGAACGACTTGGAGATAGCGAAGCGCGTTGATGGCGACAATCGCGCAACCGGTCATGTGGGCCATCCGTGTGTGAGTCGCCGTGGTACGTACTAGATGCAGAGACCCTGTCATGAAGAGCCAGCGGCATCGGTTCACCTCGAACGTAGACATCGCCAAGTCTAGGAGCTCCATGGCGCGCGATTCCTCTGTGAGCAGGAAGTAGGGGCTTCCCGATTTCATTCCACATGCCACACATGTCTCGCTATCTGCGAGAGGACACGTCACCCTGTGTTCTGCAGAGAAGTCGCACAAGGAGGCGAGCTGGGCCATACGCTCATTCCATGTCCTCATGTAGAAATCACGTTCAGTGCTCGGAGTGCCAAGAGAGTGAACCTCATCCTCTCGGAGGTAGGCGCTGATCACCTGTGCAGTTGTGTGCCTGAGTTTCAGGCTGGCCCCCGCAACCTCGTGAACGTACTGGAGGTGTTCTTCTGTCCCTGGTTGTTCGAATCCAGCTCGGATTGCAGCACGGAAGCCGCTCGAGTAGGCGCCGATTGCCGTCTGCAGCCTCTTCCGGTCCGAGTCAGTGACGTGTGTCTCATGGGCGCAACCCTCGAGTAGCTCGAGGAGCTTCTTGGCTCGGTGCAGGTCAAGGAGACCGTGCACAAACACACCACTTCCACTCGCACAGCGAGTACGTTCTGCCATGAGGGGCGGGCACAGAGGGAAGACGATGCTGCGCACAGGCTGATACAGCGGATCGCTCAGCGTGCGTATGTAGGGTATATCGCCGTGGAACGAGTCAGCTCTCCCCATGTAGTGCACTATAGCTTGATTGTGCTTTGCGGGCAACATACGAGGGCCAAATCACAGAGAAGGCTACACACGGAACACCATGCGAGTCCCAGACGCCGAGAGCAGTAGCCAGCAGAAGTGCGTTCCGAGAACCTCTTGCCAAGAGAGACGGAGTTCGGTGCGGCGAACTCAGATTGGGTGGGATGGACATCTGGGCAATAGACCAGCCCCAGAGCGCTTCCACATACCCATGCTCATGTACTTCAGGCCGGTGTCGTTGAGGAGGATGGCGAGGCTGGCGCCTCGGTGCGGGCCCGCGAGCAGCTGAAGGGCGGCGGCGAGGTTGGCGCCGGAGCTGAAGCCGACGAAGAGGCCTTCCTCCTTGGCGAGACGGTGGGCGCAGGCGATGGCTTCGTCGTCGGTGATGGTCAAGTAGCCGTCCGGCTGGACTCCCGACTCCTCCAGCATCGTCAGGGTGCGTCGGGAGTAGCCACCGCCTTGGATCCGGTGGCTAGGGTTGGCGACCTGACCGCCGGCAAGAGCAGGGCTTCCGGCCGGCTCGACGATGTAGCAGGCGATCGACGGGTCGTGTTCCTTGAACGCCTTGGCACAACCCGCGAAGGATCCGCCGGTTCCTACGAAGTCGCAGAAGGCGTCAATCCGGTCGGCCTGCCGGAGGATCTCCGGTCCGGTTCCCAGGTAGTGGGCGCGGTAGTTGGAGCCGAGTTCGAACTGATCGGCGCGGAAGGCGCCGCGGTCGCGGACGATCCGCTGTGCTTCGGCCTCGACGAGGGCGAGGTCCTCCCCCGAGACCTGCCCGTGGGGTGAGCCGGGCGCCTGGTCGACGAGGACGACCTCGGCCCCGAGGCCGCGCATCATCTGTGCCCGCTCGACGGTGTTTCCCTTCGACATGACGGCGACGAATGGATGGCCGGTGAGGGAACAGACGATCGCAAGGCCGGCACCGGTGTTCCCGCTCGTCAGCTCGACGACGGGTTGGCCCGGCGTGAGGCGGCCATCGGCCTCGGCGTCCCGGACGATCTGCAGCGCGATCCGGTCCTTCTTCGAGCCTCCTGGATTCAAGAACTCGCACTTGGCGAGGATCCGTCCGTCGAGGCCGGCGCAGATCCTGGAGAGCTCGACGAGCGGGGTGTTTCCGATGAGGTCGAGAGCGGAAAGTAGAAGCCGGTTGTCACGAGAACGGATCGTGTCGGGCATCGGGTCGCTCCTCGTCCGGTTGGGGTCGGACGGATCATACCCTGTCCGCTGCATGTCTCACCTGCCGGCAATCGGCTACGCTTCACACCATGACTGCACATGACCCTGCCCTGCTGGAAGAGATTGCTGGCATCGTAGAGGCGAAGGGAGCGGTCCCCGAAGGCACTGACCCGTTCGACTTCGGCATGAGGATTCTCCCGCTCCTCGGAACCCTCGACGGGAAGCTGCGCGACTACCGCGTCTACCCGATCCTGCACCTGTGGGCCGTTCGTCGGGAGATGCCGGACGATAAGCTGCGCGAGCTCCTCTGGGCCATCGCCGCCGAGGACCAGCTATTCGGAGGGATCGGCGAGAAGGAGGCGGACTCGGTCTATCTGCGCGCTTTCTCTGTCCTCGTTCTCGCTCCGTTCGTCCAGGCACATCGGGAGAAGGCCTATCTCTCGCGGGAAGACCTGAAGCGTCTGCTGGAGACGGTCGTCCGCTACCTCGACGCGGAGGAGGATCTCCGCGGCTGGGTCTCGCCGGAG
>Ga0180429_10003267_pt1 | contig 13152 bp, 7 predicted proteins | sample SS_ome_FD_132428 | JGI IMG/M metagenome (GOLD analysis project Ga0180429, IMG submission 132428) | Hypersaline lake sediment archaeal communities from the Salton Sea, California, USA - SS_1_S_1 metaG | ecosystem: Environmental > Aquatic > Non-marine Saline and Alkaline > Hypersaline > Sediment ...
CCACCCCGCCCGACCATCGCGGAGGTGCAGGACAACGAGCGGCTCGCCTACCAACGGCTCGAGCTCATCGTCGCCGCCCAGGCGGCCTATCGCCAGCGCGACTGGGATGGCGACGGCAAGCTGACCTACGCGCCCTTCCTCGTCCACCTGTGGCAGACCGTGGATCTGCAGGGGCAGCCGGTGGCCGTGGATCTCATCCCCCGCGAGCTCGGCTTCGCCATGGTCGCCCCCTTCGCCATCGACGGCTACTACTTCAAGAGCCTGTACTCCCGCACCGAGGCGGTGGAGGGCCAGACCGGCCTGCCCGCCAAGGGGAAGCGGTCGGGCTTCCGCGAGCTCGACTTCGAGCGCGAGTGGGGCGTGGCTGCCATCCCGCTGGTGCCGCGGGAAACGGGCCTGCGGGTGCTGGTGGCCGACGAGACCGGTGCCATCTGGACGCCCGCCAAGGCCGGCGCCTGGGTCACCGTCCAGGTGAGCGAGCCGGGCAAGCGGGGCTGGGTCGAGGTCAAGTCGCTGGCCCACCTGATGGAGCTGCAGCGTCAGACGACCTACCCGGAGCCAGCGTCGTCGTCCCGGCGTTGAGTCGGGGTGTGACATCCATGGCACCCCCGTGACACGATGGGCGTGGCGCACCCATGGGTGCGCCTGGTTTCAGGGGGTTGCACCCACCCGGGGCTGGCCCGCTGATTGCTTCTCTCTGAGGGCGCTGCTGGACTGACGACCCATCGTTGCTGGAGGTATCCATGAAGAGCCCACTGTGTGCTTCGCTACTGACCCTCGCCCTGGCCATCCCCCTGGCGGCCTGCGAGTCGACCGTCGAGACCGAGCCGGGCGGCGGTGGGGGCGGCAGCGGCGGGACCGGAACCGGCGGCACGGGTTTGTCCGGCGGCACCGGTGGCACCGGCGGCGTCATCGATCCCTGCAACCCGCCACCGACCCCGCAGACGGACAAGGTCGATCTGCTCCTGGCCATCGACAACTCCCGCTCCATGGCCGACAAGCAGGCGATCCTGTCGCTGGGGGTGCCCGAGCTGGTGGGCTTTTTCACCAACCCGACCTGTCTCGACGAAAACGGCATCGAGGTGGGGCAGCCCCTCTCGCCGACCGATTCCTGTCCGGCGGGTAGCCAGCGCCGCTTTGCGCCGGTGCGGGATCTCCACATCGGCGTGGTGAGCTCGAGCCTCGGCGGTCACGGGGCGGACGCCTGCGATGACGCCGACATGCCGCCGACCAACGACCACGGCCACCTGCTTGCGCGAACCGACCCCGAAGGCATGGGCCAGGTCCCGACCTACCAGTCCCTCGGGTTTCTCGCCTGGGATCCGGATGGACAGCTCCAGCCGCCTGGCGAGGGCAACGAGGCGAGCCTGGTCGCCAATCTGCAAGCCATGATCGGTGGCGTCGGCGAGCTCGGCTGCGGCTACGAGTCTCAGCTCGAGAGCTGGTACCGGTTCCTCATCGATCCCGATCCGCACGCGTCGGTGACGGTCGTGGACTCCCAGGCCGTGCTCGAGGGGACCGACGTGACCCTGCTCGGCCAGCGGGCCGAGTTTCTGCGGCCCGACTCGGTGCTCATCGTGCTGATGACCACCGACGAGAACGACTGCTCCACCCGTGAGGGTGGCCAGTTCTTCTTCGCCAATCAGATTTTTCAGCCCGGCTCGAGCAATCCCTACCACCTGCCCAAGCCGCGCGCGGCCTGCGCCACCGATCCCAACAGCCCGTGCTGCCGGTCGTGCGGGCAAGCGCCGGGCGACGGCTGCGACACCAGCCAGGATGACTGCGATGGCTCGCTGTCGAACCTGGAGGACAACATCAACCTCCGGTGCTTCGACCAGAAGCGGCGCTTTGGCATCGACTTCCTCTATCCCATCGACCGCTACGTGACGGGGCTGACCGCCCTGCAGGTGACGGATCGACACGGCAACGTGGTGCCCAACCCGCTCTATACCGGCGGCGGTCGGGAGCCAGGCATGGCCTATCTCGGCGCCCTGGTGGGCGTGCCCTGGCAGGACATCGCGCGGCGGAACGAAAACGGCGTGCCCGATTTGCTCACCGGGCTGCGCAATGGGCAGCCCGTTGGCGGTCTCCAGAGCGCCTGCGAGCTTCAGCAGAACGGCGTCTGGGAGGTCATCGCCGGCGACCTCGGCCAGTACGTCCCACCCACCGACCCCTTGATGGTCGAGTCGGTCGAGCCGCGCACCGGTGCCAATCCCATCACCGGCGACGCCCTCGCTCCTCCCGGGGCGGGCTTGTTCGCCAACCCCATCAACGGCCACGAGTACAGCATCCCCGATCGCGACGATCTGCAATACGCCTGCATCTTCCCCCTGGCTCAGCCGCGGGACTGCTCCAATCCCAACAACTTCGCCTGCGATTGCTCCGTTCCAGGCAACGACAACCCGCTCTGCCAGGACGAAAATGGTCAGTTCGGCACCACCCAGTACTACGCCAAGGCCTATCCGGGCCGGCGTCACCTGGCCGTGCTCGCCGGGTTGGGCGCCCAGGGTGTGGTGGGGTCCATCTGCCCCGCCCAGACCGACAACCCCACGGGTGTCGACTGGGGCTACCGTCCAGCCTTTGCGGCCATCGCCGAGGCGGCGAGCCGCTCGCTGGTGCCCGCCCAGTGAGCTGAGCCAGCGTCGGGGCGCGTTCCGGATACCGGCGGCCGCCGAGGCTACTCGGCCGCCGCCGGCAAGGCCGTTGCGCCGGCGAGCAGCTCACGGGCGGCACGGCTGCTCGCCGTGGTGGCCCGATCGCCGGTCAGCATGCGGGCAATCTCGGCCACCCGAGCGCGGCCCTCGACGCGGCGCAGCTCACTGTGGGCGCGCTCTCCGTCGTCGCGCTTCTCGATGACGAAGTGGGCCTCGCCGTGAGCGGCGATGGAGGCCAGGTGGGTGATGCAGAGCACCTGGCGATGGGCCGAGATCCCCGCAATGGCCCGTCCGATCTTGTCGGCCGTGGCGCCGCCGATGCCGGCATCGACCTCGTCGAAGACCTGGACCCCCGGGGCGCGGCCGACGGTCGGGCGGGTCGTCTTGGCTGGATCGTGCTCGGCGCCGGCCCCGAGGGCACGCTTGAGCGCCAGCAGCGCCCGGGACAGCTCGCCCCCCGAGGCGATGCGCTTGAGGGGGCGCGGGCTGAGGCCTCGATTGGGTGCAATCAGGAACTGCACCCGATCGATGCCCTGGGGTCCGAGCGCGGCATCGTCGACGCGGAGGCCCTTGCACCCGGTGGTCGGGTCGGCTGTTGCCGAGCCGCTCGGGGCGGGCGTCACCTCGACCAGCACCCGGGCCTTGCCCATGCCGAGCTCGCCCAGCTCTCGGGAGATGGCAGCCCCGAACTGCCGGGCTGCCTTGTGCCGCCGCTTGGACAGGCGGCGGGCGAGCTGGCCCGCCTCCGCCAGCAGCTCGTCGCGGCGGCCGTGCAAGCCCGGCAGCCGACTCTGTGCGCCCCGCAGCTCCTCGAGCTCGCTGTCGATCCGGCGCCGCGCGTCGATCACGTCCTCGAGGCCGGGGCCGTGCTGCCGCACCAGCTCCTCGAGGCGGTAGATTCGATCCTGCACCTGCTCGAGCCGCTCGGGGTCGGCCTCGACGCGCTCGGCGTAGCGGGCCACCTCCCGGCTCACGTCACGCAGCTGGCTCCAGCAGTCGTGGAGGGCCTCGGCGGCGGGCTCGAGCTCGCCGTCGAGCTCGGCCGCGGCGCTCAGGTCGCCCGCGACCCGGCCGACGGCGTCACAGAGCGCGTCGTCGGCGGCGTCCAATCGGCATGCAGCACGGCGCGTCATCTCCCCCAGCCGATCGGCATGTCGCAAGCGGTTTCGCTCCGCTCCCAGCTCCTCCAGCTCGCCGGGCTGTGGTGAGAGATCGGCGATGGCGTCGCGCTGATAGCGCAGGAATGCCTCGCGCTCCGCCCGTCCGCGCTCCCGCGCTTCGAGCTCACCGATCGCCTTCACCACCGCGAGCAAGTCATCCACCTTGGCAGCGACCTTGCGACGCAGATCGGTGAGCTTGCCGAAGCGGTCCAGGTACTCCACGTGCCGGGCCGGATCGGCCAGGGCCACGCTCTCGTGCTGGGAGGTGATGTCAGCCAGCTCGGCCACCAGGCTCGACAGCTCGCCCAGCGAGCACAACCGACCGTTGAGGTAGGCCCGGGACCGCCCGCTTCGCTGAACCACCCGACGGATGACCAGCTCGCCGTCGCAACGGATCCCGGCCTCCTCGAGGCGGCTCACCAGGGCGGCGTTGCCGGTCACGTCGAACAGCGCCTCCACCTCGGCCTCGCTCGCCCCGGGCCGGACCATGTCCGTTCGGGCGCGCCCACCGAGCAGGATGCCGAGGGCCCCGACCACGATGGACTTGCCAGCGCCGGTCTCGCCGGTGAGCACGTTGCACCCCGGCTCCAGGCGGAGCTCGAGGGCCTCGATGAGCACGAAATTCTGCACCCTTAGAGCAAGCAGCATGTCGGCCTCCCGCGCCGGCACGGGACGGCCGGCGCCGTTGCTCTGGTGGTTATACGGTACAAATGTTCAGTATACAAGCAAGGGGCGATTCGCTCGTCCGGTGAGGGCGCGGCGCCGGCGCGGCTAGCGCGCGGCCCGCCCGGAGCGGCTGAGTATCACTCCGCCTCGAGGTTGAACTCGGCCATGTCGAACCAGAAGCCAAGGCCGCTCAGCGCGGCGATCTCGGCGTCCACGATGGCGACGTGGCCGTCCTCGATCTCGACGAAGCGCTCGAAGAGCCGCTGCCCGTGCCCGTCGAGCTCCTCGACCATGCGCTTGTAGAAGGCCGAGGTCTGCTTTTCGGCCTCGAGCGCCTTCTGCAGCAGGTCGAGCTCCTCGGGGCTCGGGTCCTTCTTGGAATCGAGGGTGTTCTCGAGGTTTTTCAGGCTGTCCTGGATGGTCGACTTGGGGGGCACCACCGTGTCGAGCTTCTCCACCACGAGCTTGCCGTCCTTCTTCCAGAGCTCGAGGCGGCTCTCGAGGTACTCGACGTGCCGCTTCTCCTCGTCGGCCAGGAACCCGAAGACCCGCTTGCCCACCTCGTTGGTGGCCTGGGCCTGGGCCTGCTCATAGGCCTTGGTGACCTTCACCTCGTAGTCGATGGCCGTCTTGATTGCTTGTTCGAGATCCATGTCGCTCCTCGCGGGTGGGCTCGGCGCCTCGGCAGCCGGCAGCCAAGACATGAGTCGTGTGCCAGGAGCTGTCAACCACGGGCTGGTGGTGGCTCGAGCGTCCCCCAAGACGGACGTTCAGCGTCCGGTGCGCCGGGTGGCGCCGCGCCCGCGGCGTGCCAGGGCCCCCAGGACGACCGTGAGCAAGGCCACAAGCGGCGGAGCGGTGTCGCTGCCACCGACAACGGTGCAGCCGCACCCCGAGTCATCGTCGCCGGCACCCGAGCCCGACCCGGAGCTGCCCCCTTCGCCGGTGAGCGAGCCGAACACCACGTAGTCGCCATCCTGGGTGAACGACACGTCCGTCCCCTGGTAGGTCACCTGATCGGTCGCTGGCGCCAGCAGGCGCGAGTCGGCGATCTCGCCGTCCGCCGCGAGGATCTCGACCGTCGGCGGCGTGATGGCGAAGGCCACGGCAGTGAGCGACTGCGGCGCGCGGTACAGGTCGCGGGCCTCGTCGCTCAGGTGGCTTCCGTCGGCGAGGGACAGGCGGGTGAGGGCGCCGTCGCCATCGCTGCGTGCCCAGGCGAAGATGCCGTCGGTGCCGTGGGTTCCGCCGAAGGTGCGGTCCGTCCCGGCGGCGCCACTGCCCACCAGCAGCAGCACGTCGGTGAACAGGTCTCCGTTTTCCGTGGCGCCGCCGATCTGATAGCCCGCGGCGCCATCGCCGGCCGGTGCGTCCGCGGCCAGGGTGGAAAACAGGCTGATGCCCGGGCCGTCGGCGCCGTGGGGCACGTGCAGGGCGTCGAAGGTCGCGGCCTGTCCGTTTCGCCGCGCCATGACGTAGGGCACCGGCTCGGTCAGATCGGGGCCGATCCCCTCGCCGACCACGAAGGTGGTGTCCGCCTGGCCGGCAATCCAGACAAGCTCGTTGGGCACGAGCCGTTCGTAGTCCTCCACCACCACCTCGCCTGCAGTGGGGAAGGTCAGCCGCCAGTCGTCCAGGTAGATCGCCCCGGTCAGGCTGCCACTCGCCTCGTGGTTGAGCTGGAACACCAGGTTGTCGAGGGGCAGATCGATGACGCCGTTTTCGTCGCCGCCCCAGGCCGACCAGCTGTCGTCCACGTCGAGCGAGACCTCCTGCCAGCCGTCGAAGTCGAGGGATGCCGTCGCGGTCACGTGAGATTCGCCCGAACCGTCCACGATGCGGAGCCGGTAGCTGTTGCCCGACGAATCGCCGAAAACCCACACCGCCAGATGGGTCGGCGCCTCCTCGGTGAGCTCGGACAGCGAGCGGGTGCGGAAGGTGACGTAGGCCTCGGGGGCTGCGGTGAAGTCGTAGCTCAGCTCGCCGGACCAGTCGCCAACCTGGGCCTGGGCCTCCGAGTAGCTGCTGGTGGCCACGACGCCGCTTTCGCTCGCCCAGAAGCCGCCGGGATAGGTCAGGTCGGACTGGAAGCTGAACACGAACTGACCGTCATCGGCGGTGCTCTCGCCCTCGTTGCTCGCCAGGTGCTGATAGCCGCCCTCGCTGGGGAAGTCGGCATAGACCGCGGCGTTCAGGTCGTGGGTGAGCTCACCGGGGTTGTGATAGACCCAGTCGTACTGGTGGCTCTGTCCGTCGGTGGCCCGGGCTTCCATGCGGTCGAGCAGATAGCCATCGACCATGACCAGGTCGCGGGCGAGGGTGGCGGTCTCGTAGGCCGGGCCGGCGCTGGCCCGGGCCCAGACCGTGTCCGGCAGGGGCAGGAACTGCTCGAGCTCGCCGGTGGCCTCGGCCTGACTGGTCTCGTCGACCACGACGGTGTTGTGGGCCAGGGTGCTGCGATCCCAGGTGTCGTGCAGCGACAGGGCGTAGGAGTGAGAGCCCGGATCGATCCCCAGCATCTTGCCCCGGGCGAAGAAGACGAAGCCGAGCTTGTCGAAGTGGCCGTGCCAGCCCCCGTGGGGGCCGTAGTCGAGGGCCAGGTACCAGGGATCGTCCTCGGTGCCGCCCCGCAGGACGGCATAGCCGCTGCCGTCGAACACGAGGCTCTCGGTCACGCTGGGCGCCGTGGTGGGCAGCGTCTCGGCGCCCCAGAACAGGGCCTCCTCGTCCCGCGACTCGCCCAGCAAGGGCAGCACGAGCCGCTCGTCGCCATAGGCCGCGTAGGCCGCCTCCATGCGCCAGCCTGCCGAGCCGCGGAGGTTCACCGTGCCCGAGTCGTTGAACGCCGGCAGGACCAGGTCGGGCGGCGCAAAGAGGATGGGCGCGGTGACCATGGATTGGAGCGCCGAATCCGCATAGAGCGGGAACTGGCCACGCTCCCCCATCTCGGCCAGGTAGGTCATCGGCGAGAGGGTGAAGAAGTGATAGCCCCACGAGCTCTCGTACCAGAAGCCGTCGCTCAGCACGCTGTCGGCCATGTGGGTGTGAAAGCCGCTGTGCCCCGAGACGGCAAAGGCCACCAGCCGTGGATCGCCCAGCGCCCGTCCGGCCGAGGCGATGGCGGCGTTGTGCCAGGCTTGCCAGTTGGACAGGCCCGCGTCGTGGCGGGCGATGATGGCGGCGCAGGGCCGTAGCAGGCCCTGCTCGATCTGCGTCCGGTCCGCCTGGGACAGCGCTGGGCTCGCGTAGACCAGATCGTAGGCCCAGGCCATCTGCACCAGCCAGCCCGACTCGTCCAGCGTCTGGGACAGCACCCGCGCCCCGCTGCCCGACTCGTTGCCATCGGTGCCGTGGATGGCGTAGCCCTCGTAGGCAGCGGCGTAGGCGAGCAGGATCTGAGCTGCGGCATCGGCGTAGCTCTGCTGGCCGGTGAGCTGATAGGCGAGGCCCGCATCTCGCGCCGCCCGCGCCAGGTCGTTGTGCTGGCGGGCATAGATCACCTGGTCGTAGGGCCAGCCGGAGAAGACCTCGTCGTCCACCGGGCAGCGATGGCCCATGGGCGGCTCGTAGACCAGGTTGACCCCGTGGGTTGGGCAGACGTAGTGCATGCCCCACTGGCCGCCCTCGGGCGGGAGGGCCACCTGCCCCAGCCCGTAGTCGCCGAGGAAGTCCGCCGGCCAGCCGTCGGCCCGATCGACGATTCGCTGCCGGCGACTCTCCGCCCAGGCGTAGTCGTTCGCCCAACCGTTCATGCGGGTGAAGTCCTCGGTGGTGAGCAAGGAGCGGGGAGCGCTCTGGGCGTCGGGCGGCGTGGCCACCAGCTCGTGCCACTGCTCGTGGCCGCTGCCCGGCTGGACGATGAAGGTCACCTCGTGGGTTTCGTAGGGGCCGGCTGCCTGGGCCGTCGGCGGAATGGTGATGGTGACCGTGACCGTGTCGGTCCCGTTGGCACCGAGGCTGACCTGGGGCTGGCTGACGGCGACCGGCAGCTCGGGCGGCGCAGTGCAGGCCACGTCGACGGTGAGGGGCTGGCCATCGGGCTCGGTGAGCTCGAGCGCGTAGGTGTAGACGAAGTCGCTGCCCTGCCAGGCCTGGTCACGCTGGACGGTGGTCACCACCGCCTCGGTGAAGACCATGCGGTCGAGCACCAGGTTGGTGTCGGCCTGGGGCGTGTGGCCCCAGCCGCTGGCGCTGAGGCTGACGCGCTGGATCTCGTCCCAGCCGAGTGGGGTCCGCGCCGCGCCGAGCTCGTCCTTGGACAGCCAGAGGAAGCGCCATCCCTCCCAGTCGAGGGTCAACTCGGTGGAGTAGTAGTCCGCTCCCGAGGTGGCCGGGTTTTCCGAGGCGAGCACCAGCTGCAGCTCGGCGCCGTTGGCCACGGCCGAGTGCAGCCAGAAGCCCAGGTGGGTGGTGCTCGACAGGTCGAGCGGCGTGGTGAAGTCCTTGGCGACCGAGGTCTGGCTCACCGTGTCGGCCCAACGCCCGGCGCCGCTTCCCTCCTGCACCAGATTCGTTTCGGCGGTGAGCCCGTTCCAGTCCGACACGTCGTCGAAGTCGTCGAGCACCGTCTCGGCGGCGTGGCTCGGCCGTGGCATCAGGGCGATGGCCAAGGCAGCGGCCAGTGCAGCGGCCAGCGCCAGCCTGGACGGCGAGCGGAGCCGCCCGAAGGCACAGGCGAGCGTGGTGAGTGAACGGTCGGTCGGGCGAGCGTGGTCGCGGCGGCGCATGGTGGATCTCAGTATATTGGAACAGCCCCGTGCCCAAGCGGCGTTCCGCCATCAGAGATGTCGAATCGCACCCTCTACCTCCTGCTCGTGCTGCTCGCGGCCGCCTGCAGCGCCGCCACGGCGCCGTCTCCGGCCAAGGACAGCCAGGCCCCCGCCGTGGTGCAGCTGCCGGTCCCACCCCCGGACGAGGCCGCTGCCGCAGCTCCTGCGCCTGACGATCCGCTACCCAAGCCGACCCCGGCGGTCCTCTGGTCCCGCTCCGAGGATCTGGACGGCGACGGCGTGGCCGAGCCGGTGCGGCTCGTCACCTTCGAGCGCTTCGACGCCACCCAGCGCGTCGACAACGGCCCGGACAACCTCCCCATCGGCGCCTGTGTCAACGATCGGGGCGACGCCTGCCGGGTGATTCTGGAAGTGGGTGCCCATCGCCACGGCTTCGATCTCGAGCCCGGCTACTTCGGCGACCTGGCCATCAAGATCATCGACGTCGATCGGCGGGACGACCGCAAGGAGATCCTCCTGCGCCGCCGTCCCGGCGGTGGCGAGGATCCCCCCTACGTGTTCGCCGTCGCGCGCTACGACGGCAAGACGCTCGCCTTTCAGGAGCTCTGGCACGGCTGGGGCTACAACGCCGGCAAGGCCACCATCAACGGCGACGGCCGACTCGTCACCGTCTACGACGAGTGCCCCGACGTGGTGACCGTCGCGTACCGCCTCGGCAAAGCGGGGCTGACGGAGGAGAGCCGGCAAAGCGTGCGGACCCGCCAACCCCAGGACTGCGCGGCCTGTCCCGTGGTCTACGTGAAGGAGCGCGACGGCATGGGGCGGCGCGGTGAGATCCTGCGTGACCTGCGTGCGCCAGCCCTGGCCCGCAACCAGTCACTGGCTCTGGGACTGCCGGCTCGGTTCGTCGAGCCGCGCGGCGACGGCTCACGGGTGACGCTCGAGCTACGCGAAGAGAAGGCGGAGACCACCTACCTCGACGCGGTCACCCTCGAGGTGGACGGCGTCCACTACGCGCCGCTCGGTTGTAGCGGCGCCGGGCGGCATTGCCTCGCTGACGGCGTCCACCACGTCATGCGCCAGGGCGAGACGCTACGGCTCACCTTCGACACCGCCGCCTGGCGGCCGGGTGCCGCGGTGCGGCTGTGGGCGCAGGGGTACTACGTGCCGGCGCCGTGAGAAGGGCTGCTGTGCCCGGGGTGCGCGAAGGTTTTGTCCCTCGGGGACACAATTCGTTTCCCGCACGCCGGCGACCTCTTGCCCGTCCCGACCCAGTCGCTACGATGCAGCCTCATGGCTCCACGCTACGCGGTCATCGTCGTCACCTACCGGCGCCGGGGGCAGCTCGACGACGCCCTCCACGGGGTGATGGCCCAATCGGTGGGTCGCGACGCCATGGAGATCTGCGTCGTGAACAACGGCGACAGTGATGCGGCCCGGGCGCGGTGGCGTGATCGGGTGGACCTGTGGGTGGACTCGGAGCGAAACCTGGGCTGCGCGGGCGGGCGCCACCGGGGCGTCGAGTCCACCACGGCGCCCGTTCTGGTCTTCGTCGACGATGATGGCATTCCGGCACCCGACTTCGTGGCCGAGCTCGGGGCCGTGCTCGACGAGCACGAGGAGGCCGTGGCCGTGCGGGGCCGCGCGGTGGCCTTGCGCCATCCCATCTTCACGGCCATGTGCCCCACCTACAACCGGGGCCCGGAGGTCGCCGAGGATCTGCTCACCCTCGAGGGGGGGAGCGCCATCCGGCGGTCGGCCTACGAGGGGGCCGGGGGCTACGACACGAGCCGGGCGTTCCACGAGGGGATGGAGCTTTCCGGCCGACTGCTCGAGCAGCACCGCGACGCCAGGATCCTCTACACCCCCCACGCCGTGTTGCGGCACGACTACCTCCAGGGCTGGGATCACGTCTTGTCCAAGGCCAGAGCCCTGGCCGCGGCCGATGATCGATTGAGGGTCGCGCCCGATCCCAAGCTCGACGCCGTCATGCGGCGGCCGATCCACTATCGCGACGGTCGCACCGGCTGGGAGAGCTGGATCGGCAAACCCCTGCACCGCGCCTTTCGTGGGCTGGTGAGCCTGTACCGGGCGCAGCGCGTGCTGGCGCGCAAGGCAGGCCTCGATTGAAGGCCGTCGACTGCTACTTCTGCGGCGGCTCGAGCCACGCGCCCTACGCCGAGGAAAACGGCTACTCCCTGGTGAAGTGCGACGGCTGTGGCCTGCTCTACGTCAACCCGCGGCCCGACGACGACGCGATCACCGCGGCCATGCAGACCGGACAGCACCGGGGCGAGGAGACCCTCGACCGGGTGGGGGCCTTTCTCGACGACAAGGTTGCCGGCTACGAGGACGTGCTCGCCGACCTGTTCCCCGACGAGTCGCCGGCCGGTCGGTGGCTCGACATCGGGTGCGGCCACGGCGAGTTTCTCGAGGCCCTGCGTTGGCAGTTTGGTCCGGCCGTGGCCGCCGAGGGGCTCGAGCCCTGCCGCCCCAAGGCCGCGGCGGCCCGCGCCCGGGGGCTGACCATCCGCGACGAGGATGGAGCGATCGAGCCGGAGTCGCTGGATGCGATCTCGGCCCTCAACGTCTACTCCCACTTGCCCGATCCGGTGGCCACCATCGCCCGGTGGTCACGCTGGCTCCGACCGGGGGGCTCCTTCGTCATCCAGACCGGTGACAGCTGTAACCTGCCGGTCCGCCACCACCACCAGCCCTTCGATCTGCCCGACCACCTGAGCTTCGCCAATCAGCGCATCGTCCGCAGCATCCTGGAGCGGGCAGGCCTGCTGGTGCACACCCGCCAGCACTACCGCCATGGTGGCGTCCCGGCCTGGCAGCTCTGGCGGCGGCCTTTCCGCGATATGTGGCTGGTGGCGCGGAAGCGGTGAGCGGTCCGGTCAGTCCTCGACCACCGAGTTGGTCACGTGGATGGGCGTGTCGCCGTGGCCCGAGATCTGGGGATAGGTCGGGTACCAGGTGCCGCCGGTGTTGCCCTTGATGTGGCTGCTGTCGATGTAGATCTCGCCGGTGTGGTTGTTGCTCACGAAGAAGATGGCGGAGCCGTGCTGGACCACGTCGTTGAACTCGATGCGGGTGCCGCAGAGCCGGAGGGTCATCTCGTTGCCGTCGTTGTAGATGGCCCCACCGCTGCCGCCGCCGGGGGTGTTCGGCTGGGCCGGGTTGCCGCCGTTGCCGATGGCGTGGTTGTAGGAGAACAGACTGTTGATGACCGTCCAGGACACGCCGATGGAGCTGATGCCGCCGCCGTTGGAGCAGGTGTTGCCGTAGCCGTCGGCGCCGCCAAAGGTGGAGTTGACCACGTAGACCGGGTTGCCCTCGTACTGGCTGAACACGCGCACCCCGGCGCCGCCCACGTCCGGGCCGGTGTCGGCGCAGACGTTGTTGAAGAAGCGGCTGTTGACGATCTTGAACCGGCCACCCCGCACCCAGATGGCCCCGCCGCCGTCGTACTCGGTCTCGGCCTTCGAGTTGCCATCGATGAAGGTGAGGTTTTGGACCGTCAGCTGGGGGTGGTCCTGGTTCTGGCAGTGGGACGTGGTCCACACCTGGTTCTCGTCGCAGGTGTTCATGTAGAGGATGCGCCGGGCGCCATTGCCGCTCAGGGTCACCAACCCGCCCCCGTCGATGACGATCTGGGGGCCGGTGTTGTTGAACACCTTGGCCGTCTCGTCGACGACGATGGTGTGCATCTCCGAGCCGCAATCGAAGGTGATGATGCCGCCCTGGGCCACGGCACTGACGAAGGCCTCGCTGGTGCAGCTGGCCGGCGTGCCGTCGCCGACGACGATGTCCGGGCTCGACGTGTCCTCGAGCCCCGCCTCGGCGGGCACGTCGCAGGTCGCCTCGGGATTCGGGTTGCCCGCCGGCGGTCCGCCGCCCGGATCGGTCAGCCCGCCACCCCCAACGCCGCTGCTGGAG
>Ga0180429_10003268_pt1 | contig 13149 bp, 11 predicted proteins | sample SS_ome_FD_132428 | JGI IMG/M metagenome (GOLD analysis project Ga0180429, IMG submission 132428) | Hypersaline lake sediment archaeal communities from the Salton Sea, California, USA - SS_1_S_1 metaG | ecosystem: Environmental > Aquatic > Non-marine Saline and Alkaline > Hypersaline > Sediment ...
CGGCAAACACGTTCGAAAAGAACCCTGGAGCGCATGGAATGACCGACATTTCCCAGATCCTTCCCGCCCTTTTTAGGTCCCTTCTGGCCAAGTCCCTCGGGATCGCGCTTGTCGCCACCCTGATCGGGCTCCAGGCCCTGGCGGCGATCCCCGCAGATGCACCCGCATGGCTAGTGCCGGTGATCGAGGCCGCCTGCATCCTTACGCCCGCCATCGCGATCTACCTTGTCGCGGTGCGGCCATTCGCCGGGCTGCGCGCCGGGATCCGCGACCTGCGCAAGGGAAATTACGACATCGATATCGCCGGCACCGGCCGGCACGACGAGGTGGGCGAGGCCGCGCGGCAATTGGCAGGACTGGCGGAATCGCTGCGCGAAGGGTCTGCCGCGGCCGCCGAGGCGGCGTTCAAGGGCGCGGCCTTCAACGGTTCCTCGGCCGCGATGATGTTGCTGGACCAGGATTTCGGCATCCTTCATCTGAACCCCGCGCTGAACGACCTGATGCGGACCCATGCCGCGGCCTTCCGCTCCGACGTGCCGGATTTCGACCATGAAAAGCTGGTGGGGGAGAACATGGACATCTTCCATGGCCGCCGGCCGCAGGTGCGCAAGATCCTGTCGGATCGCGCCAACCTTCCCTATCGCGGCCATATCAAGCTGGGCGAAGAACGCCTGACGATCGAGGTCGCCTGGGTCGAAGACGCGCAGGGAAACCATCTGGGCTATGTCGCCGAATGGAAGCGCGTGACCGAGGAACAGCGGCAAGAGGCCCTGATCGGTGCACTGGACAGTGCGCAACTGCGCGTCGAGATGGCGCCCGACGGCAAGGTCGTGGCGGCGAACGACACGTTCCGCGCCCTGGCCGAACACGGGGCCGACCGTCTGATCGGCCTTGACCTGATGCACGCGATCACGATCGGCGGCACCCCAGCCGGCGACTGCATACGCGGTGGCGAACCGGTGATCGGCCTGTTCGAGGTCCGGTTGCCGAAATCCGGCCCGGTGCTGCTGGAAGGCGTTCTTGCCCCCGCAAGGGATGCCGCGGGCCGGGTGATGATGGTCGCCCTGGTCGCCCGCGACGTGACCGAGGAACGCAAGGCCAAAGAGGAACGCGAACGCCGCGACGAGGCCGTGCGCCGGGATCAGGCCCATGTGGTCGAGACGCTGGGAACGGCGCTTGGGGCATTGGCGCAAGGCAAGCTGACCACGCGGGTGAACGAAAGCTTCCCGCCCGATTACGAGGCGCTGCGCGTCGATTTCAACGGTGCGGCGGACAGGCTGTCCGAGGCGATCATGCTGGTCATCGAAAGCGCGCAGTCGATCCGCAACGAGGCGAACGAGATCACTGCGGCCTCGACCGACCTCAACCGCCGGACCGAACAGCAGGCCGCGACGCTCGAGGAAACCGCCGCGGCGCTGGACGAATTGACCGCCTCGGTCAAGTCGGCGGCCGATGTGACGTCCGCCGCACGGCTGATGGTCGAAGGTGCGCAGGAACGCGCGGAACGGTCGGGCCGCGTGATGCGCGACACGATTTCGGCCATGCAAGAAATCTCGGACGGGTCGACCAAGATCGCCAAGATCACCAACGTGATCGACGAGATCGCTTTCCAGACCAACCTTCTGGCCCTGAATGCCGGGGTCGAGGCCGCGCGGGCCGGCGAGGCGGGCCGCGGTTTCGCGGTCGTCGCGTCCGAGGTGCGGGCGCTGGCGCAACGATCGTCCGAGGCGGCCAAGGAAATCGCCGAACTGATCGACCTGTCGACCAGCCAGGTCGGCCGCGGCGTGGACCTTGTCAACGAGGCCGGCACGGCCATCGGCGAAATCGAGGCCAGCGTGGTCGAGATCCGCGAACAGGTCAGCGGCGTTGCCGTCTCGGCCGAGGAGCAGGCGACCGGCATCGGCGAGATCAACGAGGCGATGAACCAGCTTGACCAGGTGACCCAGCAGAATGCCGCGATTTCGGAACAGACGAACGCGGCCACCCAGGCGCTGCTGTCGATGTCGACGGCCCTGATCGACACGACGAACCGCTTCGATGTCGGGCTCAATGCCGGCCAGGGTGGCGCCGCGCCGGCGCCCGCCCGGTCAACGGACGCGCCGCGCAACACGCAGGTTGACAGGGCCGCCTAACCGGCGGCGCCGGGGTCTAGTCGTGCCGTCCGGCAGGGCGTGTGGCTGTGGCCGGTGCGGCCGTCAGGGAATGAAGGGAATTCCGGGGGCGATCGCGCTTGCCCCCGGCGCGGGGCCGCCTAATCTGGCGCAGCACCGGATATCTGAGGCGGTCCCCGCGATGTTCCTTGTCTACCTGTCCCGCATGGTCTGCGCGCCCGAGGCGGTGCCCCAGATCGTCGCCACCGCGCGGGCGCATAATGCAAAGGCCGGGGTGACCGGGCTTCTGTTGAACGACCGGCGCCATTTCCTGCAAGTCCTCGAAGGGCCGCAACGGGCAATTGCCGACACGCTTCTGCGCATCGCCTGCGATCCACGGCACGCCGACCTGACCATCCTGGTCAGCGAACCGACCGAAGCACGGCTGTTCACCCGGTGGACCATGGCCAGCCAGCCCTTTGCCGACAAGCGCAGCACGCTGGCTGGGTTCGTGGCCACGCTGGCGGACCTGGATCGGGGCGCGCGGTTGCCGAGGCTTCAGGAATTCGCGCTGTCGCAATGCCCGCCACCCGCCGGCCCGGCCGAGGGCGCGGCCTAGCGGCTGGCAAGCAGCCGCAGGCAGAACGCGGCCTCGGCCAGGATCGTGATGCCATAGGCCGGCGCGAAGGCGGCCGAAAGCTCGGGCGCGAAGAAACGCAGCGAACTGCCGGTCAGGTAGACGATCCCCGCCGCCGCCAGCCCAAGGCCGAAGAGCCGGGCGAAATAGCCGGTCCGCCAGATCAGCACGCCCATCAGCAGGCCGTTGATGCCGAAGAAGACAAGGCCAAGATCGTAGCCATGGCCATGCAGGTCCAGAAACAGCCGCGCCAGCGCCTGTGCCTGGCCTTCGGCCAGCCCGCCCGGCTGTGCCAGCACAAGCCAGGCCGCCTGCAGCGCCATCAGGTTGGCCGCGATCAGCACGGTCTGGATCAGCCGGAACACCATGGCCGACAGGGCCAGCGCAGGCGCGGCGGCGCGAAACATCGCAAACAGCAGGATCGCCAGCCCCGCATCGGCCAGCGCCATGACCATGTCGGCGGCAAGGCCAAGGCGGAAAAGACCCGGCGCGGCCTGGATCGCCCGCGCCGTTCCCGCCGGGTCGGCAAGGTCGATCAGGGGCATGCGGATACCCAGTTCGGCCCCCAGCCCGGCCAGGATGATCACGAGGTAGAGCAGCCCGGCGCTGCGGGCCATCGCGGCGAAATGCGGCGGTCGGTCGGTGGCGTTCATGGCTCTTTCCTTCGGTTTGCGCGGGGTCAGGCCACGGCGACGTGCCGCGACGTTCGGATCCGGCTTGGACCCCGGTTCGCGACCTGCCCGGCCCAGACGGAGACCAGCACGACCAGCGCGCCCGCAGCCTGCACCGGCGACAGGGCCTGGCCAAGCCAGCACCAGCCCAGCGTGACGGCGGTCACCGGGCTCATCATCCCCAGCATCGACACGGCGCCGGGTTCCAGCCGTGCCACGCCGCGGAACCACAGCCAGTAGGTCAACGCCGCACCGACCAGGCCCAGCCAGGCAATGCCGGCCAGATTCGCGGCATCCAGCGGCGGCAAGGGCGGCTCCAGCAGCAGGGCGGCGGGCAATAGCAGCAGCCCCCCGGCCGCCAATTGCCAGGCGGTGAAGCTGAGCGCGGGAACCGGCGGCTGCCAACGACGGCTAAGGACGGTTCCCCCCGCCATTGCCGCCGCACCACCCAGCCCGGCGGCGATGCCGACAGGGTCCAGCGCCGCGTCGGGGCCAAGCACCAGAAGCGCCACCCCCGCAACACCGGCCAGCGCCGCCGCCAGGGCCAACGGGCGTATACGGGTGCCCAGCAGGCCGCGCGCCAGGCCAAGGACCATGATCGCCTGCATCGCGCCCAGCGTGGCGGCCACACCGCCGGGCAACCGGTAGGCCGCCACGAAAAGCAGGGCCCAGAACAGTGCAAAGTTCAACGCGCCCAGCACCAGGACACGTGGCCACCATGCGCGCGGCGGCAGGCAGCGGGTCAGGGCCAGCAGCAAAAGCCCCGCGGGCAGCGCCCGCAGCATGGCCAGCGTCAGCGGATGGCCCTGGGGCAGTGCCTCGGTCGTGACGAGGTAGGTCGAACCCCAGACCATCGGCGCAAGGGCGGTCAGAACGGTATCGGTGGTGCGGGTCATGATGCTGTCCTCTTGCCAAGCGCCGGGTCAGGCCGCGCGGCCGGCTTCGGCGCTGGCGCCCGCGGCCAGCCGCGCCGCGATCCGGGCGACATGCGCGCCCTGGAACCGCGCACCGGCAAGGTCTGTTTCGGTGGGGTCCAGGCTGCCATCGGCACCCGCGATCGTACCCGCGCCGTAGGGCGCGCCGCCGATGATGCCGCCGGCACTGGTTTGGCCGGCAAAGCTGTAGGGCAGGCCGGCGATCAGCATTCCGAAATGTTGCAGCGGGATCTGGCTGGACAGCAACGTCGCCTCGTGCCCGCCATGCTGCGACCCGGTCGAGGCGAAGATGCCGGCCACCTTGCCCACCAGCGCGTTCCCGGCCCAAAGTCCGCCGGCCTGGTCGAGGAACTGCTTCATCTGCCCGGCCATCATCCCGAAACGGGTGGGCGTGCCGAACAGGATGCCATCATACTCGGCCAGGTCTCCGGGCGCGGCCAGGGGCGTGTCGTCATCGACATAGCCGGCCGCCGCCCGCACCCTGTCGGGCACCGTTTCGGGCACGCGGCGGATATCGACCCTGGTGCCGGGAACGCTGGCGGCGCCCTCCGCTTCGGCCCGCGCAAGGGCGCGGACATGGCCATAGCTGGAATAGTAGAGAACAAGGATGCGGGTCATCGGGGGAACCTTTCGGGGCAGGTGTTTCACTGCCCGCAAGGTCACCGATGCGCCGGGCCGGAATAACCGGCCCCGCCGCAAATCATTCTTCAGCCGGGTTGAAGAATGTCAGGCAGACAGCGCCTTCCGCAACCGGTCCAGGAACACCGAAACCCGCAGGTCCATCCCAAGGCGCGAGGCGGTGACGGCGCAGATGTCACGCGACGGCAATTCGTGGCCGGGCAGCACCCGAACCAGCTCTCCGCGTTCCTCGGGGCCCTTCGAGATGAAATCGGGCAAGGTGCCGATCCCGTATCCGGCCACCAGGATGTCGCGCAGGGCCAGGCTGTTGCCCACCCGCAGCGCGGGGTCCAGCGTCAGGGTCGTGGCCCCCTCCGGCCCCGTCACCTCCCAACTGGTCAGGTGATCGGCCAGCAGGAACCCGACGATCCGGTGGCTTGCAAGCTCTTCCGGGCTTTCGGGCCTGCCGGCCCGCTCCAGATAGGCGGGCGCGGCGAATATCGCCTGCCGCATCGTGCCGATCCTGCGGGCCACCAGCGACGAATCCGGCAGCGCCGACCGGATGCGGATCGACAGGTCGAACCCGCCCTCGACCATGTCCACCACCCTGTCGTCAAGCGACAGCGACACTTTCAGATCGGGGTATTCGGCCAGAAGGGCGGGCAGGAACGGCGCGATCACGACCTGCCCGAAGGAACTGGAGGCATTGACGCGCAGATGACCGGCCACCCGGCCCGCACCCTGCCGGATCCGCGCCTCGGCCCCCGCCACCGCTGCAAGGATGCCCTGCGCCTCGTCGTAATAAAGCCGCCCGGCATCGGTCACCGACATCCGCCGGGTCGTGCGGGCGATCAGCGTGGTGCCAAGAGCGTCCTCCAGCAACTTCACCTCGCGGCTCAGCAGCGCCGGGGACACGCCCAGATCCTCGGCCGCGCGTGCAAAGCTGCCGCGCTCGACAATGCGGCAGAAGGCGGTCATGACCGAAAGCTTGTCCATGCTGGCATCCCTTGGGGTCCGATCCGTTCCTAGCATGCAAGGGGCGACGGGCGAACCTGCAGGGTGTCGGGTTTTGGCGCTCGTGCTTCGGGTGCGACGATGCCGATGCCGGGGACTTGTGGCATCCGGCTTCGGCAGGTTTTTGGCGGATGACAAGAATGCAGGACCAACCTATACGTCAGTCACGCGGCGGCGGCCGGGCCGCGCGCCGGGCCAACCGCACCGCGCCGGGCTTCACCGCCCTGCCGGCGCTCAGGCGCGCCCTTCCCCATTGCGAAGTGATGGACGAAGAACAGGTGGCGCGGATCGACGACGCGTCGATGAGCATTCTCGAAGATGTGGGCGTCGTTTTCCGCGACGACATCGCGCTTGAGGATTGGCGCCGCGCCGGGGCCGATGTGCGCGGCGAACGCGTGCATCTGGATCGCGGGCTGGTGCGCGAGTTGATCGCCACGATCCCGTCGGAATGGTCCTATCGCGCCCGAAACCCGGCCCGGAACCTCGATTTCGGCGGCAGGCATTCGATCTTCGTGCCGATGACCGGCGCGCCTTTCCTGCGCGACCTCGAGGACGCACGCCGCTGGCCGACGATGGCCGACCTCAACATGTTCCACAAGCTGTCGCACATGGCGCCGGCGCTGCATTCCTCGGCGCATCACATCGTCGAACCGATGGACCTGAAGGTCAGCCACCGGCACCTGCACATCACCTATTCGTCGATGAAGCATTCCGACAAGACGTTCATGGGCATGACGACCTCGGGCAGGAACGCCGAGGACGTGATGCAGATGTGCGAAATCCTGTTCGGCGCCGACCTGATGGAAGAAACGCCCGTCACCACCGGCAATTGCAACGGCAATTCGCCCCTGGTCTGGGATGAAACCATGCTGTCGGCGATGCGCGCCTTCGTGAAGCGGCGCCAGCCCGTGCTGTGTTCGCCCTTCGTCCTTGGCGGCGCGAACACGCCCGCCTCGGTCGCGCCCGCCGTGGCACAGCTGAACGCCGAGGCGCTGTCGGCGCTGGCCTATACGCAGGTGATCCGCAAGGGCGCCCCGGCGATCTACGGGCACTACCTGTCAACGGTGAACATGAAATCCGGCGCGCCGATGGCGGGCACGCCCGAAATCAGCCTGATGAACTTCATGATCGGCCAGATGGCGCGGTTCTACGGCGTGCCGTGGCGCACGTCGAACCTGCTGGGCGGGGCCAAGACCTTCGATGCACAGGCAGGCTATGAAAGCGCGATGACGCTGAACGCGGTGCTGCATGCGGGTGCCAACTACATCTGGCATTCGGCCGGCTGGAACGAGGCCGGGATGCATTGCTCGGTCGCCAAGTTCGTCGTCGATGCCGAAATGTGCGCGATGGGCTACCGCATGGCCGAGGGCGTTCGCTGGGACGATTTCGACGCTGGCCTTTCGGCGGTGCGGGATATCGGTCCGGGCGGGCATTACCTGGGCCATCCGCACACGCTGGAGAATTTCGAACGCGCCTTCTTCATGCCGCGTCTGTTCGACAACAACGCCTACGAACAATGGCTGGTGGAAGGCTCGCTCGAGATCACGGAGCGCGCGCTGGAACACGCGAAAAAGATGCTGTCCGATTACGAGGAACCGAAGCTGGACGAAGGCGTGGACGAGGCGCTGCGCGACTTCATCGCCCGGCGCGAGGCCGAGATTCCGGCAATGGACGCCCTGAACACCGAGTATTGAGGCGGGGGCCTATTCGGCCCCCGCCCGCCATTCCTTCCACCGCAGGAAGGCATTGGCGCCGATGGTCGAGAACGGGCGCGGCGGCAGGCGCGCAGGCCCGGCCTCGGCGGTGAAGTGGCGGGTGATGTCGGTGGTCACCCCGCAGGCCAGTTCCGCCGCGCCCATCCCGGTCAGCGTGCCGCGTGCCGTGCCCAGCCCGTTCTGCACGCAGGCGGCATAAAGGCCCGGTTCCAGTTCGCGCATCACCGACACGCCGTTTCGGCTGAGGCACAGGTGCCCGGCCCAGGAATATTCCATCTTCGTCCCCGCCAGCATCGGGAACCGTTCCTCGAACTTTCGCATGTGAACGCGGGCGGCGCGGGCATTTGCGGCGGCGCTCGCCTCCATGTCGGGTCGGAAACTGGCGCAGGTGCGGGTGACGATCCGGTTGCCGCCCTGCGCGGTGTCGATCCGGCGCATCGTGGTGCCCATCGGGTCCGATGGCGTGATGCCCCAACGCGGCGCCCCGCCCAGCGCCTTCAGCGCCTCGGGACCCAGATCGACACTCATCGAGGCATAAAGGAAGATGTGCATCAGCCGTCCACGGGCGAAGCCGAAGCTTTCCAGATGCCCGTTATTGGCCAGGATCACCTTGCCGGCCGAAATCGTTCCGCCCGGCGTGCGAAGGGCCCATCCGCCGCCCTGCCGATCGATCCGGGCGACCGGGCCTTGTTCGTAGACCGCCACGCCCGCGCCGCGCAGGCCTTCGCCCAGCGACCGGATATAACCCGCCGGCTGCAACATGACGGTGCCGGGCGTGTAAAGCCCCGACAGGTAATGCCGGCTGCCGGTCAGTTCGTGCATCGCCTGCGCATCCAGCCGCTCGCTGGCCTCGCCCAGGTCCGACAGGTGCCGCGCATAGGACAGGTTCAGCGCGTCGGCCTTTTCGCTGGTGGCGCCGTTCACCTTGCCGGCCGGGTCGAAAAAGGCAGGGTCGATGCCGAACCGGTCCACCGCCGCGCGCGCGAACCCGATGGCCGTTCGGTTCAGGTCGATGATCGCCCGGTCGGCGCCCGCGCCATGGCCGGAATAATCGTCCGACGCCAGGTCATGCGGCAGGTCGATCATGAAGCCGGAATTGCGGCCCGCCGCGCCCTCGGCCAGCCGCCCGGCCTCCAGCACCGCCACCCGCGCGCCGGGGGCTAGTTGCGTCAGGCGCAGCGCCGCCGACAGGCCGGCGAAGCCGCCGCCGACCACCGCGAAATCCGCCGTCTCGTCGCCGTCCAGCCTGACAGGCGGCGGCTGGCCGGGCAGGATCGCCGACCACGCCGCCACGCCGCGATGCACGGGGCTGCGCCGGGCGACATGGGCGTTCATGCCACCGCCTCGTCCCCGTCATCGGCCAGGTCTATCCAGATCGTCTTGACCTGCGTGTACTGGTCATGCGCCTGGATACCGTTGTCGCGCCCGCCGAAGCCCGATGCCTTGAACCCGCCGAACGGGGTCGAGATGTCGCCCTCGCCGAAGCTGTTCACCGTCACCGTGCCGGCGCGGATCGCCCGCGCGCCCCGGATCGCCCGCTTGACATTGGCGGTGAAGATCGAGGCGGCAAGGCCGTAATCGGTGTCGTTTGCCAACGCGATCGCCTCGTCGAAGCTTTCGACCGTCAGAACCGACAGGATCGGGCCGAAGATTTCCTCGCGCGCCTGCTTCGCGCCGGCATCGACCTCGATCACCGTGGGTTCGACGAAACCGCGCTCGGCCTTGCCGCCCATCACGATCTTCCGGCCCGCGTCGAGATAGGAACAGACCTTGTCGAAATGTGCCGGGCTCACCAGCGCGCCCACCCGGTTTTCGGGGTTCAAGGGGTCGCCCATCGGCCATTCGCGGGCATGCGCGACGATCCGTTCCAGCAGCGCATCCTTCACACCCTTCTGGACGATCAGGCGCGAGGAGGCGGAACAATTCTCGCCCATGTTCCAGAACGCGCCATTGACGACATGGGCCGCGACCCGGTCGAGGTTCTCGGCATCGTCCAGCACCACGGCGGGGTTCTTGCCGCCCATCTCCAGCGTCACTTCCTTGAGGTTCGACTCGGCCGCGTAGCGCAGGAAACGCCGCCCCGTCTCGGTCGATCCGGTGAAACTCAGCGCATCGACATCCATGTGCCGGCCCAGCGGTTCGCCCACCTCGGGGCCGGTGCCGGTGACGACGTTCAGCACGCCCGGCGGCACGCCCGCCTCCATCGCCAGTTCCGCGACCCGCAACGCGGTCAGCGAGGTTTCCTCGGCCGGTTTCACGATCACCGAACATCCGGCGGCGAGTGCCGGGCCGATCTTCCAGGCCAGCATCAGCAGCGGGAAGTTCCACGGCAGGACAAGGCCCACCACCCCCACGGGTTCGCGCACGACCATCGCGATATGGTCGTCCGACGCCGGTGCCACCTGGTCGTAGATCTTGTCGATCAGTTCGGCATGCCATTTCAGGCAATGGATCGTTTCGGGCAGATCGACGGTTTCGCAATCGTAGATCGTCTTGCCGCTGTCGAGACTTTCCATCACCGCCAGTTCCCGCGCGTTGCGGGTGATCAGTTTCGCCAGGCGGATCAGAACGTCCTTGCGGGCGCCGGGCGCCAGGCGCGACCAGCGGCCATCCTCGAACGCGTCGCGGGCCTTTTCGACGGCGAAGTCGACGTCCGCGGCGCCGCAGGCCGCGATCCTGGCCAGAACCTCGCCGGTGGCGGGGTTCACGGTGTCGAAGGTCCCGCCGGATTGCGCGCCGCGAAAGGCGCCGTCGATGAAGGCCTGATCGGGCAGCGTCAGGCCCGCGGCTATGGCCCGGTATTCCTCGATTGTCAGAAGGTCGGTCATCTCAAGCCTCCGCTTCGATCCGGGCCACGGTGCGTTTGAGCACCCGCACGACCTGTTCCAATTGCCGTTTGTCGTCCTTGTTGAGGGGTTTCAGCGGCGGCCGGGGCGGGCCGGCGTGCAGCCCGTTCATCTCGACCCCGTGCTTGATGCATTGCACGAACTTGCCGCCCTGTTCGAGCACCCGCATCAGCGGCATCAACGCCGACATGATCCGGCGGCCCTTGTCGAAATTTCCCTCGACCGCGCAGGCCCGCCACAGCGCGACATGTTCGGCCGGCAGAAAGTTGGACCCGCCGCAAACCCAGGACCGCGCCCCCCAGGCGAAGAATTCCAGCGCCTGGTCATCCATCCCGCAGGACAGCTGGATATGCGGATAATCCCGCGCCAGAAGATGCACGCGGTTGATGTCGCCCGAACTTTCCTTGATCGCGCAGAAATTCCGCGACCGGCCGACGCGCGACAGGAATTCCTCGCCCATGTTCACGCCCATCCGGCCCGGATAGTTGTAAAGCATGATCGGCAGATCGGCGGCGCGGTCGATCGCCAGCGCGTTCAGCGCGTTTTCCCGTTCCGTCGGCACCGCATAGGGCGGCGATCCGATCAGGATGCCCGCCGCACCGATCCGGGCCGCATGTTCGGCCATGCGGATCGAATCCTCCAGCCGGATCGCGACGGTGCCGACGATCAGCGGCACCCGGTCGCCGACAATCTCTTTCGCCAGGGTCGCCATCTCGACCCGCTCGTCCATCGACTGTGCGTAGTATTCGCCGGTGGAGCCGCCGTTGATGATCCCGTGCACGCCGGCGCCGATCAGGTATTCGATCATTGCGGCGAAAGCGTCGCGGTCGATCGACCCGTCTTCCCGGTAGGGGGTGATGGCGGGCGTGAAGATTCCCTCGAACTTCATTGGGCCTTTCTCCGTTCCTCGTCGCCCGGCGCGCGGCCCAGCGGCATGCGGATACCGGCCGGCGTGACGAATTCCTCGATCTGGGCGCGGGACAATTCCCAATGCGCGATGGCCAGGTCCGCCGCCCCGTCGGCATCGCCGGCCTCGATCAGCGCGATGAAATCGTCGTGCTGGTCGGCGGCGGTCTCGCGCTGGTCGGCCAGGGTGGCGATGCGGGGATTGTAGAAGGTCATCGAGATCCGCGTGTGGTCGATCAGCAGCCGTCGCAGGCTGGGCGCCAGGTATTCGTTGTCGGCCATCTCGCCGATCACGGCGTGGAAGCGTTCGTTCATCAGCGCGCGTTCCACCGTGTCGCCGTCGCGGATCGCGGCGCGGAACAGAAGCTGGGTATCCTTCAGCCGCATGATCTGCGCCGGCGTCGCATGGTCGGCCGCCAGCCGCGTGACGGCGGCATAGATCATCGGCGCGGCGGTGAAGAAGTTGCGCAACGTCTTGTGCGTCATCGGCGCGACCTGCGCGCCGCGATTGTCGTGCAGAACGACATAGCCTTCGCCCGCCAATTGCCGCAGCACCTCGCGCAGCGGCGGGCGCGAGATGCCATGCGCCTCGGCCAGGTCGGTTTCGTCCAGATAGGTTCCCGGCTCCAGATCCAGCGTCAGGATCTGCCGGCGCAGGACATCGGCGCAGACCGCCTTCTTGCTGCGCGTATCGCGTTCCATTCCTCGCTCCTTCCGGGTCGGGCATTGCCGCGCCCTCTCTAGCCGATGATAATACATATTGTCTACAGCTAGAATTTATGATTGAAGACAACGGCGCATGGCGCCCTGCGGCCAACACCCCGGCCAGGCGCCATGGCTTTGTGGGATCGGCGGGTCTTCGGCCCCGCGCATGGCGTGGCGGGGCAGAAGGCCGGCCCAAAGACGGGAAACCGACGGATCATGACGACGCCAAGGCATTTCGTCTTCATCCTCGTCGAGGATTTCTCGCATCTCGCGTTTTCCTGCGCGCTGGAACCCTTGCGCATCGCCAATCACGTGGCCGGCGCACCGCTTTACCGCTGGTCGCTGATCAGCCCGGACGGGCGCACGGCGACGTCCTCGAACGGCGAGGTCACGCTGGTTCACGGCGGGCTGGAACCCACGCGGCATGCCGACCGGCTGTTCGTGATCTCGGGCACCGGGGTGCAATCACGCGCCACGCCCGACCTGCTGCGCTTCCTGCGCCGCGAACGCAGCGCGGGCACGCAGATCGGCGGCATCTGTTCGGGCGCCTATATCCTGGCAGCTGCCGGATTCCTGGATGGCGAGGAGGCGGCCATCCACTGGGATTACCACGATGTCTTCGCCGAGAATTTCCCCGAAACCAGGCTGGTGCGCAGCGTCTTCGTCGCGAACGGACGGTTCACCACCGCCTCGGGCGGCACGGCGGCGGCCGACCTGATGTTGCACCTGATCGGGCTGGAACACGGCGCCGACCTGGCCATCGCGGTGGCCGACCAGATGGTCTACAACGCCGTGCGCAGCGGATCTGATGCCCAGCGCGTTTCGCTCCAATCGCGCCACGGGATGCGCAACGCGCATCTGATCCGGGCCATCGCGCTGATCGAACAAAGCGTCGAGGAACCGATCGCGATCTGCGACATCGCCAACAATCTGGGGATTTCGGCGCGGCAACTGGAACGCCTGTTCCGCAAGTATCTGAACTGCTCGCCCAAGCGCTACATCATGGAAATGC
>Ga0180429_10003269_pt1 | contig 13144 bp, 7 predicted proteins | sample SS_ome_FD_132428 | JGI IMG/M metagenome (GOLD analysis project Ga0180429, IMG submission 132428) | Hypersaline lake sediment archaeal communities from the Salton Sea, California, USA - SS_1_S_1 metaG | ecosystem: Environmental > Aquatic > Non-marine Saline and Alkaline > Hypersaline > Sediment ...
GAGGGCGACGACCAGCCCGCCCGCCGCCCAGAGCGTGGCATCGGTGTAGACCAGAAAGTAGACGCAGACCAGAGCCGCCACATGAACGAGCAGAGCGGGGTAGAGGATCCGCTTGGCGAAGCGGCCGATCACCGCCGAACGCCGCTCGTGGTCGGCCACGAGCCGCCGCAAGGTGTCTGAATAGGTGTTGGTCATCTCGGCCGCTTCGAGCATGGCCAGATCACGGTCGGGAAAGGCGTCGGGCGCGCCCTTTTCGAGCGCTTCGGCCATGTTCGAACCCTCTTCGATCGCCTCGGCGGCTGTCGTGGCGAAGGTCGTCCAGGCATCCTTCTCGAGGCCGAGGCGCCGCAGAGCTTCGACCGGCTTGTGGCCCGACTCGAGGAGGCGCACGAGTCCCGAGTAGATCTCGGCGATGGTGCGCGTATTGAGTTTGATGCTTTTGGGCATTGTTTTTTTCCTGGGGCGCCGTGAGGCCGCGTCAATCGCTAGGCCGAGAACCACATGGGGTAGAGTTTCCGGGTGATATCAACGATCTCCCTGTCCTGGGGGGTGAACGCGCCGCGCGCGATCAGCGCTTCCATGCTCCGGTCGAGGACGATCTTCCTGTTGCCCACGGGGATGAAGGCGGGGTAGTACTCGTCGGAGAAGAAGATCCGGTACCGCTCGCGTGTCTCCTTGTCTTCCAGCATGCGGGCGATCGCTTTCTCGAGCTTGTCCCCGCTGAGCCCCTCGAGCTCTTCCTTGGGAGAGCTCATCAGCTTGACCGAGGTGGCGAGGTCGGTGCGCCCCTCGAACTCCATCGCCCAGTGCTGGGTGATGCCGAGACAGTTGATGTAGAGCACATGCACCGTGAACGACTTGCCGTCGCTCCCTTTCTGCACGCCCTTGAGATCGGGGTAGTAGAGATTGTCGGTGATGGCGCCAAAGGCGCTCACGCCCGGCGCGAAAGGCTTGGACAGGATGTCGTCGATGGTGAAGTAGGGCTTGCGCTCGAAGCGGGCGTCCTGGATCGCCATGAACTCGTCGTCGGTGTAGTGAAAACGCTCGGCCCAGAGCTCCTCGGGGGAGAGGTCCTTGCGGGTGAGCGAGTCCTGGCTCGTCAGGATGCCGAGGGCGTGGCCGCCGCGCCAGACGAGGGGCAAAACGCCCACCGCCCACTCGGCCGAGCCGCCGATTTCGCCGATCATCGACATCAGCCCCCGGCCGTCGGGAAACTCGAGCCCTTCGGCGCCGAGAAGCAGACCTGGGAAGAGGTCGCCGTCCGTGTCGTAGGGCGTGCTCACGCCGAGCCGGTTGAGGTCCTCGAAGGCGACCTTGTGGCGCGGCCGGTCGATGAAGAAGGCCGAGAGCTCGCGCATGCTGCCCATTCCGTAAGCGCGGGCGATCGCCTGGGCCGCCTCGCGGTTGGTCGTGTCGCGCGGATTGAAGTCCTCGAAGGGCACGCCGGCCATCCAGCGCTGCACGTAGACGTCGGGAAGGTGGCGCTTGACGTGCGACTCGGTGACGAAGAGCGATGTGAGCGACGAGTGGGTGCCGAGGGCCGACTTGGTCGTGCCGTCGATCACGTCGCTCCCCATACTGAGCTGGGTCACGTAGGACGGGATGCCGCGGCCGTAGACCTCGCGGTGTTCGGGCTTGCCGAAGAGGGCGCCCACGGCGATCGTCGGGTTGCCGCCGAGCTCGACGCCCGGCTTGACGCGCACGCCCTCGGTGATGGCCGACTCGATGATCACTTCCTCGCCCTTCTCGAGCGTGTCGGTGGTGATCTGGAGGATCTCGGACATGACCTGGGCCGACGTGCGGTCGTTGGCGCGCTTGACGAGGTTTTTGTTCTGCTTGGTCTGCTCCGCCTTGGGCAGCCGGGCGAATGCGCCGCACCGGGTGAGCGCCACGGCCGCCGCGGGCAGGGCGGCGGCGAGGATCGTCGCCTGGCGGATCTGCTTCGACCGGAAGACGCCGAGGTTCGACGGGTTGAGGATCTTGTCGTTGAGGGTGAAGACCGTCAGGTTCCGGAGGCGCAGGTCGTAGGCGTTGAGGACCTCGTGGTGCCGCTGGTTGAAGGAGTTGATCTTCTCCTCGTAGTACTCGTAGGGCTTCTTCATGCCGTGATAGGTCAGAAGCTGATCGGTGACGTTGAACTTGAGAGACGATGCCATGCGAGTTCCTTCCCTATTGCCAGAGTCGATCCCGGTAGCGGGCCGCCATCTTTGATGCCCCGTTCCGGCATGCCAGTGCCGGTTGTCGCCGGCCAATCGCGCCGGCTATCGCCGGCAAGTCAGTGCCATCGAATTCTGTTCGAAGGAGGGGGCGATGTCAATCTTTCTTGATGACGATCTTGGCCACCTCGAGGGCGCGGTCACCGAAGCGGTCGGGCGCGAAGGTCAGCCGGAGCCGCGACCCCGCCCAGAGCGAGGGATCGTCGAGGGTGATCGACTTGGTCTCTGCTCCCGTGGGTGTCTTGCCCTTGAAGATCCGCCTGTCCCAGACGTGGCACGTTCCGTAACCGCTGCGCGTGATCTCGAGCGTCACCCGTTCGGCATCGGGCGGCACGGGGAAGGCGTAAGTGAAGCTTCCCTCGGTGACGATGCGGCTCTGCTTGTCGATGCTGCGGCTCTTCGCTTTTCGTTTACCCCCCTTGCGGGCAGCGGGCGCCTCGCCGCCCGTCGGCTCGACGACCGACGTCCCCCCGTCGGTGAGGTAGGTCTCGTCGTCGTCGCCGCAGTCGGCAATGATTTCATCCCAGTCGTAGAGATCGACGAGCCGGAATCGATGGTCCTCGAAAAAAGTGCGCGCATCCTTGCCCGATGACCGTGCGAAGTAGTCGACCACCACGCTGTTCGCCGCCACCCGCTCCTTGGGAAGGAAAAAGGTCTTGTCGCCCTGGTCCTTCCGGACGAGGTCGAAATAGTTCTTGAGCCACCCTTCTCCCAGAAAGAGCGACAGCTCCCAGCAGAGCCAGTTGGAGGCCTGATAGCCGAGAACGGTCACGTTCCGGCCGTCGGGCAGCTTGCCCCAGTAGGGAAACTTGGGCGTCCCCCAGTACTGCAACAGATTCTCGCCGCCCACCTCGAGCTGATCGAAGGCGATGCCCCCCTGGGTCATGTCCATCTTCATGTGGGGGCTCTGGTGGGCGCGATATTGCCCCTTCGTGTCGCGCGTGAATTTCACGTAAATGGGAAAGCTCTTGCCCTCGCCGAACCAGGGCGGATTGAAACCCATGCCCCGGTCGAAGTTGTGCGACAGCTCGTGCATGATCACGGCGAGGTTGCGCGCCGTCGTCTCCTCGGGAACGTAAAGATTGTCGCCCGTGGCGTAGCCGCCCTTGTGCGGATCGCCCCAGCACTCGCGCGCGATGAGGTTGTAGTACTGGGTGAGGATCGGCTCGAAACCGTAGTGGTCGACCATGTAAGCGCGCAGCACCTCGAGGAGGGCGAAGATCTCCTCGCTGTTGTCGGGCAGGCGCACGCCGGGCGAGAGGCGGATCTTGAAATGGGGCGCCGCGTCGGAGTCGACGATTTTCGATTCTTCCTGGGGCGCGTTGCGTTCATCGGAAAGGACGATCCGGTCGAAGAAGACGGTGCCGCCCCCGGCGGGCGGCTCGAGGCGGATCTCGTGCCAGCCGAAGGCGAGATCGCCGAGAGGCACCCTGGCATAGACGAAGTCGTTGCGACTGCGCGTATCGTTGATGTGGAGCGTGCCCGCCTGCGCGCGGCCGTCCACGTCGACGCGCAGACTGCTCCAGGTGGAGTTCTGCCTGGTCTGGTCCTTCCCTCCGCGCGATGCCGTGCGCGGCGCGTCCCTGCGGTGGGTCGCATAACGCACGCTGAGCAGAGCGTCGTCGATGGCGACCGTCTTGAAGCGAAAGGTCAAGTGGGCGCGCGTCTTGGGATCGGCGCTCGCCGTGAGTGAGTGGCCGCCGTAGGCAAAGGGCTGCTCGTGAACGCGGCCGGCAGTCACCGTCTCGCCCTGCTTGAGCGTCTCGCACTCGGTCACCTCGCGGAGCGCCACGCCGATGCGGTCGAGGAGTGCCTCGTATTCGCCCGTCCGGCCGAGCGGTTTGAACTCGATCGCATCAAAGTGCCCCCTCCGGTCATTGGCTACAAAGAGGCCCATCTTTCCCTCGGGCGGCGCGGGCAGCACCTTGGTAAAGAGAACCTTTTTGTCGAGGAGGACGGTGAGGCGATTGATGTGCACGACGCACTCCACGTCGTGCCACCGCGTCGACGTGAGCGCCTCGCCCGGAACGGGACTGAAGAGGACCGACACACCCTTGTGCGACATGGTGACTTCCTGGGTGCTCATGAATCGGAAAAACCGGAGCGACCACTTCTCACCCCTCACGAAGAAGCTGATCCCCTGATCGATGTAGGCTCCCGTTCCGCGGATCTTGAGGGCGAGCACGTAGCGGTCGAAAGGCGGCAGGCCGTCGGTCTCGATCTCGTTGGCCCCTTTGCCGCCCACAACGGTCAGAATGCCGCCGGCGCCGGGAGTGGCCGGATCTCCGTCGAAGGGTTCGGCCACCTCCCACACGCCGGTTCGGGTGGTCCATCCATCGAGGGTGACGCCGTTGAAGAGCGCCGCGCCCTCAGCGTTGCCGTGGCGGGCGAGAAAGAGGCGGGTTCTGAAATCCTCGACCCGATCGAGGCGGGTGTCGACGATCTCGAGCGCATTCACCACGGCGTCGAGTGTGGTGGAGCGGTCCTGGTCTGCGAGCGCCTCGCCACCCGCGGTCGGGAGAGCCGCCTCGCCGGCGGCGAGGATTTTCTCCGCCCAGGCGCTGAGCGCACCGTCGAGCATCCGGCGCGCTTCGCTCGCTCCGGTCGTGATCGCCTCGGCTCGGCGAATGAGCCGCTTCAAGTCGGAACGGTCGGGCCGCGTCCCGTCGCACCAGCTCAGAAAAAGGCGCGCCTCCTCGGCGGCCGCGTCGCGGAATCCCAGATCGTCGAGCGCCGCCGCCAGGTGGCCGGCGCAGAGGAAGGATTTTTTCTCCACCTCCTTGCCGCGAAGGAGCAGGGAGGCGGCCTGGACGGCGTCCCTCTTCTTCAACAGCTCGGCGGCGCGTTCGAGACAGGCGTCGATCTCGAGGGGGACGAGACGCACCGTCTTGAAGAGCGCCCCTTCCGACGCAAAGAGCCCGAGCGTGCCCGGCTCCCACGCGGAGAGGATCCCTTCGAGAACCGGCTTGCCCTTGACCGCCACCGTTGTTTCGCCCATCTCGATCCGGACGACCACGCTCTGAGCGCGTCTGGGCGGGAACTTTCGCCGCGACCATTCTCCGAGGGCTTTCGACTCGCTAAAGTCATAGAGCGCGCAGCCCTCGTCGCCGAAGATCACGCCCACCCGGCTGCGTCCCGCCTTACCGAGTATGATCCCCGCGCCGCCCGTGGCGTCGCGCTCGAAGGTGAGGTCGAGGGAATAACCGCGGCAGTCCTTGGGGGGGCGCAAGACGAGGAGGGTGCCCTCCGATTTTTCCGCATCGCACCGGATCCCGGCGTTGGCCGCCTCCCACTTGCCGCGCGATTTTTTCCATCCCGCCAGGCTCTTGCCGTTGAAGAGCTCCTTGGAGCGCAGGACTCTGTCGATCGGCTCGGCCCTCCGCGGCAGGGCCGACTTCCGGCTACCGATCGCGTCGCCCACCGCGCCGGCATCGGGATTTTCGGGAGTCAGACCGACGCAGACATCGAGGGCGCGCGCGGCGAGGGAGAGGTGGCCTTCTTTTTGAAGCGCCTCGGCGAGCCCGCAGAGATCGGCCGCCGCCTCTTCGAGAATGGAATGGAGAGAACCTGGCGTCGCAGCCTGGCCGGGCTCCTCCTGCGGCGCCGCCTGTGAGAGGGCGGCGCCGAGCAGGAAGACGAGACCGGTCAGAAAGGCTGTCACTTAATGGCGTCCAGGGCGTTCTTGAGATCGTCGACGAGGTCGTTCGTGTCCTCGCAGCCGACGGAGAGGCGGACCAGTCCGTCGGTGATGCCCGCCTCGGCGCGCGCGTTGGGCGCCATGCTGGCATGGGTCATGCTCGCCGGGTGCTGGATCAGTGTTTCGATGCCGCCGAGGGAGACGGCGAGAGTGGCGATCTCGACCTTTTCCATCACGATCCGGCCGCCCTCGAGCCCGCCGCGCACACCGAAGCAGAGGAGCGAGCCCGGACCGTCCATCTGGCGCTGCACGAGATCGCGCTGCGGGTGGTCGTCGGTGCCCGGGTAGCGGACCCATTCGACAGCCGGGTGGGACTGCAGGAGATCGGCGACGGCGATGGCGTTTTCCTGGGACTTGTAGACGCGCAGGCCGAGGGTCTTGAAACCGCGGTGCACGAGCCACGCCTGGTGGGGGTCGATGCATCCGCCGTGGTGGTTGAGCATGGTGCGCATGGCGGCGCGCTGGGCTTCGGTGGAGGCGACGATCATTCCGCCCACCACGTCGGCGTGGCCGTTGAGAAACTTGGTCATGCTGTGGACCACGATGTGGGCGCCGTGCTCGATCGGCCGCTGCAGCACGGGCGTGGCAAAGGTGTTGTCGACCACGAGGAGCAGGCCGTGCTCCTCGGCGATCGCCGCGCAGCCGGCGATATCGGTGAGGCGGATCGTCGGATTGGCCGGTGTTTCGATGTAGAGGATCTTCGTGTCGGGCCGCAGGGCGGCGCGCACCGCGTCGAGGTCGCCCGTGTCGACAAAGTCGTACTCCACGCCGAAGCGCGAAAAGTGGTTCTCCACCACGACGCGCGACGGACCGTAGACGGCGCTCGTGCCCACCATGTGGGCGCCGGCGCCGAGATAGGTGAAGAAAACGTTGACGATCGCCGCCATGCCCGACGCCGTGGCCAGCCCAGCGCAGCCCCCTTCCATCGCCGCCACCGCCTCCTCGAGGGCCGCCGTGGTCGGATTGCCCATGCGTGTGTAGATAAAGCCCTTATCTTCCCCCTTGAAGCGCGCCGCACCCTGCTCGACGCTTTCGAAGGCGAAGGTCGAGCTCTGGTAGATCGGCATGGAAACGGCGCCAAAAAGCGGATCGGGATGGCATCCGGCGTGGACAGACTGCGTGTTGAAGCCCTGTGATTTCTTCTTCATGTTTTCGTCGTCCTTTTTTTGATCTCTCAAAGGCCCGATGCTACTATAAGCCGAGGCGGTACGCTTCTAAAGAAGCGTTGAGGATGAACTTCAATTTTTTTTAATTCCTGCCGAATATATAGTTTGAGCAGGAGTTGAAGTCGAAATTATCCTGCCGGCGCCAGATTGTGCCGGCAGATATTCATTGACGCGGGGTGACGAAATGTTCTGGCTGATCTTGAGCCTCATCGTGATGCACAGCCTCGGCCATCTCTGGCTCGAATACCTGAATCTCAAAAACCTCAAGCGCAACCAGGGCAAGATCCCCACTGTCTTCGAGGACAAGCTCGATCCCGAAGAAGTGGGGCGCGCCGAGAGGTACACGCGCGAACGGCTCGAGCTCGGTCTCGTCAATTTTCTTCTCGCCAAGGGGCTCCTTCTGGCGATCGTGATCCTGGGCGGGCTGGTCTGGTACAGCGATTGGCTCGCCGCCTTCGGGTTCGGGCCGGTCACCACGGGCCTCCTCTATTTCGGGGGGCTCATCTTTGTGGGCAAGATCGTCTCCCTTCCGCTCGAATGGTACGAGACTTTCAGCCTCGAGGAGCGGTACGGTTTCAACATCACCACCGTGCGCCTCTGGATCTTCGATCTGATCAGGGAATACATCCTGACCTCGATCATCGGCGTCGTGCTTCTCGGCGCGGTCTTCTATATCCTCTACGAGGCGGGCACCTACTGGTGGCTGATCTGCTGGGGGTTCGTCGCCTTTTTCTCGCTGCTCTTGACCGAGCTCTATCCGATTCTGATCGCGCCCATCTTCAACAAGTTCACGCCCATCGACAACGACTCTCTCAAGGAGAAGGTCATCGGCTTGATGGGAAAGTGCGGCATCGAGGCGCGCGGCGTCTTTGTCATGGATGCCGGAAGGCGGTCGCGCCACACCAACGCCTACTTCACCGGGATCGGAAAGGCCAAGAGGATCGTGCTCTTCGACACGCTCGTGGAGAAGCACAGCGAAGAGGAGATTCTCGCAATCCTCGCCCACGAGGCCGGCCACTGGCGCAAGGGGCACGTGATCCGGAGCCTCTTGATGTCGCAGGGCATGGCGCTCGCCTTTTTTGCCTTCACCGGGTGGATCGTGGAGTGGGCGCCGCTGTACGACTCTTTTGGATTCGGCGGCATGACGCCCTACGCCGGCCTCCTGTTGGCGTGCCTGATTTACGGGCCGGTGGTTTTCTTTTTCGGGCCACTCTTCTCGTGGATGTCGCGGCGCTTCGAGTATGAGGCCGATCGCTATGCCAGGGATATGGGCCTCGCCGACGCGCTCTGCACGAGCCTGATACAGCTCTCCACCGACAACCTGGCCAACCTCAAACCCCACCCGACCTATGTCTTTTTCAACTATTCCCACCCTCCCGTGACCAAGCGCATCGAGGCGCTTAAATTCGGTCCAAAGCTCTTCGACGACGGACCGGTACCCTAAAATTTACCTAACATTTTATTGCATCCCGCCGCCCGCCGGCGTACACTCTCCGTCCTTGCGGTTGGACGGACCAAGATGGATCTCGATGAAAAACTGAAAATACTCGGGCGGAGCGCCCGTTTCGACCTGTGCGGCGATTGCGACGTGAAGGGCACGGGTCGTAGGCGTTCCGAGGGGGAGCGGTGGGAGTATCCCGAGCTCGTGCCCGACGGGCAACGCTCGATCATGCTCCGCGCCCTCATGTCCAACCGGTGCGAGAACAACTGTTTCTACTGTGAAAATGCGGCCGGCCGCGACTTCCCGGAAGCGTCGCTGTCGCCCGACGAGCTCGCCGGACATTTCGCGAATCTCTTTCGAAAGGGCAAGGCGTGGTCGCTTTTCGTGAGTTCTGCCGTGCATGTCTCCACGGAGCACACCATGACGCGCATGGCCGAGGCGCTCGAGCTGATCCGTTTTAGGTACAAGCTCCCCGCCTATATCCACGCCAAGATCCTGCCCGGTGCGTCGGACGACGTGATCCGCCGCGTGGTGCGCCTCGCCACCAGGGTGTCGGTCAACCTCGAGGTGCCGAACAAGGGTTGCATGAAAAAGATCGGCGCGCCCAAGAACTTCGACGACGATCTCTACGGCCGGGTGCGCTTCATCAGCTCCCTTCTCGACGATCCTGACGTAACTGGAAGAGCGACTGGAAGGGCCGCCGGGCGGCGTGGGCGGTCGCGGAAGAAGAGCCAGACCACGCAGTTCGTTGTCGGCGCCGCGGGGGAGAGCGACGCCGAGATCCTGTCCACCTCGTCCCACCTCTACAACGATCTCAGCCTTTCGCGCATCTACTTCAGCGCCTTCCAGCAGCCGGGGCGCGTCGATTTCGGCGCGCCGCGCGCGCCGCTCGTGCGCGAGCACCGCCTCTACCAAGCCGACTTCCTGCTGCGCAAGTACGGATTCCGCGCCGAGGAGATTCCTCTCGAGAAAGAAGGCTTGCTCTCCCTCGCCCACGATCCAAAGACCGCCTGGGCGCGGAGCCATCCCGAATACTTTCCCATGGAGATCAACACGGCGCCGCGCAGTGCGCTTCTGCGCGTGCCCGGGCTGGGGCCGGTTTCGGTGAAGCGGATCTTGGATGCGCGGCGGCAGGGGAAGATCTTGTCGCGGTTGCATTTGAAGGAGCTTTCCATTCGGCCAAAGCCTGCGCTCGACTATCTCCTCTTCGACGGGGCTCGGGCGAATTCCCAGACCGTTGTTCAAGGACGGCTTGGCTTCTGAGGGATGAGTCTTGTGACGCTTGCCCACCCACGGATTGAAGAGATTTGCTGCGGGCACTGGGAGGGTCGTGCGGCTTTTTTCGTTGTCCAGCAGGGCCTGGAGTGTGACTCGGAGTCGGTCGATCCTGACTCAGGCGGCCCTGAAAGGACAACGAAAAAAGCCGCACGACCCTCACCCACTCGCTCACCATATTTCCAGTGCTGGGGGAGGATCGCCGGGGACTTGATCCCGTCAGAAGATTAACCTCCTCGTGCAACTGGACTCGAATGGGGATTCGACGTGTTACAGATGCGCGAGGATTTAGATCTCGCTTCATAACTTTTTCGCAGGGGATCGCCGGGGACTTGATCCCTGGAGACGGTGAGCGGGGGTGGCAATAGGACTCGGGTGGGGGATCGTCGGGGACTTGATCCCTGAAGATGCTGAGCGGGGGTGGGAATAGGATTTAGGGTGGCGATTGCCGGGGACTTGCATCCCTTGAGAAACAGAAAGGGTGTTAAAGTTCGCCGTATTGATTGCCGCCGGCGATGAGTTCGGTGATTCGGGCGAGGTGGTGGTCGTCGTGTTCGGCGATGAAGAAGGCGAGGTCTATGGTGCGCATCGGGGTTTTGAGGCGCGGGTGGGGGGCCGAGAGACTGATGGCGGCCTCGTCGAGTTTTTCGAGCATGACCACCATCTGCGTGCGCAAGTCTCTGAACGATTGGAGGAGCTCTTTGATGGAAGCTTGGTTGTGGCCCGCCTCGTGAGTCCGGCGGTTGGTCAGGTCGGCGGGGCGCAGGGCGCCGCGGTGCTCGAGGAGGTCGTCGAAGCGGCCGAGCCACAAGGGTTCGAGGTCGGCGAGGTGGCCCACGTTTTCCTGGATCGACCAGGTGTCGTTGGGGCGGTCGGTGAGCGCCGGCGCCGGGAGTGAGAGGGTGCGCTCCTCGAGACGGGGTGGCGTGCCGCGCAGGCGCTCCACCGTGTTGGCGAAGAGGGAGGCGGCGATGTCGAGGCTGAAGGCGCGTTCGAACCAGGGGGCGGGACTCATGGTCGTGGCTCCAGTAAAGCTGTTATTTCAACCGCTTGGCGGCCGGATCCTCGGGGAAGCGGCCCATGTCATTGGTTTGGGCGATCCAATCTTCCAGGATGGTGCGCATCTCGCCCAGACGTGTTGTTGCCTCCTCGGAGTCGGGTGAGCCGGCGAGGTTGTGAATCTCGTGGGGATCGTTCTCGATGTCGTAGAACTCTTCCTTGGGTTTTTGCGGCGCCATGAATAGAGCCTGGGCAGGGGTGAGCTCGCCCGTGGCCTGTTTCTCCTTGAGGAGGGTGAGCATGGCGTAATGGCGTTCGATGTAGACGTTGGTCTGCGTGTAGGGCCGCTCGGGCATGAAGTTGCGGATGTACTTGTAACGCTTGTCGCGCACGCAGCGGATGCGGTCCTCCGTTTCGTCGCACCGGTCGCGGGCGGCGAAGATACAGGCCCGCCTCTCGGAGTCGGATCCGTGAAGCGCGCGGCCCTGCATGTGGCCGGGCGGTTCGATGCCGGCGATCTGGAGCACCGTGGCCGAGATGTCGATGGAGCTCACCATCTCGTCGCACACCCGGCCTTCGTCGGTCTTGCCCGGCCAGCGCATGATGAAGGGGACGCGGATGCCGCCGTCGTAGAGCCACTGCTTGCCGCGCACGTGGCAGCGGCCATTGTCGCCGATGAAGATCACCGCCGTGTTGTCGGCCAGCCCTTCCCTGTCGAGGCGGGCGAGGATCGCGCCCACCTGGCTGTCCATGATCTGGATCGATTCGAGGTAGTCGGCCCAGTCGCGGCGCGCAATGGGGTCGTCGGGGTGGAAGGGGAGGAGGTCGACCTTTTCGGGATCGATGGGCCGGTCCTTGTCCTTCTTGAACCGTCTGTGCGTCACCGGAAGGGTGATCTGCGCAAAGAAGGGCTGGCCTTCCTTCCGCTCGGACCAGTCCTTGCCGTCGAAAATTTTGTCGGCACACCTGAAATTGAGATCGGTCTTTGCCGAGTATCCGCAGCCGCCGGCGGTGAAATAGCCCGCCTCGCGCAGGTAGGCGGTGATCGGCCTCACCGGCTCGGGGAGCGTGTAGCCGTCCCTGCGATGGCTGCGGTGATGGTGGGCGCCGATCGAGGTCTGGTACATGCCGGTCATCATCGCCGAGCGGCTCGCCGAGCAGACCGGCGCCGTGGTGAAGGCGTTGGTGTAGCGCACACCCTCCTTGGCGAGCGCGTCGAGGCAGGGGGTGTGGACCACCGGCGTACCGTAGCAGGCAATATCGATCGAGATGTCCTCGGACATGATCCAGACGATGTTGGGGCGCTTGTCCCGTTCGGGATGGGGCGGGTGTGGCAGGGCGTTATCTGGCATCGCGCTGGCTGCGGCGCTCAGGCCGACGAGTTTCAGGAATTTTCGTCTGTTCATGAAAAGGCGCCCTCCGCTCTGTACGTTTTTCTGGTTCCTCTATCTTATCTTCCATGATTCAGGCGGTGTAGGCCGAAATGGGTGGAACGCTGTCTTTGTGCGCCGGTGGATTCACCATCAGCAGAAGTAAACCGCGAAAAAGTTCGACTTGTGGCGAAATTATCAGTGGTAATTAAAAGATTTATGTAAATATTTAAAATACACTTTACAAATTAATGTAAATTAGCTAAGTATAAATTATGTTTTTACGATATTACGACCCCAAGTTGGATTCTCTGATCGAGCCGCGCAAGGCGTTGGTGATCTACGGTCCCCGCCGCGTGGGCAAGACTTTTCTCATCGACCGGTATCTCAAGGGTTACAAGGGAAAGTATTTCAGCGGTGTCGGTGAGGACCGGTTGCTTCGTGAGATCGTCGAGTCGGAGTCGCTGGAGAGGATCAAGTCGTCCTTTGCGGGTTATGATCTCGTCGTCATCGACGAGGCTCAGAAGATTCGAAATGTGGGAGTGGGACTCAAACTCATCGTCGACCACTTGCCGAACACGGCGGTGATCGCCACGGGATCGTCGTCGTTCGATCTGGCCGGCAAGGTGGGCGAGCCTCTCACCGGCCGGAAAAGGACTCTCGTCCTCTATCCGCTTTCGGTTCTCGAAACGGGTTCCCAGTTCGGGCCGATGTGGCCCCAGGAGAAACTCGAGGAGCTGCTCGTTTTCGGTTCCTATCCCGAAACACTCTCCCTCGAAAACGAGAAGGCGAAGAGCGATTACCTCCACGAACTCAGAGACTCCTATCTCTGCCAGGATATCCTCGAACTCGACAACGTGCGCAATGCGCGCAAGATTCTCGATCTGCTCACGCTCGTCGCCTTTCAGATCGGCCAGGAGGTCTCGCAGAAAGAACTCGGCACGTCGCTCGGTTTGAGCCAGCAGACCGTCGGGCGGTAC
>Ga0180429_10003270_pt1 | contig 13143 bp, 7 predicted proteins | sample SS_ome_FD_132428 | JGI IMG/M metagenome (GOLD analysis project Ga0180429, IMG submission 132428) | Hypersaline lake sediment archaeal communities from the Salton Sea, California, USA - SS_1_S_1 metaG | ecosystem: Environmental > Aquatic > Non-marine Saline and Alkaline > Hypersaline > Sediment ...
CGTCTTTCTCTTTGCTTCCTCCTCCACCGGCGTGATGGAGGGTGCAGTTCGACAGTGCTCCACGCGCAAGGTGCTGAACACGGTCTGTGGCGCATTCTCCGGCCGATGGCACCAGATCACGGCTGGCAACGGCGTGCCGTGCGAAAAAATCGAGGTGCCGATGGGGCAGGCGATCACCCCGGAGCTGGTCGACGAAGCGCTGTCATCCGGCGAATTCGATGCCATCACCATCGTCCTCAATGAGACCTCGACCGGTGTGATGAACCCATTAAAGGAGATCGCGGCGATGGTCCGCGAGAAGTACCCCGACACAGTGATCCTGGTCGACGCCGTCTCCGGCATGGCCGGCGTCAAGGTCGAGTTCGATGCCTGGGATCTGGACGTTATGATCTCCAGCTCCCAGAAATGCTTCGCCCTGCCGCCAGGATTGGCCATCACCGCCGTCAGCGAGCGCGCACTCAAGCGCGCCGAACAGATACCGGGTCGCGGGTACTACTACGACTTCCTCACCATGCTCAAGTACTACAAGCGCAGCCAAACCCCGGCGACGCCGGCCATCAGCCTGATCCAAGCCCTCAACCAGCAGATGGATGACATCCTCGAGGAAGGCTTGGAGGCGCGTTGGGCACGCCACATTGAGATGGCAGAGCTTGTGCGCGCATGGGCGCGGAAACATTGGGCGCTCTTCTCAAACGAGGCGTATCTGTCCAACACCGTGACGACCGTCGCCAACACCCGCGGCATCAGCATCGCCGACCTCAACATGGCGCTGGGCGAGCGCGGTGCGATGATCTCCAACGGCTACGGCAGCAAGCTCAAGGAGAAGACCTTCCGCATCGCGCATATGGGGGACATCACCCCCGATGACGTTCGGTGGGTGTTGGGGCTGATTGACGAGATTGTGGGTCTGGGATGACGCAGGAGGGATAGCCATGAGCAAGCTACTGGTATGCGATCCCATCGCCGACTCGGCGGTGAAGGCAATGCGCGACGCCGGCATCGACGTCGACGTGCGCGATGACATCACGCTGGACGCGCTGGCCGAGATCATCGGCGACTATGAAGGGATGGTAGTGCGCAGCAGGACAAAGGTCCGAGAGCCCCTCATCGAGAAGGCCACCAAGATGAAGGTCATCATCCGTGGTGGCGCGGGGCTCGACAGCATCGACGTCGCATTCGCCCAGTCCAAGGGCATCGACGTGCGCAACACGCCGGCGGCGAACTCCAACGCCGTGGCCGAGCTGGTCATCGGGATGATGATCGGCCTCGCGCGGCACATCGCCAAGGCCGACGCCTCGATGAAGGCCGGAAGCTGGGACAAGAAGAAGCTCAAGGGCACCGAGATCTCCGGCAAGACGCTGGGTGTGATCGGCTACGGGCGAATCGGACAGCTCGTCGGAGGGAAAGCCAAGGCCCTCGGCATGACTGTGATGGGCTACGACCCCTACATCGAGCACGCGGACATCGTCCCCCTCGACGATCTGTTGCGGGCGGCGGATTATGTCACCCTGCACGTGCCGATGACGCCAGAGACCGCCGGGTTCATCGGTGCCGACGCCTTTGCCAAGATGAAGCCGGGCGCACGTCTGATCCAGGCATCGCGGGGAGGTACTGTGGACGAAGCCGCCCTCTCCAAAGCGCTTGCCGACGGCGTCGTGAGTGCGGCGGCCCTCGATGTCTACACCGAGGAGCCGCCGCAGGGCGACCTCCTCAAGAGCTTGGTGGCGCTCCCCAACGTCATCGCGACCCCACATATCGGAGCAGCCTCCGCCGAGGCCACGGCCCGCGTCGGCGGCGAGATCGTCAAGATAGCGATCAGCTACCTCACCTGAGAATACCGGAGAGACAATGGCCAACCTACGACCCTTCCGCGGTCTGCGATACAGCCCGGACAAAGAGTGCAATCTCTCGGATGTGGTGACCGCCCCCTATGACCGCATCCACGAGGCGGAGCAGGCAGACTACTACGAGCTATCGCCCTACAACGTCGTGCGCATCCTCCAAGGATTGCGGACCGATGAGGACACCGACGAGAACAACGTCTACACGCGCGCGGAGGCGTACAAGCGCAACTGGCTGGCCGAGGGGGTTCTCATCCACGACCCGGAGCCCGCCCTCTATGTGGTGGAGCAGAGGTTCACCACACCCGATGGCGTCGAGCGCACACGCGTGGGCGTGACCGTGGCGCTGGAGTTGACCGGGTTCGACGAAGGCGCCGTGCTCCCCCACGAATACACCCTGCGTGGGCCCAAAATCGACCGGCTCAAGCTGACCGAGGCCACGCAGACAGCGTGGGGACACATCTTTATGCTATATCCCGACTCAAAGGCCTCGTTCACCGAGCTACTCCAGCCCTTCATGGACTCCCACATGCCCGCCATCGTCTACGACGAGGTCATCGAGCCCGATGTGGAGCAGAACTTCTGGGTCATCACCGATCCCGACGTGATCGACGCGGTCACGGCCGAGATGTCGGCCCACGGGCCGCTGATCATCGCCGACGGGCACCACCGCTACGAGACGGCCCTGGGATACCGCGACGCGATGCGCGAGCAACATCCCGACGCGCCGGCCGACGCGGCCTTCAACTATGTGCTGGCGACGCTGGTCAGCATGGATGACCCCGGCCTCATCGTGCTGCCGACGCATCGCCTGATCCATTCCTACACGGCGATGACCGGCGAACAGGTGCTTGCCGAGCTGGCAGCGCACTTCGAGATCACGCTGTTCGCCGACATAGTCCAGCTCCAGGGGGCGATGGCGGAGGCCACGCCCGGGCATCCCCGCTACGGCTTCTATGATGGCAGCTACAGCCTCCTGACGCTCAAGTCGATGGACGTGGTCGAGGAAAGACTCCCCACCCGCGACCCGAACTTCCGGGAGTTGGACGTCACCGTGCTGCACGAGATCATCATCGAGATGACGATGGGCCTTAGCAAGGAGAGCGTGCGTAAGCGTGAGAACCTCAGCTATCTGCGCGATCCGTCGCCGGGCTTGGCGGCGGTGGACCAGGGGGAGGCGAACTTCCTCTTCCTACTCAACCCCACCAAGATCGAGCAGGTCCGTGCGTGTACGGCCGCCGGGGAGCGCATGCCGCAGAAGTCCACGGACTTCTACCCCAAGATCATCAGCGGTCTGGTCGCCCTGCCGCTGACAGGTACACTGTAGATACAGAGAGCATGTCCCCGCGGACAGCAGTCCGCGGGGAGCAGCATATCCCAACCGCGCTCGAGCCGGACTGTTGTCCGGCTCTCTGACTGTCAGGAGACCTATGCCACAGATACAGCACCTTCTCTTCGATCTCGACGACACCCTCTACACGGACGAGACCGGTCTCTTCGTCGAGGTCGGTGCCCGCATCCAGGATTGGACGCAGCGGGCCCTCAACGTCAGTCAGGACGAAGCAGAGCGGGTCCGCAACCACTACTTCAACACCTATGGCACGACGATGTCCGGCCTACTACGGGATCACCCCGAGCTCGACATCGACGACTACCTCGACTACGTCCACGACGTGGACATCACGAAGTACCTCGACCCGGCCCCGGAGCTGGACGCGATGCTGTCGCGCCTGCCCGCGCCCAAGTCGGTCTTCACCAACAGCATCACCAGTTGGGCGCAGCGCATCACCCGCCACCTGGGCATCCGCCACCACTTCGAGCGGATCTTCGACGTGCGCGCGGTCGGGTACCGCAGCAAGCCAGACCCCCACGCATTCGAGGTCGTGCTGAGCGCGTTGGACCTGCCGGGAGAGGCGTGTGTGCTGCTGGACGACCGCGCGTTCTATCTGGAGGGGGCTGCGGCAGCCGGTATCCACACCATCTTGGTGCGGAAGGGAGCCCGGGCTACCAGCGCGATCGAGGCCGCCGTCGGCCATATCCTGGAGGCCGAGCCCATCATCCTCCAGCTCCTGAAGGGCGACTAGGTCCCCCAAAGAGAAACACCCTCCGATTGCTCGGAGGGTGTTTTCGTTTGTCTGATAGCTGAGGGAGCTAGTCGACCGACTATTACTAGTCAGCAGCCGCCCAGCTGTAGTCCATCTCGGACATGGCCTTGTACTGATTCCAGCGGGCCTTGGCATCACCACGGGCCAGCTCGAGGAGGGTATCGGCGCGCTCGGGCATCGACTGCCGAAGCGTGCGGAAGCGGACCTCGTTGTTCATGTATTCGGCGATGTCGCCTTTGGGCTCGCGGGAGTCGAGCTGCAGCGGGTTCTTGCCCTCAGCCAACAGCCGCGGGTCGTAGCGATAGAGCATCCAGGCACCGGAGTCGACCGCCAGCTTCTGCTGGCTGAAGCCGAACTTCATCTGGCGGATGCCGTGGGCTATACAGTGGCTGTAGGCGATGATGAGGCTGGGGCCCTCATAGGACTCGGCCTCGCGGATCGCGCGCAGCGTCTGCGTGTCGTTGGCGCCCATCGCGACCTGGGCCACATAGATGTTGCCGTAGGTCATCGCGATCATGCCCAGGTCCTTCTTGGGCAACGGGCGACCGGCGTAGGCGAACTTCGCCACGGCGCCACGCGGGGTCGCCTTGGACATCTGACCGCCGGTGTTGGAGTAGACCTGGGTGTCCAGGACCATCACGTTCAGGTTGCGGCCCTGGGCCAGGACGTGGTCCAGACCGCCATAGCCGATGTCGTAGGCCCAACCATCACCACCCAAGATCCACACGGAGCGGCGGACGAGAACGTCAGCCAAGCTCAACAGATCCTTGCCGGCGGGGCTGGTGTCCTCAGCCATCCGGATACGAAGCTGCATCACGCGCTCGCGCTGCGCGGCGTAGTCGGCCTCGGTCTGCTGCGGCGATGTGAGCAGGGCGTCGACCAGGTCGGTACCCAGCGTGCCACTGAAGCTCGCCACCAACTCCTTGGCGTACTCCTCCTGCTTGTCCAGCGTCAGGCGGAAGCCGTAGCCGAACTCAGCGTTATCCTCGAAGAGGCTGTTGTTCCACGCAGGGCCGCGGCCCTCGGGGTCGGTGGTATACGGGGTTGTGGGCAGATAGCCACCGTAGATGGACGAACAACCGGTCGCGTTGGCGATCACGGCGCGGTCGCCGAACAGCTGGCTCAGCAGCCGCACGTACGGGGTCTCGCCACAGCCGGCGCAGGCGCCGGAGAACTCGAAGAGCGGGCGCAGCAACTGCGAGCCCTTGACCGTCTTCAGGTTCAGTTCGGTGCGATCATAGTCCGGGATGTCGTTGAAGAAGTAGTTCCAGTAGCCGGACTCGCGCTCTCGGATGTCCAGCACCGAGGTCATGTTGATGGCCTTGCGACCCTCGACCTCCTTGTTCTTCGCCGGGCAGGCCTCGACACAGAGCCCACAGCCGGTGCAGTCCATGATGCTCTCCTGCACCGTGAACTTCTTGCCCTTGAATTCACGACCACGAGCATCGGCGGAGCGGAAGCCCTCAGGGGCGTCGTCCAGGACCTCGGGGTCGTAGACCTTGATACGGATCACTGCGTGCGGGCACGCCATCGCGCACTTGCCGCACTGGATGCAGACGTCGGGATCCCAGATTGGGGTCTCGAGCGCGATCGCGCGCTTCTCGTACTGCGTGGTGCCGACGGGGTAGGTTCCATCGGCGGGCATCGCGGAGACGGGCAGGTCGTCGCCCTCGAGCATGATCATCTTGGCCGTGACCTGCTCGACGAAGTCGGGCATATTGCCGACGACCGGCGCGCGCATCTCGATGGTGCTGGTGACCTCGCCTGGGACCTCGACCTCGTGCAGATTCTCCAGCGCCTGATCGACGGCAGCGAAGTTCATGTCCACGATCTTCTGACCACGCTTACCATACGTCTTCTTGATGGCCTTCTTGATCTGGGCGATCGCCTCGTCCTTGGGCAACACGCCGGATAGCGCGAAGAAGCAGGTCTGCAGCGTGGTGTTGATGCGTCCGCCGAGGCCTAGGTTGCTGGCTACCTCATAGGCGTCGATGACGTAGAACTTGACCTTCTTCTCGATCATCCGCTGCTGGATCTTCGCGGGCAGGTGATCCCACGTCTCTTCGGCAGGATAGGGGCTGTTGAGCAGGAACGTGGCGCCCTCGACCGCGTTGGCGAGGATATCGTACTGCTCGGCCATGCTGAACTGGTGGCAGCCGATGAAGTTGGCCGAACTCACCAGACAGGTGTGCCGGATGGGGCGGGGGCCGAAGCGCAGGTGCGAGATGGTGATGCCGCCGGACTTCTTGGCGTCGTACTGGAAGTAACCCTGCGCGTACAGATCGGTCTCATCACCGATGATCTTGATAGTGTTCTTGTTGGCGCCCACCGTGCCGTCGGAACCCAGGCCGTAGAAGAGCGCGCGCACGACGTCGTCACCCTCGATATCGAAGGCGGCATCATAGTCGAGGCTGGTGTGGGTGACGTCGTCGACGATACCGACGGTGAAGTGGTTCTTCGGGCTGTCCTTCTTCATCTCATCGTAGACGCCCTTGGCCATCGCCGGCGTGAATTCCTTGCTGGACAGGCCGTAGCGACCGCCGATGACGTCGACATCGCGACCGAGCTCGGCCAATGCCGTGATGCAGTCCTGGTAAAGGGGCTCACCGGCGCTGCCGGGCTCCTTGGTGCGATCCAGGACGGCCAACAGCTTGACGGTCTCGGGCAAAGCTGCCACGAAGTGTTCGACACTGAAGGGGCGGAAGAGGTGGACCTTGACGGCACCGACCTTCTCGCCCTGACCGACCAGGTACTCCACGGTCTCCTCAACGACCTCGGCACCCGAGCCCATAAGCACGATCACGCGCTCGGCATCGGGGGCACCCACGTAGTCGAAGAGGTGGTAGGAACGACCGGTCAGTTCGGCGAACTTGTCCATCGCCGCCTGCACGATGCCCGGTGTCTTCAGATAGTAGGGGTTCACCGTCTCGCGAGCCTGGAAGTAGACGTCGGGGCCCTGGGAGGTGCCGCGCACCACCGGGCGATCCGGGTTCAGACCACGTGCCCGGTGCGCCTGCACCAGGTCATCGCTGATCATCGCTCGGATGGTCTCCTCGGACAGCTCCTCGATCTTGTTGACCTCGTTGCTGGTGCGGAAGCCGTCGAAGAAGTGCAGGAAGGGAACGCGGGACTCGAGCGTCGCGGCCTGTGCGATCACGGTGAAGTCCGGCGCTTCCTGGACGGAGTTGCTGGCCAACAACGCGAAGCCGGTGGCGCGTGCCGCCGTGATGTCGCTGTGATCGCCAAAGATGGAGAGCGCCTGCGCCGAGAGGCTGCGGGCCGAGACGTTGAAGACCGTTGAGGTCAGCTCGCCGGCGATCTTGTACATATTGGGGATCATCAGGAGCAAGCCCTGTGAAGCCGTGAAGGTCGTGGTCAGCGCGCCTGTTTGGAGAGCACCGTGCACGGCACCCGCAGCACCGCCCTCGGCCTGCATCTCGGCAACCAGCGGGACCGTCCCCCAGATATTCTTCACGCCCTTAGCGGAGAGCTCATCGGCGACCTCGCCCATGAGGCTGGACGGGGTGATGGGATAGATAGCGATGACCTCGTTCATCTTGTGAGCTACGGTAGCGCATGCGGTATTGCCGTCTACCGTAATCATCTTGCGTTCTGCCATACAACGCCTCCTAAGAGTTTACCATAAGATTGTCTTAGAAATTTCAGCCTGTGCCTATCATGTACCCGATTCGTGATTATAGCACACCCAAGGTGAGGGTCAAAAGCTGACCCGCGCGCCCAAGGATAGATAAAGGTAAGGAAGGCACTTGCCTAGGACCGCGTCACTCTTACAATGAAGCGTGCAGATTCGCTGAGGGATAGCCTATGTTCGATCTGAGCGCTCTAGATGCCCCCCGCCTGATAGGTCGCGGTGACCTACAGCAGGCACTGCGCTCGCACATTGAGGGCGGCGTGCTCATCATCAGCCGCCGTGGGTGCGCCGGCATCGGCGCCACATCGTTGGCCCGCAGGCTCGCGAGTGACGCACAAGCCGACTACCCCGATGGGTGCATCGAGATCAACCTGAGGGGCAGCGCCGCCGGCGGCCTGACACAGCCCGCGCCCGCGGCCGTGCAGCGCCGCATCCTGAAGATGTTAGATCAGGATGTCCAACTTCCCGAGACCCCGAGGGCCCTACGCAAGCGCTACCTGGATACCCTTCGCCACAGCAGGATCGTGCTGATCCTCGACGACGTCGCTTCGCCATCACAATTGCGGACGCTGTTGCCGCGGCATGGATCCACAGCCATCATCACGTCAACCGAGGACCTGTCCGCCAGTTTCCCTCGCCTCCACGTCGCCTATGTGGATGACCTCTCGCCCAACGACATCTACCACCTCATGGTGCAGGGCGCGCCGGACGCAGCCAACCTCCCGAATTCTGCCGTGAAGCGGATCTCGGAGCGGCTGGAGGGCAATCCCCTGGCCTTGCGGATCGCAGCCCCCCTGCTGGGACAGCATCACAGGCTGGCGCTCCGCGATCTGCTGAGAGCTCTAGACTTGGCTCGGCGGCGCATCGTCGCGTTGCAGGGAGCCGCCACACCCAACACCCCCATCGACGTCGCCATCGAGACATGCTATGACGCGATGTCGACCGAGCTTCGAGAGAGATTCGAGGCGCTGGCGATCTTTCCGGCGCCGTTTGCCGAGGACGCGGCTGCCACTGTGTGGAAGATTCCCACGGCCGAGGCCCGGGAGACGCTCACGGCGCTCGCCAGAGCGTCGTTGGTCGACCATCACGCAAGGGCCGGCCTCTACGAGGTCCACCAGCGCGTACGCACACTGATGCAGGAACTACTGCTGGGGCAACGGCAGCGTAGCCGGGACATTGTCTCCCGCTACGTCGGGCACTACCTGCGGGCAGCCATCCAGATCAGCGCAGCCCTCTCCACCCCATCACCACGGACGAGATCGGGAAGCGTGGCGCCCTACCTGATCTGGGACCACATCCCCACCGCGTGGGAACGCCTCAATGGTGAGGACCCCGGCTGGCCCAAGCCCGCCGGCATGGACCGGTGGATTCGCGAGTTCCCCCTGTACAGCCGGGCGCTGCTCAATGTCCTGCTCTCGCGGGGAGAGTACCGGGATTGGCTTTCCCGTTCGCTCTCGATCGCGGCGACCACGGATGATCCCCGTCTACAATGCGCGCTTCTGGGGGCCCTAGGGCAGACCCAGGCCGACATGGAACAGCACAACGACGCACTGGTCTCCTTTGAGCGTCAGAGGGAGATTGCGCGCGCGTGCGAGGCGCAGGACTACGAGGCAGAGGCACTCATGTTCGCCGGCACCAGCTTGGGGGCGATCGGCAAGCTATCGGAGGCCGAGGCCGGCTGGCGGCACGCGCTCCAGCTGTTTGAGCTGCTGGGCGACCCCCGTGCCCTGGAGATTCGTCAGTGGCTGGTACAGCTTCAGGGAGCAGCCTGACCAGACCGCGTCGAGTAACGTCAAAGACAAAGCCCGGTCGGGATTCCGACCGGGCTTTGTCACTGGATTCGGGAGAGCCTACGCCTCTTTCAGATAGGCGATCATGGGATCGGTCACCAGGGGCACCAGATCGTCGATCATGTGGGGCATCAGATTGTCCATCACCCTCGGCATCATGCCGGGCATCTGCTCCTGCATATAGTCCGGCATCGTGACGACATCGGCGACCCGATCGAGCATCGTGGGCATCACCTTGGGCATCATCATCGGCAGCAACCGGGGGAAGAGCACGGGGAAGAGCGGCTTCATCATCGCCATCGCCCCGGGCACCTTGCCCATCACGCGCATCATCTTGCCCATCCCAAAGGGCATCGCATCGATCAGCTCGGGCCACATCGTGCCCATCAGATCGGCGAAACCCTGCGGGGTCATCAGATCGATCATCGCCTCGAAGACACCCCACTGCGCCAGGACCTCCGGGTGAGGATCGGGGAAGTCATAGCCCAGATGCTCCGCGGCAAAGCGGGCCAGGTCCACGACCTCCACATCAAGATCCTTCCTGTCTCGACTGATGCGGAGCTGGACCTCGCAGCAGGGACACGCCGCCAGCACCTTCTGCGCACCGACCTCGATCGCCTCGTCCAGCCTCTCCTTGCCGATCTCGGCGGCGACCGGCGGTTCCTTGATCAGGGTCAGCACGCTGCCGCAGCAGTGCGCTTCGTCGCGATTGTACGGCATCTCGACATAGTTCACGTTGGGGATCGCCCGGATGAGAGAGCGCGGCTCCTCGTATATCTTCGAGACGCGGCCCATGTGGCACGAATCGTGCCAGGTGACCGTGACCGGCTCGTTGCCGTTCTCGGGGAAGGCGAAGTCGCCACCCTCGAGCTGCTCGGCCACCACCTCACTATAGTGCTTGGCCTCGATATCGTACGCCAGGCCCAGTTTCTCGGACCATTCCGGATAGACGTGGCGCCACATCATATTGCAGGCCGGGCAGGAGGTGACCACCGTGTCGGCGCCGGCAGCCTTCACTGCGGCGACGTTCTTCTTCATCGTCTCGGCGAAGAGATCCCACTTGCCGGCGACGAGCATCGGCGTGCCGCAGCAGTTCTCCTTCGGCCCCAGGTATGTGAAATCGGCACCGGCCTCGTCAAGCAGGCGGACGCTGGCCATGCCGATATCGTGTTCGACATAGCTCGCCGTGCAGCCCGCAAAGTAGACGGCCTTGGAGGTGCGATCATCCCCATAGTGCTTGTCCTTCAGATCCTCGGGGAACCACTCGTCGCGGCGCATTCGGTAGCCCGCCCAGATGTTCCCTTCATCCTCGAGCGCAGCCGCCATCATCTCGAACGGGGGGAACGTCATCCGCTTTTCCTCTTGGATCAGCTCGCCACGCAGCTTCATCCACGAGGGCTCGATGGGCAGCGAGGCCGAACACTTGAGGTTACATAGCTCGCAGGTGGTGCAGGAGAGGATCGAGTCAACCATGAACTGGTCCCACTCCTCACGCCCCTCCATATACTCGCGCAGCCAGTACCACTTGCCGCGCGGGCTCTGGCTCTCCCATCCGCGGCCGTAGTACTGATCGCACTCCTGGACACAGTAGCCGCACTGTGAACACGCATAGGCATACCACGCCACGTCCCCGGGGATGCCACGGATAGGCTCGGTCGAGGGCTGCTCTCCAACCTGGGAGACCACGGCGTTGCCGAAGGGCCGGATCAGTGGCTCCATCGCGTTGGCCATGATCAGCGCCTGACTGATGACCGAGCTGTCCAAGACCTTGCCGGGGTTGAGGATGCCCTTCGGATCCGTCTCCGCCCTGAAGGCCTTCATCCGCTTGACCCTTTCGGCCCCAAGGACCTTGTCCGCCATCTTGGCGTAGTAGAGCCCGGTCGCGTAGGGGCGACCCCCGTAGTCCTCGGCAATGCCGGAGATAGTCAGAGAGAGGGGGAAGACGAAATTGTAGGTGAACTTCCGCTGATCGGCGGGGATAAAACCCAGGATCACGACCTCGGGCTCGCCCTTGGGGTTGCGCCCCCGACGGACCAGCACGCCTTCCTTCACAACCGGCTTGTCCACCTTGTGCTCGACGTCGCTCATCATCTGGCCCAAGCCAGATAGAGGAACGACGACCTCTGCCGGCACCAGGCTGGGCCCTAGACGCTTGACTGTCATGATGCGGAAGCGGTGTTCCCACTCGTGATGCGCGATGCGATCGGTGAGGAGCTCAGCCTCACACTCCTCGGTCTCCATCCGACCCGCCAGACACTTGCGGATAGCATCGCCATCCCCCTTGCGGAAGGCCAGCGTGAGGATGTATGCCGACGGCAACAGCACACGCTTCTCGATCGGGTGTCCCTGGTGCGTCATCAGCGGGGCACGGTTCTTCATCTCGGCCATGCGCGGGTTGATGAAGTGCATGGACCATATGGGCAGATCCGCCTCCACCATGCCCTCGAGTAAGTGTTGCAGGCCGTGGGCATCCGAACACCCCAGGGAGATGACGTCGAGCGGTTCGTCCGGCTGGACGCCGATGGTCACCTCGGTGATGATGCCCGTCGTGCCCTCAGCCTCATAGACCATGTCCAGATCATCGCCCTCAAAGGTCCGGACGGTGCCGTCCCCCAGCACAACGCGGGCGCCGGCGACCGTGTCGCGGAACCAACCGGCCTCATAAGAGCCGAAACCTGCCCCACCCTGGGCCAGCCAGCCTCCGATTGTCGCGGAGGGATAGCTGCTGGGATAGGAGCAGAGCGTCAGATCCTGCTTCTTCAGCTCGCGGTCCGCCTTCTCCCACACGATGCCCGGCTGGAACGTGGCAGTCCCTGCCTCGGCGTCAATTCCCACCAGCTTGGCCATCCGGAAGAAATCGACGACCACGCCACCCTTGACGGGCAGGACGCCGCCATAGCCCGAGGTGGCCTTGCCGCGAGGGATCAACGGGACCCGTTCCTGACCCGCCCACTTCACAAGCGCGACGATCTCTTCTTCGGACGTCGGCTGCACAACCGCGTCGGCCAGGGGATTGCCGATAAGCGGCTTGACCAGGCTCGGCATCTCACCGATGTCGTGGCTGTAGAGCTTTCGCTCCACACGCCGCGTCGTCATCCTGTCGCCGAACTGACGCTCCAACCACCCAACCTGTGCTACTGACAAGCCTGCCATTCATGACCTCCTACGGATAGAGCACTCAGGACATCGAAGGATATGACAACACGCCTGCGATGACGCAGGCATCAGGGCCCGGTATCAGACACCACCGACGACGCTCGCCCGCTCCCGCAGCAGGTCCGCCACAAACCCCCGCAGAATCTCAATCGCGCCGAGGATGCGATCATCACTCAAGGCATAGTAGATCGAGGTGCCGTCGCGCTCCGCGGTGACCAGACCGCGCTCTCTCAGGATACGCAGATGGTGAGAGACCGTGGGCTGGGCGATGTCTAGCAGGCTGGTCAGGTCGGAGACGTTGCGGGCCTGATCCGAGACCAGATAGAGGATCATCAGGCGCTTGGGATCACCAATCCCCTCACAGACGTGGCGGTGGAACAGGGAGATTTCCTCTTCGGTCATCGGGGTCATAGATACACCTGAGGGATGAAGTATCTATATATATCGATATATGCATATTATACACAGACCTGGAGGCAATGCAACAGGGACACGGAGGGGGCACTGTATCCTTTAGGCAGGAAAAGGGGAAAGGCTTGACCAACCTGTAGAATGCGGGTGGAGAACCGAAGCCACAGGAGGTCAAGCCATGGTGAGTA
>Ga0180429_10003271_pt1 | contig 13140 bp, 8 predicted proteins | sample SS_ome_FD_132428 | JGI IMG/M metagenome (GOLD analysis project Ga0180429, IMG submission 132428) | Hypersaline lake sediment archaeal communities from the Salton Sea, California, USA - SS_1_S_1 metaG | ecosystem: Environmental > Aquatic > Non-marine Saline and Alkaline > Hypersaline > Sediment ...
AAGGCCGAAGCATCGTGATAAAAACCTCTCTCGTCGGCCACCCCGCCGACGATACCGAAGCCCTCGTAACCGACTCCCGTCTTCACGGGAGCATAAGGCCCGGCCACGTGAAAAACGGCGCTCACCCCAATGGCGGCGATCAAGCCCGAGGGGCTCCCCACCACTTCGTTGAGGACCATCAGGGAAAGAAGAAAGGGCAAGGCCAGAAACCGCCCCCCCATGAAATCCCCGCCGATGCTCACGATGTAAAGCACATACGAGATCACCGATCCTCCCGCCGCCCCAAGGCCCCTCCGGGGTCGCCACGCGGCGCCCGCGATGCCGAGCCCCATGGCCAGCACGGTGGCTGGATCGTAGCGGCAAGCCACTTCCAAGTACTTCCACCCGAAAGCCCATGCGCTCCACCCCGTCGCCTCCGGAGCCACCTTGGCGTAGTAGGTGTTGGGAAAGGGAAAGCCGTAGTACGTCACGGAAAACGACAGCCAAAGCAGCACGGGCAAAGACCCCGACAGCACGGGAGAAAAAGCCCCGCGGCCCTTCCTTTTCATTTCCTTCCACGCCACGCGAGCCAGCGGAAAAGCGTACAGCAAGACGGCGTCGGGGCGGTTGCAGAAAGCCAGCGAAGCGATGAAGAACAGAAGCCCCGCACGCTCTTGCGGGTCCTCCCGGCGAGCCCAGGCGAAATAGATCCCGAAAAACCAAGCCAACAGAAAATAGGACAATGCGTTTTCCAGGCCCGAAGACGTGTAATCCATGAAGGATTTGGACGCCGTCAGGGCCGCGACGAAAAACAAAAAGCGCCCCCGGCGGGGATCGTGCCGGTAGAGAGCGGCCAGCGTCAGCATGCAGAAGAGATAGGACAGACCGATGGACGAATAAAAAACTTCCCTCGTCCACCAGTACAAGCCGCTCACGAGCAGCATCCACAACGGATGGGTGTAAACCTGCACCCTTTCGTCGGGATTCCAGACGAGCCCGTCTCCGTTGACGAAGTTGCGCACGGTTCTGAAAGTGATGTAGGCGTCTTCCCCCACCCAGGCGTTCATGACGAACACGCAGGAAAAGAAAACGACCGCCATCAGGCCCCACGCCCGAAAGCCTTCACGGGTCGAGAGCCATGATTTCAAACCGAAAGCTCCTCGCCCCACTTCCCGACGGCCCGGGGAACATCGGGGGCCTTGGCCGAATAGGAAGCCTTGGACGATTCGTCCAGAATGCGCCACAAAAGCATTTGCTTGCGCAGAGCCTGGATGAATCCCTTGTTGGCCCGGATCCAGGCGGACCGCTCCCCCGAAAGGCGGATCATCTGCAAGGCGATCTCCAAGTACCCCGGATTGTCCTCGGACGGGCAGCAATGCAGCTGAAGGCGCTGCTTGATGCCGAAATCGAAGGGAGCCAGCCACACGTTGGTGCGCAGCAGCAAGCACACGGGATCGGGCATGCGATCCTCATCCACCATGGGGGATTCCACGTTGAGGGCGGTGTCGTCCACGGTGAAGCGCCCGTGGGCGATGTCCCGATGGGAATCGAAAAAATCCTCGAGAAACCCCATGACGCCGCCCTCCTCCCGATACTTCAGGAGAAAGGGCAGGTGGAGGAACAATGCGTCCCCCGAAGGATCCGGCAAAGTCCAACTGCGGTTCACGTCGGGCATGGCGATCTCCGCCGCCATGCGGGCGGGATACAAGGAGGCCAGAAAAACCACCGAAAACACCAGAAACATGCAGGCGATGCTGGAAAGGGACGAATAATTGAAGGTCAGTTGGGAAAAGAGGGAGGACTGCCCCATGAAGGCGGCGCTGAGCTGGGCCACGATGTACCCGACGACCGTGGACAAAACCGCCAGAGAAAGGGCTTCGACGATAAACAGAAACCCCACGTGGGTGGGAGCCAGCCCCACCGACGTGTAGATACCGATCTCCTTGCGCCGCTCGTGCACGTGACCGACCATGGTGTTCAAACAAATGAAGACCACGATGAGGATGGGGACGATGAGGCTGGACGCCCCCTGGTAGCGCAGGGTCGTGGAAGCGCTGTGGTAGAAAATGCCGTCCTCGTCCCCCACGAACAACGCGAAGGCGAGCCAGGAAGTCAGGCTCTCGGCCAATCGCAGCGGGCTCTCTTCCGGACGGGGCAGCAGCACCAGGGCTTTGAGGCTCCCTCCGTGAGCGATGCAGGCTTCATAGGGAAGGATCGCGGTGCCGTTGGCGGAGGCGTAACGGAAGCGCTCGGTGGCGGGGACCATCTCCTCCCCTTCCTGCATGGCTTCGATCTCCGTCTCCGTCAGCTCCTCCCCCTGACCGATCTCCATGTAGGCGGGGGTCAGGGGATTCTGGTCCAGATCGTTGCGGGCCTCCAAAAGATCCCCGTCGAAAAAGCCCGCCACCCGAAAGACGTCGCCCAGGAGGTTCACGGCGGCCCCTACGTCCCTGGCGGGGTCCAACCCCAGAGACTCGGCCAGCCTGACGGGCAGCAATACCGCGTCGCGCTCGCCGGGCTCGAGCCAACGCCCGTGAACGACGCAATCGCGGAAATAATCGGGAGCGTTGGGCCCGACGCCCAAAACCCCCTCCAGAGGCATGGAATCGTCCCCTTCGCCTTCCTTGTGAATTCGGGTCACTATCCGACTGGAGACGTCGAAGGGCTCGATCCAAGCCCGGGGCCACACGTCGGCCCTCGGCTCGTCGCCATACCTTCCTTCCTCTCCCGCCTCTCCGGACCTTTCGGGACGGTGGTATCTGGCCAGCATGTCTTCCAGAGTGAGCCAGGTGAGGGCCCGCCAGAAAGGATCGCGCAGAAGGACTCCCCGGTAGGGGGCCGTCCTGGCCAGCCGGATGTCCGTGGTTTGGCGCAGGCTTTTGACATTGGTGAAGGACATGACGGTGAAGGTGAGGATGACGAGGGTGATGCACGTGAGGGCCGTGCGCAGCTTGCGGCGGTTCATGTTGGAAACGCCGATGGTGAATCCCGCCGCCAGGGCCTGCCAGCCACTCACCTGCCGGCTCCTCAAGCCCGTCATCTCCCCCTGAAGATCCTGCATCTCCCGCTCGAAGCGCATGAAGATGATCCACGAAACGGAGATGGAAAGGCCCACGATGAAAAAGGCCACGATGACCACCATGGGGTTGTAGGTGAGCTGAAAGGCGGGGTGCAGGGCCCGGATGGCCAAAATGGTCGTCACCAGAATAACGAAAAACGCCGTCAACTGCTGGTAAATCCCGCGGAAACAAAACAGATAGCGCTCCAGGCAATAGGCGAAGGGCACGAAAAGGGCGATGAAGAACATGACCCCCGTGAGCACGTCCCGCTGAGTGCTTTCCACCTCGTTGTAGATCACCTTGAGCTTTCCCCAGGCCGATACGGTGTTCTCCCAAAAGCGATGATACACCCGTTCCGAAAGGTCGGCTTCGGCCTCCTTGAGGCTTTTCTGGGAGGCGTCGTAGAGCCCCTCCAGGTACCGGTTGACGATGCCGTGACGATGGAGATTGCGCAGACGCTCCCCCATGAGGAAGGTGAGATCCTTGGCCACCTGAAAAGGAGCCAGGGGAATGGACGCGGGCTCCCCCACGAGAAACCCTCTTCCTTCGGGCCACTCCTTGGAGCTGTTGAGCAGAAAGAAGTCCTTGTCCAGAAGGGTTTCCGAAAGGATGAGCTTGAAGCGCACCCCTCTTTCCAAAAGCACCGTGATGGCCATGGTGTCCCGACCGTCCACGCGGCTGTACCAGTATCGCAGGGGGCTGGCTTCGGTGATGGCGTCCAGCAGCTTCACCTTGGTGAGGTGCCTCATTTTCTGAGGCTGGAAGGCCCCCAAAACGTCCGTTTGACGGCAGTGGAACATCACCAGCGCCGTGCTGGCCAGCTTGCTTTTCACTTTGATGCGGTAATTGTTCTTTCCCGTCTGAACCTTGTCGGCCGTCCAAGCCACGCGACCCGTTCGAGGATCCAGCCCGAAAGGCTCCAGAATGAATTTCTGGATGGACACTCTCCGGTTGGGCAGGGTCGGGATGTAGAAGGTCCCGTCCCGGTAAACCATGGTGCGGAAAACCGTGTCCCCCTGCATGACGGAGACGACCGTTCCCGGGGCCGGCTGGTCCGGGAAAAGCTCCCCCTGGCGGATGAACTTGGCCTGGCCCTCCATGCTCGCCATGCCTCGAAACCCGCCGATCTCGCAAGCGTCTTCCAAACGAGGGTGATCGGCCAGCCTTCGTATCAAAGGCGGAAGGAAGCGAGCGTAGCGATCCAACTGCTCCTCGTCCACTCGATCCAGGGTGTCGTTGGGAGTGGACCAGAGGGAGCGGTCGCTGTCCACGGAAGCCAGACTGACGGCGGGAAGATCGGCCATGGCCGCGATGTCGCTGGAAAGGGCCCCCAGGACGGTGAGGTCCGCGGCGAACCGGTTGCCTCCCCGGGCGGGAGACCACGGATTGGGCACGCCGGCTTCGCGCGCCGCTTCCCCGCTCAGATCGTCCAGAATCTCCCCCAGACGATACCCCCTCAGCTTCTTGATCACCCGCTCCCTCATGGGAAACGTGTTCCCCCATTCCACCAGACCGCAAGAGGGCGCCCGCGTGGAAAGGTTCAGGCTCAGATACAGCACCGGACGGTAAAGGGCCACGGCGCTGCGCACTCGGCGGGCCGAGCGCACCATTTCCCTTCGAAGGGCCAGCTCCTCCCGGTCTCGCAGGAGATCCTCCCGCGCCCCGTCCAGCAGATCCAGGACCATGCCCTTCTCCGCGGGGCTCAGACTTTCCATGTCCGCGCGCCAAGCCAGCTTCCGGTAGGGTTTGGGATCCCCGATCTCCCCGGCGTCATCCACGCCGTCCGACTCCCAGCCGGTGCGCTCCAGGGCCTTCCGATACCGGGTCTCGCGAGTCAGGTAATCGGCCCGGTCCTTGGCCCGCTCCACCATCACTTCCCAGACGCGCCGCCGGTCCTCGGGATCTTCCAGAGCGAAAATGTCGTCCTTTTCCAGGAGCTCCGCAAGGTAGTCCTTGTCGCTCCGCTGGTCCCTCAAGGCCCGTTCCTGTCGCTTCATCCAGATGCTTCGCTCGCGCAACGCCCAGACGAGCTGCCTCATGCCCGCCAATCCCTGGTGGTTGCCCACGGTGGCCATCAGCAGGACGCTTCGCTCGGGGGGATTCAGGGAGAGGGCCCGGGCCAAACGAAGGAGCATGGCGATGGAAGTGGCTTCGTCGGCGCCGGGGGCCACGCCCGGAATATGCGAGGACGCATCGTAGAAAGCCTCCAGCACCAGCAGCTCCTCCCGGAGCTCCGGGGAGCGCCCTTCGATGAATCCGTAGCAGTTGCGAGCCATCCGGTGCTCCCAGCGAGCGTCGGAGCGAACCACGACCTCCGCGGGATGCCCCCCTTCGCCCCCCTCCGCCAGCTCCTTGAGGCGACTCCCGGTCTCGGCGTCCACCCAGTAGCGGGGAAAGGCCAGAGGGGTGGGGATGTTCTTGGCTTCCAGCTCGTGCTTGCGGGCGGTCTCGTCTCCGACGAAGATCAACGCCTTGGCTCCCAGAACGGCGGCGTTGAGCCAGTTCTTGGACGATCGCATGTCCATGAGAACGATGCTCCCGTCCACGGCGAAACCGTTGAAGCGCTGCCAGCGGCCGTCTTTCGCGTAAACCAGGGGTCCCGCGAGCCCTTCCGGGGGAGTCCGGGAAAGATAGACCATATTGGGCCCCCAGGGATGCAGGGGAACGGTTTCGCCATCGACTTCCATGGAAGCTTCCAGCACCCGCTCCACCGGGGCCAGAAAGCGCTGCTCGCTCACATTGGACAAGCCCGCTTCCCGGAAGACGCCCAGGATGTAATCCGCCGCCTCTTCGCATCCCTCGGATCCCGTGGACCGGTCGCCGCGGGTGGCCATGAATCTCAGGTCTTCCATGGCGCCGGGCTCCCGGGCGCCGGCGTCGCCCAAGCAGCACAACAACACCCCGGCCACGACCAGAGCCCCGAGCCGGGGGAAAACCTCGGGCCTTCCCCGAATTCCCTTCATCGCGATCTCCTCGGCACGCATCCCGCTTCTCCGTCGGTATCGAAGTCGAAGGGCGAGCCTCTCGTCGGCGTATCGCCAATTTCCGCACCGGGAGCTTCACACGCAATCCGCCGCGCCGGATCCCGGCGGGACGCAGAAGCCCCGAAGCCGGTCACGCCACTTCCCCGATGGAAATCCTCAGCTTTTCCCGATCCTCGATGCGCTCGATGGCGCCGTCCCGAATCCACACCACCCGGTCGGACACGTTGATCATCTTGATGTCGTGGGTAGCGGAAATGATGGTGACGCCGCGCTCCACGGACAGCTGCTTCAACAAGGAGATGATCTCCTCGCCCGTGGTCAGGTCCAGGTTTCCCGTGGGCTCGTCGGCCAGAACGATGGTGGGATCGTTGGCCAGGGAGCGCGCGATGGCCACGCGCTGCTGCTGGCCGCCGGAAAGCTCCGAAGGCTTGTGCTGGTACCTTTCCCCCAGCCCCACCAGTCGGAGCAAATCCAACCCCTTGTCCATGTACTCCTCCCGGCTCATCCCTCCGAAGATCATGGGAAGGGTCACGTTCTCGATGGCCGTCATCACCTGGATGAGATTGAAGGTCTGAAAGATGTAGCCGATCTTGTGGCACCGGAGCCACGCCAGCTCGTAGGCGTCCAGCTGGGCCACGTCCACCTCGTCGATGAAAACCCGCCCCGAAGAGGGCTTGTCCAAAGCGCCGATCATGTTGAACAGGGTGGACTTGCCGGAGCCCGAAGGCCCCATGATGGAGATGTACTCCCCCGCGCGAACGGCCATGTTGACCCCTTTGAGGGCCTCCACCCGATTGCTGCCCAGCTCGAAAGCCTTGGTCACCTCCGAAAGGCGCACCACATTGTGAGCTCTGGATTCCTGGGTCATGAAAAGCTTCCTTTGCGCCCCCTCAAGGGTTCCTGGTTCTCGGTTCCCGGCTCGAGGAATCAACCCACCGGATCCATCCCTGCGGGCGGCGGCGTCATTCCTCGGTCCTCAAAGCCACGGCGGGCTGCATGCGGGCGGCCACCAGGGCCGGATAGATCACTCCCAGCAAGGACAGCAGCACGGCCAGTCCGGAAGCTTCCGCCAAGGTGACGAGAACGGCCCCCGCAGGCCAATGGAGCAGCACGGGAGATCCCAGATGCAAGGCCAGATTGAGGGTGGCCACCACGATCCCCGTGAGCCCTCCCGCAATCCCCCCTATCAACCCGTGATAAAAGGATTCCAGAACGAAGATCCTCACCACGAAGGTGTTCAGGGCCCCCAGGCACTTGAAGGTTCCGATCTCCCGAAACCGCTCCGTCACGGCCATCAACTGGGCGTTGACGATGCCCACCACGCAAACGATCAAGGAAAGAATGGCCAGCCAATGGTCCTTGGCCGTGGCGCCGAACCGTCCCCCGGACATTTCGTATCCGCTTTCGAGGATTCTCTCCCGGAGGCCCTCGCCGGCGTGCTCCCAAATCCCGTTGAGGATGTCGTAGCCCGTCCACAGAAAGGCGGCGAAGGCAACGGCCAGCGCCAGCGTCAACGTGGTGATCAGCGAACGGAAAAAGCGCACGCGGATGGAATTGTAGGCGATGAGCACCACCTGCTTCCAGGGCAGCACCACCTGTCTTCGCATTTCCTTTTCCATGGGCCCCCCTCGTGATCGCGAAGTCCGGGGCGAATATTCGAACAACGATTCCCAATTGGAAATCATTGTACCCCCTCCGCCCCGAAAACGCAAAGGAAGGAATCAAGGGCCGGCGTATTCTTGGAGAAGGCGGGCCGCGGAGGCGGCCCCGTTCAAATCGACGGCTCCGCCGACCGTGAAGGCGGGACCCTCCAAAGCTTCTTCCAGAAGCCCCGTCAAGCGAGAAGGATCCAGTCGATCCAAAATCTTCGCGACGCCGGCCGCTTCCAGCTTCCGGGCCCGAAGCCCCTGCTCTCGATTTTGCCCGAAGGGATGGACGATGGCCTTGACGCCGGAGCTCAAAATGTCCATGGAGGTGTTGTAGCCGGCCATGCTCACGGAAACGGACGCCCGCGCCAATTCCGCGAGAAAATCGGGAGCGAAGGGACGGACGCTCGCTCGAAGGTCCTTGGAAGCCTCCCGGAGGAGGCCCGCGCGGTCGTCTTCTTCCATGAACGGCCCCGTGAACACCTTCAGCCGCCGTCGAGGGCCCTTCAATCCCGCGAAGCCTTCCACCACCGTCCGCAGCAGGTCCCCTCCCACCTTGCCGCCGCCGCTGCTGGCCACCACCAGATTCGGGTCCCGCTCAGCCTCCCGAGGCGGCCGCCGGGCCACGTACCCCGTGTATTCCAATGGAATTCTTATGTCCCCCACTCGACGGAAGGTTTCCTCCAGCCGAGACCAGCGGGGGTCCGAGTGAACCAGCAGGAGATTGAAACGGTCGTTCAGGATTTCGAGGACCTTCCCCTCGTAAGCGTCCCGGTCCTCTTTCTCCACCAGGATATCTCGCAGGCTGCACGCCACCAGGGGAGGGAAGGCTTCGGCCCGGACGGCGTCCAGCAAAGGAACGAGCTCGAACCGGAAGCGCTTGCGGCCGAAAGGGAACAGCTCCACGAGCACCACGCGAGGCCGAAAGCTTCGGTAACAGTCCAAAAGCAATTCCCGCCGCCGCTCCTGCACAGCCCGGAGGCTCCCCCCCTTCGTCTCCATGACTTCGAACTTCTCGTCCATCATGAGAGGGGGCAGGAAGACCCGCCGCACATGCGCGGGAGGAGCGAAGGCCTCCAGGGGCTTTCCCCCTTCCACGAAAAGGACCTCGTGGGAGGCGCAGGCCGAGGCGATCTCCATGCTGCGGAAGAAATGGCCGATTCCCAGCACATGCTGGCAGTACTGCATGATCCTCACGGGGCGGCCTTTCTCGAACGCCCGGATTCGCCCGGCTTTGAACGAATGATTTTCAGGGGCTTGACGGTCACGCGGGGCTGCACCATCCTGAACCAGAGGCGAGCCGGCTTTCCGCCTCGAGGAAAGGCCCCCGTGGCGTTGGCATCCAAAACGAGGGTCCACGGCCCTTCCCAGGGCAACTGCACGGGCTCCAGCCGCTCGATGCTCTCCACGCAGCGGCTCAAGACCATCTCTCCGTCCGCGGGAACACCATACCCGTAGCGCCAGTGGTCCCCCAGCTCCAGCTCGGCCAGAACGGCCTTCTTGCCCTTGAAGAAAGTTCCCGAGCCCGCAGGGAGCCTTATCAGGCAGTCTTCGCCCGACGACCAAGGCCTGTAGGACGCCGCGATTCCTTGAACGGCTCCCCTGGCCACGGAATCCAAGCCGGCTTCGCCTACCGGTATATCCATGTCCCCTTCATCGACGACGGCTTTGACTATGGAAGAAGGGCGAGGCTCCCCTTGTGGAGAAGCTCTCGACGCATCCATGACGATGCGGCGGGAATCCCACCCTTGACGGACGAGCTCGTTGCGCACCATGGCCATCTTGCGAGGATCGTTGCCCTGCAGGAGGAGCTTGGGCCAGAGCTTTTTGCCCGGGTCGGCCCTGGAGGAAACATAGTAAGGATAACGATGATGCCGAGCCGAACAGCCCGCAAGAGCCGTCCATGCGAAAAGGGCGACCACGGCCACCGATGAAAAGCGGAAGATCCCCGTCATGCCGGAAACGGAGAAGGATCCGTCTATTGGCAACCGCTGCTGTAAACGATGCCGTGGATAGCCGCCTTTTGCGTGGAGCAAAGCCCTCGGTCAAGCACGCGATCGCTGGTGGGAATGTCCACGTAACCGTACCGGGAAACCGTGGCCCGCACCTTGTCGGGCTCCCCTGCGAGGTCGGTGCGGATGCGGTTGGGATTCCACCCCATGTGAATGAATTCCGCACGCACAAGCTCGACTTTCGTGGGATGTCCCCCCGAAAGAATCAGCTCCGGCCAACAGACGGTTTCCTCTGCCGCGGCCTCCCGTCGCTTCTCGTCGGAAGCGGCCGGCGAAGCCTGCTCGGACGTCGCTTTGGAAGCCCGGGCATAAGGATCCACAGGGTACGGATGGTAATGGTGGGAGGTACAAGCAGCCAAAAACAACACCCCTACGAACAGTCCCGCCCACGACGCCTTTCTCCGCATCTCACCCACTCCTCCGCCTTTCCGTCAACGATAACTTCCCCTTCTCGCTCCACTACGCCAAGGCGCGGGAAACCGGCGGAAGCCGTCTCCCCAAGCCCGCGGGATCGACCCCCGCAGGATTCCGCCGGCGCAGAGACGCTCCCTTCGGTCTCCGTTTCCGAAATCCCCGCAACCCCGGTTGGCGTATTCCGACATCGGAGCCGCCGGATACCGCAACCCCGTTCGCACACCCGAAGCTGGAGACGGATAAACAAGACTTGCTCAAACAACCACAGCGGGCACCCCATAAGGATGCCCGCCTTCGGATACTAAACCGGTGGGAATTGAACGAACGGTGCTTGGCGCACCCCCGAATCAACCCCCCGCAAAGGGTTGGGGAGAAGTGGCGTCGTCGATGCAGTTCTTGAGCTCTTCCTCGGACGCGGATTTGGGATCCTTCAGAGCATCCATGGGGCAAACGAACTCGTTGCCCGCTTTGTCCTTGACCCAAACGAACTGAGTTCTTCCACTGGGAGCTGCTACGTCTGCCATGATCGTCCTCCTTCTTTGGTTGTTTTACTCCGGACTGACTCTTCCTTCATTGCGTACGACCTTACCTTGGAAAGTATAATAATGGCAAAAGGGGGTCCTGTAAACCCCTGTTTCCCCGTTTCCCTGCAAGCGACGAAGCAGAGAGCGAATCCGGTCTTTCCCTGCGCCGTCGATGAACTTTGCTCTTACGGGCTTCCGAAGAGCTCGTAGCTCCGAGCGAAGCCCCGGAATCCGGGACGCCAAAGAGCTTCATTCCTCGTTCATGAGGCAGGTCCGGATCTTGCGGCGTCTCTCCAAAGGGAGATGAAGGGCGAAGGTGGCCCCTTCTCCGCCGTTGGACTGCACGGTGATGCTCCCTTGATGGCTTTTCATGATGCGACGGGCGATGGCCAGGTCCATTCCCGCGCCTTGAGGCTTGGTGCTGAAAAAAGGGTTGAAAATATGGGGCAGGTCCTTGGGGGGAATGCCTCTGCCCGTATCCATGACGGAAAGGACGCACTCGTTCTCCTTGACGACTTCGCTGAAAATACAAATCCTGCCCGGCCCGGCGATGGCTTCCAAGGCGTTTTCCACAAGAATGGAAAGCACCCGGGCGATGAGGGCCCGATCCAGGAGCAGGACCTGATCCTGGATGTCCGTCGTCAAAGTCACCTCCCGCTCCTCGGCTTTTTTCCCGTAGAGGGCCAAAAGCTCGCCCACCAGGTCCTCCAAGCTCACTTGACTGAAATGAGGCACGGGCAGGCGGGCGAAGAATTCGATCTTCTTGACCAGGGATTCGATTTTGTGAAGGTTTTCCATGATGTAGCCGTAGTATCGATCATGATGTCCACCGGGACTTTCGCAGATTTTGCACAACCTTCGCACGAACCCTCCGATGCCGACCAGGGGATTGCGGATCTCGTGAGCGATGCCGTTGGCCACCTTGACGAAATCCTCGTGATGGCTTTGCTCCAAAAAACGCTCGAGCTGCTTTTGCCGGTCTATGTCCTGGATGGAGACGATGGCCACGTGGCAGTTCAAGGAAGGATCCGAGCAGGTTCGAATGATCATTTGAGCGATGAATCGGGTGCCGTCTTTTCTCGTCAACATCAGCTCGTCTTCGAACACGCTGAAGCTCTGAACGAGATAAAGCAAATTGGGATAAAGATAATCCAGGTCTTCAACGGTGAAAAGCACGGAGAATTCCCGCTCCGCGAGCTCTTCCGGAAGATACCCCAGCGTACTTTCCACAACGGGGCTCGCGAAGAGGATGCGTCCATCGAAGTCGACGATCAAAATGGCCTTGTCCAGGCAACGGGACACTTGCTCCCAAAGCACCCGGGACTTGCAACAGGCTTCCAGAAGATCCATGCCGATTACCTTGCCGGTATTCCAAACGGCCCAAGCTTCCCGAAAAACAAAAGCCTTGATCCTTCCACACTTTTATAATCGGATTCGAAAAACATTTCCATAAAAGGTTCTCCCCCGTCCCTTGGCGAAGGCCCTCTTCTTCCCCGGCGAGGGGCAGGGCCTCATCCAGCGGAGGGAAAATTCTCTTAAACCTTGCGGCATTCTTGCCCCGTGGCTTACAATGGGGCGAAGCTTTCGACGTCGGCAGATCCGCCGATCCCCTGAAGCGCGGGGTGCAAGTCCGCCGAACCCGGGTACAGCTCATGAAGGAGACGCACATGGCAGTCGCTAAGAAAATGGTCCGGTTCATTGAAAAGGCTTCATGGATTCGCAAGATGTTCGAGGAAGGAGCGCGTCTGAAAGAGATCCACGGCGCCGAAAACGTCTTCGACTTCAGCCTGGGCAACCCCAATGTTCCCCCGCCCCCGGAAGTCAAGGCGAGGATCCTGGAAATCCTTGAGGATCCCTCCCCCGGCCTCCACGGCTACCCTCCCAACGCCGGCCTGCCGGAAGCCCGACGGGCCGTGGCCCGCTCCCTGGTCCGCGAGCACGGCTGCGCTTTCACGCAGGATCACGTGATCATGACCTGCGGAGCGGGAGGGGCCCTCAACGTCATCCTGAAAGCCTTGCTGGACCCCGGAGACGAGGTCCTGACGCCGTCTCCCTATTTCGTGGAATACGGGTTCTACGCAGACAACCATGGAGGCGCTCTCAGGACCGTCGATACCCTCGAAGACTTTTCGCTGGATCTCGACGCCATGGACAGAGCCACGGGCCCGCGCACCAAGGTGGTGCTGATCAACTCGCCCAACAATCCCACCGGTCAGGTTTACCCCGCCGAAGACCTGGAGCGTTTGGGCGAGATGCTCCGCCGCAAGAGCAAGGAGCTGGATCGCGTCATTTACCTGGTCTCCGACGAGCCCTACCGAAAGATCGCCTACGACGGCGTCCGGGTCCCCAGCATTTTCCAATGCTATCGAAACAGTCTCGTGGCCACTTCCTACTCCAACGACCTGTCGCTGCCGGGAGAGCGCATCGGCTTCATCGCCGTCCATCCGGAAGCGGAAGATCCGCTCCCCCTTTCGGGGGCCCTCGTCCTGGCCAATCGAATTCTCGGGTTCGTCAACGCCCCC
>Ga0180429_10003272_pt1 | contig 13140 bp, 7 predicted proteins | sample SS_ome_FD_132428 | JGI IMG/M metagenome (GOLD analysis project Ga0180429, IMG submission 132428) | Hypersaline lake sediment archaeal communities from the Salton Sea, California, USA - SS_1_S_1 metaG | ecosystem: Environmental > Aquatic > Non-marine Saline and Alkaline > Hypersaline > Sediment ...
ACCGTCGGCGCGTTCCATGCCAGCGCGCAGAACCTGTGCGGCACCCCCGGCCTGTGCGTCAGCTCGGGCCTGCCCCTGCTCGAGTTGTACCGGCTGGGCGGGGATGAGCGATACCTCGAACTGCTTCGCGACATCACCCACTGCGTCTTCCGGGCGGTCGGCCGGCCGGAGCTCCGCGAGCAGTTCCCCGGCACAAGACAAATGCCCGACGGCTTGATCGCGGAACGGTTCAACACGACCGACATGTACAACTTCGCGGGACCCGGCGAGTTCTGGATTCACTCCACCACCTGGTGCATGACCACCCTGATGCTGATCTGCCTCGAGATCCCCAGCCTCTACGTGGTGACCGACCGGCAGTTCGTCCATCCGTTCGACACGGTCGAAGTCGGCGAGGTCCGCCGCGGGGACGGCGGACTGGACCTGTCGCTGACGAACCCGACCGACTTCCCCGCCACCTACACCGTGCTGGCTGACAAGACGACGGACGGAGCGGAGCCGCTGCCCGAGTTCTTCTTCGAGCGCTTCGAGCGCTTCGAGTTCGCGCCACGCGAGACGCGCGTCGTTCGCGTCGCTGGAAACCCGGCCGGCGAGGCGTGATGGGAGAGGACGCCATGAATCCAACCATTGAGGAGGAGCGGGTGATCGCCATGTACCATGGCACGGGCAGGGGAAACATGATCGCGACCTCCAGTGATCCGCTGCTGCTGGACTGGGAGAAGCACCTGCTGCTGAGCTTCAGTCACGGGCGGGCGGGGCAGGGGTATCTGGGAACCTTCGATCTCAAGACGGCCCGCTTCACGGCGGAGCACCACACTTCGCGCGAACTACGGCCCCTGGATGCACGGCTCGATCCACGCCCCCTCGGCGACCATCGACGACCGGAGCCGCTACCTTGCGATCTACAACATGAAGGAGGGGGTCGGCGTGAAGCACGAGGGATGGGACGGCGTGATGACCCTGCCGCTGGTCTACTCGCTGGCGCAGGATGGTTCGCTCCGGGTCGAGCCGGTCGAGGAGGCCGGGAAGCTGCGGTTCGGCCACAAGCAGCCCGGGGGCCGGCCGATTCCCGATGGCGAGGAGGTGCCGCTGCCGGAGATCGCGGGCAAGGCGATCGAGATCCGGGCGGTGTTGAAGCCCGGCACGGCGAAGGAGGAGGGACTCAGGGTTCTCCAATCCCCGGGTGGGGGCGAGGTGACGGCGATTCGGACCGACAGGGGGAAGAAGACGCGCTCGATAGACACCTCGCATGCATCGAAGCTGAGTGGCCTGAAGCCCAGGGTGCCCGAGACGGCCCCGTTCGAGCTGGCGGAAGGCGAGCCGCTGGAGCTGCGCATCTTCGTCGACCGCAGCATTGTCGAGGTCTTCGCCAATGGGCGGCGATTCCTGGGCCTTCGCGCCTATCCGACCAGCGAGGACGCCCGCGGTGTCTCGCTTTTCAGCACGGGCGGGGACGCGGAACTCGCGAGCCTCGAGGCGTGGCAGATGCGCTCGGTGTGGCCCGAGCTCAAGGGGAGGGAAGGAAAGTGAACAGCAAGAAAGCAACCACATGAAACGAGAGACCATGAATGACTGGAGAGTCTGTCTGACGCGCCCCCTCCTGCTTGCAGCGGCGGCACTGGGCATGGGAGGAGGGGCCGCCGCGCCGGGCGCGACGGTGCACGTCCGTCCGGGCGGTGACGACAAGGGCCCGGGCACGGAGGCGCGTCCGTTGGGGACCCTGACGGCGGCGCGGGACGCGGTCCGTCGGATCAAGGCGAAGGGGATGCCGGCCGACGGCGTGACGGTGTTGCTGCACGGCGGCACCCATCGGGTGGAGGCCCCCCTGGTGCTGACCCCCGGGGATTCGGGCGAACCGGGCAAGCCGGTGGTCTGGAAGGCCTTCAACAACGGGAAGCCGGTGATCAGCGGCGGGGTGCCGGTCACGGGGTGGACCGAGCACAAGGACGGGGTGTGGAAGGCGAGGCTGGAACGCAAAGAGAAGCTGCGCCAGCTCTACGTGAATGACGTCCCGGCCAGCATGGCGGCGTACGACAAGGCCCTGATCCCGCTCGGCTGGCGGGGGCGCTTCGTCGTCAAGGGCGATGAACCGTGGGCCGGCAACGGGGCGGAATGCCATGCCGGATTCGGCTTCAAGGCATCCGACGTGCCGGCCGTCAAGTCCCCCGGAGACCTCGAGCTGCAGCAGCGGCGCTTCTGGACGCTCCAGCGGGTCAACGTGAAGGGAATCACGTCCGCCGGGGAGGAAAAGGTCATCGAATTCGAACAGCCCGCCGGGGCGATCGGCGAGCGTCTGGCGTGGGGCTGCGGCCTGAACCCCGCCCGGTGGAAGGAGTGCTATCTCTACAACGCCCTTGAGTTCCTGGACGCCCCGGGCGAGTTCTACTTCGACCGGTCGGCGGCGACGCTCTATTACAAGCCGCGGGCCGGCGAGGACATGGCGACGGCGGAAGCGGTGATCCCGGTGACCGACACGCTGCTGCGCGTCCAGGGGACCGCGCGCGACCACCGGGTGCACGACCTGTCGTTCGAGGGGATCACCTTCGCCCACACCGGCTGGCAGATGATGGACATCGGGGGCTCGCACGGCGCGCTGACCATCCAGTCCAGCGCCATGAGCGTCATTTTCAAGGCCGACGGCAACTGGCACAAGCGCCCGTATCCGTTCTATACGAGCACGGATCTGCCCGCGAGCGCGGTGGAGGTCAACAGCGCCGGGAACATCCGCTTCCGGGACAACGTGTTCCGGGGGCTCGGCTGCACGGCGCTCAACCTCGAGAACGACGTCGCGGGGGCCGAGGTCACCGGCAATGTCTTCCAGTGGGTGGAGGGCGGCGGGGTCAACGTGGGCCATCCCCACCATACCTTCATCGGCCGGGAGAACGACGACAACCACGGCTACGGCCCCTACGACATCGACAACAGCAAGGACAAGTGGCCCGAGGGCGTCGAGGGGCTGGTGGAGAAGGTGAACATCCGCAACAACCTGTTCCGCGACACGTGCTGGACGTGGTGGCAGATGAGCCCGCTGGCGGTCTACTACGGGCACTCGATCCATCTCGTCCACAACGACCTCGAGGACACGCCCTACAACGCCATCACGATCGGCTGGAGCTGGAGCGAGTTCAACGCGCTGGCGCAGGGGCGCAAGTATGCCATCGAGGGCCGGGAAGGGGGGAAGCCGTCCCTGACCGTGAGCGACATCCGACTGGTCGGCAACCGGGTCGTGAGGGCCTTCCGCAAGCTCAACGACGCGGGCGCCCTCTATTTCATCGGCGACCTGGCGATTGCCGCGAAGGATCCCGAGCAACAGAGGGACTTCTCGCTGGTGCGGGAGAACTACGTCGAGTCCGACCCGCGCCACGCCGCCTCGCTGCTCTACACCGACGAGGGGACGGCCTTCCTGCGGGTCGAGAAGAACGTCTTCGCCGGACCCCTCGGCGGCACGTATGCGAACCGGGGGCGGCAGAGCCGGCACAAGATCTTCCAGGGGAATTTCGTGACCGACGCCGGCGGGACCCGCGAGGACGGCGGGACGGACCCGTTCGTGGTCCGGAAGGACAACACGCTGATCCGGGGGAAGCATGGCGAATGGCCCGCGGAGGCGCAGGCGATCTTCGAGCGTTCGGGGCTGGAACCGGAATTCAAGGGGCTGTTTGACAAGCTGGCCGGTTCCCCGGCGGCGAAGGACGGCGCGGATGCCGCCGGGCAAAGAACCCGCTGATCCCGTGCCGGAAATCTCGCTGAGCCTTCTCGACTACGCGGTGATCGCGGCCTACGCCGCGGTGCTGATGGGCATCGGCATGTTCGTCAGCTACCGGCAGCGCAAGAGTGACGACCTGTTCCTGGCGGGCCGCAGCCTGCACTGGCCGAATGTCGGGCTCAGCATCTTCGGCACCAACATCGGGCCGACCTTCCTGATCGCCAGTTGCGGGGCGGGGTATACCTCGGGCATGGTGACGGCCAATTTCGAGTGGATGGCGTTCGTCTTCCTGTTCGTGCTGGGGATGGTGTTCGTGCCCTACTACATGCACACGCGGGTCTCGACGATGCCCGAGTTCATGCGGAAGCGGTTCGGCGACCGGTGCCATACGTTCATGAGTTGGTATGCCCTGTTCAGCACGGTCGTGCTGTGGCTGGGGGGCACGCTGTTCGCCGGGGGGGCGCTGCTCGGCCAGCTGATGGGCTGGTCGCTGCTGACGAGCGTCTGCGTGCTGGCGGCGGTGGCGGCCAGCTTCACGGTGGCCGGCGGGCTGGCGGCGGTGGCCGTGACCGATTCGTTCCAGTCGGTGCTGATGATCATCGGCGCCGGCACGCTCTGTCTGATCGGGTTCTCGGAACTCGGCGGTTTGGATGGGCTGGAGGGCCTCCGGGTCGGCACGCTGGACCCGGAACTGACATGGAGGCTGTTTCATCCGGCCGGTTCCGAGGCCCCGTGGTATGTGTTCGTGCTGGGGTATCCGGTGATCGGCTTCTGGTTCTGGTGCACCGACCAGACGATCGTGCAGCGGGTACTGGGCGCCAAGGACCTCAGGCAGGCGCAGGCGGGCACGATCTTCGCCGGATTCCTGAAGATCCTGCCGCCGTTCATCTTCCTGCTTCCCGGCATCTTCGCCGCGGCGCTGATCCCCGGGATCAAGGACGACAAGGCCGTCTTCATCACGATGGTCGACCGGTATCTGCCGCACGGCATGACCGGCCTGATGGCGGCGGTGCTGGTTGCCGCGGTGATCAGCACGCTGGATTCCGGGCTGAACTCGTTCAGCACGATCTTCACGATGGACGTCTACCGCCGGCGCCTTCGCCGGGAGGTGACGGGCCACCATCTCAAGCAGGCCGGGCGGGTGGTGACGGTGGGGGCGACCCTCCTTGCGGTGGCGATCGCCATGTTCCTGGCGCTGGCGGAAGGGACGAGCCTCTTCAACCTCTTCCAGAGCATCATCGGCTTCCTGGCTCCGCCGGTGGCGGCGGTCTTCCTGCTGGGGCTGTTCTGGGAGCGCGCGACCTCGAAGGCGGCCATCACGACCCTGGTGGCCGGGTTCACCGGCTGCGTCACCATCGGCACCCTGAACATTCTCGGGAGCGGGTCCTGGCCCCACTTCCTGATGCTTTCGGGGTGCCTGTTCGCGGCCAACTGTGCCTTGATGGTGGTGGTCTCGCTGGCGACCCGCAAGGACGACTGGGAGGAACGGTTCCCGCCGCGCCGGGAGGCCTGCCGGGATGGCGGGGTGCCCGGAACGCCGTCCTGGGCCCCGTGGGCGGTCCTGCTGGCCATCATGACCGGATTGTATGTCTTGTTCAACTGACAGTTTTCTGTTAACGCCCGCGGGATTTGGCGGATTGATCAGCGGGCGAGTCGGCACGGCCGCGGCCTGCGGCGGCTGACGGGGGATCGGGAATTCCAGGATCGCCGAGAATCGGGAGACTATCATGAGCAAGTGGTTTTTCAGGATCGGGTTGTGCATCTGTGCCGGGATGTGCGGGTTCACGGCGCGCGTGCATGCGGAGGCGCCGCCGAACGTCGTGATCATCTTCACCGACGACCAGGGCTACCAGGACGTGGGCTGCTTCGGCTCGCCGAAGATCCGGACGCCCAACCTCGACCGGATGGCGGAGAATGGCACGCGGTTCACGAGCTTTTATTCGGCGTGTTCGGTGTGTTCGCCCTCGCGGGCGGCGCTGCTGACGGGCTGCTATCCGCAGCGCACGGGGATCACCAGGGTGCTGTTTCCGAACGCGAAGGAGGGCCTGAACGAGGAAACCATCACGATCGCCCGGCTGCTGAAGGGGAAGGGGTACGCCACGGCGTGCGTCGGGAAGTGGCACCTCGGGCACAAGCCGGGGAATCTTCCGACCGACCGGGGCTTTGATTCCTACTTCGGCATCCCCTACAGCAACGACATGTCGCTCGACCGGGAGGCGAAGCTGGCCGATGACATCGTCCTGCGGGAGGGAGTGACGCTGGAGACCATCCGCAAGGGGAATCTGCCCCGGAACAAGGTTCCGCTGATGCGGGGACGGGAGGTCATCGAGTACCCCGCGGACCAGAGCCTGCTCACCCGGCGCTACACCGAGGAGGCGATCGAGTTCATCCGCCGCAACCGGGAGAAGCCGTTCTTGCTCTATCTTCCCCACACCATGCCGCACATCCCGCTGTTTGCCTCGGAGGAGTTCAAGGGCAGGAGCGCGCGCGGCCGGTATGGCGACACGATCGAGGAGATCGACTGGAGCACGGGGGAGATCCTCGGGACGCTCGGGGAACTCGGCCTGGCCGACCGGACCCTGGTCGTCTACACCTCGGACAACGGGCCGTGGAACATCGGCGAGAGGGGGGGATGCGCCCTGCCGCTGCGGGGCTGGAAGGGCCAGACCCATGAGGGCGGAATGCGCGTTCCCTGCCTGATGCAGTGGCCCGGGACGATCCCGGCCGGGCGGGTCACCGACGAGCTGATGGCCACCATCGACCTGTTTCCCACGATCGCCCGGATGGCCGGGGCTGCGGTCGGCGACCAACCGGTGGACGGCCACGACATGCTGGACTTCCTCATGGGCAAGGCCGCGAGCCCGCGCACGGAATTCTGCTACATCAAGTCCCAGGGCGGGCGCTTCGAGGCGCTCCGCTCGGGCAAGTGGAAGCTGCGCATGGCCGGCAAGGAAACCGAGCTGTTCGACCTCGAAGCGGACCTCCGGGAGAGCCGCAACCTCGCCGGAGAGCACCCGGGGCTGGTGAAGCGGCTCGCGGAACGGATGGCGGAGTGGGAGGACCGGACGCGAGGGGGCCGTTGAATTCCCTCGTGCGGCCCGGGGCGACGTCCGACCCTGCAGGAGCTGATTCAACGCCGGACCCATCATGTGCGACACCGAAACGAGATCGAATCGAAGGAGGAATCCGGCCATGGTGGTGGCACCCGGCTTGGTCGCGGGATTGGGGCTGTGGGTGGCCATGACGGCATTTTGCGCGGCCGGGGAGGCCCCGGCCTGCGGCCGGGAGGAGATGCTCAACGACTGGATGCAGCAGGACGCGGGCGGCAACGTGGCGAGGTGCTTCACCAGCGGACACAACGCCGGGCTCGAGCAGAAGATGGTGGAAAAGGTCCTGGCGGAGCAGTCCGGTCCGGAACTGCAGGCACGGCTCGAGGAGTTGGTCGAGGCCAGGGCGCCGGGGCGGGATCCACGCTGGAAGGAACTCTACATCCGCGCCTCCGAGGCGCGGCGGGCCGCGCGCCTCGCGAGCCTGCTGGAACAGACCCGCGAGATCGTCTTCACCAAGCACTACAACCTTGGCGGCTCGCACTACGCCTATACCGAGGGGCTGTCGGATGCGCAGATGGAGCGGCATTTCGTTCCGGGCTCGGCCCTGTGCCTGCTGAAGATGGACGGGATCCACGGGGTGGTGGAGACGTTGATCGATGACCCGGACGGCGTGATCCGGGACCCGGACGTTTCCCATGACGGGAAACGGGTCCTGTTCGCCTGGAAGAAGAGTGACCGCGAGGACGATTACCACCTCCACGAGATGGACCTCGCGACGCGCAAGATCCGGCAGTTGACCTTCGGCCTGGGGTTCGCGGACTACGAGGGGGTGTATCTGCCCAACGGGGACATCATGTTCAGCTCGACGCGCTGCGTGCAGACGGTCGACTGCTGGTTCACCGAGGTCAGCAACCTCTACACCTGCGACCGGGACGGGAAGTACATGCGGCGCCTCGGCTTCGACCAGGTCCACACCAACTACCCGCAGGTGCTGGACGACGGGCGGGTGATCTACACGCGCTGGGACTACAACGACCGCGGGCAGATCTTTCCGCAGCCCCTGTTCGTGATGAACATGGACGGCACCGGCCAGACCGAATACTACGGCAACAACTCGTGGTGGCCGACCACCGTGGCGCACGCCCGCGGGATCCCGGGCACCGGGAAGGTGCTTGCCATCGCGACCGGCCACCACAGCCCCCAGTTCGGGGCGCTGATCGTCATCGACGTGACGCAGGGACGGCAGGAGGCCACGGGCGCCACCCTGGTGGCCCCGCGCGTCGAGAACAAGAAGGACCGCCGCTACAACCGGATCGACAGCTACCTCGGCTTCGACGGGCACTACTCGCATCCCTACCCGCTGAACGAGCGGGAGTACGTCGCCTCCTTCAGCGCGCGCGCGGAGACCAGGCGCGGCACGAAGAACGGCTTCGCCCTCTACTACGTGCGGGAGGATGCGGCCCGCGAGCTGCTGGCGGCGGACCCGGAGATCTCCTGCAACCAGCCGGTCCTGCGGATGGCGCGCAAGGTGCCGGCGGTGTCGGCCTCGACCGTCGACTACCGGAAGGAGACGGGCCTGTATTACGTGCAGGACATCCACGAGGGGCCCGGCCTCGAGGGCGTCCCGCGGGGCACGATCAGGAAGCTGCGCGTGGTGGCGCTGGAGTACCGCGCCGCGGGGATGTGGGAGATCCACAACCGGAGTTTCGGCCCGGCGGGCAAGTCGATGGTGAGCACGCCGGTCTCGGGGCCCAACGGCACGTGGGACGTGAAGCGGGTGGTGGGCGAGGCCGAGGTGCATCCGGACGGGTCGGCGTTCTTCGAGGCCCCGGCGCGGACCCCACTCTATTTCCAGGCGGTCGACGAGAACGGACACGTCGCCCAGACGATGCGATCGTGGTCGACGCTCATGCCGGGTGAGGTCGCCTCGTGCGTCGGCTGCCACGAGGACAAGAGCACGGCCCCGCCGCCCCTCGGCGGGAGCATGACCCTGGCCGGCAAGGCGGGCCCGCAGAAGCTGCGGCCGTTCCACGGCCCGCCCCGCGGGTTCAGCTTCCCCAAGGAGATCCAGCCGATCCTCGACCGGCACTGCATCGAGTGTCACGACGACCGGTCGATGATCCCGAAGATGCGCGGTCCCGCGGAACCGGGGAAGGCGGATGCCGGAACGGGAGGCAGGAAGGCCTTCAGCCTGCGCGGCGAAACGGCCGGCGGAGGCGGCGGCCGGAAGTGGAGCGCCGCCTACCTCGCGCTGACCCGGCACGGCACGCCGAACCGGATCGTCAACTGGCTGAACTCGCAGTCGATTCCGCCCATGCTCCCGCCCTATCATGCCGGCTCGGCCAAGAGCGATCTGATGACGATGCTCGAGGACGGCCACGGGGACGTGAAGCTCAGCCGGGAGGAACTGGACAAGATCGCCTGCTGGATCGACCTGCTGGTGCCGTATTGCGGGGACTATACGGAGGCCCACGCCTGGCCGGACAAGTACGTCGACCAATACGCGCACTTCCTCGAGAAGCGGCGCCGCATGGAGGACCTGGAACGCGACAACCTCGAGGCCCTCATCATGGAGAGGACCGGCCAACCGTTCAGCTTCGACCGGCGTCAGGAAATGGCGAACCAGCCCGAAGGGCGGCGGGCGGAAGCGGAGGAGGGCGTGCAACCATGAGATCGATGTCTCGCCTGGTGATGGTCGGGGCCGCCGGTTGGTGCGCCTTGGCTCCGGGTGCCGCGCAGCCGGGAGAGTCGGCAGGGTTGGCGGCCGGGGCCGGCGACCAGAACGCAGGGCGCCCCCACATTGTCTACATCCTCGCCGACGACATGGGATACGGCGATGTGCAGCGGCAGAACCCCGAGTCGAGGATCCCGACGCCGAATCTCGATCGGCTCGCCGGGGAGGGCCGGCGCTTCACCGACGCGCACACGACCAGTTCCGTCTGCACGCCGACGCGCTACAGCATCCTGACCGGCCGGTACAACTGGCGGAGCCGGTTGAAGTCGGGCGTGTTGTATCCCCCTTCCAAGCCGCTGGTTGAAGGCGGCCGGATGACGGTGCCCTCGCTGCTGAAGCAGCACGGGTACCACACCGCGGTGGTGGGAAAATGGCACCTGGGCTTGGGTTGGCAGATGAAGGGCGGCACGGTGGATTGGTCGAAGCCGTTGACTGCCGGCCCCAACACGCTGGGTTTCGATCACAGCTTCATCGTGCCGGGATCGCTGGACATGTCGCCCTACTGCTACGTGGTCGACCACCGCATCCCCGATCCGCCGACCCAGAAGGTCGCCGGGGACGTGTTCGGCCGGGGCGGGGTCCGCACGCCCGGACTGACGCCCGGGCAGGTCCTCGGCGACTTGACCCGGCACTCCGCCGAGGTGATTGAGAAGCACGCACGAAACCGCGCCAGTCAACCGCTGTTCCTCTACTTTCCGTTGACCGCGCCGCACACGCCCGTGGCCCCGTCCGAGGCCTTCCGGGGCAGGACGGACAGCGCCTACGGCGATTTCGTGGTCGAGGTGGACTGGGTCGTCGGCGAGGTGTGCCGGGCGTTGGAGGCAGCCGGAATGGCCGACAACACGCTGCTGATCTTCACCGCCGACAACGGGGCCTCGCCCCGGGCGGCAGCCTCGGCGATTCGCAGGGGGCACGCGCCCAACCGGCCGTTCCGTGGCGGCAAATCGACTATCTGGGAAGGCGGTCACCGCGTGCCGTTCATCGTCCGCTGGCCTGCTCAGATCAAGGCCGGCACGGTCTGCGACCAGACCGTTTCTACTGCCGACCTGATGGCGACCTGTGCCGAGTTGGCGGGCGCCGAACTGGCGGCCGATGCCGGCGAGGATTCCTTCAGCATGCTCCCGTTGCTGCGGCGGGAGGTGTCGGATCAGCCGATCCGGCCGTGCACGGTGCATCACTCGATCAACGGGACCTTTGCCATTCGCAAGGGGCCGTGGAAGTTGATTCCCGCGCGGGGCGGCGGCGGGTGGGACGAATCAGACTGGGGTCTGCCGAGGGTGCCGATCGACAAGACCGCACCCATGCAGTTGTACAACCTCGCCGCCGATCCCGGGGAAACGACAAACCTTCATGACAAGCACCCCGACGTCGCGGACGATCTCCTGAAGGAGCTGACGCGCGTGGTCAATCGGGGGCGGTCGACCCTCGGCAAGCCGCAACGGAACGACGGCGGCGGATACTGGCCACGGCTCAACTGGATGAAGCGCCATGAGTACACGAACGCCGACATCGGCGGTGAGTGAGAGGTCCGTGACGAGACGACCCACGGCCCCCGCGCCGAGCCGGCCGGCGCGCCCCGTCGGGGACGCGCCGCGTCATGGATGGAATCATCGACAACTCAGCCGTCACCGCCACCCCGGCCGGGCAATTCCTTCCCGGCCGCGGGCGGAGATCGTAGCGGAGCTCGCCGGGGTTCCGGCTGGGGGCGGGTCGCGGGCGGGGGCGGGGAACGGGGTGGGCGCGGGGCACCCGCCAGCCACCGGCAGTCTGACGACTTCCGCCACGAGTGAAGCGGAAAACGATCCCCGCGGCCGCGGGCGGGAATTCGGAATGCCGCCGGGCGGCACGGAAGATCCCATGTGGGCCAAGGTCAAGGCTCTCGTGCGGTATCTCCGCGGGCAGGGGAAACTGCTCTGCAGCGCCTGTTATGTCATGGTGAAAAGACTCCCATGAAGAAGGAAAGGAGACCGGTAATGCGCGAAAACACATCGGGAAAGAGCGGACTGATTGTCGGAATGCTGCCGGCACTGGCAGCGGTGGCGATTGCGGCGGACCAAAACCGTGAGCCGCCCAACATAATTCTCTTCGTCAGCGACGACCACGGCTGGCGGGACTCGGGATGCTACGGCGACAAGGACGCGCGCACGCCGAACATCGACCGGCTGGCGTCGCAGGGCATGCGGTTCACGCACGCCTTCGCGGCCAGCCCGCTGTGTTCGCCGTCCCGGGCGACGATCAACACGGGGATCATGCCGCACCGCTGCGGCGCGCACAAGTTCGGCGCCCCGATCAGGCGCGACCTGCGCACCATGCCGCAGTATATGAAGGATCTGGGGTACCACACCGCGCACGCCGGCAAATTGCATGTTTATCCGCCCGACAAGTTTCCTTACGATGATACAGTCAACCGCTATGCCATACCGCGCGGAGACAAGTACGAGAGCAAGGCTCCCGGGTTCATCCGTGATTACGACGCGAAGGAGCCGCTCTTTCTGGTCGTGTGCACGCACCCGCCGCACACGCCGTGGAAGAAGAACCCAACCTACGACCCCGCGACGCTGCGCCTGCGGCCGAACCTGGTCGACACCCCGCAGACCCGCATCGACCGCGCCCGGTATTACACGGACGTCACGGCGATGGACACGATTGTCGGCGACGTGATGGATGCGGTCAGGGACAAGGACATGGACGACAACACGCTGTTCATCTATACCACCGACCAGGGCGCGCAATGGCCGTTCGGGAAGTGGTGTGTCTACGATGACGGCCTGCGGGTTCCGTTCATCGCGCGTTGGCCGGGGAAGGTCGAAGCGGGGTCGGTTTCGGACGCCATGCTGGGCCTCGTCGACCTGCTGCCCACGCTCATGGAAGCCGGCGGCGGAAAACCGCCTGCGGATCTGGACGGACGCAGCATTCTGCCGGTGTTGACCGGCGGGAAGAAGGCCCATCGAGAGGTCGTCTTCGGAACCCACACCGGCAGTGGCGGCCGTCCGGGCCACGCGAACCGCAGCCCGGCCCGCACCATCCGGACATCGACCCACCGGTACATTCTGAACCTGGCGTCCGACACGCGGTTCGACACCCACATCAGCGCCGGCATCGACGGGACATCGTACTGGAAAACATGGGCCGGGAAAGCCAAAGCCGACCCCGGGGCCGCGGAGATTGTCGACAGATACCGGCACCGCCCCGCCGAGGAACTCTATGACCTCCGCAAGGATCCGTTCGAACTGACCAACGTGGCCGCGGACGCGGCCAACGCCGGGCTCCTGCAATCCCTGCGGAAGCAATTGGCGGCATGGTGCGAACAACAGGGAGACGGGCAGGGAGTGGAACGGTTGGGCGAGCTGGCCGGCGAGTGAACGGTGGAACCGCCGTCGCGCCATGACGGCCTGCTCCCACATGAGCAAATCCCGATGATGAAAAAGCGAAACGCTGATATCGCAATACGGCGTGTATAACAATTACCTCAACCCCATGAGCACCATGAAGACCAACCTGTGCATGACATTGTTTCTCATCTTCGGCGCGGCGCCGATTGTGCCGGCCGCGGCGGCCGACCGCGCGGGGATCGAGAAGCCCAACTTTGTCGTCATTTTCATTGACGACATGGGATACGGCGACATCGGGCCGTTCGGATCGAAGGCCAACAA
>Ga0180429_10003275_pt1 | contig 13132 bp, 10 predicted proteins | sample SS_ome_FD_132428 | JGI IMG/M metagenome (GOLD analysis project Ga0180429, IMG submission 132428) | Hypersaline lake sediment archaeal communities from the Salton Sea, California, USA - SS_1_S_1 metaG | ecosystem: Environmental > Aquatic > Non-marine Saline and Alkaline > Hypersaline > Sediment ...
AGTCGGGATTGGGGCAGTGGGGCGGATGCCAGCCGACAGATCGGGTGTTCATGCCCGGCAAGGGGCACAGATCACGCCAAACACAATTTCTGGGGCAGAACCCTCTACTTGAGCAGTGTGACCTTCTCCGTCGTGGCGTGGCCGCCGGAACGGAGATGGGCGAAGTAGACGCCGGACGGGACGATCCCGCCGACGTCGTCGCGTCCGTTCCAGACGCGGGCGTGCGTCCCCGCGTCCCGGTACCCGTCGGCGAGCGTCCTGACGAGGCGGCCCTTCAGGTCGTAGATCGACAGATCCACCTCGCCCGCCCGGCCCAGGACATACGTGATCGTTGTGCTGGGGTTGAAGGGCGTGGGATGGGCCCGCAGGCCCAGGATCCGCCGGGCCGCCGGGCCGCCGTCGCCGTCCACGCCAGTCGTGCCGTCGAGACACACCATGCTGGAGACCTGCAGCCCTTCGTAGTCGGCGATGTAGATGAACGAGCCCGCGAGGACGCAGGCCTGCGCCTCGCCGGGCGTGCCGACGGTCGCCAGGATCTCGGGATCGTCGGGATCCGTCACGTCGAACACGAGGAGTCCGTCCGACTCGTCCGCCAGGACGAGGATCTCGTCCGTGGCGTCCAGGCCGGACGCCGTCCCGGAGGTCGGCACGGACGTGAGGAGGCCCGGATCGGTGGGATCCGCCACGTCGAAGACCACCAGTCCGAACGAATCATCCGTGGTGTACGCGAGCCCGCCGGTCGCGTCCACGCCGGTCAGCTCACCGAACGCGGAGGCCTGGCCCGCGAACAGGGGCGACGACGGTTCCGACACGTCCACCACATGGAGACCGCCCGGCCCGTCGGCGACGTGGAGATGAACGCCGTCGAGGGCCAGGGCTAGGGCGTCGCCCGGCGTGTCGTAGGTCCCCGCGAGAACGGGCACCGACGGCGTCGTGATGTCGATGACGAGGATGCCCGTGGCGCCGTCGGCAACGTAGGCGCGGGTCCCGTCGCTGCAGACGCCCCGGGCATCGCCCGGCGTGTCGTAGCTGCCGACCTCGAGGAGCGCCGACGGCGTCGAGACGTCGACGAGCCGCAAACCCGCGGAGCCGTCGGCGACCAGCGCCAGATTCCCGGTCAGGCAGACGCTCCGGGCTTCGCCGGGCGTGTCGAGCACATCCAGGAGCACGGGTTCCAGCGGATTCGAGACGTCCGCCACCTTCAGGCCCGCCTCGTGCGCGGCCAGGCAGACGAGGCCGTTCCCGACGGCGACATCGACGGTGCGGTCACCGGGATCGATATCCCCGGGGAGATCGCCGACGAGCTGCGCGCCCACGCATTCCACCTTGACCCGGATGACCCTGGCCCCGAGTTCGGCGACGCCGTCGATGCCGTCCCTGTACGGGACCGTCACGGAGCCGGTCTCGATCGCCGCCTGGATCGTCTCGTCGGGCCAGTCGAAGAGATCGTCTCCGTCCTCCCAGACGGGCGCGACGTTCTCCAGACAGCTCGTGGCCGAGAGCAGATGCCGGAAACCGCCTTCCTCGCCCGCCACCAGGATGAGGTCGTACCAGCGCGGCGCGACGGGGGCGTACAGGTCGATGTCGATGGTCGTCGACTGGTCGTCGGGCATCGCGCAGGCCGCGAGCCAGCCGGCGTCCCGCCGTTCGCCCCAGTTCGGCGTGGCGGCCAGCACCCTGTCCTCGAGGGCCTTGGCGCTCCGGATCGACACGTCCACGCTGCCGGACAGGGGATAGCCCGGAAGGACGAGGATCTCGGGCGCGAGCGGGTCGAGGATCTCCCCGTTCAGGACCACGGCGTCGATGTCCAGCGCGCCGGCGAAGGGTGCGCCGGTCCCGGCGCCCGCCACGCGCACGTCGTCCACGTAGACGTCGTTCGCGGACCCCGCTTCGTCTCCTCCCCACAGGCGCAGCCCCGTGATGTCGTCGTGCCACGCGTCGCCCGCGTCGTAGTTGCCGCCCGCCGCCTTCAGGCCGTCGATGTGGAGCTCGTAGAGCTGTCCGATCCGTCGGATCTCGAAGCGGTTGTCGATGTCGCCCAGGTCCTCGCCGTAATCGATGATGTCCGTGGGCGGCGATATCTCGTCGCCGTTCAGGTCGTAGTTCAGGGCGGACAACCTGGCGTAGGACGGGCAACACCTGAACCAGAATGCGTCCTTGCCGCTGTCGTCGACCAGGTAGAAACCGGACCAGAACGCCCCCCCCGCACGGGCGTCGTAGGAGATGCTGAAATCCTCGCCGCCCAGGTCGACGGGCGCCTCCAGGAACGCGCCGCTCTCGCCCCAGTCGGAATGGAACCTGAGTTCCGCGTCCCCGCCCTCGTCATGGACGAGGACCTCGCTGGCCGGCAGGCTCGCGTCGACCCAGCCAGGACACGTCGCGAAATCGCGGTCGGCGAAGTCGTCGAACAGGACGAGCTCGCGGTAGACGGGCGTCGACAGCAGCACGGAGGCCGCGTTGGACTGCAGGACCAGTCCCCCGTCCTGGCGGTGGCCGAAGACCGTGTAGTAGTAGTCGTGCCCGGGCGATCCGGTCTGGTCCAGCTGGCTCGTCACGTGCTCCGGCAGATCGTCCGTCAGCACGGTCCCCTCGTGCAGGTTCTCGTGGGTGATGGGCACGCCGTCCCCGCGCACGAGGGCCAGGCGGTCCAGGGAGAAGGAATCCGCCGCCGCGGTGCGGCTCCAGTGCAGTTCCACGCTGGCGCTCGTCCCGTCGGTGGAGATGGCCGACAGGTTGTAGACGGGTATCGGCGTCACGGTCACCGATCCGTCCCAGGTCACCACGTCGCATCCGTCGCCGGTCTCGCATTCCCCGAAATGGGCGACGTCGACGGCGTAGGTGTGTCCGACCGATAGCTTGCGCGCATCCAGGAAGAGCTCGTAGACGGGGCTGTTCGCGATGCCGTCCAGTTCCGCGGGTTCCTCCGGATACAGGCTGTGGACGGCCGCATCGGGCTGCACCCAGCTCGCCCATTCGAGCTGGGCGAGGGAGTCGACGCCCGTCAGGCGCAGCTCCCAGGGATGGACCGAAGCGGGCCCCACGACGTCGTCGCCGTTGTCGTCGCAGGATCTTCCCTGGAAGGACCTCGATACGAGCTGGCCCCAGGTCAGGACCATGTCCCGCCCCGCGTAATCGGCGAGGAGTTCCGAGCAGGCCTTGGCCGGCGCCCCCGCGTCCGCGCCCGCCGCCGTCGCTATCAGGAGGATCGTCGCCGCCAACACGGCCGATCCGGGGAACCGCTTCAACATCTCCACCCCACAGATCCGTGTCTCACACGCAGATATCGCTACGAGCACATACTATAATAACATAAAAGGAGATCATTGCGCATGGAGGCTTCCCGTCACCGACGAACCCCGGTCCATGAATCCGGACCGATGAGACGAGAGCGGACAAGGGAAGAGCGCACCCCACGGCGCGCCCTTCCGCATCCCCCGCTTGCGATGGAAACGCGACTCAGCGACCCGTCTCCTCCAGCACGACCATGGGGCGGAGGCCCACGAGGGCGCAGACCACCTCGTCGATCTCGTCCTGCCCGTAATGAAGGTTCTGCATGGCCTGGACCATGTCCCCACCCGCAACCACGAAGTCGGCGTTGGTGAGCTTCATGTGCCGATGGGAGTCGGGCAGGGTGGGCCTGTTCTTGTAGACGTCGGGACCTCCCGTCCCCGAGACCATGAAGTCGGCGACGCGCTTGGCCACCAGATCTCCGTCGAGGCCCTCGAACAGGTGGCCGATCGCCACGTTCTGCTTGTGCAGGCGGACGAGCTCCTTGATCAGCTGCAGGATGCCCTCCTCCTTGCCGAGCCGTTCGTAGAGCGTCTTCTCGGCGTGACGCGCGGACCGCGCGTCGGCGGTCTCCGCACACATCTTCTCGAGGTCCCTGACCTGGGCGTCGGCGTCCGCGATCGCCTCTCCCTTGCCGTGATCGCCGGCGAGGGCGGCCGTGCCCGCGGCCAGGATCACGACCAGGACCAGCGGCAGGACGGTCTTCTGCATCATCATCGTATCATCTCCTTCGATTCCCGTGGACAAGACGGCACGAGCCGTCCTGGATAGCTGCTCAATGGCGGGAACGACGCCCTTGAAGCGCATGCGGAATCCAGCCTACGTCAGGAGTCGCTAAAAGTATACTGATTTTATCTTGATTACGGCGAAAGGTGCCGGAGGCTCATCCGGGACATCGGATCGCTCGTCACTCCCGGGTATGCCAGGACGCGAGCAACGTCGCCTCTGCCGGCCGCGGGATGTCGGCCATGACCCGGTCCCGTTCCTCTTCGGGCAGCGCGTCGAAGGCCTCGAGCGTGGCGGCGACGGTCTCGGCCAGCGGACGGAAGGTCAGGCCGGCCGCGATCGCCCGGGCGTTGCTCCAGGTGTGGAAGCCCCGGGTCTCGCCCTCGTAGGGCACCCAGATGGGAAAGTAGATGTCCGGGCCCTCTTCCAGGAAGCCGGTCGGCAGCCACGTGAACGTCGCATCGCCGCCGCCCGCGGTCTTCACGGTCCGGACCATCTCCTCCATGGGCAGCGCGCGGTCGGGGCCGCAGGCGTTGAACACGCCGGTGATGTTCTCTTCGGCCAGATGGATGATCCATTCGGTGAGGTCCCGCACGTCGATGACCTGGATCGGGTCGTCCGGGCCGCCCGGCACGGCCACGTCCCCGCCCTGGCGGATCCGCAGGGGCCAGTAGGAGAAGCGGTAGCTGTGGTCGCCCGGACCCACGATGTATCCCGGCCTCACGACGGTGACGCGGCCGGGCATGGCCGCCTCGGCGGCCTGCTCGCACAACGCCTTGAGAGGCCCGTAGTTCTCGTAGTTCTCGCCCATGCTCTCCAGCGTCGGATCGTCCATGGTCGCCACCGGGGCCGTCTCGTCCTGGCCCTCCGCGGCGGTGTTGGCGTAGGCCGAGATCGAGGACACGTAGATGTACTGCCTCACATGGGGACCGAGCAACTCGGCCGAGGCCTCGACGTGCCGGGGATAGAAGCCGCTGTTGTCGATCACCACGTCGAAGGTGCGGCCGGCCAGCGCCGCCAGCCCCTCGTCCTTCTCCGGATCGCGATCCCCGCGCAGCTTCTCGAGCTCGGGGAACAGATCGGGCCGGGTCCGGCCGCGATTGAACAGCGTCACCTCGTGGCCGCGGTTCAGCGCCGCCTCGACCTCCCAGGGCCCGATGAAGCCCGTGCCGCCCAGGATCAGGATCCTGAGCCTCGGCACCTCCTCGTCCCGCGACGAGGACGTGCAGGCCGCGCCGAACAGCGACAGCAGGATGACGAGGACGAAGACGATGCGAAGTCGCGGGTTCCCGGTCGAATTCAAGGCGCACCTCCGGAGCTCGGGAGCAGAAGGCCGATCACGGGCCGAGTCTAACCCACGAACTACGGATCTCCAGGCCGGAATGTTCGTTGCGGGAAGGGATGGGATGCAGGTCGTGTTCGCGGAGGCCCGACCGTCCGGCTCCTCAGGATTCCAAATCCCCGCGCCGACAGGTGAACCTGTCGGCGACCATGTTCCTGAGCAGATCGTTCTTCTGCCTCAGATCGGCGTTCATCCGCCTGAGCTTGGCATTCTCCGCCTCGAGAGCCCTGACACGCTTCATCTCCGCCGGCGACTGGCCTCCGTATTTCGACTTCCACTTGTAGTAGATCGCGGGGCTGATGCCGTACTTGCGGCACACGTCCAGGGCCTTCATCCCGGATTCGGCCTCGCCGAGGATCGAGGCGATCTGCATGTCGGTGAACTGGGTCTCCTTCATCGTCATCTCTCCACGGTTCCGGTCACGACAGCCGCGCCGCCCGCTCCAGATGGCGGGCCGCCTGCGGGCGCGCGATCACGAGCAGGGCCAGCGCCACGATCACGAAGACGAGGTCGTCGGATGCGCGCCGTGTCGAGAGCGCCAGCATCAGGCCCAGGATCGCGACGGCCACCTGCATGATCCAGGCGACGACGTACGAGGACCGCGCATGAACGAAGACGGCCAGCAGGCTCCGGTTGTACCCGTCCAGATCCGCATACCCGTCGCGCCTCGCGAAACCGGCGGCCGGCGGCCGGCCGGGCGCGTCGCCCCGCGACTGGAGTCCGGTCATCCGCTCGTCGGTGAAGGCGGCGCGCAGGCGAAGCAGCGACGATGCCGCCAGCACGAGGGCCGACACGTAGAAGACCGGCGCGAGACCGCTCGCCCGCCCGTCCGCGACCTCCCAGTCCGCCCCCGACAGGCGGACCACGAGGTAGCAGGCGGCGGCCGCCGCCAGGAAGAGGAACCAGACGAGCCTCAGCTTCTTGAAATCGGGGCGGAGAAACCGGCAGAGATCGGCGGTCAGCATGGACGGACTCCGTTGGCTGCAAGGTCGTGTCACGTCCGATGGCCGCCGTACACCCGGAAGTCGCGCGGCGTCCGCGGGACCTCCAGGCGCGTTGCGCCGATCGGATCGACGGTCACTCGTGCCGGCGGATCACCGCCAGCGCCAGAAGGAGCAGCCCGGCCAGGCCGAGTCCGTGAATCCAGTGCTGCGCCCAGCGCAGCCGGTGGGCGACGACATCCCGGGGCGTCCCGCACCGGAACGCCACGCTGCTGCGCCCCGGAGGAAGCAGATCCGCCGGTCGGGTCGACAGCACGGCCTTGTAGGCGCCGCCGGCGGTCAGTCCGGCGTCCGCGGGCAGGTCGATCCGGGCGCGGTCCGTGGCGCCGGTCCAGGCGAAATCGCCGTCGCGACCGGTGACACGCACCTCGTACCCCGACGCGCCGGACACCTCGGTCCAGCTCAGACGACAGGCGCCGTCCGGCACGACCTGCCCCTCGACCGGGCGCGTGAAGCGGGCCTCATCCTCGCCGCGAACGGCGAGATCCGTCTCGACCGACCGCGGCGGCAGGAAGAGGGCCCCGGCCAACGACGCCGCAAAGGCCAGAGCCGCCGCGACGCCCGCCACGCGCGCCACGCCCGGGGACCGGGTCGCCGCGGACGGCGCCGTCGCCGCGATCTCTCCGTCCCGCACAAGGCGTCTCATCCGGACGTCCAGGTCACGGTGGAGCCGGCAGAAATGACAGGCCGCCACGTGTGCCTCGAGCCTGCGCCGCAGGGCCGGCCCGGTGGCGGGATCGTCGAGCCGCCAGATCTCGTCGCCCACGACGGGATCGACGCATTCGTAGGAGGTGTCGGGCAGCTCCGTCGTCATCCGCGCCCTCCCGTGACCGTGATCGGATTCATCGGTGCGTCCTTCTGCTGTAACGACCGCCGAAGAGCCGTCGATTGAAGAATTTTGTTATTTTTTTCAGACAGACGTTCTTGCGGTGGTAGACCCCCTGCACCGACGACAGGCCGGCCTCCCGGCGCAGGGTCTCGGCGGATTTCTCCTCGAGGTAGAAATCCCGCAGCAACCTGCGGCAACCGGGATCGATCGCTTCCAGACCCTCGAAAAGCAGTTCGCGGGTCTCCCGGGCGTCCAGCAGGTCGAGCGGACCGGCCTCGCCGCTCGGCAGGCGCTCCGACAGTCCGTCGATATCGACGCCTTGCCTCAGGCGACGCCAGTGGAAATTGTTCCGGCATCGATTCTTGGCGCTGGTGACCGCGAAGGCCTCGGGATTATCCGGACAGGTCCCGGACGCCTTCAGGTACTGAAGTAGGGCGATCAAGGTGTCCTGAATAATGTCATCCCGATCGGGATCGTCTTCGGGCAGGAGCGCGTAGACGGCCCGGCGCACGACCGGGTCAAGACTTGCGCTGACCCCCTGGCCTGCCGCATCATGACCGGAAATATATGCCGCGATGTCTCGTTTCAGGGCCTCGTGGTCCAACACTACCTCGATCCTGTATGGAATACGGTCGGTTGCCGATCCGGAGCCGCCGTCGTCGATACGCGAACGGAGTCTCTATGCCCCAGCCGGTTGCCGGAGGTCCGTTTTTTTCAGGTATCATAATAAGTCGATCCGCCGGCTGTCCAGCCTCGTGGCTCGCGGCTCTCTTCGCGGCGATCCTGATGGCGCTCGCGACCGGTTGCGAGAAGGACCGGACCGGCGCCGCGACCGCCGGCATCCCCGTCTCGCCAGAGTTTCGGCCCCTCGTCGAGGCCGCCCTTGCAGACCTTGATAGCCCTTCACGCGACGGCAGTCAACTCGCCCGGAACCTGGATCTCTATGCCCGCCTGCAACAGGCGCTGTGCGATCCGGACCTGCGCGCCGCCGCCGCGGACAGCCTGTTCGCGATATGGTCCCCGGCGCCGACGAACTTCCTGTGGCCCGAACTGGCCATGCGCAACCTGCCGTATCTGGGACGCCTCGATCGCCTGGAGGAGATGTTCGACCGACCGATCCTCGCCGACTCGACCACGGCCGTCGGCGCCTACATGCGCGGCTGGCGCAACGTCATCCGCACTTCAGGAGCCGACGACTTCCGACGGGCCTGGGAATCGCGCAGCCAGCTGAGACCGGCGCAACTCCTCTGGCTGACGCTGAAGATGGCCTGGGTCGAACGCACGACGGGCCACGGCGCCCGGGCCTTCTCCCTGGCCACGAGCATCCTGCCCCGGGCGGGAACGCTGGGCGGACGTCCCGCGGAAGTGGCGGTCTGGACTGAGATCACGAGGGACCTGAAGGCGATGGACCGGCTCGACGATGCTCTCCACGCCATGGATGTCACCGATCGTCTGGCCGAAGCCGTCGCGTGGGAGAGCGGCAACCTCTACACGGTGCAGAACCTGCACGTGCTCCGTGCCGACATCCTGGCCGCCCGACGCGAGAGCGAGGCGGCCCTCGCCATCTACGAGGCTTGCGCCGACACCTGCCTCGACAATCACCTGCTCACCCTGGCCGGCAAGAGCCTCAACCGGGGCGGCATACTCACGGCCGGCACAGGGGAGTACGAGACCGGCCTGCGCCTGTACAGGAAGGAACTGGAGATCGATGTCGCCGCAGACGATTCGGTGCATATCCCCAGGACCTTGATGAACATCGCCAGGAGACACCGGCTCATGGGACGGCTGGATTCCTGCCTGGTCTACCAGCTTCGGGCCGAGACCTGGGTCGAAGCGTATCCGATCGTGAGCAACCGCTCCCGCCTGCCCCTGATGCAGGCCGAGTACTTCGCCCAGATCGGCGACTACGCGACGGTCGATTCCCTGCTCTCCGCGGCGGCCTCCATGACGCCCAACCTGACCTCCCCCGAGGCGCTGGCGGAACTCCATCTGCAGATCATCAAGGACGGCATGGAGCGGGGCTCGCCCGCCGCGGCCTACCGTTCCATCGCCCTGCTCGACTCCTTGCGTGGTCGCCTGAACGACTCTCTCGCAGACCGGTACGTGGTCGCGGACCTGGACCTCTATACGGCCGAATTCCTGATACGACAGGGGCAGTACGTCCGAGCCCGGTCGGCCCTCGATCAGGCCGAGGCCGCTCTCGAGCGAAGGCCCGACCCCAACCGCGCCTGGCGGCTCTCGCGGACACACGGGATGCTGGCGCACCGACGCGGCGACCTGGCCGGCGCCGAAGCCGCCTATCGCGTCTGCGTCGATCTGGCCGAACGCATCGGGGATCCCGACCTGCACGCCACCGGCAGCCTCCTGCTCTGCGTCGTACTCATGGAGCAGGAACGATCCGCCGCGGCCCGAGGCGTCCTCGACGACGACGGCGGCCGATTCAGGACGCGTCTCACGATGAAGCTCTTCCGTGGCATGACGTACACGCTCGAGGGCCTGCACGACGAGGCGCTGGCCGAACTGGAATCGGCGCGCGCGCTGTGCACGCCCTGGTCGCCCCGAGACCTCGTGGCGCGGATCGACCTCGAGGCCGGTCGCGCCCTGGCCGGCCAGGGGCGGGCCCGAGCTGCCGAGTCATCGTACGCGCGGGTCAGGGAGGAGCTCTCGCGGCACGGGACCACCCAGCTGTCCGGGGACGAGGCGGATTATTACGGAGACCTGAGACGGGAACTGGTCGAGGCCGAGCTGACCCTGGCCACTCGCGACGGGCGGAGTCCGATCTCGGGCCCGAAAGCCAGGCGGACCCTGGAACGGACATGCGCGCTGTTGCCGGATTGGCGGGGAGACGGCACCGCGACCGACCTGGCGGAGGCACCCTGGCCGGCCCCCCAGCTGATCTTCTTCTGCGGCAAGCGGGCCTCGTTCCGTTGGGATGTCACTCCGACATCGCTGACGCTGCAGCGGCTGGCCGGCGAGCGGGATCTGGCGACGCAGCTCGGCACGGTTCTGGCCGATCTCGGCCATCCCGGACGCGACGTGATCGCGGCCGAGATGGCGACCCTGGTCGCGGAGCTGGGCGGTCCACCTCCGATCCGGCACGATGGCCAAACGCTTCTCGTGGTGCCCGACGGTGTTCTCAACGGCGTTCCGTGGGCCGCCCTGGCCGGGCGTACTCCCGAAGAGGTCTGGCTTGATCTCGGTCCGATCATCATCGCCGACGCGCCGCGACGGAGATCGGTGCCCCCCCTCGCCCGCCCACGGCCGGGTCGACTGCTGGCGCTGGGCATCGACGGCGTCGCCGGACCTCATGACGACGGCCCGCCCCCCCTGCGCCACGCCGAAAACGAGGCCAGGGAGATCCACGACCGGTGGCCGCCCGACAGGGTCGAACTGCGCGTCGGCGACGGGTCCGCTTCCATCGACCTGCGTTCCGGACCGCTCTCGGATTTCGACGTGATCCATCTGGCCAGCCACGCGATGGTCTACCGGGGGTCGGCCCGCGAGGCGACCCTGGTCCTGGCCGGTGACCGGCCCTCGCCGCTGACCGCGCGCGAGATCCGTGGACTCGACCTCGACGCCGAGCTGGTGTTCCTGTCCTGCTGCGAAGCGGCCGACGGCTCGGCGTTCAATGCGGGGCGGGCCCATGCCGACCTGGCCCGCAGCTTCCTGGAAGCCGGGGCGGCGACGATCGTGGCGCCGACCCTGATGATCGAGGACGAGGCCGCCCGGCGCATGGCCGGGCGGTTCTACGACGGGTGGCTGGCGGGCGCCCCGGCAGCCACCGCGCTGCACGAGGCGCAGGTCGCCATGCGGGACGACGAATCCCGATTTTCGCACCCGTTCTACTGGGCGTTCTACATCGTCCTCATCTCGGACGATCGCTATTCCTTGACGACGCCGGCCTCCCATTCGGAGAAGTGATTCACCTGGAACGTCACCCTCAGTCCGGACGGATCCCGCTGGACGTCCACCGCGCCGACCTCCTCGTAGCGGACGTCGACGAGCTTGCCGCCTGCGGATTCGGGCGTCACGTGCCAGAAATGGGTCGGCGTATCCGCAGCCCAGGGCATGTAGGTTCCCGTGACGGTCACCGGCTCCTGGAAGTGCAGGCCGTGGGGCTCGAGCCGGAACACGAGCGGCAGATCGAATTCGGCATGGGCCAGGTACGAATCGAAGGTGGGCACGCGCATCGTGAACTCGACGGGCACGGAATCGCGGTTGCCCAGCGCTCCCGGCGGAACCATCAGACCGAAGGAATTGCCTTCGGGCCACGACTCCGCGACACCGGTGACGATGCCGCCCTGGCCAGGCGAGATCGTCCCCCTGATGACATCGTATTCCAGGGATTCGAGCAGGGCGTAATGGGCCCGCGGCGTCATGGTGTTCGTCTTGGCGGCGAGGTCGCCTCCATCCTGCTCGAGGCCCACGGGATCGGTCTGACAGCCGACCAGGGTCGCCAGGGCCACGGTCATCAGCACGAGCTTGTACAAAGAGCGCATGGATATCTCCTCCATTCGGTGATCGGGGCCGGCGTCCGCCCCGGAAACACGCCGCCGAGCGGAGCCGACCGGATCGAGCGAACGCCGGCCCCACGACTTGACGACAATCGAATATCTTTATCTTAAAGCGTTATTTTTATGTCCATGGGGTGATTATTGGATTTTCGGCGCTTGATGGCGGGTGAGAACGCCGGCCGCATGAGAAACGACGGAACCCGATCCTCGTGGATCGGGTCCCGTCCTCCGCGTATTCCGGTATCAGCGGTACATGCTCTTCAGGGTACCCCAGTCGACGTCGTCGTTGCCGATGGGCCCCAGGCACAAGGTGCTGAAGTTGTCCAGGTAGGCCACGGCGCCGGGGCTCACCACGAAGGTGATGGTGTGGTTCCCCAGGCAGTCGACCTCGATCTCCGAGTTGTCGCCCCAGGAGACGGTGGGCGGAACGCCGACGGGCGGCTCGAACAGGTCGTCGGGATTCGTGTAGCTGCCGTCGTCGTCCACGTACACGCCGATCCAGGCGTAGACCCACCAGGCCTCGTAGAAGAAGTCGTACTCGACCTCGCAGAAGTCGGTCATGGGTCCGCCGTCGCAGTTGTAGGTGAAGGTCACCGTGACCATGCCGGTCCCCGCGCTGTTGTCTATGACCAGGACATTGCCCGTGGCGCCGGGAGGTGCGACCGGCCCCAGGTTGGCCGCCGGCTCGACGGTCACGGTGCCCGGGTCGCCGCCGATCACGGCCGGTCCCATGTACGGGCCGGTCGGCATGCCGTCGAAACCGGCGCCCGGAACACCGGCCAGGGTCGCGACGGGCAGGATCAGGACGGCCAGCACGATCAGTCGGCTCGGGTTCGTTCTCTTGGTCTTCATGGCTTCCCTCCTCGCCAGAGTCGTCGATTTCGGATTCTGTCAGGAGTGTTTGACGGATCGGGGCGGCCTTACAGGGATCCATGAGTTCTGCCATCGAAATTGTGTTTCGGCCGTAATCAGCGCTGCGGACCTCGTATTAAGGCTCGTAACTGAAATGAAATCAGCATGAAGATGCTCCTGGCCGAGTAAAACACAATTTCGATGGCATAACCGAAACCATGAGGATTGAAGGACCGGCGATCGGGTGATATGATCGTATCAATTGCAGCGAATCGAATCCTGACCGTGTGCAATGGATTTAGAAAGAGGTTCGAAATGAGGGCATTCCATACGCGGCTGTGGATACCGCTGATCATCGGGCTGGGGCTGTGCGCGTCTCCGGCCTTCGGGCTGTCCATCCTGCTCGCTCCGGGACTGCACGTCGATATCGAGATCACGACCAGGTTGCTCGAGCTGGGGCATAGCGTGACGGAATCGGATCCGGCGACCTGGGACGGACTGTTCGACTACTCTCCCTACGACGTCGTGGCCTTCGAATTCTCCTCCAGCAATCCGTCGGACGCGTCCAACCTGATGGCCG
>Ga0180429_10003276_pt1 | contig 13125 bp, 14 predicted proteins | sample SS_ome_FD_132428 | JGI IMG/M metagenome (GOLD analysis project Ga0180429, IMG submission 132428) | Hypersaline lake sediment archaeal communities from the Salton Sea, California, USA - SS_1_S_1 metaG | ecosystem: Environmental > Aquatic > Non-marine Saline and Alkaline > Hypersaline > Sediment ...
CCATCCTTCAGGGCCATCTGGAGCACTATACACCCCACCTCGGGCATCAGGAGGTCCACCTGGAGCCACGGCGTCTCGGAGCGCCCGGCCGGCTCCACCAGGGAGACTGTCACGGCCGCCTCTCCGTCCACGTCGGCATAGGTCGTCCACTGGCCCGCCTCCCAGGGGACGAGCTCGAAGGCTGGCGTCCCGGCGGCGAAGATTCCAAGGAAAATGGCGACTCGTCGCATCTTTCGACCATCCGTGGGTTGGGTTGGGGCGTGACGCGCGTTACGTGGATATTATAGCCGGTCCGGGGAAGATGCGAAAGGGGTGCTCCTTGACACCCGCTGAAACGGGCTCTATATTTGAACGGGATGGTTGAGGAAACCCGGCGGCGCGCCGACGGATTGACAAGGAGGCGGTGATGGGCGGTTCCGAGTACGAGACTTACCGCCGCGAGCTCGAGCGGGAGGGGCGCATCGCGCTGTGGGCCCTGTTGGTGGTGGGGCTTGCGGGCGTGGCCTTCGCCGTGGTTCACGGCGCGGGGACCGGTTTCTCGCAAGGCGAGGCCTGGTTCACGATCATCTTCGGCCTCTCCGTGCTGGTGGACGCCTTCTTCCTCTCCCCCGTCTACCGCTACCTGGCGGCCTCCTGGGTGAGACGCCGGCAGCGACTGCGCGGAGACCCCGTGGATGAGGAGCCCGATGCGACGGTCGTGAAGTGGGTGGACACCAGGGACGTCGAGGACCTGCTCCGGGAGGAGCCCGAAAAGCGTGGGAAGGGCTAGAGAGGCACGGGCCGCCCGCCGCGCCGTGTGGCCGCCGCTCCCACACTGTTTCGTGAAGCGCAGGCGCCGTCGGGTCGGCTGACGCCCCGGCGGCTTGTATGTTAAAATACGCCTCCCCGCATTCTCGACTCGGGTCGGAGACACAGGATCTTCGTCCCGCGCCCGTATTACCCTTGCGGTGAAGGGATGCCTATCTCCCGGGTGGTTTTTTAAAAATGAGCGACCGTCTGATTCCCCGCCGGGCCCTGGCGAGCGTGTCCGACAAGACCGGGCTGGTGGACTTCCTCCACCGGCTCAAGGGCGTCGAGCTGCTCTCCACGGGCGGCACCGCCGGCGTTCTGCGCGAAGCCGGCCTCTCGGTCATCGAGGTGGCGGATTACACCGGCTCCCCGGAGATCCTGGGCGGCAGGGTCAAGACGCTGCACCCGCGCATCCACGGCGGCATCCTCGCCCGGCGGACCGCGGACGACCAGCGGGACCTGGAGCGAATCGGCTCCGTGGAGATAGACCTGGTGGTGGTGAACCTCTACCCCTTCGCCGAGACGGTGGCCCGCGGGGCCGCTCCCGAGGAGGCCGTCGAGCAGATAGACATCGGCGGCGTGGCCCTGTTGCGCGCGGCGGCCAAGAACTTCGACCACGTCGTCACCCTGTGCGACCCGGACGATTACCCGGTCGTCCTGGAGGAGATAAACGCGGGCGGGGTGACCCTCCAACGCAGGCGCGACCTGGCGGCCAAGGTTTTCGCCCATACCGCGGTCTACGACGCGGCCATCGCCGGCTACCTGACCCGCGGGGAGGGGCTCCTCGAGCTTTACATAGCGGCGTACCGCAAAGAGCGCGAGCTGCGCTACGGCGAGAACCCGCACCAGCCCGCGGCGCTCTACGTGCCCCTGGCGGGTGGCGGGGGGCTGGGAGCGGCCGAGCCGCTCTCGGGAAAGCCCCTGAGCTTCAACAACTACTGGGACATCGCCTCGGCGTGGAACGCGGTGTGCGATTTCCCCAACCCAACGGCCGCGGTAGTCAAGCACACCAACCCCTGCGGCCTGGCCGAGGCCTCCACCCTGGAGCGGGCCTACGAGCTGGCCCTCGAGGGCGACCCCCTGTCGGCCTTCGGCTCCATCGTCGCCCTCAACCGCACCGTGGACGCCAAAACCGCGAAACTCATCCACGACACCCGCTTCATCGAGTGCGCCGTGGCCCCGGACTACGCCCCCGGCGTCCTCGAGCTGTTGACGAAGAAATCCCAGCGGCGCTTCCTCGCCCTGGGGGCGCCCGAGCCGGCCACCGGCCTCGAGGGGCGCTTCATCCCCGGCGGCCTGCTCCTCCAGGGCGTGGACGACGAGACCGCAAGCGAACAGCGCGTGGTGACGAAGCGGGCCCCGACCGAGGAGGAGTGGGCCGCGCTGCGGTTCGCCTGGAGCGCGGTCAAGCACGTCAAGAGCAACGCCGTCGTCCTGGCCCGCCGGGAGCCCGACGGCGCGTGCTGGCTGGTCGGGGTGGGCGCCGGGCAGATGAGCCGCGTGGACTCGGCCGTCATCGCGGTGCGCAAGGCCGAAGGTCGCACCCGGGGCTCCGTGGCCGCATCGGACGCCTTCTTCCCCATGCCCGACGGCGTGGAGGCCCTCACCAAGAATGGCGTCACCGCCATCGTCCAGCCCGGCGGTTCCAAGGGCGACGAGGCGGCGGTCGAGGCGGCGGACAGGGCCGGCGCGGCCATGGTTTTTACAGGCACACGCCATTTCAAACACTGACCGGGCATCGGTCCGGATGAGGCTGTAAGATGCGCGTCTTCATCGTCGGCGGCGGCGGACGTGAACACGCCCTGGCCTGGGGGGTATCCCGCTCCCCCAGACTCGAAAAGCTCTATGCCTACCCCGGGAATGCGGGCATCGCCGGCATCGCCGAGATCCCCCCCCTCCCCGGCGACGAGATCGGCACCCTCGTCGACTTCGCCCGCGGGGCGGCCATAGACCTCACCGTCGTGGGCCCCGAGGCGCCCCTCGACGGCGGCATCGTGGACGAGTTCGGCCGCGCCGGGCTCACCATCTTCGGACCCACCCAGGCGGCCGCGCGAATCGAGTCCTCCAAGGCCTTCGCCAAGGAGCTCATGGCGTCCGTCGGCGTGCCCACGGCCCCCTTCGACGTCTTCGATGATTTCAACGCCGCCTGGAAGTACGGCAGCACGCACCGCCTGCCCCTGGTGGTCAAGGCCGACGGGCTGGCCGGGGGCAAGGGCGCGCTCATATGCGAGACGCCGGCCAAGCTCGAGAAGGCCCTGGACGCCATGCTCCACACCGGCGCCTTCGGCCAGGCCGGCAAGACCGTCGTCATCGAGGAGTTCCTCCACGGCGAGGAGGTGTCCCTTTTCGTGCTGGCCGACGGGCGGAGGGGGACCTGCGTCCTCGCCGGCGCCCAGGATTACAAGCGCATCGGCGAGGGCGACACCGGACCGAACACGGGGGGAATGGGGGCCTACTCGCCGGTGTCCATCGTGACCGACGAGCTGGTGGGCCACATCATGAAGGCGGTGGTGGAGCCGACGCTGGGTGGCATGGAGGCGGTGGGTCACCCCTTCTCGGGGATGCTCTACGCCGGGTTGATGATGACGCAGGACGGGCCGCGCGTCATCGAGTACAACTGCCGCTTCGGCGACCCCGAGACCCAGGCCATCGTCCCCCGGGTGGCCGACGACCTGCTGATGCTCATCTTCGCGGCCGCCACCGGGCACCTCCCCGTGAAACGGGTGAACCTGACCAAGAAGAAGGCGGCCTGCGTCGTACTTGCCAGCGAGGGATACCCGGGGCGCATCCATACCGGACACGAGATCACGGGCGTCGGCCCCGACGATTACGTCAGCGTCGTCTTCCACTCCGGCACGCGGTTGAGCGAGGGGAAGACGGTCACCGACGGGGGGCGCGTGCTCGGCGTGACCGGCATGGGGGCCACCATCCGGGCCGCGGTGCATAACGCTTACCAGCGGGCGGAGAAAATCCGGTTCAAGGGGAAGACCCTGCGCAAGGACATCGCCTGGCGCGAGCTGGACCGTTTGAAGAACTCGTCGGGTTAGGGAAGCTTCAATCGGAGGCGCATTGAAGGGAAAAGACGGACCGCGGGTGGCCGTGCTGATGGGCTCGGCCTCGGACAAACCGGTGATGAAAGCCGCCTTCGAGATTCTCACCGAGTTCGGCGTCGGATTCAACGGGCGCGTCCTCTCGGCCCACCGCACGCCAGAGGAGGTCGTCCGCTTCATTCGGGAGGCGGACGTCGGGGGTGTCGAGGTTTTCATCTGCGGGGCGGGGATGGCGGCCCACCTCGCCGGGGCCGTGGCCGCTCTCACGACGAAACCGGTCCTGGCCGTCCCCCTGGAATCCGGCGGCCTTGGGGGGCTGGACGCGCTCCTGGCGAGCGTCCAGATGCCGGGAGGGGTTCCCGTGGCCGTCTTCGCCGTGGGTCGGGCCGGGGCGCAGAACGCCGCCCTCTTCGCCGTCCAGTGCCTGGCGCTCGAGGATGAAGAACTGGCATCCCGGCTCGCCGCGCACCGCGAGGCCCAGCGGGGGAAGGTCCGCTCCGACGACGGGGAGCTACAGCGGGAGTTGGACGATGGAAAATAAGCTCATGCCCCTGGAGCCTGAACCCGAGCGGCTGAGCCCCGAGGAGCTCACGCCCCGGCGCATCGTGACCGAGCTGGACCGTTACATCGTGGGCCAGGACGACGCCAAGCGCGCGGTGGCGGTGTCCCTGCGGAACCGTTGGCGGCGGCTCCAGCTCCCGCCCGATATCGCCTTCGAAATCACCCCCAAGAACATCATCCTCATCGGCCCCACCGGCGTGGGCAAGACGGAGATCGCCCGTCGGCTGGCCCGCCTGGTCGGCGCCCCCTTCGTCAAGGTGGAGGCCTCCAAGTTCACCGAGGTCGGCTACGTGGGCCGGGACGTTGAGTCCATCGTCCGCGACCTGACCGAAATCGCGATGAACATGGTGCGCGAGGAGGAGCGCGCCCGCGTCGCCGCGCTGGCCGAAAAACGGGCCGAGGAGAGGCTTCTCGAGCTGCTACTGCCCCGGCCGCCCGTCCTGCCCGGCCCGGGGGCGTCCGAGGAGGAACGCCAGGAGTACCAGGAGGCCCTGGCCCACCACGAGCGCAGCGTGGAGAAGATGCGCGGCATGCTCCAGGCCGGCGAGCTGGAGGACCGCGAGGTGGACGTGAGCGTGGCGACCTCGGACAACCCCGTCATCAGCGCCTTCTCCGGCGCGGGGCTGGAGGGCATGGGGCTCGACCTGGGCGACATGCTCTCGGGACTTTTCCCCAAGAAGAAGAAGCGCGTCCGGTTGAAGGTCTCCGAGGCCCGCCGCGCCCTGGTGAACGAGGAAGCCGAACGCCTCATGGACCAGGAGAAGGTTACCCGGGAGGCCCTGGCCCGCACCGAGACCACCGGCATAGTCTTCCTGGACGAGCTGGACAAGGTAGTCGCCGGCGGCTCGACCCACGGCCCCGACGTCTCCCGGGAGGGCGTCCAGCGCGACCTCTTGCCCCTGGTGGAGGGCACGACGGTCAAGACGAAGTACGGCCTGGTGCACACGGACCACGTCCTGTTCATCGCCGCCGGGGCCTTCAGCCAGAAAAAGCCCTCGGACCTCATGCCCGAGCTCCAGGGCCGCTTCCCCATCCGGGTCAAGCTCAACTCCCTGACCAAAGAGGACTTCACCCGCATCCTCACCGAGCCGAAGAACGCGCTGGTGAAGCAGTACCAGTCGCTCCTCGGCACGGAACGTCTCCGGCTGGAGTTCGCGCCCGGCGCCGTCGAGCGCCTGGCCGAGCTCGCCGAGTACATCAACACCCACACCCAGGACATCGGCGCCCGAAGGCTCCACACGGTCCTCGAGGCCCTGCTGGAAGAGGCATCCTTCGAGGCCGCCGACCTCGACCGGGAGCAGAAGCTTATCGTCACGCCCGCATACATCGACGAGAAGCTGGAGGACCTCGCCAAGGACGAGGATCTCTCCCGGTACATCCTGTAGCCCCGATTCGCGGGGCGGGGTGGGAATTCCAGGCTTTAAAAGGGGATCCGTTTTTTAACGACCCCCCGCGAGGTTTTCGATGAACCATTACAGTGTCAACCGCTACGGTCTTTTCGCCACGGCCGTACCGGGCGCCCTGGCCGTCCTGGCGACGTGGAGGGTGGACGTCAACCTGTTCTCCCTCTTCGGTGTGCGCGCCTTCAGCCTGACCGGCGCGCTGATGTTCCTGGCTTTCGCGCTCGGCGCGGGGCTCCTTTTGACCGCCGTCTTTGGCTGGTTCGGGCGGATGGTCCAGCGGCTCTTCTTCGGACGGATACCGGGCAGCTTCTTTCTGGAGCGCGCCAGCCGCGAGGCCGGGCTGGTGAGGGTGAAGCTGGCGCACGGCGCCGGGCATTCCTTCGACCGCAACTTCCCCCAGAGCTTCGCCAACGCCTTCCGCAACTACTTCAAGTACGAAACCGCCAACGACGAGCTGCGCGACCGGCTGTGCCTTTCGGCCCTGGCCGAGCACTCCGCCGAGGTCCACCGCCGCCTGGAGCGGCTGGAGGCGGGGGGGCTGTTACGGATGAACCTCGCCGGGCTCTTCCTCCTCTACGCGCTCGGTCGGCTGGCGTGGATTCTCTCGTCGGGCGTGGCCTTCACACCATTTCGCATAGTGGAGCTGGCGCTGGCCCTCGTGTTTTTCCTCGGCTTCGTCTGGAGCTACCTGAGCCTGGTGGGCGTCTACTACCACGAGCTATACCTGGCCTTCTTCGCCCTGACAGTGGAGGAAAAAGTGGACCGGCCCCACGTCCGGCTCCAAACCCGCAGCGACGACCGTCCCCGGAACAAGCGCCGGCGGCGGAGACCGGACTCGGGCGGGGGCGACCGTTCCTCGGGGGGCAGGGATCGTTCCCCGGGCGGCGGGGATCGTTCCTCGGGTAGGGGTGACCGTTCTCAGGGTGGCAGGGACCGTTCCTCCGGCGGCGGTGATAGACCCCGTGACGGCAGAGACCGAGGCCCGGCCGGTCAACCCCCCCGCGAAGGGTAGAGGTCCGTCATCCCCGTTTCGAAACACAAACGTAGGGCGGCAACTCCGTGTGCCGCCCTCATCCATAATAAACGGGCGGGGTACGGAGCCCCCGCCCTACGGCGTTCGAAGTGGTATACCGTCCTACCTCGACGGCGTCACGAGCTGGCCCACCTCCATCCGCTCCAGCCTCCCGCCGGGCGGCTGCCAGAGGAGCTCCACCTTCAGCCGAAAGAAACCTTGCGGGAGGTCGAAGTCCCCGGGGACGAGCCCCGACTCGGCCAGGACCTCCGCCAGGCGCTCCCCTTCGAGGTCGGGCTTCTCGTCCGCCGAGAACACCCACCAGCGTCTGGTATAGAGCCCCTCGGGCGAGTCGGAGTAGGGCTCCAGCCGCGCCCCACGGGCGAGCGCCGCCGGGTCCAGCGCCGCCAGCGAATCCAGCCGCTCCTTGGCGTAGAGCGCCGCGCGTCCGGCCATCCCCCCCGCGGCCACCCCCTGCTCGGCCCCGGGGATGGCCAGAAGCACCCCCGTCACGCCGATCAACAGGATGGCGCTGGCGATGAGCATCTCGATGAGGGAGAATCCCCGCTCGCCTTTCCGGTCCATGCCTCCGCCTACGGCCAGCAGACCAGGCCGGTGGTCTCGTCGGGTACCCGCTCCAACTCCCGGCCGGTGAACTCGTGAATCACCAGCTCGGTTAAAAAAACCGTGGCCCGGCCCAGGTGACCGCCGTACATCGCCCCGGAGTGGTCGGCCAGCCCGACGTGGAGATGGGCGTGGCAGCGGCCCTCCCGCCGGGAGATGTTACCCAGGAGGGAGACGATTTCCAGTCCGCCGGTGAGCTCGACCTCGCGGTAGTCGTGGGTCTTCTGGTCGTAGAAGCCGATGGTCGCCTCCGCCACGGCCCCTATTCCGGAGATGAACCCCTGCGCTATTTCCTGCTCGTTGATGAGCCGGTCGATGAAGGCCGTCAGCTCCTCGCCCCGGGGGACGCGGACGAGAAACCGGCGCCCCTCCTTGAATTCGTAGAGGCCCACGCCGCTCCTTCTGTGTGGCTACATTCCAATCATACCACGACGGCGGCGGACGTTGGGCCTTCCGCCGACTTTACAAGACAAGGGGCTTAAGCCCCTTGTTTCAATAAACCGAAATGTGGTACAGTGCACCGTTCATCGACCCAACACCCGAACGAAGGGAGGCCCCCTTGGGGTGCTCAACGAACTGAGAGAAGACGTCAACGCCCTCTACCGGGACGACCCGGCGGCGCGGAGCCGCACCGAGGTCCTCCTGGCCTACCAGGGACTGCACGCCCTGTTCCTCCACCGCATCGCCCACCGCCTGTGGCGCTCCGGCGCCCGGCTCCCCGCCCGGATTCTCTCCAACGTCAACCGCTTCTTCACCGGGGTGGAAATCCACCCGGCCGCGCGTATCGGCCGTCGGGTGGCCATCGACCACGGCGCCGGCGTCGTCATCGGCGAGACCGCCCAGGTCGGCGACGACTGCGTCATCTACCAGGGCGTGACCCTGGGCGGGGTGGACCTGCGCCCGGTGAAGCGCCACCCCACCCTCGGCAGCAAGGTGGTGGTGGGCGCGGGAGCCAAGGTGCTCGGCGCCATCACCGTGGGCGACGGCGCCCGCATCGGGGCCAACGCCGTGGTGGTCGACGACGTCCCGGCGGGGGCCATCGCCGTCGGCGTCCCGGCCCGTCTCGCCGGCACGGAGGACAAGCGGGCGCGGCTGCACTTCGACCACGCCAACCTCCCCGACCCGCTCCGCCGCCACCTGGAGGCCCTCGACCGGCGTCTCGGCGAGCTGGAGGGCGAGTTGAACCGGCTGAAGGGGAAGCCATGCGAATAAACCGCCTCACCGATTTAATCGGGAGTACGCCCCTCCTCCGGCTGGATTCCATGCTGGAGGCTGACGGCGCGGCGCTCTTCGCCAAGTGGGAGGGGGCGAACCCCGGCGGCAGCGTCAAGGACCGCGTGGCGGCGGCGCTCATCGCCGACGGCGAGAGAAGCGGGGCCCTGCCGCCGGGCGGGGAAATCGTCGAGCCGACCAGCGGCAACACGGGAATAGGCCTGGCGCTCGTCGGCCGGGCGAAGGGCTACCGGGTGACCGTGGTCCTGCCCGAGGGGTACTCAGAGGAGCGGGTGCAACTACTCCGGGCGCTGGGGGCCGAGGTCGAGCGGACGCCGCGGGAGGACGGCATGACCGGCGCCGTCCGCCGGGCGGAGGAAATCACGGCGGAGCGCGGAGCCTGGCCGGCGGGGCAGTTCACCAACCGGGCGGTGGTCGAGATGCACCGGACCACCACGGCCCGCGAAATAATCGCCGACCTGCCGGGCAAGCCCGATGCATTCGTCTGCGGTGTGGGCACCGCCGGGACGCTCATGGGATGCGCCCTCGGACTGCGCGAGGCCTTTTCCGAAATCGCGGTTTACGCCGTGGAGCCGGCCGCCAGCCCGGTCCTCTCCGGCGGCGGGCCGGGGCTCACCGGCCTCCAGGGGCTCGGCGCCGGTTTCGTCCCGCCGTTCTATGACCCGGGACTAGTGGATGGGGTGATAAGAATCACCGACGCCGAGGCCTTCCGCGCCTGCCGGGAATTGTCGGATCGGACCGGCCTCCTGGCGGGGCCGAGCTCCGGCGCGGCGCTGGCGGCGTGTAATAGATTGATAACGAGCGACTTCACCGGGAAGACCCTCGTCACGATGCTGCCCGACCGGGGGGAGCGCTACCTCTCCACCGGCCTCTATTCCGTCCGGCCTTGAACGGCCGGCGGTTTTCGGGTAGGATTGGGTAATCCGTTCGATAAACCAAGGAGCGAACATGCGCAAGATGTTTATCCTCGTGCCGCTGCTTCTGGCCCTGCCGAGCCTGGCCTTCTTCTCCGTGGGCGCCCGGGTCGGGTACCTGCTCCCCCTGGGCGAGTACGGCGACACCTTCTCCGGCGGCTTCACCGGCGGCCTCAAGTTCGACCTCGGCATCCTCCCCTTCCTGGATACCTCGCTCAACATCACCTACGTCGAGGGCACGGTGAAGTAGAACGAGTTCGGCATCCCCACCACGGAGATGAACTCCATCGTGCCGGTCTTCCTCCAGGCCAAGCTGAAACTGCCCGGCTTCGTCGCACCCTACGTCCTGGCGGGGCTCGGGCTCTACTTCTACAGCCTGGAGTACACCAACGAGGAAACCGAGGAGCACGTGGACGAGACGGGGGCCAAGTTCGGCTACAACGCGGGGCTGGGGCTGGAGATAAGCTTCCTCGGTTTCATGGGGGCCTACGCGGACGGGACGTACCACTGGGCCGACACCGCACCGGCGACCATCAACTCCCTCACCTTCCAGGCCGGGGTCTACGTGGGATTCTAGCCCCGACGAACGTGCGCACGGGGAGTCCGCGGGCTCCCCGTTCTGTTCGAATCACGGTGTAAAAAAGCGCGGTACGCATCGGAGACGCGGTGAGAAAAATCGCCCTTGCACTTTTGCTCCCCGCCCTCGCCGGTGCCGGGCTCGAAGGTCCGGCGGACACCTCGGCGGTCCACGACGACGTGTGGTGGAGTCGGGCCGCGGAGCACCGCGAACGCGCCTTCACCCCGACGGCCTGGGACTCCGGGCTCGCCGGGTTGATATTTCCCGACACCCCGCAAGGGCTGGTCGGCGTCTATCTGGTCGGCCTCCGGGCGGGGTGGGAGTCCAAGCTCGTCGAGCTGGAACGGATGCTGGCCGAGGGGCGCATCAACTGCGTCGTCTTCGACGCCAAGAACGCGCCCGGGGAAATCTGCTTCCCCCTCGCCGTCCCCGAGGAGCCAAGGACGGAGCTGGCGACCTACACCCCGCTCAGGGGCTCGCCCGCCGACGCGCCGGAGCTTTCGCCCGAGGCGCTGGCCTGGGAGCTCGACGCGGTCCACACCTACTACGACCTGCCGGGGCTGGTGGAGCGCCTCCGCGCGGCCGGGGCCTACGTCATCGCCCGCGTCGTCGTCCACTACGACCGCTTCCTGGCCCGGTACGACCCCCGGGGCGAGATCAGGGATTGGCTGGCGGTCAAGGACGAGCGCACGGGGCTGGCGTGGGTGGGTCACGCCGATTCGGTCTGGGTGGACCCCTACGCCGAGGAGGCCTGGGATTACCACCTCGCCGTGGCCCTGGCCTGCGCCGAGGCCGGGGTGGACGAGGTCCAGTTCGACTACCTGCGCTTCCCCACCGAGGGCGACGTGCTCCACGCCTACACGCCCCACGCCGGGGGCCGGGCCAAGGAGTGGGCGGTCAACGCCTTCCTGGACCGGGCGGAAGAGGTGCTGCGCCCGACGGGGGTACGGCTATCCGTCGACGTCTTCGGCTTCTCGGCGCTGTACGAAAAACGCAACCCCGAGGGGCAGGACGTGGACGACATGGCGCTGCGGCTGGATGCCCTCTCGCCGATGAACTACCCGAGCCACTTCGGCGCGGGCTTCTACTCGGGTCCGGGGCGGACCTGGCGGATTTTACAGGACTGCGCGGCGGTGCTGAAAGGGCGTCTGGAGGCGGCCGACTACGTAGCCCCTTCGCCGCCCGACATCCGCCAAGAATCCACCCGGGCCCTCCTCGAACTGGCCCACCCGGGGATGGTCTACCGGCACTCGCCGCCGCCAGAGTTCCCCGGCACTCTCTCCACCTGCTCCAACCGGCCCTTCCTCCAGGCCTTCGACCTCATGGCGCCCTCGGACTTTACCGGGTACGTGCGGGACCAGATTCGCGGGGCGCTGGCTGGCGGCGCGGACGGCTACCTCTTCTGGCACGCCAACTCGAGCTACGGGCCGCTGTGGCCGGCGCTGGACCCGTACTGGAGACCGCTGCCCCCGCCGCTCAACCCGTTGCCCAAGGTCAAGCCCGTCCCCCCAATCCCGCCTGGGGCAAGGTAGGGAACGGGCCAGGGTGAGGGGTGCTAAAACCCCCTCGCCCCTCTGGGGGGAGGGTTAGGGTGAGGGGTAAATCGCTGCAACCTACGGCCCCCCTCTCCCTTGGGGAGAGGGGATGGGGGTGAGGGACACCTTATAAAAAACGGCGGGGTTAGGTATCTGCGACCGAAGGCAAATCCCCGCCCTACAAATCCCCTCCCCCCTCTGGGGGGAGGGTTAGGGTGAGGGGTAAATCGCGGCGGCCCGCAGAGGGGCCGCCCTACGTCGGAGCAAGGAAGGTTAGAAGCTCGCCTTGATGGCCCCCCAGGAGGTATCCACCACGTCCTCGCCGTAGTCGGTCTCGTGCCAGTCGTCAAGGTTTTCAAACTGTTCTATGTACAGGAGAGTATCATCGGATATGTAGTAGCTGAGTGAGGCGTATTCGCCGGTCCCCACCGGGTGATACCAGGTGTCGAAATCGAGTGTGAATGTTCGGGACCCGCCGCCGGCGACCCAGGGCGTGAAGGTCTCGGCCTCGTACCGCCATCCCGAGTGGGCGGCGGAGTCGCACTGCCAGTTCGCGCCGGACATGTCCCCGGTGGCGTGGTCGGTGCCCGTCTCCCACTCACCGGAAAGGCCGTGCCGGTCCTGATACCAACCGCCGTTCTCGAAGTCCTCCACGCCGTAGCCGCCGCCCGGCAGTGGCAGGACGCTCTCCCCGTCGGCCAGAAGATCCACGTTGTCGAGGGCCCACCAGCCCTGGGTGTCCAGGTCGGTGCCGTACTCGAAGGCAAGGCAACTCATGATGCTGTACCTCATGTCGGACACGTCGAAGGTCTGGTGGTCCGTCACGTCATTGGTTGCACCCCAGGTGAAGATGTTGGTGTAGGTTCCCTCGCCCCATACGCAGCCGTACATTTCGATGTCGTACAGGCGGAAGCCCTTGTCCACGCCGGTTGAGTCGGAGACCCACTTGAATCCGAACTCCAGGTCCCGGATCCCGTACAGGCCGTCGAGCATGATGTCTATGCTTTGTGTACCATCGGTGTCCTCGAATTTATGTTCAAGGACGCGCTCGAAGTCCTGGTCGTAGGCGTAGAACGTGCAGTAGTCTCCCTCGTCGGTGGTCACCTGGGAGTAGTTGATGCGCATCACGACGCCGTCGTAGCCGTGGATGTTTATGACCTGACCGAAGTATCCAAGATAGGCGTAATCGTTTGAGCCGTAAACGTTCGTGCCGTCCCGGACGCAACCGACCACGCCGCCCTGGATTAATTGCCAGTGGGCGTTGTACTCCGACGGCGGCGCCGGTTCTACGGAAACGGCATTACCGGCCAGGCACACCGCGGCGGCCAGGGCGGCGATGAAGAAGAGAGTTTTCATGCTCATACCTCCCATAAGCGAGAGCACCCCGACTTAGGGGTTACTCTTCGATAATGTCCATGTAAATGTCG
>Ga0180429_10003278_pt1 | contig 13124 bp, 8 predicted proteins | sample SS_ome_FD_132428 | JGI IMG/M metagenome (GOLD analysis project Ga0180429, IMG submission 132428) | Hypersaline lake sediment archaeal communities from the Salton Sea, California, USA - SS_1_S_1 metaG | ecosystem: Environmental > Aquatic > Non-marine Saline and Alkaline > Hypersaline > Sediment ...
ATCGGCCTGTGGGACCTGGACCCCGCCAACCTGTTCCGGATCACCTGGAAAAACGAGGCCCGGGAGCACGGCGGCGGTTTCGGGCAGGGCAACTGGATCGAATTCCCGCCGGCCCTGACCGGCGTGGACACGACCATCGTCGGCATCGTCGGCAAGTGGTTTCCCACCGGGGCGCACAAGGTCGGCGCGGCTTACGGCTGCCTGGTGCCGCGCCTGGTGACCGGTCATTTCGACCCGACGCGCCAGAAAGCGGTGTGGCCCTCGACCGGCAACTACTGCCGCGGCGGCGCCTATGACTGCGCGCTGCTGGCCTGCCCGGCGGTGGCGATCCTGCCCGAGGGCATGAGCCGCGAGCGTTTCGACTGGCTGGAGGAGATCGGCACCGACGAAATCATCGCCACGCCCGGCACCGAGTCCAACGTCAAGGAGATCTACGACAAGTGCCACCAACTGCGCGCGGAGCGCGGCGACGGGATCGTGATCTTCAACCAGTTCGAAGAGTTCGGCAACGCGATCTGGCACCACCACGTGACCGGTTCCTTCGTCGACGAAGTGTACTCGGGCCATTTCGCCGACGGCCGGCGCCTGTCCGGCTGGGTGAGCGCAACGGGTTCCGCCGGCACCATCGCGGCGGGGGACTTCCTGCGCAGCCGCCACCCGGACATTCGCGTGGTGGCGACGGAGGCGCTGCAGTGTCCGACCCTGTTCTCCCTGGGTTTCGGCGAACACCGCATCGAGGGCATCGGCGACAAGCACGTGCCGTGGATCCACAACACGCGCAACACCGACATGGTGGTGGCGGTGGACGACGAGCAGACCATGCAGTTGATGCGGCTGTTCAACGAGAAGGCGGGGCACGACTGCCTGCGCCGGGAAGGGGTGGACGACGCCCTTCTCGAGATACTTCCCGACATCGGCATTTCGAGCATCTGCAACCTGGTGGCCAGCATCAAGGCAGCGCGCTACTACGACATGGACGGCCGCGACGTGATCTTCACGCCGCTGACCGATGCCATGGAGCTCTATTCCTCGCGCCTGCTGGAGATGGAAGCGCACTGCGGCCCCTACACGCCGCGGCTGGCCGACCAGCATTACGCGCGCTACCTGCTGGGCACGAGCACCGATCACCTGCGCGAACTGGGCTACGCCGACCGCAAGGCGCTGCATCACTTCAAGTACTTCACCTGGGTGGAGCAGCAGGGCCGCTCGGCCGACGAGCTGCGCGAGCTGTGGGACCCGGATTTCTGGAGCGAAGTATTTTCCGACGAGGTGCTGGCGCAGTGGGACCGGCTGATCGAGGAATTCAACCGCGGCACCGGCCTCGGGCCGGCAGCGGAAGGAGCATCGCCATGAACGAAAGGTACATGCAGGGCGCCAGGAAGCTCGAGCACAGCCTGGTGGCGTTCATGCAGGACATCGTCCGCATTCCGTCCCTGAGTTCGCGCGAGGGCGCCGTGGTTCGCCGCATCGCCGAGGAGATGGAACAGCTGGGTTACGACGAGGTGACCATCGACCCGATGGGAAACGTGGTCGGCAGGATCGGCAACGGTCCGCGCGTGGTCGCCCTCGACGGCCACGTCGATACGGTGGACGTCGGGGACCCGGCGCAGTGGCAACGGGACCCGTTCTCGGGCGACGTCGAGGACGGCATCGTCTATGGCCGGGGCACGGCGGACATGAAGGGCGGCGTGGCCTCCTCGGTGTATGCCGGCGCCCTGCTGAAGGCGCTGGGCATGCCCGGCGACATCACGCTCTACGTGACCGGGACGGTCCAGGAAGAAGACTGCGACGGTCTGTGCTGGCAGTACATCGTCAACGAGACAGGTCTGCGGCCGCAGGTCGTGGTGATTACCGAGCCCACCAGCCTCAAGGTCTACCGCGGCCAGCGGGGACGCATGGAAATGGAAGTCCGCACCGCGGGCGTCTCCTGCCACGGTTCGGCGCCGGAACGCGGCGACAACGCGATCTACAAGATGGCCGGCATCGTCTCCGACATCGAAGCGCTCAACGAGCGCCTCGAACCGCGCGAGCCCCTCGGCAAGGGTTCCGTCACGATCAGCGAGATCCGGTCGGTTTCGCCCAGCCTCTGTGCCGTGGCCGACGGCTGCACGATACACCTCGACCGGCGGCTCACCGTGGGCGAGACGGAACAGACCGCGGTGGATGAAATCCGCGCGCTGCCCGCGGTGCAAAAAGCCGGCGCCACCGTTCACCTGCTGGAATACGCCGTGCCGAGCCATACCGGGCTGGTCTACCCGACCCGCAAGTACTACCCCGCCTGGCAGATGCCCGCCGACGACCCCGTGTTCAAAGACGCCCTGGCGGCGCACCGCGCGGCCTTCGGCAGCGCGGCGGAAACGGGGTTCTGGGTCTTCAGCACCAACGGCGTGGCGACCGCGGGCATGGAGGCCATTCCGACCTTCGGCTATGGCCCGGGTCACGAGCACTTCGCCCACGCGCCCAACGAGCAGACCGAGGTCGATCACCTGGTCAGGGCCACCGCGTTCTACGCCGCCTTCGTACACGAATTTTCACTATCCGGAGTGACCCCATCATGACCCAGGCAGCCCCCCTGCCCACCGACCGCCTGAAAGGCCGTGACTGGCTGATGACCCAGGACTGGACGGACGAGGAAATCGAAATCCTGCTGGAAACCTCGGCAACGCTGAAAAGGGAATTCAGGAACGGCGTGACGTCTCTGCACCTGCCGCACAAGACGATCTTCCTGATCTTCCTCGACAAGTCCACGCGCACGCGGAATTCCTTCGAGGCCGGCATCACCCAGCTGGGCGGCCACGCCCATTTCATCGACGCGGAGACGTCCCAGATCGCGCACGGCGAAAGTCCGAAAGACATGGGCATCATTCTCTCCAGTTATGGCCATGGCATCGCGATTCGCCACGACCTGGTGCCGGGCGAGGGGCAAAGCTACATGCGCGAGGTCGCGAAATGGGCCGACGTGCCGGTGATCAACATGCAATGCGATGTCGACCATCCCTGCCAGACGCTGGCGGACCTGATGACCCTTCGCGAGGAGTTCGGCAAGGACCTCTCGGGATTGAAAATCGCCGTCTCCTGGGCCTATGCGCCGAGCTACGTCAAGCCGATGTCGGTGCCCCAGGGCCTGGTCATGCTGATGAGCCGCTACGGCATGAACGTGACGCTGGCGCATCCGCCGGAGTACGGCCTGATGGACGACACCCTGCGCATCGCCCGCGACAACACCGCGCGCAGCGGCGGCCGCTTTGAAATCGTCGACAGCATGGAAGCGGCGATCGAAGACGCCGACATCGTGTACCCCAAGAGCTGGGGCGTGGAATCGCTTTACGGCAACCCGGAAGAAGCGATGAAAGTCGCGCAGCAATACCGCGGCTGGATCTGCGACGAGGCCATGATGGCGCGTGCGAAGCAGCACGCGGTCTACATGCATTGCCTGCCCGCCGATCGCGGCTGCGAGGTGACCGACGCGGTCATAGACGGTCCCCAGTCGCGGGTTTACCCTGAAGCCGAAAACCGGATGCATACCGCCAAGGCCCTGATGGCCCTGACGATGTAAGGAGGATCGACGCGCCGTGCCGCCCCGGGTTCACATGAACGGATACCGCTGCATCGCCTGCAGCGCGATGCAGGCGGCGGATTTCGCCGGCTTCCTGTGCCCCGAATGCGGCGGCAACCTGGATATCCGCTACGACTACGATGCCGCCGCGCGTGAACTGGCCGCCGGCTTTGATGGCGGGGCAGGGGGCATTTTCCGCTACCGGGCGCTGCTGCCCGTGAGCGAACCCGGTGCGGGCTTGCCGCTGCGCATCGGCGCCACGCCCCTGTACCCGGCCGGCCGGCTGGGGCAGCGGCTGGGCCTGGGCAAGCTGTACCTGAAAGACGACAGCCTCAACCCGAGCGCCTCCTTCAAGGACCGCGCCAGCGCCGTCGCGCTGTGCCGGGCGCGGGAAACCGGCGCCGGGATCGTTGCGACGGCCAGCACCGGCAACGCCGGTTCCTCCATGGCCTGCCTCGCTGCGGCCATGGGACTGTCCGCGGTCGTCTTCGTGCCGCGCAGCGCGCCGCCGGCCAAGCTCGCGCAGCTGCGCGCCTACGGCGCGCGCGTGCTGGCGGTGCGCGGAAACTACGACGCCGCCTTCGACCTGTGCCTGGCCGCGACGAGCGCGTTCGGCTGGTACAACCGCAGCACCGGTTTCAACCCCTTTACCCGCGAAGGCAAAAAAACCTGTGCGTATGAAATCTGGGAAGACCTCGGGCGCGCGGTTCCCGACCGCGTGGTCGTGCCGACCGGCGACGGCAACATCATCAGCGGAATCTGGAAGGGTTGGCGGGAGCTGCAGGCGGTGGGGCTGATCGAGCGCCTGCCGAAAATCGACTGCGTCCAGTCCGAACTAAGCGCCGCGGTCTGCCGCACGGTGCGCCGCCTGAGGACGGGTGAGCAGGCCGCCGCGGACGGGTCCCGGGTCCGGGTCGATACGGTCGAGGCCACCACCGCGGCCGACTCCATCTGCGTCGACCGTCCGCGCGACGGCCTCGCCGGGGTGCGCGCGGTGCTGGAATCCGGGGGCGAGGCCGTCACCGTGAAAGAAGAAGAAATCGCCACGGCTGCGTTCGAAATGGCGCGGCTGGCCGGGGTATTCCCGGAGCCGGCCGCGGCGGTGCCCTGGGCCGGGGTGAAACGAATGGCAGACGCCGGTTCCATCGACGCGCAAGAGACCGTGGTCTGCCTGGTCACCGGCAGCGGTCTGAAAGATACGGCGGGCGCATCGGGCGCGGCCCCCGAGCCGGTGGAAGTCGAAGCGGACCTGGAGGCGGTCGAACGGGCGGTGAAAGGAGCAGCGCGATGAACGAATCCGCAGTGTGTTTCGTGATGGGGGGACAGGTCGTTTCGGTGCGGGACTTCGACCCGCAACTGACGGTGCTGGAGTGGCTGCGCACGCGCGCCGGGCGCACCGGCACCAAGGAAGGCTGTGCCGAGGGCGACTGCGGTTCCTGCACCGTCGTTCTGGGTGAACTGGATGCCGGCGGCAGCGCCATCCGCTACCGCGCCGTCAATGCCTGCATCCAGCTCCTTGCCATGCTGGACGGATGCCAGCTGATCACGGTCGAGGACCTGGCTGACCGGAAGCTCGACGGCGCCGGCGCCGCCCTTCACCCCGTGCAGCAAGCCCTGGTCGACTTGCACGGGTCGCAATGCGGTTTCTGCACCCCGGGCTTCGTGATGAGCCTGTTTGCCCTCTACCACCAGCCGGGCGAGGTGAACCGCCGGCAGATCGAGCAGTGCCTGGCCGGGAACCTCTGCCGCTGCACGGGCTACCGGCCGATCCTGGATGCGGCCGCCGCCGCGCTGGCCGGCTCGCGCGCCGACCGCTTTACCGCCGCCGAGCCGGAGACCGTCGCCATGCTGCGCGAAATCCGGCGTGGGCAGGGCCTGCGCCTGGTTCACCGGGGCCGGGTGTTCCATGCGCCGGTATCCACGCAGGAACTCTGCAGAATCCTGTCGGAGCAGCCCGCGGCGGTGCTGGTCGCCGGTCTCACCGACGTCGGCCTGTGGATCAACAAGCAGCTCGCATCCATCGATACGCTGGTCTACCTGGGCCGGGTTGACGGGCTGCGGGACATCGCCAAGCGGGACGGTGTGCTGGAAATCGGCGCCGCTGTCCCTTACACGGATGCGATCGATGCGCTGGCGCGGCATTACCCGCAGCTGCGGCCGTACATGACCCGCATCGGCGGGCTGCAGGTTCGCAACGCGGGAACCCTCGGCGGCAACATCGCCAACGGGTCGCCGATCGGCGACATGGCGCCGCCGCTGATTGCGCTCGGCGCCCGGCTGCTGCTGACCAGCGCCGCGGGCAGCCGCGTTGTGGAAATCGAAGATTTCTACATCGAGTACGGCCGGCAGGACCTGCGTCCGGGCGAGTTCCTGGAGAAAATCCGGATTCCGCTGCCGACGCCCGGCCAGCAGTTTTGCGCCTACAAGGTATCCAAGCGCTTCGAGCAGGACATTTCGGCCGTGAGCGCCGCCTTCCTGCTCGAACGCGAGCATGGCGCCGTCAGCCGCGCGAGGTTCTGCTACGGCGGCATGGCGGGCGTGCCGGCCCGGGCCGCCGCCTGCGAGGCCGCGCTGTCGGGGCAGGCCTGGACGGCGGAAACCGTGGAACGGGCCGCTGCCGCCATGAAAGACGATTTTGAACCGATCAGCGATTGGCGCGCGAGTGCCGGGTACCGGATGACCACCGCACAGAACCTGCTGCGGCGCTTTTTCCTCGAGACCTCGGGCGATGAGCCCCTGCGGCTGGATGACGGCGGCGCCGATCGTCCGCCGGCGGCTCCGCCGCCGAGGGAACCGCGGCTGGCGCCGGGCGAACCCCTGGTGCACAACCCGCTGGCGCACGACAGCGCGGTCAAGCACGTCACGGGCGAGGCGGTTTTCGTGGACGACATCCGCGAGCCGGCCGGCCTGCTGCACGCGTATTTCGGCAGCAGCGACTGCGCGCACGGCCGCATCAGCCGCATGGACCTGTCCGCGGTCGAGGCCGTGCCCGGCGTCGTCGCCGTGTTGACCGCCGACGATATTCCGGGCGAGAACGACCTCAGCCCGATGCACACGAAAGACGAAGAAATCCTGTGCAGCGGTGAGATCCTCTACCACGGCCAGGTGCTGTTCGCGGTCGTGGCGACCGACCGGGCGACCGCCCGCCGCGCCGCGCGCCTGGCCGTGGTCGAATACGAAGAACTGCCGGCCATCACGGAGATCGAGCAGGCGATCGCCCGGCAAAGCTGGGTGGACGAGCCGCGCGAACTGGTTCGCGGTGACGCCGAAGCAGCCATCGCCGGGGCCGCGTTTCGCCTCGGCGGCGAAGTGAACAGCGGCGGCCAGGAGCACTTTTACCTGGAGGGGCACGTTTCGATGGCCGTGCCGCAGGAAGACGGCGACATGCTGGTCCTGTCATCCAGCCAGAATCCCACCGAGGTCCAGCTGCTGGTGGCCCAGGCGCTCAACCGCCTCGGCAACGCCGTGACGGTCGAGGTGCGGCGCATGGGCGGCGCTTTCGGCGGCAAGGAGACCCAGGCCGCACACTGGGCGGTGCTGGCCGCGCTGGCCGCGGACAAGACCGGCCGCCCGGTCAAGATCCGGCTCGACCGTGACGAGGACATGGTCAGCACCGGCAAGCGGCACGAGTTCCGCATCCGTTACGACGTGGGCTTCGACGCCGAGGGCCGCATCGAGGGCGTGGTGATGGACCAGGCCGCGCGCTGCGGCATCGCCGCCGACCTTTCCGGCCCGATCTGCGACCGCGCGATGTTCCACGCCGACAACGGCTACTACCTGCCGAACGCGCACATCCGTTCCTGGCGCTGCCGCACGCACACGGTTTCGAACACGGCGCTGCGCGGCTTCGGCGGACCACAGGGCATGCTGGCGATGGAGCGCGTGATCGACGCGATCGCGGCGCATCTCGGCAAGGACCCGCTCGACGTGCGCCGGATCAACCTCTACGGCAAGGACGAGCGCAACACCACACCCTACGGCATGGTGATCGAGGACAACGTGCTGCCGGAACTGCTGGCCGCGCTGGCCGAGCGGTCGGACTACGTGCAGCGCCGGTCCGGGATCGAGGCCTTCAACCGGAACAGCGCCGTGATCAAGCGCGGTATCGCGCTGACGCCGGTCAAGTTCGGCATATCATTCACCACCGAATTCCTCAACCAGGCCGGCTCGATCGTTCACGTCTACAAGGACGGCAGCATTCACCTGAACCACGGCGGCACCGAGATGGGGCAGGGGCTGTTCATCAAGGTCGCGGCCGTCGTCGCGGATGCCTTCGGCGTCGGCATCGACCGGGTCAAGGTCAGCGCCACGCACACCGGCAAGGTGCCCAACACCTCGCCCACCGCGGCCTCGTCCGGCAGCGACATGAACGCCATGGCGGCGCGGGACGCAGTGGACAGGATCAAGCGGCGATTGATCCGGTTCGCCGTCGATACCTACGGTGTCGCCGAGGACGAGGTGGTCTTTGAAAAGGGCCGGGTGCGGATCGGCCCCGAGGAAAAAACGTTTGCCGATTTCGTGCTGGAAGCCTACCTGGCGCGGGTGTCGCTGTCCTCGACGGGTTTTTACCGCACACCGAAGATTCATTTCGACTGGGAGACGGCCAGCGGCCGTCCCTTCTACTACTTTGCCTACGGCGCAGCAGTCACCGAAGTCGAGCTGGATACGCACACCGGAGAGCACCGCATGCGGCGCGTGGATATCCTGCACGATGTCGGCCGCTCGCTGAACCCGGCCATCGACCGTGGCCAGATCGAGGGCGGCTTCATCCAGGGGGCGGGCTGGCTGACTTCAGAAGAACTGTGGTGGGATGAAGCCGGCGCCCTGCGCACGGTTTCACCCTCGACCTACAAAATCCCGACCGCCGGTGACATGCCCGGCGTTTTCAACGTCGATATCTGGCAGGAAGGCTGCAATCGCGAGCCCACGATCTATCGCTCCAAGGCCGTCGGTGAGCCGCCGCTGATGCTGGCGATCTCTGTGCACAGCGCGATCTGCCAGGCCATCGCGAGCGTCACCGGGCGGCACCCGGACCTCGACGCGCCCGCCACGCCGGAACGCGTCCTGATGACGATTCAGAATGAAAAATCATGAATGAAAAGAAATTGATACAAGAACTACCGAAGGCAGAACTTCATATTCATATCGAGGGAAGCCTGGAGCCGGAACTGATGTTCGAACTGGCGCAGCGAAACGGCGTCGGCTTGCCCTACGACAGCGTGGAAGCCATCCGCGCCGCCTACGATTTCGGCTGCCTCCAGGATTTCCTGGACCTGTACTACCAGGGCATGTCGGTGCTGCTCACCGAACAGGATTTCCACGACCTGACCTGGGCCTACCTGCTGCGCTGCCGCGCGGACCGCGTGGTGCACACGGAACTCTTTTTCGATCCGCAGGGGCATACCGAGCGGGGCGTCGCCTTCGCTACCGTGTTCGAGGGCATCTGGTCGGCGCTGGAACGCGGCAGGGCGGAGCTGGGCATCAGCAGCAAGGTCATCATGTGCTTCCTGCGCCACCTCGACGAAGCAGCGGCGTTCGCAACCCTGGAGCAGGCCACGCCGTTCCTGGACCGGATCGAGGGCGTCGGCCTGGATTCCTCCGAGCTGGGGCATCCGCCGGACAAGTTCCTGCGCGTGTTCCGCAAAGCGGCGGAACTCGGTTTGAAACGCGTTGCGCATGCCGGCGAAGAAGGGCCGCCGGAATACGTCTGGCAGGCCGTGGACGGGCTGGAGGTCGACCGGATCGACCACGGAAACCGGGCCCTGGAAGACAGCGCCCTGGTCGAAAAGCTGGTGCGGGAAAACAGGCCGTTGACGGTGTGCCCGCAGTCCAATCTGCGGCTTGCCGTCGTTTCCCGCCTGTCCGAACACCCCATTCGCGAAATGCTGGCCAGAGGCATGATGGCTACCGTCAATTCCGACGATCCGGCTTATTTCGGTGCTTACGTCAACGACAATTTTTTCGCGCTGGTGGATGCCGTGGATCTCCAGGCCGATGAAATTTTGACCCTGGTTCGAAACAGCTTCGAGGCGTCTTTCCTGGACAAGGAGAGCAAGCGCGCGCACCTCGAAGCCGTCGAGGCGTGCAGGGCGCGGCTGCTGGACTGATTCGTAGTGGGCGCGGCCGGGCCGATTCGAACCAATCCGCCGCGGCAGCCGCCCGATGGCTCCTGATGCTCTATAAACTGGCCGCGGATCTCGTCTTTCTCATCCATCTCGCCTTCGTGGGCTTCGTCGTGCTGGGCGGTATCGCCGTGTGGAAGTTTCCGCGGCTGGCCTGGCTGCACCTGCCGGCCGTGGCCTGGGGCGCGGCGATCGAGTTCATGGGCTGGATCTGTCCGCTGACACCCTGGGAGCAATCGTTGAGGCGCCTTGCCGGCGAGAACGGTTATTCCGGCGGCTTCGTGGAACACTACCTCGTGCCGCTGCTCTACCCGGAGCAACTCACGCGGGCGGACCAGGTGCTGCTGGGTGTGCTCGTGCTGGCGCTCAACGTCACGGCCTATGCGCTGATCCTGCGCCGGCACCGCGGCCGGGCCGAATGATCAGAGGCCGAGCCGGAAATACGAGGCGTAAAACAGGATTCTGCCGATGAATTCCTGGACGACGCCCAGGATCAGCAGCGGGTAGATCCAGCCGGAATGGTCCGGCGCGAAGGCTGCTCCCGGCTGCAGCAGCAGCACCGCGATGCCCAGGGCCGTGAGCAGCAGCACGCCCCCGCGGGCGAGGAACCCTCCGCGCAGCACGCCGTGTCTGAATGCGGGGCCCCGGAATCCGGTATCCATTTTTTCCAGTCTGCGCTGGTTCGCCAGGCTGGTGCCGGCTTCCAATAGCAGCGTTGCCAGCCATGTCGCTGCGCAAAGATCCAGCGCGAATGCCTCGACTTCGATGGTTCCGGCCACGGCCAGAAGCAGGCAGGAAACCGCGCCCAGGGAGAGGGTCGCCAGCGTAAAGCCGATCGGCGTATGCGCGCTGTTCCAGCTCGGCACCGTGACGATCGAGTAAACCCCGGACATCGTCCACAGCAAAAACAGCCCGGCCAGTGCTGCCGGCAGCAGCAGTAAGCCGGCGAAACCGGCAGCCCCGGTTCGCCAGCCGGTAAGGAAGGCCAGCAGCAGGCAAACCGTAAACAGGCCGATGGCGAGAATTTCCCGGCTCAGCCAGGACGTGGCCAGGTTGCGTATCGCCCGGGGCGCGCTGCGCGGGTTGCCCAGGTGCAGGAACGACATCGTCGTGGCCAGCACGACCAGCAGCAGGGCGAGCAATACCGGGTTGCCCGGGGCCAGCCCGGTTTCCGCCGAAACCGGTCGTTGACCCGTGATCAGCGCCAGCAGCATCAGCCACAGCACGATGCCGATGCTGCACTGCGCCAGCAGCGTGAAAAACACCAGTGACAGGTCGCGCCTACGCATCGCCGAGTTCCTCGACATTGGCCACCGCGGCATGCGCGTCGCCGGCGCGCTGATGCGCCCGAAGCACGATCGAGGGCTGCGTGATGGAAGGCGCCGGCAGGGGATGGACCTGGTCGGAATCGCCGTACTTCGCGACCAGTTCGTCGTATTGACCGAAATCCAGCGCCCGCATCGGGCAGGCGTCCACGCAGCCGGGGTTCCTGCCCTGGTCCACGTAGTCCGCGCACAGGTCGCATTTGCCCATCACGCCGGTGGCCGGGTTGAACTGCGGCGCGCCGTAGGGGCAGGCCCAGGCGCAGTACTTGCAGCCGATGCAGGCCGCCGGGTCGATCACGACGATGCCGTCGTCGCGTTTTTGAATCGCCTGCGTCGGGCAGTTGTACGCGCAGACCGGTTCCTCGCAGTGGTTGCAGGACAGCGACAGGTTGTAGGCGAAGACGTTCGATACCCAGGCCGCGCCCTGTTTTTTCCAGCCGCCGCCGCTGACCTCGTAGACACGTCGCCAGAGCTGCCCGACCGGCAGGTCGTTCTTGTCCTTGCAGGCCACCTGGCAGGCCTTGCAGCCCGAGCAGGCGCTGGAATCGAAAAAGAAGGCCAGGCGGCTCATTTCTGGCGCTCCGCGGGCGCGGCCTCGGCCATGATCGTGTGCTGCGCGTTGCCGAAGGCGTACGGTGTCCAGCGCTCGGAGGTCAGCGTGTTGACGGCGCCGCCGATGTCGTCCCCCTCATCGCCCGGCTGCCACCAGGCGCCCTGCGGAATGCTGATCACCCCGGGAAGAATGCGCGGCGTGATGCGGCAGGGCAGGATCAATGACCCCCGGTCGTTGAAGACGCGGACTTTTTCACCGTTCCGCAGGCCTCGCGCCTCGGCGTCGACCGGGTTGATGAAGACCCGCTGCGGAAAGGCCTCCCGGTTCCAGTCGACGTTGGCGAAGGTCGAGTGCACCCGCGGCATGAAGTGCGGGCCGATCACCTGCAGCGGGTATTTCTGGCCGCCTGCTTCGAACGGGCTCTCCCACTCCTCGATGTACTTGGGCACCGGCGGGACTTCGCCGGGTTGGTTTCGTGCAAAAAGGAGTTCGCTGAACACCTCGATCTTGCCCGAGGGCGTATCGAGCGGGTGGTTTTCCGGGTCCTCACGGAATTCCCGGAACGCCACTAGGGGCTCTTCGACCGGCCGCGAATACACGCCCAGGTTCTTATCCTCGAACTCTTCCAGCGTGGGCAGCTCCGGAAAACGCCGCTCGCGGTAGTCGTCCAGCAGGGCGCTGACCCACTGCTTTTCGTTTCGCCCCTCGGTGTATTCCTGCGCGATGCCCAGTTTTTCGGCGACGGCGGCGCAAATCGCGTAATCGCTTTTCGTTTCCCAGGGCGGGTCCAGGATCTGCGGTTGCAGCAGCACTTCCTCGCCGTACTTCCAACCGTCCTCGACGCCCCAGGTCTCGAACTGGGTGCAGGCCGGCAGCACGAGGTCGGCAAAGCGCGCGGTCGGCGTCAGGAACTGGTCCTGGACGATGAAAAATTCCAGCAGGGACTCATCGCGGATGATCCCGACCGTGCGGTTGATGTTGGCGTGCTGGTTGACGATGCAGTTCGAGGCCACGGCCCAGACCAGCTTGATGCCGTGCGGCAGGCGGTCGACGCCCACCAGGCCTTCTTTTTCCGTCAGTTCCGGTCCGCGCAGGATGGCCTCGGTCCACAGGAAGACCGGGATCTGTGCCTTTACCGGGTTATCCAGCACCGGGAAGATGTTCCAGAACGGGCCGCCGCCGGCCTGCTTGGCCAGGCCGCTGGCCCAGCCGCCGGGTATGCCGACGTTGCCGGACATGGCCGCCAGCACGCAGCCGGCGCGCACGACCTGTTCGCCGTAGGCGCGCCGCTGCATGCCGTAACCCTGGTACAGGACGGCCGCCTCCGCGGTCGCGTACTCACGGGCGATGCGGGCGATGACCGCGGCGGGCACGGCGGTGATCGCTTCCGCCCACTCCGGGGTCTTGGGCTGGCCGTCGCGGGTTCCCAGGATGTAGTCCTTGAGGTTCTCGCCGCCGTTGGGGGAGCTGCCGGCCCACTCCGGCATGGTGTCGGCGTCCATACCCTGGACGAAGTTGTCGATGAACTCCTGGTCCTGCAGCTTGTTGACGATAATATAGTGGGCCAT
>Ga0180429_10003281_pt1 | contig 13119 bp, 10 predicted proteins | sample SS_ome_FD_132428 | JGI IMG/M metagenome (GOLD analysis project Ga0180429, IMG submission 132428) | Hypersaline lake sediment archaeal communities from the Salton Sea, California, USA - SS_1_S_1 metaG | ecosystem: Environmental > Aquatic > Non-marine Saline and Alkaline > Hypersaline > Sediment ...
AAGGCGCTCGGGCTTTCCATCTTTTCGCTCGAAGCGGAACGTCGAGGGAAAGATATGATCTTTCCGCTCGGAAAGGCGCTTGAACCGGAGAAACGACCGTCAGGGTTTTCCCGGTTTTCCTTGTTGTTAAGAAGGGGTCCGGGACAACTCCGCCAAAGTAGCTTTTTCCCTTGCTGTCCGTCAATAAAATAAGAATGCTCCCGGGCCATCCTGGTCGCCCCGGAGAAGCTTCTCCCATCCGTCGTTCCGGGTCTTCGCTTCGCCCGGAATGACGGGAGGTGCGGATACGTCAAGAAACTTTGTTGACGAACCGTTTAGTCCTTGGCCAACGGGCCTGCCTGCCTTTTCCCCCCCGCTTTTTCGCTCGCGCGCCGCACCACCAGGAAGAAGACGGGAGTGAAGAGGACGGACATGAGGGTGGCGGCGATCATGCCGCCGAAGACCGCCGTGCCCACCGCCTGCCGGCTGGCCGCCCCGGCCCCCGAGGCGATCACCAAGGGAAACACGCCCAGGATGAAGGCGAAGGAGGTCATGAGAATGGGGCGGAACCGGAGGCGGGCGGCTTCCAGAGCGGCTTCCATGACGGTCTTCCCCTTTTCCCTGGCTTCCTTGGCGAATTCCACGATGAGGATGGCGTTCTTGCTGGCCAGGGCCACCAGCAGCACGATGCCGATCTGGGTGTACACGTTGATGTCCGCTCCTCGCAAGGCCACGGCCACCACCGTCCCCAGCAGGGCCAGAGGGACCACCAGCACCACGGCCACGGGGATGGACCAGCTTTCGTACTGGGCGCAAAGCACCAAATAGACGAACACCACCGCCAGCACGAAGACCATGGACCCCTGCCCGCCCACGACCTTCTCCTGGTAGGACATGCCCGTCCATTCGAATCCCATGGTGTCGGGAAGCTTGGAGCGGGTCATTTGCTCCATGATGCTCAGGGCCTGTCCCGAGCTGTAGCCCGGGGCGGCGCCGCCGCTGACGGAAGCGGACGGGTAGGTGTTGTACCGAGTGACGATCTGGGGCCCCACGGTTTCCTCCACGGTGACGAGGGTCCCCAGAGGGATCATCTCGTTGCTGTCGTTGCGCACTTCCAATCTTCGAATGTCGTCGATGCGCGAGCGGAACAAGGAGTCCGCCTGGACGTTGACTTGGTAGGTCCTCCCGAATTTGTTGAAATCGTTCACGTAGGCGGAGCCGAGATAGGTTTGCAGAGTGTCGAAGACGGAGGAGAGGGGAACGGACAGAGTCTTGGACTGGGTGCGGTCCACTCGGGCGAACAACTGGGGAACGTTGGAGCGAAAGGTCGTGTACACTCCCGCCAATCCCGACTGGGTGTTGCCGTCCTGGCCGATTTCCATGGCCATTTGTTGAAGGACCTCGGGACCCACGTCCGCCCGGTCCTGGAGGCGCATCTCGAATCCCCCCGAAACCCCCAGTCCCGGAATGGCCGGCGGAATGAAGGGAAAAACCAGGGCTTCCTGAATGGCGTCGAAGCGGGCCTTGAGGTTGGCCAGAATGGCGTCCTGGCTCAAAGCCGGGTCCGCGCGCTCCTCCCAGGGGTCGAAGATCACCCAGAAGGCCGCGCCGTTGGACGAGACGGCCCCGTCCAGCACCGAATAGCCCACCACCGAGACCCAACTTTCGATGCCGGGGGTGTTTTTCAGGATGCCGTTGACCTTTTCCGTGGCCTGCAGGGTGCGCTGCTTGGAGGCGGCGTCGGGAAGTTGCATGTTGACGATGGCGTAGCCCTGGTCCTCGGGGGGGACGAACCCCGTGGGAAGGGTGGCGAAGCCTCGATAGGCCAGGGCCGCGAGCCCGAGGAAGAGGAGCATGGCGAGGAAGGATCGCCTCAGAATCATTCCGACGGTGGCCAGATAGAGGGAGGTCGTCTTGCCGAAGGTCCATTCGAAGGCCCTGGAGAAGGGATTGCGCCGTTTCTTGGGAGGACGCAGAAAGATGGCGCACAGGGCGGGACTGAGAGTGAGGGCGTTGATGGAGCTGAACACCGTGGAAACGGCGATGGTGAGGGCGAACTGGCGGTAGAGCTGGCCCGTGATGCCTCCCAGGAAGGCGGCGGGCACGAAGACGGCCAGCAGCACGAGGGTGGTGGCCACCACGGGGCCGGTGACTTCTTCCATGGCCCTCAAGGTGGCTTCCTTGGACGACAGACCAAATTCCTCCATGTTCCGCGTGGTGTTCTCCACCACCACGATGGCGTCGTCCACCACGATGCCGATGGCCAGCACGATGCCGAACAGGGTGATGGTGTTGAGGGTGAATCCCAGGAGGCCCATGACGGCGAAGGTGCCGATGAGAGAGACGGGGATGGTCAGGGCGGGAATGAGGGTGGCGCGCCAGTCCTGCAGGAAGACGAGGATGGTGACGAACACCAGGGCGACGGCGACGAACAGGGTCTCCACCACTTCGTCGATGGAGGCGTCCACGAACATGGTGGTGTCGAAGGGAATGCGGTACTCGAGCCCCTGGGGAAAGGCCCTGTTCAGCTCGACCATCTTCGCCCGCACCTTGGAAGCGACTTCCAGGGCGTTGGCCCCCGGGAGCTGATAGACGAACAGGAAGGTGGACGGCTGTCCGTCGAGCTGGCCCGTGATGAAGTAGTCGCTGGCCCCGAGCTCCACGCGGGCCACGTCCTTGACCCGGATCAACCGGCCGTCGGAAGCGGATTTGAGGACGATGTTCTCGAACTCTTGCGGGCTTTCCAGACGGCCCTGGGCGTTGATGGCGTATTGGAACGTCTGGCCCGGAGGGGCGGGAGGCTGTCCGATCTGGCCTGCGGCCACCTGGACGTTCTGGTCCTGGATGGCGGAAGCCACGTCGTTGGTGGTGAGGTTGCGGGCCTTGAGCTTGTAGGGGTCCAGCCAGACGCGCATGCTGTAGTCCCCGGCCCCGAAAAGGCCCACCTCGCCCACGCCGTCGATGCGGGCCAGCTCGTTTTTGAGCCTCAGCGTCGCGTAGTTGCTCATGAAAAGGTCGTCGTAGCGGTTGTCGGGGGAGACGAGAGCCACCATGAGGAGAATGTTGGTGGACTGCTTCTTGACGGTGACGCCCAGTCGCTTGACCTCTTCGGGAAGGGAGGGCTCGGCGATGGCCACGCGATTCTGGACCAGCACCGAAGCCATGTCCAGGTCCGTGCCGATGTCGAAGGTCACCGTGAGGCTGTAGGCCCCGTTGCTCGACGAAGTGCTGGACATGTAGAGCATGCCCTCCACGCCGTTGACTTGCTCCTCGACGAGGGTCCCCACCGTTTCGGCCACCACCCGGGCGTTGGCCCCCGGATAGGAGGCGGAAACCGTCACCGTGGGCGGCGAGATCTCAGGGTATTGGGCGATGGGCAACGCCTCGAGGGTCACGAGGCCGGCGATGACGATGACGATGGAAACGACGCTGGCGAAGATGGGCCGCTGGATGAAAAATCGGCTGAACATGGCCGCGCTCCTGGTTACTTGGTTTGGGGAACCGGTTTCGCCGATTCTTTCCCGCTCGCTTCCGCGGGGCTCACCTTGGCCCCCGGGCGGGCCCTCTGGAGACCGTTGACGACGACGCGGTCGCTCGCGGAGATTCCCTGAAGAACGACCCGCATGCCGTCCAGGAGGGCGCCCGTCTCGACGCTTCGGTATTCCACGACGTTTTCATCGTTGACGGTCAGCAGAAACCGCCCCCGCTGATCCATCCCCAAGGCCTCCTCGGGAACCAGCAGGGCGTCTTCCTTGACGTCCACCGGAACGCGCACCCGGGCGAAGAGACCGGGAAAGACCTTTTTGTCGGGATTGGGAAAAACCCCGCGCACGAGGATGGTCCCCGTGTCCGGGTCCAGTTGGTTTTCCAGAAAATCCAGCCGTCCCGCGTGGGGATATCCGGAATCGTCGGCCAGCCCCATTTCAAAAGTGTCCGTGTCTTCCGACGACTTGGAGGTTTCCCGCTTTTTCTGGTAAGCCAGCAGGTCCCGTTCGCTCACGGAAAAATAAACGTACATGGGGTCGTATTTGACGACGGTGGTCAGCAAGGTGGGCTCCCCCGCTCCCACCAGGTTGCCCACGTCCACGAGATTTCTGCCGGCGCGCCCGTCGATGGGGGCCCGCACTTCCGTGTATTGCAGGTTCAGGCGGGCTTTCCGCACCTGGGCCTTGGCCACTTCGATGGCGGCGGCGTCCCGGTCGCGCTCGCTTTGGGATTCGATGAGCTCGAGATTGCTGATGGCTCTTCGAGCGAAAAGGCTTTGGTTGCGCCGCAGCTTGTCTTCGGCCAGCTTCAGATCGGTCTCCGCCATTTTCAGATTGGCTTCGGCTTCGGCCAAGGCGGCCTGGAAGGGCTTGGGGTCGATGACGAAAAGCAGGTCCCCCTTTCGCACCACGGCCCCGGCCTCGAAATGGACGCTTTGAAGAAACCCTTCCACCCGGGCCCGGATCTCCACGGATTCCACGGCTTGCGTCGTTCCCGTGAACTCCGCGTAGTCGGTGACGGAGCGCTCCGCGGGTCGTGCCACGGTCACCGAGGGAGGGGGGGGAGGGACGAATTGGTTGGCTTTCTTGTCGCAACCGGCGCCTCCCGCCAAAAAGGCCAGGGCGCAAGCGAGGAGGGGCTTTGCAAAAGGCAGGGATTTCATTGCTTTTCTCCGGAGAAGTCTTCCCGTGAAGATGCGTGTCCTCGATTCTTGTTGGAAAAACGCGCGGCCGCCCTGGAATCCGGGGGCGATTCCTTGCTGCGGACAAAGCATGCGATTATGGAATGCCACGACCGCATGTGCAAGGTCAAAGGAAAAAGGCCGCGGGCGGGAGATTCCTTCCCGATCGGCATCCCGGCGGAGGGCTTCGATTTTTTTCCGGGGATCGGCGAGAGGGGAGGAGCTCGACTTCCGGCTTGACAGCGGTTGAACCCTTGCCATATAGTGCGCTTATTCACAAATAGACTGGATTCGGTACGTGACCGCCCTTGGGATTCCGGGGGTGCGTCGAGCTTCGAGGCAAAGGTGGACATGAGCTTAGAGGGGATTCTGGAAAGCAAAAAAGACGTCGTCTTGAAACGATGGTTTCAGCATATCATCGACACGTATCCCGAGCAGACTTCGCAGTTTCTCAAGCGGGAAAAGAACCCCTTCGCCAATCCCGTGGGGGCCGCCGTTTACGAGGGGATCGAGGGCGTTTACGGGGAGCTGGCCCGGGATCTGGATCGGGAGCGGGTGACGCCCGCCCTGGACAGGATCATCCGCATACGGGCGGTGCAGGACTTTCCCCCGTCGGGGGCCGTGGGATTTGTTTTCCCGCTGAAACGGTTGCTCCGGGAGGCCTTGGAGGAAGACCTTCGCAAGGATCGCGTCACCGAAGGCGACCTCGCCTCCCTGGATCGCAGGATCGAGGAGCTGGCCCTGCTGGCCTTCGACGTCTACACCGAGTGCCGGGAAAAGATCTTCGAAATTCGCGTCAACGAAGTGAAGGCCCGCTCGCACCGACTGCTTCAGCGAGCCAATCTGATCGTGGAGGATCCGGACTGAAAGACCGGAAGAGGATATTGGCGATGGGTTCAGGTTTTTAACAGGAAGCGAGGGATTGCTCAATGGGTATCAATTTTTCCTTCTTCGTCGTGCTGGGACTTGTTTTGGTGGCGTTCCTGGGTTCGAGCGCCGGGTTGACCTTCTTTTTCGGAGTGATCGTGCCTTACGTCGCGGTTCTGGTCTTTTTCGCCGGGATCGTCTATCGGGTGCTGAAATGGGCGGCTTCCCCCGTGCCCTTCAGCATTCCCACCACGGCGGGGCAGCAGAAGTCCCTGGATTGGGTCAAGCCCAACCGGTTCGACAACCCCACCACCAAAGGGGAAGTGGTGGTCCGCATGCTTTTGGAAATCCTGCTGTTCCGCTCCCTTTTCCGCAACACCAAGCTGGAGCTGCGCGAGGGGCCCAAGGTCCTGTATCAATGGGAGAAATGGCTTTGGCTGGCGGGGCTTCTCTTCCACTGGTCCTTTTTCATCGTTTTCGTTCGGCATTTGAGGTTCTTCATGGAGCCCGTGCCCTTCTTCATCAAGGCCATCGAGGGGGCGGACAGCTTCCTCCAGGTGGGATTGCCCGTGCTCTACATGACGGACGTGGTGCTCCTGGCCGCCGTGACCTACCTGTTCATCCGCCGGGTGGTCATGCCCAGCGTGCGCTACATCTCCCTCCCCGCCGATTACTTCCCGCTTTTTCTCATTTTCGCTCTGGCCCTCACGGGGGTCCTCATGCGTTACTTCACCAAGACGGACGTCGTGGGCGTCAAGGAGATGGCCATGGGGTGGGTGACCTTCAACCCCACGGTGCCCGAGGGGATCGGCTCCATCTTCTACATCCACCTGTTTCTGGTGAGCGTGCTTTTCGCCTACTTCCCCTTCAGCAAGCTCATGCATCTGGGAGGGATTTTCCTGAGCCCCACGCGGAACCTGCCCAACAACACCCGCATGGAGCACTACGACAATCCGTGGAACTACCCGGTCAAGGTCCATACTTACGACGAGTATGAGGAAGAATTCAGAGAAAAGATGATCGAAGCTGGATTACCTGTGGAGAAGGAGTGAACATGGCCACTGTTCCCAAATCCGACGAGATGTTGAGGAGCATCGACTACAAGCCTCCTCGAGAAGACTGGATGGAGACGAAGCCGGAGTTCCGCAAGGGCACCTGGTGCTACGCCGTCAAGCCCAAGAACCTGGAAGTGGTGGGCATGCCCAACGCCAGGGAATGGTCTCCGGACCAGGAAGACTGGAAGCTGCCCGAAAACTGGAAGGAGATCGTTCTGGACGGGCTTCGGGAGCGGCTGGACCGTTTCCGCTCCCTCAAGCTGTTCCTGGACATTTGCGTGCGTTGCGGGGCCTGCGCCGACAAGTGCCATTTCTTCATCGGCTCGGGGGATCCCAAGAACATGCCCGTTTTGAGGGCCGAGCTTCTGCGATCGGTGTACCGCAACGACTTCACCACCGCCGGAAAGCTCCTGGGCAAGTTCGCCGGGGCCCGGGCCCTGGACGAGCAGGTCTTCAAGGAGTGGTTCTACTATTTCTTCCAGTGCTCCGAGTGCCGCCGCTGCTCCGTGTTCTGCCCCTACGGCATCGACACGGCGGAGATCACCATGATCGGCCGCGAGCTGCTCAATCTGGTGGGCTGCAACATCGACTGGATCGGGGCCCCGGTGGCCAACTGCTATCGCACCGGAAACCACCTGGGCATCCAGCCCCACGCCTTCAAGGACATGATCGATTTCTTCGTGGACGAGATCGAGGAAGTCACGGGCGTGCGCATCGAGCCCACCTTCAACCGCAAGGGGGCGGAAGTTCTTTTCATCACGCCGTCGGGAGACGTGTTCGCCGATCCCGGCACCTACACCCTCATGGGATACCTCATGCTGTTCCACGAGATCGGCTTGGACTACACGTGGTCCACCTATGCTTCCGAAGGCGGCAACTTCGGCCTGTTCACCTCCCACGAGATGATGAAGCGCCTCAACTCCAAGATGTACGCCGAGGCCAAGCGGCTGGGGGTCAAGTGGATACTGGGCGGCGAGTGCGGCCACATGTGGCGGGTCATCAACCAGTACATGGAAACCATGAACGGTCCCGCGGATTTCCTCGAGACCCCCGTTTCCCCCATCACGGGAACGCGCTTCGAGAACGCCAGGAACACCAAGATGACCCACATCGTGGAGTTCACGGCGGACCTCATCCGCAACGGCAAGTTGAAGCTGGACCCCACCCGCAACGACCATCTGAAGGTCACCTACCACGATTCGTGCAACCCAGCCCGGGCCATGGGGTTCTTCGAGGAGCCCCGGTACGTGATCGAGAACGTGTGCAACCACTTCTACGACATGCCTCCCAACACCATCAAGGAGCAGACCTTCTGCTGCGGAAGCGGCTCCGGGCTGAACACCGACGAGTACCTGGAGATGCGCCTGCGGGGCGGCTTGCCTCGGGCCAACGCCGTCAAGCACGTTCACGACCAGCACGGCGTGAACATGCTCACGTGCATTTGCGCCATCGACCGCGCCGTGCTGCCGCCCCTCATGGATTACTGGGTGCCGGGAGTGGACGTGTGCGGTATCCACGAGCTGGTGGCCAACGCGCTGGTGATGGAAGGGGAGCAGCCCAGGACCACGGACTTGCGCGCCGAGCCCTTGCCGGGCTTCGAGGAGGAGGAAGACGACGATGTATGACGGCAAGTATATCATCACGGGTTTGGTCATTTTCGTGGCGATCTTCGCCATGCCCTTCTGGTACAACGTGGGCACGGCTTCCGTGCCTCCCGACCCCAAGCTGGACACGCCGGTCATCCAGCAGTTGGCCGAGAAGAAGTGCGTGGAGTCCAAGGACTACATGAAGCGCGAGCACATGCAGATGCTGGACGACTGGAGGGATTGGGTGGTTCGAGACGGGACGCGCTGGTACACCAACAGCGAGGGCAAGAAGTTCAACATGAGCCTCCAGAACACCTGCATGAACTGCCATTCCAGCAAGGTTCGATTCTGCGACCAGTGCCACAACTACCTGGCCGTGGACCCCTATTGCTGGACTTGCCATATCGAGCCGAAGGAGAACGAGTGATGGAAGGTAGCAGAAGAGACTTCTTGAAGCTGGGAGGGGCCTGCGCTCTGGGATTGGGGGCCTTGCCGGTGGTCAAGGCGGCGGCGGAAGGCGAGCAGCCCGAAGTTTTTTCCAATCCCAACGCCTTGACGGGCACTCGCTGGGCCATGGTCGTGGACATGAAGAAATGCTGGGAAAAGAGCAAGAACGGCTGCCAGGACTGCATGGACGCCTGTCACAAGGTCCACAACGTTCCCAGGATCGAAGGCCCCAAGGAAGAGATCAAGTGGATCTGGACGGAGCATTTCGAGAACGCTTTCCCGGGCCGGGGGAGCGAGCTCTCGGAAATGCGGGAAAAGCCCTTCGTCGTCATGTGCAACCATTGCTACAATCCCCCGTGCGTGAGGGTCTGTCCCACCAAGGCCACCTTCAAGCGGGAGAGCGACGGCATCGTTCTCATGGACATGCATCGCTGCATCGGATGCCGCTACTGCATGGCGGCCTGTCCCTTCGGGGCCAGGAGCTTCAACTTCCGGGACCCGCGTCCTTTCGTGGAAGAATTGAACATGGACTATCCCACCCGGGAGCGGGGCGTGGTGGAGAAGTGCAACTTCTGCGCCGAGCGTCTGGCCGAAGGCCGCATGCCCGCCTGCGTGGAGGCTTGCAAGTGCGGGGCCCTGGTTTTCGGGGACCTGGACGATCCCGAATCCGACGTGAGGAAGATCGTGGCGTCCCATTTCACCATACGGCGTAAAACGGAGCTGGGCACCGAGCCCAATGTGTTCTATATCGTATAAGGGGTGGCGATTATGCTTGAAAGGGCTTTGCAAGGCAGTCAAAGATACTGGAGCTGGTTGCTGTTCCTGCTCGTGGTCATGGGAGTGGGGGCGGCCTGCTACATGATGCAGTTGACCAACGGGCTGACCGTCACGGGCATGAGCCGGGACGTTTCCTGGGGCTTGTACATCGCCCAGTTCACCTTCCTGGTGGGCGTGGCCGCCTCGGCGGTCATGGTGGTCCTGCCCTACTACCTCCACAACGTGAAGGTCTTCGGTCGCATCACCATCCTGGGCGAGTTCCTGGCGGTGGCGTCGGTGACCATGTGCCTCCTTTTCATCGTCGTGGACTTGGGCAAGCCCATGAGGCTCCTCAACGTGCTCCTCCATCCGACGCCCAATTCCATCCTGTTCTGGGACATGATCGTCCTCAACGGCTATCTGTTCCTCAACATCGTCATCGGGTGGAACGTGCTGGAATCCGAGCGCAAAGGCGTGGGCTATCCTCCTTGGGTCAAGCCTCTCATCTACGTTTCCATCCCCTGGGCCGTGAGCATTCACACGGTGACGGCGTTTCTTTACGCGGGCCTTCCGGGTCGCCACTACTGGCTGACGGCCATCATGGCCGCCCGCTTTCTGGCTTCGGCCTTCGCCGCCGGTCCGGCCCTGCTCATCCTGTTGTGCTTCCTGGTGCGCAAGTACACCAAGTTCGACGCCGGCAAGGAAGCCATCCAGAAGCTCTCCCAGATCGTCGCCTACGCCATGATCATCAGCATCTTCTTCGTGGGGCTGGAGTTCTTCACGGCCTTCTACAGCAACATTCCCGGGCACATGCATTCCTTGCAATACCTCTTTTTCGGTCTGCACGGCCACGGAAACCTCGTGCCCTTCATGTGGACCTTCCTCATTCTGGCCGTGGTGGCCCTGGTGCTGCTCATCAACCCCAACACGCGCAACAACGAGCAGACCCTCACCATCGCCTGCATCGCCACCTTCGTTTCCCTGTGGCTGGAAAAGGGGCTGGGTCTGGTGGTGGCCGGCTTCGTTCCCAACCCCTTCGACGTGATCCGGGAATACGCGCCGTCGCTTCCCGAGATGTTCATCGCCCTGGCCGTGTGGGCCACGGGCTTCTTCGTCCTCACCATCCTCTACAAGGTGGCCACGTCCGTCAAGGAGGAGACTTCGGGGGCGTCCCACTGAGCTGTTAACGCTTCGCCGCCCTCTCCGGCAAGCCCCCCTTTCGCGAGAGGGGCTCGGGGAGGCCGGCTGTTTGGCGAGATCTCCGCCGGCGAACGTCCAAGCCCGCTCTTCGCGAGCGGGCTTTTTCTTTGGGGATCCCTGGATGGAGATTTCGGAATCCGGACGGTCGGACGCTTATTCCGAAGGGCTTTCTTGGGGGTCCCCGGAGGATTTCTCCAGGCGGATGAACTCCACCCGCCGGTTGAGCTGCCGGTCTTCGGACGTGTCGTTGGAGGCGATGGGAGAGGTTTCTCCGTACCCTTTGATTCGGAGTCGATCCGGCCGAATGTCGTGACGACTTTCCAGATACGCCTTGACGGAAGCCGCTCTCCTTTTTGAAAGGTCCATGTTGTAGGATTCGGATCCGTAGTTGTCCGTGTGGCCGGCGATGACGAACCGGGCGTCGGCCAGTCCTCCTTTGAGGGCCTTGCCGAATTCGTCCAGCAACTTATGGGATTCGGTCCTGATTTTGGCGGATCCGAAGTCGAAATGGATGAGGGCCCCGGCTTTGGGGGCGTCGTCCAGGTTGTCGCCCGGCTTCCTGCGGGTGCGCTGGACTTCGATGGTGTAAACGGTCTTGCCGCCGATGACGTAGATGGGACGGCCCTCCTGGCCCTTGAGCACATCGACGATCTCGGCTTCGGTTTGGGGAAAGACGAGAACATCGTCTCCCGCCGCCATGGACGGGCCGCTCAAGACCGTAAAAAGGACCGCCAGTGCCAGTGCCCTGCCTTTCATGACTTTTAGCCTCCTTGGAGCTCCTTTCCGAGGCCCCCGGAGCTTGCGGGGGCGACTTCACGCACGGAAAATCCCTCCCGTTTTTCCTTGACATCCGCTCCAATCCGAGTCAGGAAGACTTGCACCGAGATACGGGATGCCGGTCTGCCCGTAGAAGCGTTTTTCCAAGTGGTCCGTCAACGAAGTTGCTTTGCTTTGCGAATCGTCCCCGGGAAGGAGGGCTTCCCCGCCCTCCTTGCGGACGGATCGCGATCTTGCGACCGAGGGCGGGACGCCCTCCCTCCCTGGAAAGCCCGACACCCGATGTCGATGGACTTCGTTGACGGAGCACTAAGTGCCCGAGCAAAGGTTTTCCATCGAAGTCCCCCTTTCGCAAGGGAGGATTCGGGGGGTTCCAAAAACGGAAAATTCGGAAGCTCGTGGTCGAGTACTTAAAAGAGGGAAAGGGTTGCCATCCATGCACATCGTCGTATTGACTCCTGTTTACAACGATTGGGAATCTTTCGAAAATCTCCTGCACGGCATCTCGCGTGCCTTGGCCCCCCAAGCCGTGGAGGCCACGGTAGTGGCCGTGGACGACGGTTCCACGGAGCCTGCGTCGGCTTCTCTTCTCCAATCTGCCGGCCTTGAAAACATCCGGGATCTGCAAGTGGTTCGCCTCATCCGGAACCTGGGGCACCAAAAGGCCATCGCCGTGGGACTGGCCCACGTCGCCCGCTCCGTTCCCTGCGACGGCGTGGTGGTCATGGACGCCGACGGGGAAGACCGACCCGAGGACATCCCCCTGCTTTTGCAAGGTTACCGGGAACAAAGGATCCCCTTGGTGGTGGCCAAAAGGAACCGGCGTCACGAAACCTTTCGCTTCAAGGCCCTCTATTCATGCTTCAAGGTGTTTTTCTGGCTGCTGACGGGGGCAGCCATCAACTTCGGCAATTTCTCCTTCGTGTCCGCCGCCGCTCTTTCCGGCATCGTCAACATGCACGAGCTCTGGGCCCAATACCCCGCCACCCTCATCCGCTCCCGCTTGCCAATGTATCGCATCAGCCTGGACCGCGGCAAGCGCTATGCCGGGGAATCCAAGATGAATCTGGTTTCCCTGGTCATTCACGGCATGCAGGGCATGGCCGTCTTCGTGGAGCGAGTGTTCGTGCGCATCGCCATCACTCTGGCCGTTTTGTTCTTCGTCAGCGGCACGGTCATTCTCACGGCCCTTTTCCTGAAAACCGTCGGCATGGCCACCCCGGGCTGGGCCTCCAATCTCATCGCCACCTTTCTGGTCATCCTGGTGCAGGCCCTTCTCCTTTCCCTCAGCGGACTGCTCATCGTTTTGCGGAGCAACCAGGAGCTGATTCTGCGGCCGGCCAATGTGTACGAACAGTTCATTCAAGAGGTGAAGCGCTTTCCCGAGGCCGGCGACGCTTATCCGCGAAGACGACGTATCGGTTCAGGAGGAAGTTGACCACCGTGGAGACGCCCGTGGCCGCCGCGAAAGGGATGACGTAGTGAAGCCCCAGCAGGTGCTCCATGACGTACATGAGCCCCGTGTGGAGGAGCATCACCGAGGCGTAGGCGGTGAGAAAGCGCGAGAAGTAGTACAGATGGCGCCGACGGGCCTTGAAGGTCCAGCGATGGTTGCCCGCGTAGGAAGTGAGGATGCCCAGGACGCACCCCGCGAAGGTGGCCAGGGTGGCGTTGGGAAGCCCCAGGACGTCCACGATCAGCACCACCGTCAGAAAATGGACCGAGGTGGCCGCAACACCCACTGCGGCGAAGCGCATGCCCTGACCGGCCAGCTCCCCGAGGGAGC
>Ga0180429_10003283_pt1 | contig 13118 bp, 13 predicted proteins | sample SS_ome_FD_132428 | JGI IMG/M metagenome (GOLD analysis project Ga0180429, IMG submission 132428) | Hypersaline lake sediment archaeal communities from the Salton Sea, California, USA - SS_1_S_1 metaG | ecosystem: Environmental > Aquatic > Non-marine Saline and Alkaline > Hypersaline > Sediment ...
ACAAGCTGATGACGGACCCCGAGGAGAAGGTCAGGATCGAGGTCGGCGACACGCAGGTCGTCGCCGAGACCGCGGCCGGGACGCTCTGTTCGCGCCTGGTCGAGGGACACTTCCCGAACTACGACGACGTCATCCCTAAGAACTGCGACAAGACGATGACGATCCCGAGCGCCAAGCTCTTCAGCGCGATCCGCCGGGCCGCGCTCATCACGACGGAAGAGTCGCGCTCGGTCAAGTTCTCGCTCAAGAAGAACGCCCTGAAGCTCAGCACGCAGACGCTCGAAGGCCGGCGCGCGACCGTTGACGCGGAAGGCGTGACGTACGACGGCGAGCCGCTCGACATCGCGTTCAACCCGGACTTCTTCACCGACATGCTCAAGGTCGTCGGCCAGGAAGACGTAAGCATCTCGTTGAAGGACGCCGCGAGCGCGGCCCTGACGAAGGTCGGCAAGGACTACACGTACATCGTGATGCCCGTACAGCTCCAGGAGACGTAGCCGGTGAGCACACGGCACACGCGGCGCGGAGGCCCTCCCGAGGCCGTCGGCGACATTCTGGCCCAGTACATTCGGTCCTCGGGCCTGAAGGACAAATTGCGGTCGCCGAAGATATACGACTGCTGGCCCCAGGTGGCCGGCGACGAGGCGAGCGCCCACACCCGCGTCGTCGGCTTCACGAACGCGGTGCTCCACGTCGAGGTGGACTCGGCGCCGTGGCTCCAGATGCTGGCCACGTTCAGGAAACCCGAGCTCCTCCAGGGCCTGAGAGGCCTGATGAACGGGGTGCCGGTCAAGGACATAAGGTTCAGGGTCGGCAGTGCGCCGGACTCTGGAGAGATCATATCGGAAAGGAACCCGTGGCAGAAGCGACCCAGCCCACCTACGACTCGCGGAACATAAAGGTACTTCCCGGCATAGAGGGCGTGCGCAAGCGCCCCGCGATGTACATCGGCGACACCAACGTCCGCGGGCTTCACCACCTCGTGGAAGAGGTCGTCGCCAATTCCATCGACGAGGCGGTCGCCGGGCACTGCAAAAACATCGCGGTCCGCCTGAACCTCGACGGCAGTTGCACCGTGACCGACGACGGGCGCGGAATCCCGGTGGACCACCACAAGGAGGAGAACAAGCCGGCGGTCGAGGTCATCATGACCGTGCTCCACGCCGGCGGCAAGTTCGACCACACGAGCTACAAGGTGGCCGCGGGACTGCACGGCGTCGGCGTCTCGTGCGTCAACGCCCTCAGCGAATGGCTCGAAGTCGAAATCCGGCGCGACGGCAACGTCTACCACCAGGAATACCGGCGCGGCAAGACCGCCTCCAAGCTCAAGGTCCTCGGCAAGGCGAAGGGCACCGGCACGAAACTGACGTTCAAGCCCGACGCCGAGATATTCGAGGTCACCGAGTTCAGCTACGAGACCGTCGCCACGCGGATGCGCGAGCTCGCATTCCTCAACAGCGGCCTCACGATCAAGCTCAGCAGTGAAGACGCCGAACGCGAGGACGTCTTCTACTACAAGGGCGGCCTGGCCGAGTTCGTCAAGCACCTGAACGAAAGCAAGAACCCGGTCCACAAGCAGGTCATACATTTCAAGAAGGACGAAGGGGACGTCTCGGTCGAGCTTGCCATGCAGTTCACCGACTCCTACACCGAGCTCCTCCTCTCGTTCGCCAACAACATCCACACGCACGACGGCGGGACGCACCTGAGCGGCCTGAAGTCGGCCCTGACCCGGACGTTCAACAACTACGCTCGGAGCCAGAAGCTCCTCAAGAACGACAAGGCCCCGATGGGCGAGGACATACGCGAGGGGCTCACGGCCGTCCTGAGCGTCATGCTGCCCGACCCGCAGTTCGAGGCGCAGTCCAAGAACAAGCTCAACAACCCCAACATCGAGGGCATCGTCGAATCGTCCGTCAACCAGCTCCTCGCCACGTTCCTCGAAGAGAACCCGCCCGTCGCAAAGTCCATCGTCAACAAGGCGATACAGGCCGCGCAGGCGCGCGAGGCCGCGCGAAAGGCGCGCGAGCTGACCCGGCGCAAGGGCGTGCTCAGCTCCGGCAGTCTGCCGCTCAAGCTCGCCGACTGCTCGTCGAAGAACGTCGAATCGACCGAGCTCTTCATCGTCGAAGGCCAGTCCGCCGGCGGCAACGCAAAGCAATGCCGCGACAGCACGTTCCAGGCCATCCTGCCCCTCCAGGGGAAGATACTCAACGTCGAGAAGGCGCGCATCGACAAGATGCTCAACTACGAGCAGATAAGCACGCTCATCAGCGCCCTCGGCACAGGCATCGGCGTCGATGACTTCAACCCCGACAACGTCCGCTACGGCAAGATAATCATCATGACCGACGCCGACGTCGACGGACTGCACATCAGGACCCTGCTCCTCACCTTCTTCTTCCGTCACATGCGCGAGCTTATCGACCGCGGGGTTGTGTACATCGCCCAGCCGCCGCTCTACGGCGTTAAGAAGAAGTCCAAAATGCAATACTTCCTCGACGACGACGCGTTTCGGCAGGCGCTCCTCACCTCGGGCACCGACGGCGTGACGATCACCTGTCCGGCGCACGGTGTCGAGCTCGCGGGCGCCGCGCTGCGCGAGCTTGTCGAAGAGCTCATGGCCCTCGAAAGCTGTGGCAAGGTGCTCCACCGGCACGGCGTCGACTTCCGCGAGATCACAAAGGCCTGGCTCGAAAAGCAGAAACTGCCGATGTTCAGGGTCACGATTGACGGCCGAGCGCACCTCGCCTACTCGCAGAAAGAGGTCGACGCGATCATCAGGCAGGCCGAGCAGGCCAAGGGGCGCCCCCTTGCCGTCAAGGACGACGACGAGGGCATCGAGGACGAGCTCGACATTATTGAACTGCACGAAATGACAAACATCCAGAAGCACATCGAACGCCTGCGCAAGGCCGAACTGGCGATGGACGACTATTTCCCGCCGGAGCACAGCGAGGAGGAGCCGGACCCGAAGTTCAAGCTCGAAGCGAACGGCGACTCCGTCGGCCTGTTTTCCCTGTCGGAAATCCCCGCCGCCGTGCGGAAGCTCGCCCAGAAGGGCATGGAGCCACAGCGATACAAGGGCCTCGGTGAGATGAACCCCGACCAGCTCGGCGAGACCGCGATGAACCCCGCGACACGGTCTCTCCTGCGCGTCGGCGTCGAGGACGCCGCCGAGGCGGACCGGCTCTTCACGCTCTTCATGGGAAACCAGGTCGCCCCGAGACGCGAATTCATCGAGCAACACGCGCTGGAAGCCACGAACCTCGACGTGTAGGACCGGTCACCGGCCTCCCAAGAGCGTCACATGCGAGCACTCGTTGTCGAAGATGACAAGCGCATAGCCAGCTTCGTCCGTCGGGGCCTCCGCGAACAGTCCTTCGCGGTCGACCTCGCCCGCGAAGGCGAAACCGGCCAGGCCCTCGCCCTCTCCGAAACCTATGACGTCATCATCCTCGACATCCTCCTGCCGAAGGTGGGCGGGAAGGACATCCTCGGCTCGATCCGGGCTAACGGCATCAGGACGCCGGTCATCATGCTCACCGCGGTCGATTCCGTACCGCTGAAGGTCGAACTGCTCGACATGGGCGCGGACGACTACGTCACAAAGCCGTTCTCAAGCTCCGAACTGCTGGCGCGCGTGCGAAGCGTGATGCGCCGCTCCGCCGGCCAGCCCGAGTCGCAGATCAAGGTGGCCGACCTCGTCCTGGATCCCGCCGCCCATAGGGTCACGAGGGCCAAACGGAAAATCGAGCTGACGGCCAAGGAGTATTCCCTCCTGCATCTCCTGATGGAGAACGCGGGGCACCCGGTGACGCGGACGATGATCATCGAGCACGTCTGGGACCGGAACTTCGACAGCTTCACCAACGTCGTCGACGTGCACGTCAGTCGACTGCGCGCCAAGATCGACCGCGACTTCGGCACACAGCTCATCCGGACCATCAAGGGGGTCGGGTATGTCCTCAATGACGAAGAGTAGGACATTCCGCCGGCTGGGGTTCCGGCTCACCGCATGGTACGCGTCGATACTCTGCCTCACCGTCGTGCTGATCGGGGGATTCCTCTACTACCGACTGCAACACAACCTGTACAAACAGCATGACAAGTTTCTTGAGCTCCTGTCCGAAGACTTCGCCATGGAGGTCCACGAAAACCTGGGCAACCTCGGCCTGATAAAGGAGGAACTCGACCGCGAAATCAGCTTTGGCAAACACCCGAACATCGTGTACCGCCTGTTCACGCCGGACGGAGCCGTCGTCGCCCGGACGGAGTTCTTTCCAAACGGGGACCGCCCGGCGAACGAGCTTGTTCGCGCCGCGTCCGGCTCGGAAAACACGCTCCCGCCCTGGACCGTCCACGGCGACAGCGGGTATCCGTATCGGGCGACCGCGGAGGCCGTGTGGGACGCCGGCAAGCTGGCATATGTCGTCGAAACGGGCTACTCCGCCCGGCCGATATACAAGACGATGGAAAACTATCGGAAGAACTTCGCTCGCGTACTCCTGCCCCTCCTTGTGCTGGGGGTCACAGGCGGATGGTGGCTGGCGCGGAAATCCCTCGCTCCCATCGCCGACATCACGAACGCGGCCCAGGCGATCTCCCGCGAGTCTCTCGGCCAGAGGATACCCGTCAAGGGCGCCGAGGACGAGTTAGACCGCCTGGCCGAGGTGCTGAACGAAATGCTCGACCGCCTGCGGGAGTCCTTCGAGCGGGTGGACAGGTTCTCGTCCGACCTGGCGCATGAACTGAGGACGCCGCTCACCTCGCTCAAGGGCGAGGCCGAAAGGGCCTTGACCGAACCATGCACGGCCGACGAACTCCGAGGCATCATCGCCTCGCAGGCCGAGGTCTACGACCACCTGAACACAATGATCACGGACCTCCTTCTGCTCTCCCGGGGCGGAAACGCTCCGACATCGTCCCTCGGAGCGCTGGACGTCGCCGCCTGCGTGGGCGAGGCAGTCGACGCATTCATGGTCCTCGCGGAGGACGCCGGGGTCCAACTCGCCTTCTCCCGCCCGGACAGGCCATGCATGGCGAAGGGCGACCGGTCGGCGCTGCGCCGGCTCTTCTCAAACCTGCTGGACAACTCTATCAAGCACACCGGCGCCGGCGGGACAATCTCCGTCACCGTCCAGGCCGGCGGGCCGCGGCACGCCGTCACCGTCGACGACACCGGCGAAGGAATCCCCGCCGAAGACCTGCCGCACGTCTTCGAGCGTTTCTATCGCGGCGACCGATCGAGGTCGCGCGACACCGGCGGGTTCGGGCTCGGCCTGAGCATCTGCCGGCAAATCGCGGACGACCACGGCGGAGAGATCGCGATCGAGAGCCAGGCCGGCCGAGGCACAAAGGTCACCATCACACTGCCGGCGGATTCATCGTGACAACTCCGTAACACTCCCGTCATTCTGCCCCAATGCCTCTTGTGCGATAATGCCCGGTCGGCGTGGCGGCTTGCAGATGGAAAACGGCGGATCTTTCCGCTATCATAGCGCGGCCTGACGCCCCGGCCGGTTCCCGGCATTGTGCGGCTCGGTACGCGAACGAGGAGGCGTTCACGAAAATGGACCATGTGGATATCTCGCTGGTCGTCCCCGCCTGTGACGAAGAAGACTCCATCGGGGACTGCATACGCGAGGCCGCCGGCGTGCTCGACCGCCTCGGCAGGCCGTACGAGATACTGGTTGTCGACGACGGAAGCACCGACCGCACGTTCGACGTCCTGAAAGAGCTCCGGAAGGAACTCCCGCGGCTCCGGGCCTTGCGGTTCAGGCAGAACCGCGGCCAGACCGCCGCGATGGACGCCGGCTTCCGACACGCCGCCGGCGACATCGTCGTGACCATCGACGCCGACATGCAGAACGACCCGGCCGACATCCCGAAACTGCTCGACGCGATGGGCGAATGGGACGCCGTCTGCGGCATGCGCCTCAAGCGGCGCGACAACTTCATCAGGCGCGCCTCCTCCCGAATCGCAAACTGGGTCCGCAACAAGCTCAGCAACGACGACATCCGCGACACCGGCTGTACGCTCAAGGCCTACCGGCGCGAGTGCCTGCTCCGGCTCAAGCTCTTCGAGGGCATGCACCGATTCCTTCCCACCCTGCTCAGGATGGAAGGGTTCCGCGTGACCGAGATGGCCGTGAACCACCGGCCCCGGCTCCAGGGCGAAACGAAATACAACGTGTGGAACCGCGTCTTCAAGAGCTTCAAGGACCTGCTCGCGGTGCGCTGGATGAAGCGGCGCAGGATTCACTACGAGATCGGAGAGGAAATCAAATGAGGGGCGTCTACCTGCTGGCCGTCACGATGGCCGAGCGCGGCGCGTGGTGGCCCGAGAGCTTGTTCGGCCGGTTCTGGGTCATATTCGGCTTTGCCGCACAGGTCGCGTTCACCGGGCGGTTCCTCGTGCAGTGGATCGTCTCCGAGAGACGCGGCCGGAGCGTCGTTCCCCTCGCGTTCTGGTACCTCAGCATCCTCGGCGCCGTGATGCTCTTCGCCTACGCCGTAATCTGGAAACACGACCCCGTCGTCGCGGTCGGCCAGGCGACCGGCGGCTTCATATACGTCCGAAACCTCGTGCTCATCAAGCGAGAGGCCCGGTCCGCACAAATCAACGCGGCCGCCGGCTGACCGCCACAAGGCCCGGGCGAACACCCCGGACCACGCGGCCCCGCGTTACGCCAACGTAATCCCGCCGTAACCGTCCCGCAAGAACGGTCCCTGTATGATCTCTCCCATACCCGGCCGCTGATTCATCGGCGTTCCAAGCGCGATCCGGCGCGCGAGAATTGAAGAGGACATGCGCGATGAGCAAGAGTGTTCGATTGAGAATCCTGCGGTGGCTCTACAGGCACAGGGGCTTGTGTGTTGCGCCCCCCATGGTCTATGTGCTCTTCTCGACGCGATGGGAAATCGAGGACGAATGGCTCATATGGATGCCTGCCGCGACGTTCGTTCTGCTCGGCGTACTGTCCCGCGTTTGGGCACAGCAACACATCCGCTTCCGCCTCAATGAAAAACGACATCTCGCAACGACCGGCCCCTACTCCTTCATCCGGCATCCGCTTTACGTCGCAAACACGCTCATCTGTCTCGGGATGACGTTCGCATCAGAACTTCTCTGGATGGCCCCGGTCACGCTTCTCTGGTGCGCGGTCCTCTACGCGACCGTCGCTCGCTACGAGGAACAACGCATGCTTCGGAAGTACGGTGCAGTGTACGGGGAATACATGGAGCGGGTTCCGCGCTGGGTGCCGCGACTCCAGAACATCGGCCAGGCCCAGTTCGTCAACCGGCATTTCTGGCCGAGTCTCCTCGTTGAGGCCACCTGCCTGCTCGCCCTGTTCCCCTACGTGCTCAAGGAAATCACCGACCACTGGCTCGAAGGGTGACGACATGAGAACAATGAATCCGCTTGCACACGCGGCCTTGTTGGCCGCCGTCCTTGCGACCGCCGGCTGCACGGCCGTCGCCGCCGGCATCGCCGGAGGCGCGCTCCTCGGGATCGGCGGCTACGCGATCTCCGATTCCAGCCAACGCACGGTCTCGGCGCCGATCGAAGAGGTCGAGGCCGCCGCCCGCGACGCGCTCGCGGAACTGGACGTCACCGTTGTCGACGACGGTGCGTGCCGGACCGGGAACATGATCACCCGGCGCGACCTCGGAGCATGTCTCGTCGGCGACCGCGTCATCCCCGTGGACATCGTGCTCGAACGGCTCAGCGACCAGATGACCAGCGTACAGGTGTCGGCAAGAAGCGGCTGGTTCCGGCCCGAACAGGGGACCGCCGAGGAAATCCTGAACCGCATCGTCAATGCCGCAGAACAGCGCGGACTCGAACCCGAAAGCACGGCGTATTCCAGCCCGCCGAACACCGAACGCGCATCGCTTTTGGGGAAAAACCGGTAGGAACCGGGACGGCGCGTCACGCGGCCCCTCAAGGCGCGAGTTGTATCTTCATCGCACCCTCGGGATCGCCGAGCAGGCCGACGGCCTCGCCGAACCCGTCCAGCGGGAGCCGGTGCGAGACCAGCCGCCCCACCTCCACCCGGCCGCTCCGAATCAGGTCGAGCGCCTGCACCGAGTTGCGCACGGACGTGTAACTCGAAAAGATACTCAGCCCCTTGCGGAACACCTCGAACGGCTTGATGGCGGCCACGGCGTCGCTCGGCGCCACACCGAAGAGCAATATCCGCCCGCCGTGCCGCGCGAGCCCCACGGTCCGCGCGATGACGGACGGCACGCCCGTCGCGTCGATCACCGCGTCGGCCCCGCCGGGCAGAATCCGTTCGACCGGGCCGAAACCGCCGCCCGTGTCCACCGCGTCGTCGGCGCCGAGCTCCCGCGCAAGCGCCAGCCGCGAGGCGACACGGTCCGCAATGGCGACCCGCGCGGCGCCGCAGTCGCGGGCCACCTGCGCGAGCAGGATGCCGACGGGGCCCGCGCCGATGACCAGCACGCTCTCGCCGTATCGCACGTCGAGCTTCGCCATCCCGTGGAGCACGCACGACAGCGGCTCCATGAACGCCCCCGATTCGTACGGCAGGTCGCCAATGTGAAACGCCGCCGTCGCCGGAACCACCGTGTACTCGGCCATCGCTCCGGGCAGTGTGACGCCGATCGCCCTCCAGTTCTCGCAGAAGTTCTGCTCGCTCAGCCGGCAAAAGCGGCATCGGCCGCAACTCAGGTTCGGCTCGACCGCGACACGGTCGCCGCATTTGAAACACGGAACGCCCGGGCCGACCTCGACCACTTCGCCCGCGAACTCGTGGCCCGGGACCACCGGATAATCGCCGAGATACTCGCCCCTGTAAATATGGACGTCGGTCCCGCACACGCCGCACGCGCGGACCCGCACGACGACCTCGCCCTCCCCCGCCGACGGGGTGGACGTCTCGACGACGCGGGCACGCCCGGGCCGTTCTATCACAAGAGCCCTCATCATCGATTCGCCCTTTCCACGCCGAGCCCGGGCGCGCCGGGAATCTGGATGATGCCGTCCTCGACGGCCGCCCCGCGGAACGGGTCGCCCGCAAGAAGCAGGTTGCCGTCGAGGTCGATGAAGTCCATCCAGCCGGCCGCGTGAGCGGCCGCCGTTATCGCGAGCGAACTCGAGGTCATGCACCCGATCATGAGCTTCATGCCTCGCAGGCGCGCCCGCTCGACGATCCGCCGCGCCTCGCAGAGTCCGCCGCTCTTCACGAGCTTGATGTTGACGCCGTCCACCGCGCCCGCGAGCGCGTCGACGTCGTCGGCCGTGTGACAGCTCTCGTCGGCGATGACCGGCACGGCCGCCGCCTCGCGCACGCGCCGAAGCCCGTCGATGTCGTCCCGAGCACAGGGCTGTTCGACGAGTTCGATGCCGAACCTCATCAGGCCGGCGATCTTATCCGCCGCCTCCTCGGCCGTCCACGCCGCGTTCGCGTCGACGCGGATGGGCAGGTCTGTGACACTGCGAATCGCCTCGAGCCGCGCGAGGTCGTCCTCGCCGCCTACCTTGACCTTCAGTATCCTGTACCGGCCGCGCGCCTCCTCGGCCAGCCGCGCCATCGTGTCCGGGTCGGCCATGCTGATGGTGTATGAGGTCGGCACCGCCGTCCGCGCGGGCGCGCCGAGCAGTTCGCGCACGGATTTGCCGAGCTGGCGCCCGCGGATGTCCCAAAGGGCCGAGTCGAGCGCGGCCAGGACGGACGTCGCGCCGCTCAACTGCTCCGCGCACTCCGCCACGATGTCGTCGACCGCGACGCCGGTCTCTATCTTCCGGAGCGGCGCAGGATCGAACCGATCGAGCGCCGCGGCGGCGGACTCCGCCGTCTCGCCGTAGAAGGGCGTCGGTTCCGCCTCGCCGTGCCCGACGTGCCCGCCCGCCTCAAGCGTCACCAGCACGTTATGGCGCACGTCGATGGACGACCGGCTTATCGTGAACGTATGCCTGAGCCGGAGGTCCAGCGGCTTCCAGCTCAGTTTCACAGGATCGCCTCCACCGCGTCGGCCAGCGGGCCGGCGCCGAACTTCACCGGGTCCGTCGCGGGCAGGCCGGTCTCGCCCTGTATCCGGTCCACCGCGGCCCGCGCCGTTTCCGTGTCCAGGCCCGCGCAGTTCAGTGATATCCCGATGACCTTCGACGTGTGCGTGTGGCGGCACAGTTCCTCGTGCAGGGCGATCTGTTCGCCGACGGGCGGGATGCGGATGCCGCCGATCTGCGTCTCGCGCGTCGCGCTGTGGCAGAAGATCATCGCGTCGGGCGCCGCCCCGTGCATGAGGGCGAGCGTCACGCCGGAAAAACCGGGATGGAGGATCGAGCCCTGGCCCTCGATGACGAAGACCTCGTGCCTCTCGCGGCCGAGCAGTTCCTGCTCGACGGCGCCGGCCATGAAATCGGAGATGACGTGGTCGACGGGCACGCCGCGGCCCGATATCATTATGCCGATCTGGCCCGTGGCCACGAAATCGGCGTCGCGCCCGCGCCGCAGGAGTTCCTCGGTCACTTCGATGGACGCGAACATCTTTCCGACGCATCCGTCGCTACCGACGGTGAGGACCCGCCGGGCGTCCATTCTGCTCGCGAGGTTGCACGCGACCGGGACGTTCTCGCGCGGCCTGCGGAGGTCGTGGATCGTCCGCCCCTTTTTCGCCGCGAGCGCCGCCAGCTCCGGGTCGTCGCTCAGGAAGTGGTGCAGCCCGCTCACGACGTCGAGGCCGGCGTTGAGCGCGTCGATGATTTGACGCCGCCAGCCGTCCGGGAGCGCGCCCCCGATGGGCGCGACACCGAGCAGGAGGGTCTGCGGACCCAGCGGCCGCGCGGACGCCACGTCGGCGACGACCGTCAGCCCGCCGCCGGCGCCGAGCACGGCCCCCATGTCCCCGCCGGCGTATTGCGAGTCGAGTATGCCGACGATCTCGTCGCGACAGTACCGGATGACGCCGGTCGCGGCTTTTGCGGAGTACGTCTTCGCGTACCCCTCGGTCATGACCAGCATCTTCTTCCACGGCCCGTGTCTCATTCCTGTCCGGTTCCTTCGCGTTCGGGAAGCAGGTTCCTGATGCGCCGCGCGGCCGCCTCGATGTCGTCGGCCGCGATGATCGCCGTGCACACCGCCGCGCGGTCGCCGCCGGCCTCGAGCACGGACGGAATCGTGTCCGCGTTCATCCCGCCGATGGGGTAGCCGGGGATTCGTGTCTCGGACGCGACGGCCCGGACGTATTCCAGACCGGCGAGGCGCTTGGGCACCTTCGTCTGCGTCGCAAAGATGGTCCCGACGCCGATGTAGTCGGCTCCGTCGGCGACGGCCCGCCGCGCCTCCTCGATGGAATGAGTCGATACGCCTATGATCGCGCCGGGCCCGAGCAGTTTCCTCGCCTCGGTGGGAGGCAGGTCGGTCTGGCCCAGGTGGACGCCGTCGGCGCCCGCGGCCGCGGCGACATCGACGCGGTCGTTCACTATGAAGAGAGCCCCGAGCTCGCCGGTCGCCGCGCGGAGCCGGCGCGCTGCGGCGAGGAACTCGCGCCCCTCCATCTCCTTCTCGCGCAGTTGGATTATCTCCGCCCCGCCCCTGACCGCGGCCCGCGCGACGTCGGCGACGTCCCGGCCCCGGCACAGGCCGGCGGTGACGATGACGTAGAGCCGCGCGTCGCGGAGCCGGCCCCGCGGGCCCAACAGTCCGCTCTCTATCGCGTAGGTTTCGTACCGGAGCGCTTCGGCCGCCGCCGCGGCCTCGGGCCGCTCGGTCTTGGCGTATTCCTCGATGACGCGCAGCGCCTCCTCGAGCCGCTTGAGCGACGCGGCCGCGACCTCGGCGGTCGACCCGCGCGCCGCCTCGGAGGGCGTGCCGATGTCCGTGCCGACGTCGCCCGGCGTGTCGCGCGCCGCGAGCAGTCGGCCCGAGCCGGCGTCGAGCACGGCCGCGAGCCCGCGTAGTTTGTGCCGCACGTCCTTGAGCCGGCGCGAGTGTTCGGCCGAATCGAGCACGAAACGGGCGTACTCCTCGGCCACCCGGGCCGCCTCGCGCGCGCGGTTGAGGTTCGCGTCGATCAGCCGAAACGTGCTGCGCCAAGCGGTCGCCAAGCCCTTCTTCTCCTTGATCGTGCCGCCCTCATTATTCGCACGGAGGGGCGCCAAGTCAACAGCGACGGGGCGCGACCGAGCGAGACGGGGCTTCCACGGTTGCACGGTGGGCGGTGGCGCCGGTATAATTAGGGCAATGGCGGAAGAATACTGCTACCGTTACCCGCGCCCGGCCGTCACCGTCGACATGGTCGTGCTGACCGATGACGGCGCGGTCCTGCTCATCAAACGGAAAGCCGAGCCGTTCAAAGGGCGCTGGGCGCTGCCGGGCGGATTCATCGACATCGACGAGACCCTGGCGGACGCCGCGGCACGTGAACTCACGGAGGAGACGGGGCTTGCCGGCGTCGAGCTCCGGCAGTTGCGCGCCTTTGACAGGCCGGACCGCGACCCTCGCGGCCGCACTATCGCCGTTGCGTTTCTGGCGCGAGTCAGCGACCGGCCCAAGCCGAGGGCCGGCGACGACGCGGCGGACGCGCGGTGGATGCGTCTCGACGACCTGCCGCCGCTGGCCTTCGACCATAGTGACATCATCGCCTGCGCACTGAACGCCAAGTGACGGAACCCCACGGATGGCGAAGATAAGGTTCAAGTGCACTTGCGGAAAGACGCTCGCCGTCGACGAGCAGCACGCGGGAAAGACGGCCAAGTGCCCCGCCTGCGGGAGGCCCATAGCGGTTCCCGAACATCCGAGCGCGGCCGCGGCCGAAAACGCGCCCGCGAGCAAGGCCGCGATGGACGACGTCTACGGCTCCATCCTGCTCAAGCAGGCCCAGCGGAAGCGGGTGAAGGCGGCTCTCGACGAATACAGCCGCAAGGCGAAAAAAAGAAACCTCATCATCGCCGTGTCCGTCGTGTCGGTCCTGCTCGTCGGTTTCCTCGGCCGCGAGTTTTTCAGGACGTATGGGCCGCGCGTCGGGCCGGTGAAGGACTACACCGAGGCGGTGCGGCCGTACCTCGCGGGCCTGAACCGTAGCGACCCGCTGACGCGCGCGGCCGCCGCGTGGGAAGTCGCAGACGCAGGCGGGCGCGATGTCGCGGC
>Ga0180429_10003284_pt1 | contig 13117 bp, 11 predicted proteins | sample SS_ome_FD_132428 | JGI IMG/M metagenome (GOLD analysis project Ga0180429, IMG submission 132428) | Hypersaline lake sediment archaeal communities from the Salton Sea, California, USA - SS_1_S_1 metaG | ecosystem: Environmental > Aquatic > Non-marine Saline and Alkaline > Hypersaline > Sediment ...
GGGGTTGGGGGTTAGGGGTTGGGTAACTCGTTTAGGGACGACCGACAAATAACTCTCTCGTTTAACCATAAGCCGAAGGCGACGGTGTTTTGGGACGGGGCCTCGCGACACATGGCATTCGCTCCCGCCCGCGCCTTCGGCTGCGGGTTAAACGACCTGATGAAAACCGGCGAGTTTTTTATCGGCCGCCCTTTATAGTGGCCATCTCGCGGATCGAAACGGCTGGTTTACTCCGCGTCGCCAACCGCGTGCAGCACGCACAACAACTTGCCTGTGCCGTAGTCTTCAAATTGCCACTGGCGGACTTCGCGTCCGTCCCACGCAGCCCGGGCCTGCCGTAACTCTCGGCTGTTGGAGAATTCTACTCGCCACATGCGGCCTTGCCGCAACGCCGAGTCGTGCCCAGCGGCGGCTTCGGCCTCCTCGGCCGTCAACACGCGGACGTCCTTCTCCGCCATGCTCAAGTAACGTATCGGCCAGTAGTTCCACCACTGGCTCGCGACGATCCACGTCGTGGCGTCATCGCCGGCAACGCCGCCGACAACGTCTTGGTGTCGATGTTGCAGGATGGTCTGCAGGGCCGCCCGTTTTGGCTCGACGTCCGCCGTGCGGAAAGTCAGATGTCCACGCCCTCCGGTTCGTTCGATGAAGCGGAAGTAGTGCGCGTCGAAATCGGCCAACACCAGCCAGCCGGCCAGCGAAACGATCACCAAAGCGGCGCCGGCACGCCCGGGCGACAACCCGGCCACAAACACGGTCGTGCCGCGTGCCACGAGCAGAACCGTGGGCGCTACCAGACAGATGGCGTAGCGTTGCCAGCCGGGAGTCATTTTCGACGGGCCGGCCAGCAACAGGAAAGCCGCCAGGGCCAGGGCCCAGATCGAGATCAGCACTCGGTCTTCCATGCGTCGATCGGCCTTCCACGACTTCCACAAGAACCCGGCCGCCGCAATAACGACTATCCAGAAGAGAACCGCATCGACTCCCCACCCTGCCCTGCCCTCGGCACAAGGCCACTCCCACCACGATTCCGAGCCGGCGACGTCGCTATACGTGGTTCCTCCGGTGAACAAGCGCGGAAAGAGAACCGCGTAGTGCGGGGCCGCTTGCGGTCGAAGCAACTCGGCGGCCCCTCCCATCCGGCTGAGGAAACGCGATACACCGGACGCCGTCATTCCGTAGGCCGTCAGCGACACCAATACAACGGCCGCCATGATCAGAGCCGTTGCCGCACCGCGGGTAAGCCGGCTGACGGGTACGAATCGCTGGAGGTCTTGCCGTCGCAGTCTGGTTGCCAAGGCGGCAAGAACGGCCACGCCGGTGAAGACGTTTGTCGGATGAACCAGGATCGCGGCGATTTGGGCCAACACGGCCGCCACGACAAACCGGCGACGCTGCCGATGGAATCGGACCGCCGCCAGTGAGAAGTAGACCACCGGCAGAGTGGCCAGGAGCGATTGACTCGCGTCCCAGGCAAAACGGCTATAGGCGATATTGATGGGAAGGACCGCCAGAACGACGGTCGAGATCGTCGCGGTACGCCGATCGAATACCCATCGACAGAGTAGCCAATTGACACCCAATGCAACCAGCCCGCTGGCCACCGCCACCGATCGAAGCAACGCGACCGACGGCGGGAAGAAGACGTGTAGCAGAACCAGCGGCCCAAAGAAGAACCAGTTCAAGGGGTTGCCGGTCGGAGTTTGCAGTTGAAACCGGCCCTCTGTGAGCATCTGTAGCGTTACGACGCCGTACCACGCCTCGTCGCCGTTGGTGCCGGGAATGTTCTCCAGCGAGCGGCAGCGAAAACATACGGCGGCGGCCAGCAATGCCAGCACGTTCAGCGTCCAGAGGATCTTGCCGGGCTTCAGTCGCCAACGTTCGGGGGCTGGTTGAGAGGTTCTTTCCATGGCCAACGCCAGAGGAAGCAGCGGAATATAGGGGCTTGTGGCAAGTATACGTCACCGCGTCCAGTTCCTTTGACCGAATCAGACCCCAATCCCTAAAACCGCTAAAATCACCATAATACTTAAGAATGGCAAGATCTAGACCGATACTTCCCCTGAGCGGACCATCTCCGTGGCCGTGGGCGAACTGCGCCGCGGCACGACCCGTGCCAGAAAGGGAAGATCTGGGCATGCATCAACAAGAGACGAACGACGCCTGTGTCCCCCAAGACTTGGGGTGCGAGGAACCGACAGCGGTGCTTCACCCGACCGAGACGAGGCCGAGGGTGCTGGCGCGGATTCCTGACCTTGATTCTGGCGGGGCCGGGTCGGAAGACCGCAGCAAAGGCAACAGGCGACGACGATCGGCCCGTTTCGATGGCCGGCTCATCAGCCAGAGCCTATCGACCAGGCTTCTGGTCGGCGGCGGAGTGCTGCTGGTGTTGGTGGCGGTCGTGCCGCTGCTGCTACCGAAATCCGAGTCGCCCGGCGGACAGCCGCTGGCTCCCAAGGCCGACATGGCGCCGGCTTTTCGCGTCGAGACCACTCAGAACGAACACATGCCTGCGGCGGAACACGTGGTGACGCCCACCGTGCGGCTTGCTCCGCCGGAGATGAACTTCCAAGAGGATGTTGCGGCAGCCATGGAACTGACTGCCGCCGCACCGGGACCCGCAGTGGGCGCGTCGCCTCCTGCCCGGGGTCGAGAGGACTATCGGCAGGGTACGCCCGTGCCGGAGGCCCACGACCCGACGGCAATGTACGACAACCACTACGAGACCCGGCGACCCGGCCCGCGCTATAGTCGCGAATATCAACCGCGGACCGAACAGCAAACACCGCGGGTCGACGTGAACCGTAGAATGAGTATCGACGATCGCTACAACACACTGGCCGAGCCGCCCGCGGCCGATCAACCCCTATCGAATCAGACCCTTCAGACGCGTCATCCTGGCGTGGCACGACTTGAGGGCATCATCGCGAAACCATCCGTAAGGACAACTTATGACCGCGATCGATCGAGCTTTCATTAAGGCCTACACACAAGACGGTGTGTCCGATGCCCCAGAGGTTCCGGTTACTCCGCCGTTGCCGCCATCGCCGCCACCGGCCGACGCGGCTGAGCAACAACCCGCGGCGGAGTTTCACCCCTTGCTGCAGGTCGATCACTTCGCGTGGCCGAGCATCTGCCGTCGGCTGAACAAGGCGGCCGCCGAGCAGTTGGATCGGCTGACCGACGAACTGATGGATACGGTCGATCGGGGCCAAAAGGTCCTGGCGATCGCCGGTTGCCGTCGTGCCGACGGAGTCACGACCTTGCTGCAGTGTGTCGGTCGACGCATGGTAAGTCGCGGCCTGAAAGTAATCCTGGTAGACGCCAATTGGGCCAATCCCCAGTTGACCCGGCGTCTGGGGGTCCTCTCCGAGACCGGCTGGGAGGCCGTGTTGGACGGCCGTCTGCAACTCGAGGAGGCGGTCATCGAATCGACCGAAGATCGGCTCTCGGTGCTGCCGTTGTGCAAATCGCCGGCCGATTCCGGCGACGAAGCCGATAACCAGACGGCCCTGACCGAAAGTATCGATTGCCTGGCCGCCCACTACGACCTGGTGTTGATCGATGTCGGGGCAATGGAAGATCCGACGGCAAACGGCAACCCGCTGGCCGATCGCCTCGACGCGGTCGTGCTGGTCCACAACCTGCGTACAACGAACAAAGACCGCCTGGCGGAAACGCAAAACCGGCTGGCATCGGCGCGACTTTCGCAGGCCGGTGTGATTCAGAACTTTGCCGCATAAACAGCCATGTATGAATCCTACTGGCAACTGAAACAGAAGCCGTTCGACAACGCCACCGATCCCCGGTTCTACTACCCGGGCGAATCGCATCAGGCGGCTCTGCTGAAGTTGCGCTACGCCGTGGAGAACCGCCGCGGCGGGGCGCTGCTGACGGGCGTAAGCGGATCCGGCAAGACGCTGCTGGCGAACATGCTGCGTCAATCGATGGGCGACGACGTTCAACCGTTCGTGCGGATCGTCTTTCCACAGATGCCCTGCCACGAATTGCTGGGGTACTTGGCCGACCAGTTGATGGGCCTCGACCAGACGTCGCGCGAACCGAACGTCCAGCAGAGCGTATGGCGGATCGAACAGTTTCTGGCCGAAAACTCGCGCCAGGGGCGCCATGCCGTGGTGATCGTCGACGAAGCGCACCTGATTGCCGACTCTCCCACGCTCGAGGCCCTGCGGCTGTTGCTGAATTTCGAGTCGGGCGGCGCGCCGCCGCTGACGCTGATCCTCGCCGGCCAGACCGCGCTGCTGCCGACGCTCGACCGCACGCCGCAGTTGGAAGAACGGTTGGGCGTGAAATGTCTTATCCGCCCGTTGACCGAGAAGGAAACGGCCGAGTACGTTTCCCATCGCGTGAAAGTAGGCGGAGCAACGCAGACAATCTTCGAGCCGGACGCCATGCCCACGCTCCACGCGCTGACGCACGGAGTCGCCCGGCGAATCAATCGGCTATGCGATTTGGCGCTGTTGATCGGTTTTGCCGAAGAGCGTAAGACGCTCGGCGTGAGCCATCTCGAAGCGGTCAGCCAGGAGCTGGTGGCCGTGGTGCCGGAATAGTCCGGGGGGGCTCGTCCGGTGCTGTTTCTTAGGGGACTGTAGGAGGCGACTCCAGTCGCCGATCTGCGAGGCTTTCGACGCTCTATCGGCGACTAGAGTCGCCTCCTACAAGTTTATCAACGGGATGCTAGAATGACCGCATGGACATCAGCAAGGAACCTTCCCACCGCGTGATCTTGCTCGGTTCGGTGGCGGCTGCGATGGTGTGCGCCGCCGCTTTGCTGGCGAGCTCGCCGGGGCTGCCGATGGTGTGGGACGAAGGCGACGCCATCTTCAGGGCCGACGGAATCGCGCGGGGACAGTGGCACTATACGACCGTACGCGAAGGTCATCCGGCGTTGTACGGAATGCTGATCGTCGCCGGCCGGTGGATCTCGCAGGCATGGCTCTCGCCGCTGAGCGCCGCACGTTTCGGCCCGACGATGCTTTTCGCGGCGGCGACCGGGGCGCTGTTCTATCGGATCGGTCGAGACCGCTCGATCGTGGCCGCCGTCGCCGCGGTGGCGGCCTTGATGACCATGCCCAGGATGTTCGCCCATGCCCATTTCGCCTTGCTCGACGGCCCCTTGACGAGTTGCTGGGTGCTGGCCTGGGCAGTGTTCCTTCCGGCGAGCCGCTCGGCCGATCACCGTTTCAGATGGTCCGCGGCGGTGGTCTGGGGTATCGTCCTCGGCATGACCTTAAGCAGCAAAGCCACGGGTTGGATCGCACCGATACCGTTTGTGGCCTGGGCCGCCGTGTATCGCAACGGGACCGCCGCCAAGACGATCGCCGTCGGGCTGCCGATCGCGCTGCTTGCGTTTCTGCTGTTGAACCCGCCGCTGTGGCACGATCCGCTGCACGGCTGGTTGACGTTCTTCCGGCTGAACTTCAACCGGTCGGCCGACCCGGGTTTGAACATTTCGACCTGGTTCCTCGGGCGGATGTACAACCTGGAACACGCCCTGCCCTGGTACAACACGCTGCTGTGGACCGCCGTGACGGTGCCGATCGCAACGTTGCTGCTGAGCGGGTTCGGCCTTGCTGCCGCGTGGCCTCCGCGGCGCGACAATGCTACGATGACGTTGCTGGTTTTCAACTGGGTGGTCCTGCTGATCGTGCGTGCCCTGCCCGGTACGCCGCCGCACGACGGCATCCGGCTGTTTCTGCCGAGTTTCGCCTTTCTGGCCGCATTGGCCGGTATCGGTTGCGATGCGCTGTTTGTACGGCTTTCCAGCCGCCATGGGAAATGGTGCATCGTGCTTCTTGCCGCCTCCGCTTCCACGCTGCCGCTCTACCGCCCGCAATGGCTTTCCTACTATAACCTCCTGATCGGCGGCCTGCCGGGTGCGACCGCCGCGGGCATGGAGCCAACCTACTACTGGGACGGGCTGGACCGTTCGGTGCTCGATTGGCTGCACGAACACACGGCCGACGACGAGAAAATCTGCTTTGCCGCCTCGTCACCGCAGAACCTCGCACTGATGCGGCGGTGGCAGGTGCTCCGGCGAGCGACCGCTCGCCGCTCGCCGGGTCGATTCCGCTGGTACGTCTTGCAGCGTCGGCCCAGCGGCTATCGGCCGGCCGACCCGTGGCTGATCGAGCACGTCGAGCCGGCCTATCGCAAAACGCTACTGGGCACCTCGCTGGTAGAGGTTTATGAATATGAAGATTTTCAACGGGCGTGTCGGCATGTCCATCCGAAGGAGAATGTATTACAATAGTAGTTGTGGTTCCATAGTTGTGGTTCCATAGTCGTGGTTCGCTCCGCGAACCAGCGTTTGTTCGCGGAGCGAACAACGACTGTCTTTCACCCCAAAACCGAGATCACTCATGGTAACGCTCAAGGCCGGATGGCGACACTCGGGCCGCCGTTTGATCGTCGTACTGATCGTCCTGGTGGGCGTGCTGCTGCCACGTGCTTCGGTTGGTCAACAGCCGGAAGTGAAGATCCGCCCCCTCCTGGCGGCGATGCTGGTGCAGGCGGAGAAGTTCGACGCCCAGTCGCTGCACGCGACGGGACTGGCCGGACTTTCGGCCGTGCTCGACCATCTCCTGCCCGACACGGCCGAAGAGGAGACCTTCGAGGCCCCTGAAGACAACGTTGCCGAGCTAATCGAGCAACTCGGCGACGAGCGATTCCGAGTAAGAGAGTTGGCCAGCGAGGCCCTGCTGGACCTGGGCCCCGGCGTCCGCCCTGCCCTGCTGGCCGCCACCCGAAGCAGCGACGCCGAGGTCCGATGGCGGGCGATCTGCATACTGCGCCGCTGGAGTTCCCGAAACACGGAAGACAAGAGTCGCTACGTGCCCGCGTTTGCCATCTTTCTGGCCGGCATCTCCGACCGGGAGCGGCTGGACGAACTGATCCGGCGTACGGGCCTCGCCTTCGACGCCGGAATGCCCAGCGGCGGAAGAATGGCCGTGCTGCAACAGTGCATGATGACCATCGCCCGAACCGGCAAGGACGAGTATACCGATCGGCTGCGGCCGCTGCTTGCGCACGAGGACGTGAGCGTGGGTGTTTTCGTCACGCAGACGGTCGGGTCGGGCTCGGGGCACGACTTTTTCCCCGCGCTGTTGATCGAGGCGCTCGAATCGCCGCACAAGGAGATCGTCCGCCAGGCAATCGCCCGATCGACGAACTGCTGGGACGTCAAGCGCAAGGAGGATGTCAAACGGCGGCTGATCGCTATCTTCGACGGCGACGACGAGGCACTCAAGTTCGAGGCCTGCTACCCGCTGATGCACGATTACAACTACGCGGCGGCGGTCGACTACCTGTTGACGCAAGTGCAAAGCAAAGACCAATCGCGTGCGAACCAGGCGATCGGCTGGATCGGCGATTCGAGCAATCACGGCCGGCCGGCCTCCGAGAAACTGCTCAAGACGTTCGACCCCCTGCTGAAATCGACCGATCAAAACCGCCGCCGCGTCGCCGCCCGGGCATTGGCGATGTACGCCGGCGAAGAAGTTGTGCGGCGGCTGATTCCGCTGTTGGGTGATACGAACTCCGCCGTGGCCACCGAAATCACCTACCGCCTGGCGCACCAAAAAGACAAGAAGATGCTTGTGCGCCTGCTGACCGCGGCGGCCAAGAATGATCCCAACGAGAAGGTGCGGAAGAAGGCCGCGGAACTGGCGAAGAAACTCGGCGGCAGCTAGACCGGTGGGTGGCGTGCCCGCGCTTTCATGGGCATGAGATGTAACGGCGGACAAATGCGTTTCATGGACCAGCCAGACTCTCAACCGATAAACCCCTACGAGTCGCCCGCCGCGGAGGTCTCCGCTTCCAACGGCGGTTCGTCGAATGCGGCTGCCGGTGTCGGCCTGCGGCGTCCGATTGAGATCGAAGGGGCGCTGTCGCTGACCGACGCCTTTCACGCGGTCCTGTCGCCGCGGAGAAAAGTCTCTCTTGTGCTGTGGTTCGGCGTCGTGCTGCTGTGGAGTGTGTCGGCCTTCGGTTCCACCGGTTCGCTGCTGAGCGGCTTCACTAGCGAGCACGTGTTCTTGTTCGGCATGGCCACCTTTGGCGTTCTGTACTTTCTTCTGCCCGTGTTTGCAGCATGGAGGCAGTGGACCCGCCGCACCGGGATGTGCGAACCACACAGACGAGTCATCAGCGAGGAAAACATCACCAGCACGACTTCATCCATCACGGCAACCATGCAGTGGAGCTACTTCTCGAAGTACAGACACACCAAACGCATGGCCCGTTTGTACCTGAACCCGCCGCGGATGTTCCTCGTGGTTCCGCGTGCTTTCTTCAAGAGCGACGACGACTGGCACAGCTTCCTGGAGTTGCTCAGCCGCAAGCTGCCGAGATCGGGAAAGGCGGGCCGATAGACACGCATGCTCTTCTCCTGGCTGAAGAAACGACGTCGGCAAAAGCTGCTCGCCCGGCCCTTGCCGTGGGAGTGGGAAGACTACCTCGCGGATAACGTCTGGCACTACTCCTACCTGATGGACGATCAGCAGTGGAAGCTGCGCAACTGCCTTAAGGTCTTCATCGCCGAGAAGGAGTGGGTCGGATGCGGCGGGCTGGAGATGAGCGACGAGGTCCGAGTGACCGTGGCCGGCCAGGCCTGCCTGCTGCTTCTGGGCGTCGATGGCCATTTCTACTTCGACCAGGTGAAGACGATCCTTGTCTATCCCGGCGAGTTTTCCCGGCCGGCCGAACTGCAACGCAGCTCCTGGCTGGTCGACGAAGATCAATCGGCCTGGGGCGAGGCCTGGCAAGGCGGCCCCGTGATCCTCTCCTGGGAACACGTCTACGAAGACGGCCGCTATCCGCACGACGGCCGCAACCTGGTGCTGCACGAGTTCGCCCACCAGATCGACGCCCTCGACGGCGAGATGGGCGGCACGCCCCCGCTGGGTAGCCTGCAAGCGGGAAAGAGATGGAACGATATCGTCTCGGCCGAGTTCCGCCGCCTCGAAGACGCCGTGCGCCGCGGGTTCCCCACCCTGCTGGACGACTACGGGGCAACCAATCGGGCCGAGTTCTTCGCCGTCGCCACCGAGTGCTTCTTCGAACAGCCCGAACCGTTGATGCAACGCCACGGCGAACTTTACGAACTGCTGCGCGATTTTTACGGCGTCGATCCGATCCAATGGGTAATCTAAAGGGGATGGGGGCTGGGGGTTAGGGGTTGGTGTATTGCATTGCAGCTTCTGCACAGCGCGCGCATGTTTGCGGATCGTTATGGGTTTAGGCCTTAGCCCGCGCGGGGCTTCAGTATTAGGGGTTCATGACTTAGAGTACACGTTTGTCTTGAAATCCTGGACCCTGAACCCTCTTTGGTTGCGGCCAACGGCCACGTTATAATTTTGGTGACACGTTTTTGCCTGGAATCACAACCCCTATCCCCGTGCTGCGTTGTAGGAACATCGCCGTGAAAACGACTCCCGTCGAAGTCCGCTACTTGCAGCTGTTCAGCCCCCCAGCACACGATCCGCCGCCGTCGCCGCGGCAGCCGATCGAGATCCGCCGCGCGGAAAAACCGACTCTTGCGTTCTATCGATCGCTTTACGACGCGGTGGGAAAGCCCTGGCAGTGGATCGATCGGAAGCTCATGTCGGACGACGCACTCGCGGCAATCATCCACGACGACCGGATCGAGGTGTTCGTGCTGTACGTCGATGGCGAGACGGCCGGATACGCCGAACTGGATCGCCGCAACGACGGCGAAATCGAGTTGGCCTATTTCGGCCTCACGCCACAGTTCACCGGTAAGGGTCTCGGCCGGTTCTTCCTGCATTGGGCAATCGCCAGGGCGTGGTCGTACCAGCCCGGGCGGCTCTGGGTGCATACCTGCGAACTGGACCATCCGGCCGCGTTGCCGCTGTATTGCAAGGCCGGTTTCCAACAGTACGACCGGGAGATCATCGATCAGGTGATTCTCTAGATGATACCCCCCGATGGTTGTGTAAACCGCGTTCCGCGAGCCGCTTTCTCGCCTCGGATGGCATTTTCTGACGGCCGGGGGCTTCGCAACGGGGACATTCCCTAGTATCATTCAGCCATTCTTGTTATTATTAAGTATGGATCTATGGTCGTTATTCTACGGGAACAGCGCTGCGGTAGTTGAGCCGTCAGCGACGAGGCGTTCATGGCCAAGCCGAAAGTCGACACATTTCTTGATCTGGTGCGGCGGAGCGGGCTAATCGAGAAGGACCGGCTCGATGGTCTCCTGCTCGATTGGAAGCGGCAGGACGCCGGCAAGCCGATCACCGACACCGATGTCGTTGCCCAGCGGTTCGTCGATGCCGGAGTGTTGACCCCGTGGCAGTGCGAAAAACTGGCCGAAGGCCGCCACAAGGGCTTCTCGCTGGGTAAGTACAAGCTGCTGGATCATCTCGGCGCCGGCGGTATGAGCAACGTCTACCTGGCCGAGCACGTCCTGATGCACCGCCGCGTGGCAATAAAAGTCCTGCCGAAAAACCGCGTCGAGGACTCCTCCTATCTGGAACGATTTCATCGCGAGGCCCAGGCGGTAGCCGCACTCGACCACCGCAACATCGTTCGGGCGTACGACGTCGACAACGAGGGGGCCATCCACTACCTGGTGATGGAATACGTCGACGGCCGCGATCTGCAACGTATCGTCAAGGAAGACGGACCGTTGGACTACGCCGAGGCCGTCGAGTACATCCGCCAGTCGGCCGACGGGCTCGGGCACGCCCATCAGGCCGGCTTGATCCACCGCGACGTCAAACCGGCCAACCTCCTGGTCGATCCGAAGAACGTGGTGAAGGTCCTGGACCTCGGGCTGGCCCGGTTCACGGCCGACGACGACCGGGCCTCGCTGACGGTTGCCTATGACGAGAACGTGCTGGGAACGGCCGACTTTCTCGCTCCGGAACAGGCCATAGACAGCCACGGCGTGGACGCCCGGGCCGATATCTACGGACTGGGGTGTTCTTTGTATTACCTGCTGACGGGGCACCCCCCGTTTCCCGACGGCACGCTGCCGCAGCGACTGATGATGCACCAGAAGCACCAGCCGCCGAGCATCTACAAGGATCGCAAGGACGCCCCGGAAGATCTCGTGAAGATCTGCATGAAGATGATGGCCAAGAAGCCAAAGCATCGCTATCAGACGGCGGCCGAAGTTTCCGACGCGCTGGGGCAATGGCTCGCGGCACACGGACATGCCGTCGATTCCGGCGGTGGAAGCGGGCCCTTGCCCGCAAAGATGGTGATCGTCGGCTCGCAGCAGACCCAGGCAGGTGGGCCGGGCGGTGATCTGCCGCCTCCGCTTCGCGGCTCGGCCCCCAAACGTGGGCTTGGCGACAGCGGCGTACATCGCGGCGCGCCGTTGCCCGGCCAAGACGCCGCCACTGCCGATACCGACGCAAACCTGAGCGGCCCGACGGTAAAGGCCCCCGGCCGCCGTTTACCCGGCGACTCCGGTTCCGGCAGCAAGAACAAGCTGTTGGTTGCCCGCCCGCTGGAAGACTCGCCCACCTCCGAGTTCCACATCAAGACCGAGGACGAAGATCCGCTCGACCTGACGCGCGGCCGTCCGCGCGCGCCGATGACCGAAGAGGAGATCGCAACCTACCAGGCACGGCGAAAGAGAACGCCCCTGGGAGTCTGGATCGCGTTGGCCGCCGGAATTGTCACGATCATCGTGCTGCTTGTCGTTCTGGCAGTTGGCGGGTAGGCGTCGGATATCAGTCAAGACCCGCTCTTCCCGCCGATCTGCAGGCTCTCGACCGGCAACACTGCGTTGAGACTGCCGCTACGGAAGCCCTCGAGATCGAGCGAAACGTATTTGAAGCCGACCGATTTGAGGTGTTCGACCACTTCACTGCGAAACGCCTCGTCGGCGAACTTCGATAACGCCTCCGCGGCCACTTCGATCCGTGCCACGTCGCCCTTGTGATAGCGAACCCGCAATGGCTGAAAGCCCTTCTCACGCAAGAATCGCTCGGCTCGGTCGACCATCGCCAGCCGCTCGGCCGTGACCTCCTCGCCGTAGGCGATTCGGCTGCTCAAACAGGGCGTGGCCGGCTTGTCGCAGATCGGCAATTCCCAATGCTCGGCCAATTGGCGGATCTCCTGCTTCGTGAGGCCGCAATCGGCCAACGGGCTTCGCACTTTTCGATCCTGCGCCGCGCGGATCCCCGGCCGGTGGTCGCGGTGATCGTCCCGGTTGCTGCCGTCGGCCACCACGGCCATATCCGTCTGCCGGGCGAGTTGCTCGACCTGTGTGAACAGTTCGGTCTTGCAGTGGTAGCAGCGATTGGCCGTGTTCTTCTGATACTCGGGAATCGACAGTTCACGCGTCTCGATAATCTCGTGACGGATGCCGATCTGCCGGGCGATCTCTTTCGCTTCGTCCAGTTCGCCCACGGCCAGACTGGCACTAGTGCCGGTCACGGCCACCGCCTTGTCGCCCAGGGCCAATTGGGCCGCTTTGGCCAGCACGGCGCTGTCCAATCCGCCGGAGAAGGCCACCGCACAACTGCCGTAGCTCTTCAGCAGTTCCAGGAGCCGATCGCGCCGCTGGGCCAACTCGTGGGTGATCCCGTTCATGTCGATCATCAATGTCGGGTATCGTTATGGGTGGGCACAAAAAAAGGCCCTCCACCGTAATGCCGTGGTGATGCTTTTTTGAGAGCCCGTTATCCTAAAGGGGGCGACCTGGACCCCGGGTTGTGTGATCCGTTGCCGGACAATGCCGGTCAGCGGCTATACACGCGGCCAGTGTCTTTAATTCAGGCACCCAACGGGCATACGTATCGGCTCACCAAAATTCACATCAGCAGCACGAACATGGCAGAAGGCCAGCACGTATCCTACCAGATTCCGTCATGCATGACAAGGGGTTGAAACAGCCGCCAAAACGCCCCGGAACGCGTCCCGGAGCAGAGCGGAGCAGAAAAACCATAAATGTGAGAAACTACAGGGGTTATTGCGGCTGCCCGGCGTCTTTTTGCGGCTTGGTTCAGTATTGGCTGTTTTCGGGTAACCGGTAACCGCGTTAGCCCCGTCGCCTGCGACGGGAAAGGATGTGAAAACCGACGTATTTTCCGGTCGCAGGCGACCGGGCTATCTGTTA
>Ga0180429_10003285_pt1 | contig 13111 bp, 11 predicted proteins | sample SS_ome_FD_132428 | JGI IMG/M metagenome (GOLD analysis project Ga0180429, IMG submission 132428) | Hypersaline lake sediment archaeal communities from the Salton Sea, California, USA - SS_1_S_1 metaG | ecosystem: Environmental > Aquatic > Non-marine Saline and Alkaline > Hypersaline > Sediment ...
ATCACCTCTGGATCCAGCGGCAGTGGGAACGGGACCGTCAACTACTCCGTGTCCTCGAACTCAAGCTCTGGTTCCCGATCGGGATCGATCTCCGTTGCGGGCAAGACATTCAGCATCAGCCAGAGCGGTGCGAGCCTCCCAGACTTGCTCGTTGCGGATATCTGGATTGATCCCAACCCACCAACGCCAGGTGGGTACGTGACCATTGGCGTGAGGGTGCGCAATCCCTCCAGCGTCGACATCGTCGGCTCCTTCAAGCTTGAACTCTACATAGACGGCACGTACCAGGGGAGGTCTACGATCTATGGCCTTGCCTCGAGCAGTACTGACACAACCTACTGGCGCGCAATGTCTTGGCCGTCGGACACGCAATCCCACGTTGTCCGCGCAGTGGTCGATGCAGACGCCCAAATAGGTGAGTCAAATGAGTCAAACAACTCGCGATCTGAGTCGTTCTCTGCCGAACACTCGGATACGACGCCACCCTCCGTCGTGGGAACAGATCCTTCCGACGGAGAGCTGTTCGCAATGCCAACCGATGTGATAACCATCAGCTTCGATGAGGGTATTGTGGTGGGGAGCGGGTCAGTGCTCATGATAGACCTCGACAGCCGCGTGATCCCGGTGAGTTGGGTTGAGGCGAGTGGAGACAGTTTCATCATCCACCTGGCGGAAGAGCTTGATTACTCCTCCGGCTACGCTGTTGGACTCGATGCAGGCGCTGTGCAAGATGTAGCCGGCAATCCATGCGACGAGTATTCCTGGGCATTCCTGACTAGAGCAGCGGTTCCAGGCGTCACCGGAATCGATCCCGCGACACCGACGGCCAATCCCTTCCGGCAGTGGATCGACGTTGTCGGGAGTGGATTCGTTTCCGAATCCCAGGTTACGCTGAGAATCGGCAGCAGTACGTACGTGATTCCTTCCGACAGAACGCAGTACGTGAACTCCGAAACGCTGAGCATCTACGTCGGGCTTACTGACCCTGGATGGTGGAGCGCTGAGGTGACGAACCCTGATGGTGCAACCTCGAATCGGTATCTGTTCTTGGTGGTGGAATGATGCGAGAGCTAGAAAGGCCAGTGGAGAAAGGTGTTTCATGCTTCTACTGCAAGCACTGTCTCATCGTATTGTGCCTGCCTCTCGCTCTGTTTGCGTTCGCTCTAGGAGGCTGCTCGATATTCGGACCTACTACCCCGCCAGGTGCAGTCGCTGGGATTACAGCATCTGATGGAACTGATGACGGGGCAGTGGTCGTGACGTGGAACTCACTGGAGGAAGCGGAGCGCTACAGCGTAACTAGAGCATCATCGAGTCACGGGCGCTACACAGAGCTAGCTGTTGTGTCGACTGCGCGCTACGAGGATAAGGACGCAGTTGAAGGCAGCGTCTACTGGTATGTTGTTCGGGCGTGCAATGACGTTGGATGCGGGGAGGGATCGGTGCCGGACTCGGGATATGTCCGGCCGCTTCCGCCGCCCCCGCCAACTTGGTAGGCTGTAGAGTGGCAGGCTAGGTGCGGCGCTTTGCGCACCCAGATCAGGCAGGGAGGTCTGTTGATGAGGCGATTTGCGGTAGTGATGTGTGTTGCGTTGCTTGCGATGGCGATGACGTCATGCGATTGGCTGTTCCCAGGGATCGACCCCACCCCCAACCCAGACCCGAATCCCGCTCCAGGGGCGACGCTCTTCTTTGATGACTTTGCAGATGGATTGGAGCCCGAATGGAATGTCACGACTGGCTGGGAAGTGGGAGCCGGAATGCTCATCCACAAGACGTCAGATGCGTGGGCCTATGTAGGCCATGGATCCGACTGGAGAGACTACCGGGTCGATGTGGATATCGAACCGCGCAATGAGGATGTTGGCATTATCGTCAGGTGCCAGGAAGACATGCAGAGCTACGTACTTGTCTACGGAGACACTGACAGGCTCAAGTGCAAGATATACCTCAATGGTGACGACATCGAGGACACTGGCTGGAGTAGCCCGGGTTTCTTCGATGGCGAGCAGTCGGCTCAGATTCGAGTCGAAGGGACAACACTCCGTTTCTACCTAAATGGCAATCTGCGTCTTACAGTGGAGGATATTCCATTCCTCTCAGGCATGCCAGGCCTCTACTCGTATGGATACAGCAGTAGTGAATCCGAAGCGAGATTCGACAACTTCCGCGTTACTGATCTCGACTGAGCAATCCAGGACAGGTGATAGGTGGTTTGCCGGATTGACCTGACCCCGTGAAACCGGTCAGAGGCAGAGCAAGGACGGAACGAGTTCGTTCTGGACACCTACAACTCGTACGAGCATCACACTGGGGATGCTCATGCTGTAGGGCCTCAACAGGACGGGAAGCTGTATCTGTAGATCCCACGGGACTTCTCGTGCTGTCCGTATCTCTGAGTCGAGACATCCGTCACCACACAGCAACACACGACTGCGTTCTACATTCAGTCCCCCAGGCTCCAAAAGATCCCTATTCTTGCGATTCCTTGGCTCAGCGTTTCCACGTTAGCAGCCAATCATATGGGCAGCCCTTGCGATTCCTCTCGTCCGATGTCCTCATCTAGTGGGAGTCACATGACAACACTGTTCTCACGTGGACACCCTTGGATCGTGCTGTAAGTCACCCTAACCGGCAGGACAGCGCCCCTTTGCTTTCTCGCAGCTTGGCTTCAACGTGAACACGATGTAGCATCGCAACTGGAGTGTGAAAGGGATGAGGGATCCAACCCAGAACCCGGCAGGGCTTTGGAGCACGTTGAATGAGGCTGAGCTTTCGGCCTTGGCACAACTTCGTGAGCAATTGGAACCATTCAATGAGCCAGTTTGTGACTGCTACGAAGCAGGCGTCCAGTCGCAATGTCTCCCAGGGGCTCGGAGATCCACGACGGACCTCCGAGTAGCAGCCTTGTATCTCAAGCGCGTGTTGATGGATCTACGAGCAACATGGCTTCTATGCATGCATGGATATACATCACAGGCAGCATCAGTGGCTGCATCCCTCTTCGAGAACGCTCTGGCTTCCCAGATCGTCTCGGGGGATCCTGATGCAGCCGAGCAGTGCGTACGAGATCCAACTGGAGGACTTCCGTGGAGCGTACGCAGCATGACGGAGTTGCGCGTCTCGAAGCGAGAAGCGGCAGCCGAGCTTGAAGGCACAACCTTCACTGAAGAAGAGCGCATTTCCTCGGGTGAGACTGCGTACTTCACGTACCGGTGGTTGTGCAAGATGAAGCATCCTACGACACCATCCCTGGTCCATGAGGCAAGTGGAACTAGGCTCGGTGCAGGAACATTCGTGGTGATGGCGCTCCCGAACGTCCACGAGAACGATCTGTCTCTGAAGGGGCTGATCCTGACCAACGCGATCCTTGAGGGAAAAGCGGCTGTCCATGCATTCTCTGAGGCCCACGATCCGGATCGAGACTCGTTAGCGTACCGAGATTTCGCACATAGAATGGAGCGCATTACTCCCAGACTAGCCCGCGCGTTTCACAACGTGTGCGCTGATCCACCACCGTTCCTGCTGGATCAACGTAACTACGCCGTGCGTGCACTGATGAACCCATTCGAGGGCGCCTAGCCGGCCGGGCAAGAGGAGAGAAACATGAAGGACTCGCTGTTTAGAGAGGGAGGTCCGTACAGCATCCGAAGGACTGGGCCAGAGGAGCACTCTCTCAGCATCCCCATACCTGCGGATGAGTGCGGGAGAATAGCTCGAACCTGTCCTTCGGACTCCTGCTCTCCAGGTTACTTCAGAGTGAAGCCAGGCACTGGCTTGCTCGAGAAAGCTGGTCAATCCTACTGCCCCTACTGCCGCTGCACAGCTAGCCCTGAGGAGTTCGCCACCGAGGAGCAGATTCGATACGCGAAGGACATAGCCATACGCGAGGTAGAGAAAGGAGTTGAGCAATTGATCAAGGACACATTCGGACTCAACTCGTCCGGCAAGAAGAAGCATGATGCTGGATTCGTCTCTCTCGAATGGAGCTACAAGCCTGGACCGCGCGGCGCCGTCCGTTGGCCCGCGGAGGAGGAGCTGCGAAGAGTCGTTACGTGTCCGAACTGCGGACTCAACCACGCGGTGTTTGGAATAGCAATCTGGTGCCCAGATTGCGGAGACGACATCTTCATGGCACACGTCCATGCTGAGCTTGCTGTTGTGCTTGCGATCCTGTCGGATCTTGAACGCCGCCGCAACGAACTTGGCATCCGTGTTGCCGCGAAGGACTTGGAAAACTGCCTTGAAGACACAGTCTCTATCTTCGAAGCGGCAGCAAAGGTAACTGTCATGCGGCGTCTCCGATCAAGCGGTGAAGAGGAAGAGAAGATACAGGAGTTCCTGAGGCGAACCGTGAAGACCTCGTTCCAGAGCATCGGTCGCACATCCGACCTCCTGCTTGAGCACTTCTGCCTGGATCTCTCCCAGCACATAGGCGAAAAAGTGGTCCAGCGCCTGCGGGATGCCTTCGAGAAACGCCATCCCATAACGCACAACCTTGGGGTGATCGACAGGAAGTATGTTGCGAGAGCACTGACGGAAAACCTGGAAGGCCGCGAGGTCCGCGTCACGGAGGAAGAGGTCAGACAGGCGATAGATGACGCGGGCAGGACGCTGGAGATCATCCACGATCAGCTGATCAACTGATCTCTAGGCGGTTATCGGGGCTGCTTCCTGCAGAATCGGCCATCCATCACCATGTCGCGACACACGAACGCGTTCTACATTCAGTCCCCCAGGCTCCAAACGCCGTTCCTGTCATCATTTTCAGATCCTTGCCCCAGCAGAGATCTAGCGGCCCAGTCCTGACAACAGGAAGGAAATTCAATGAGGATGTTCGATTCGTCATCCCTGGCGTCGGGGTTCAATCGAGCCCACGGAAGATCGCCCTGAACATCACAAGCACCGGGAGGACCTCAAGTCTACCCATCCACATATTGAGGATGAGGACAATCTTCGCGACTACAGACATCTCTGCGTGGGTGATTCCAACGGACAGGCCGACGGTGCTCTGTGCTGATACAACCTCGAAAAGCGAATCTGCAAGCGTGTACGTGTTCGGAACGAAGTGCATGAGAATGAGAGTTCCTCCCAGCGTACAGACGAGCCAGGCGAAGAAGATGACAGCGGCTCCTTGAACACGTGCATCGGCCTCTTCGGAAGTCAGCTTCTCGCTGCCGATTCGAAAACCAAGCACCTTCTTCGGGGAGCTAATCGTCTTGCTCAACCACCAGCCCATCCCCCGGATGAGCACAACAGCGCGCATCACCTTGATCCCGCCTGCCGTTGATCCTGTCGCTCCTCCAACGAACATCGTGACAATCAAGATCAGCTTCGAGGCCTCCGACCATGTTGCAAGCGATTCCGTGGCGAAGCCTGTTGTCGTTGCTGCGGAGATGGCCTGGAACGCGGACGATGCCAGAGAAGGGGATCCGCCTGAGAGCACCGTTTGGAGCATCAGGAGCACAGCCGATCCTCCGCAGAAGAACAGAAGCCATCGAGCTTGATAGAAGTTGGAGCGGAGATTCAGCTTCTTGCCCTGCAAGAGGTCGTAGTGCGTTGCGAAGCTCATTGCACCCAAGAGCATCAGTACGACCGTCGCGACTTGGACTCCCCAACCCGGATAGTGTCCCAAGCTGGCGGACACCGTTGAGAACCCTCCTGTCGACAATGCCGCCATCGAGTGATTGATGGCGTCCCACATTCCCATGCCGACTCCCCAGAGAACGACCACCCCAACGAACGTGTAGAGGAGATAGATCCACCACATCGTTCGAATCGTCGCTGCGATCGTCGGATGGATTTTGGAGTCCCTTTCGGCGAAGAACAGACCCCGGCCCGGCCGAATTGGAGTCGGAACAAATCCAAGGACCATGACGATGATCCCGATTCCTCCGACCCATTGCATGAACGACCGCCACCACTGCAGGGTGTGAGGGAGGTTTTCTGGATGAGACACGACGGACAGGCCCGTCGTGGTGAATCCAGACATTGCCTCGAACACAGCGTTCCCGTAATCCGCGAACACGCTGGCGGCTCCTGCGTGAGTCCCCTGGGCGGACAGCAGGAACGGAACTGCCCCCAGCATGGCGACGAGAAGCCAGCCCAAGGCTGCGATGATCAGCCCATGTTTCAAGTGGGCTTCCTTACCGCCTCGAAGCGGGAAGTAAAGGGACGCTGCGAGCACCAACGCCAGTCCTCCTGCAGCTGCAAACGGGAAGAACATCTCATGCTCGCCCCACGCAGCCGCCACGGCCAGCGTCGCCAACGACATCACGCCGACCAGAGCACAGATCAATCCCAGGTCTCTGCCTATGATGCGCAAGTCAGGAGAACGCATGATGCTAGCCGAGCATCCCAGCCAGGACGGAGTTCGACACCAGCTCCCGCGCGAAGAACATCGTCACATGATCTCCAGCAGTCAGCGAGCTAATGCTTGTCGGATGGAAGTGCTCACCGTCACGGACCACGTCAATGATCCAGTGACCTTCCTCCATGAGCCCCGCATCCTCGGGAGATCGTCCGCTAAAGAGGGAACCCTCGTTCACGGCAATTTGCACAACCCGCGATCCGTCATTCAAGACGACGTCGTAGACGACAGATGTTGAGAGGAACAGAGCACAGAGTCGTTCCGAGACAACGCGAGCCGGAACGACAACCGTCTCGGCGCCGAGGCGCCGGAAGATCTCTCGGTGCTCCTCGTCTGCAGCCACTGCCCCAACGTGTGGTACGCCCAACTCCAGCGCGTACGTGATCACCCTCATGTTCTGCTCATCATTCTCTGATGTTGCCAGCACGAGATCCGCTCGAGAGATGCCTGCCTCACGCAGCTCGTCCAGGCAAGCATCCCGAAGATGGATTGCCTGGACTCCCCTCATGCGTGAGAGCTGCTCTGCCTTGCGAGGATCAGCTTCAAGAGCCGTGATTTTGCGCCCATGCGCAGATGCTTCTCGGACGAGTTCCTCACCCACGGGCCCCGTCCCGACCACAAAGATGCGTCTTGCTGCCATGGCTCACCCCTCCTTTGCCCTGGAGTCGCAGGCACGTTCTGATGCCACGTGCAAGAGCAGACCAGGGTGTCCTCAGCGTAGAAGGGGTCGAATCAAGTTGCTGCATAGAATCGCAGTGAACGCGTAAAGAATCTGTAAAGATCCCGTGTCACAGACCAATCCATGGGGTGTTGCCAGACTGGGAAGTGGATGCGTCGAGTCAAGAGTGGTTTCTGCGACTTCGCTAGGCCTCCGTGGACAACCTGTAGCCGACGCCCTGTTCCGTTCGAAGTATCCGTGGGCGCGCCGGATCGGACTCAATCTTCCTGCGGAGGTTGCCCATATGAACGCGTAGATGCTGGACACCCCCCGCGCGATACGGTCCCCATACCTCGTCTCGCAGGTATCGGTGGGTTAGGACTCGGTCCGAGTTGGCAATGAGTGTCTCCAGAAGCCGGTACTCGATGGGGGTGAGGTGAATCTCCTCGCTGGCGACAAACACGCGCCGTGCTGCGAGATCCACGTGCAGTGGGCCAACTTCGAACTCCTCCTGCCCCTCTGGAGCTGCCGCCTGCGTGGTGTGCCGAAGCGCGACGCGCAGCCGGGCGTGCAATTCGGACACACTGAATGGTTTTGTGAGGTAGTCATCGGCTCCCCGATCAAGAGCCTCGACCTTGTCGAGGTCCTTAGTGCGCGCTGATAAGACAATGATCGGCAACTTAGACCAGGATCGGACGAAGTCGATGATCTCAACGCCATCCATGTCTGGCAGCCCGAGGTCAAGGATGATCACGTCAGGAGGGCGCGACTTCAGCATCACCATCGCTTGTCGTCCCGTTTGAGCTTCGACCAGACGATACCCCTCTTCATCGAGGGAGACACGCAAGAATCGGCGAATTCCCGGCTCATCCTCAATGACGAGTATCAGCGGACGGTCAGGAGACATTCTCCCAACCTCCTTCGCTGCCCGGTTCACCCAAGTCAGCAAGAGAGGGGCGATTGCCCTCAGTGGGCAGAGTGAACTTGAATACCGCACCTCCGTCTGGGCGAGGCTCGGCCCAGATTCGGCCTCCGTGCGCCAGGATGATTCCGCGACTGATTGCCAGTCCCAACCCGGCTCCACGAGCCCCGTCTACTTGGGCCTGCTTGCCGCGATAGAATTTGTCGAACACTCTTTCGCATTCCTCGGGACTGAGCCCGATGCCATGATCCGCCAGTGTGATCTCTACGCCTGCCTGGGTTTGTCGAGCCGCGATCTCGAGTGGCGACGCATCAGGAGAGTACTTCACTGAATTGCTAAGTAGGTTCTGCAAGACTTGTTCAATCAATAGGCCATCCATCGGAACCCAAATACTGCCTCCTTCCGGGAGATGGACATCCACTCGCCTTCCCCGGAGGTTGTTCTCTTGCCGATCGAGTGCCGATCCGATGACTTCATCAATCGCCTGCCACTGCTTCTCGATTCGGAGGCTCCCTGACTCGAGGCGAGTCAATTGTAGGAGATTCTCCAGCAACTGGTTGAGCCGCCCAGCTTCCTCTCGAATTCCCTCTGCAAGCTCTCGGCGTGTGTCTTCGTCAAGACTCTGATCCACCAGCGTGCTTGCCGAGCCGGCGATTGTTGTAAGAGGTGTACGAAGGTCATGTGATACCGCGCTCAGCAGCGAGCTTCGCAGTTTCTCTGCCTCCGCCTGCGCGAGCATCGTCTGTGATTCGTGTGCCAGTCGATCCCGTTCTAGGGCAAGCGCAATCTGGGTCGCAATGACCTTGAGAAGTTGCCGACGTTCGAAGCTCACCAGCTGCTCAGAGTCATCCGGACGCCACGCAAGAACTCCGACCGTCGCGTCAGGCGTACTTAGCGGGATGTACAGAGCTTGAGCATCCGGGATCGCGTCGGTCCCCCAGCCTGCCATCTGGCGATGCTCGAAGACCCACTTAGCTGCCTCGTAGGCCTCTGTCCAGTCGTCCACGTCGATGGTCTGTCTACTGGCAATCCGCAGATCGCCATCCCGTACGAGGAAGAAGACGATCTCGCCGCTGAAAATGGAAACGAGTTCCTCCTTGGCAGCTTGCACAAGCTGGAGTTCGCCAGGAATTCCGGCCAGACGCCCACTGACCCGATAGAGCAACTCTGTTCGGCGTTCCTTGTCGCGTGACAGGCTGATTTGGTCGCGGATCCTCGCAGTCAGCGCGCTGACAACCAGCGTGATGACTAGCATGACGGCAAATGTGTAAATGTATTCTGGGTTGTCGACCACGAACGTCAAACGCGGGGACGTGAAGAAGAAATTGAACAAGAGCACACCGGCAACCGAAGAGAGAATTGCCGGCCACCTGCCCAGACGTACGGCGGAAACAACCACCGCCAAGAGGTAGGTCATCACGAGATTGGCATCTGTCAGACCTAGCCAGTCAAAGAGCGCGGCCACTCCTGTGGCGAGAACGACGAAGCCGATGGCCCATCCATACTTCGCCGCAATGCCAAGGCGACCGGCAACGCTCTCAGTGACAGGGGCGATGTCCTCAGCGCTGCGAATGACATAGACGTCTATCTCCCCGCTTTGAGAGATCAGTCGATCTGCAGGAGAGCGCTTCCAGAAGATGAGGCCTCGATCCCGCACATCTTTCCCCACGACAATTCGGGTGACGTTCCTTGACGCTGCGTAGTCCAGGATTTCGCGAACGATGTCCTCGCCCGTGAGCTTGACGGTCTCCGCGCCAAGTTGCTCGCTCAGTCGCAGATTGCGATTGAGCAGTTCCGAGCTTCTCGCATCCTGCTTTCGAATGGGGGCCTCTGGATAGACGACGATCCACTCTGCGTGCATCGCGTTAGCCATTCGCTGTGCCGCACGAATGAGTTTAGCAGAGTCTGTCCCTGCTTGGAGGTAGACCAGTAGTCGCTCGCTCGTCGACCATGCATGTGACCGCGCTTCTCTCGGTCGGGACGAATGCCCTTGCCCTGTCCTATCAGTCACACATCGCATGGCAAGCTCTCGTAGCGCGATCAAGTTCGGCTTGCGGAAGAACTCATCCGCGTCACTGATTAGTCTCTCGGGGACGTGGACTTTCCCATCGCGAACGCGATCCAGTAGCTCATCTGGCGAGAGGTCAATGAACGTGATTTCACTCGCATCATCGAAGAACCGATCGGGTACCGTTTCCTGGGCAATGACTCCCGTGATGCGCGCAACGGACTCGTTTAAGCTATCGACATCTTGGACATTCAACGTCGTCCAGACATCGATGCCCGCTTCAAGGAGTTCTTGCACATCTTGCCAGCGCTTCCGGTTGCGGCTCGCCCCTGGATTCGTATGGGCCAAATCGTCGAGAAGAATTAGGTCCGGGGAGCGCGCCAGTGCAGCATCAACGTCGAATCCCTGCGGATGCATCTCACCATGCGATGCAGGAAGATCGGACAGTACCTCATGACCGTGAACCAGTGCTTCGAGGTCGGAGCTCCCATGCAACTCGGCGTGCCCCACCAGGACTCGCCTGCCAGCGGCCCTAGCTCGAGATGCGGCTTCGAGCATAGCATGTGTCTTTCCGACTCCCGGAGCATACCCGAAGAACACCCTGAGGTGGCTACTTGCACTCGATCCGTGAGGCGTGGAGGTCTCCCCAGTTCGATTCGTCTGCCCCTCCATGCTACGTCCCCTGGAATTCATCGGTATCCTCCTACGCACATGCCATTCTCTCACACATGCTGCCTGCCGTTCCAGTTGCGCGCGCGCTGACTCTTGCATCTACTGAAGAGCTTGGCGCAGAATTCATGGCCACAGAGTGGAAGTGACCATCCGCACCCTCTCGTGCCGCTCTTCGACGAGGCGCACTGCAACTTCACTCAATCCCGCCCGCGATCTCCGCCACAACCAGCTATCCCTGCGACTCGTCCATGTCGGACAGCGCGAATCTCTCGACTGTACAACGACTTCGCTGCGCAATTGACTCGATAGTCTCTGTATCAAGGAAGCGCATAAGCTGCTCGCGAATGGGGTGCCAGGTAGGAGCCAGGCGACAGCTTCTCCAGCCATCGCAGACCGTCGAGTCCATGAGACAGCGCTGTACGTCTTGCCCGTCGATTGCTTGGACCACATCTCGCAGAGTCACACTGCGAGGGGCACGCGCAAGCTGGTATCCCCCGTTTCGCCCCTGCCGCGAGCGAATGATGCCAGCTCTGCCAAGCCGACCGAGAACTTGTTGGAGGGAAGCAAGATCTCCGATCGTCCGGCGGCTGAGTGTCTCAGCGGTCAATCGTTCCTGAGAGCCAGGGTCCGAAAGCACCACAAGAGCTTCGACGGCCAGCCGGCTCGCGCGTGTCATGAGCATGACCAGAGCCTCCTTGATATCCTGATCAGCTTATCAAGGTTTCTCTGAACAGACAATCGATCTGCTGGGGCAGGGAATCGCTGATCACATCGTGATTCCGTGGGTATCGCTTCGGTCTACCACGCGGCGGCTAGTACCTGAGTTCTACATTCAGTCCCCCAGGCTCCATAACCAATCAGCGGACGCTTGTCCGGCTGCTTCTCCTCAACAGGGCGCAGAGCGTCCATCTGCTACCCGCTCAATACCGCTCCCATCGAGCTGAGGGCAAGCACCAGAAGCCCGAGGGCAACGTTGGCACCCAGCAAGGCAAGAGAAGCCTTTCTCAAGCCGCGTTGAGTCTGACCGTTCTTCGTCCTCAGGAACCATCTTCGCGTTGCTGCAAGCACAACCATAAGCCCAACGGCAATGTGCTTCACCGAGAGGACAGCTGCGTACGTCGTGTCATACGAGAAGGGGCCATCAAACGCCGCAGCGCGCTTCGAGAGCAACACCCCGGTAACAAGCAGTCCAATGATGCTGATCCAGACGAACCAACTCAGCCTGCTCTGGATCCGATCCACGAGTGCCTTGGTTTGCGCCCCTCGCCCGAGCACCTTGCCGGTAACAGGAAGAATGATCAAGCTCAGTGCGATCATCCCCCCGATCCACACTACCGTGAACAAGTTGTGCAGGAACAGAATCCCTGCCGGAAGCAGCAGCTTCGTCATGAGATCTCCCTAGGTCGCGGTCGTTGCCCGTCGTCCCCTCCACGGCCCAAGCGCTCGAGCCACCGCACGGTCCCGAGCAGGAAGTCCTTCTGGTCGTCAGTCAGTGTGTGAAGTCTGAAGTGGAACAGATCGTTCCGCAGATTGCGAAGCTTGATGAGACGGCTCTGGGTCGCGTTCCGATCGTAGAGCCGCTCTTCGAAGCGGGGCCAGTTCTTCTTGCTCATGATGATCTGGCGGTAGTCGTCAATCGTCATCTCTTCCAACGATTGAGGGATCTCATCTCGGCGATGGTGAAGGGCTCCATTGACCGCCTCCTGAAGCTCCGGATCCTTTGGAAACGCACTTCGAATGAGAGACCGAAGGCTCTGCTCGATGCTGCCGATCATCAGGAAGTGGGCTGCGAGCTGCCGAAACACGTCCACAAGATCCGCATGCGTGAGGATGTCAACCAGCGAACCTCCTTCCTCAACAAGCAAGTAGGTGGACCGTGCAAGCTGGTCCCCAATCCCCAGCATGTCGGTATCCGCGGCGTAGATTGCCTTCTCTCCCGTGCATTGCGAGACGCTCAGCCCCAACGGATCCTGAGCAGAGCTTCTCCGTTGACCCTCTGCGTCATGTAGGTGGTAGAGGGCGTGAACGATTGACTCGGTGCTAATCACCCCCTCCACTCGGCCGCCCTTTCCGCTGACGACTGGAAGCTGCGAGTACCCCGCAGCCATCATCAGCCGAACGGCCTCCCGCACCGTTTCTCGGCGGCTAACGGTGACGGGTGGAGATGCGCCGGACCGCTGCTTGAGTGTGACGAGATCGCCCAGTGTGTACATGTCACTCCTCCTGGTTCGTTAATCCTGCGGACAGGTGCTGGGCTGGCATGAGCCACCCGTTCACCGCCATTACCCCGGGAATGATGGCTGGGAAGATTCCGTCGCCAGCGCCGGCAACAAGGCGCGGATCCAGGGCCTGCTCGTTCTGGTAGATGGTCTCCGCCAATCCTTCCAGAACCTCGTACGCACACTTGATCTCGGCACGCAAGTTGGATGGGAAGTCCGTTGTGACAATCCACACTTGATCGATGCGCTCCGGGAGAACAAG
>Ga0180429_10003287_pt1 | contig 13108 bp, 13 predicted proteins | sample SS_ome_FD_132428 | JGI IMG/M metagenome (GOLD analysis project Ga0180429, IMG submission 132428) | Hypersaline lake sediment archaeal communities from the Salton Sea, California, USA - SS_1_S_1 metaG | ecosystem: Environmental > Aquatic > Non-marine Saline and Alkaline > Hypersaline > Sediment ...
CCCGGTCGCCTGCGACCGGAAAATACGTCGGTTTTCACATCCTTTCCCGTCGCAGGCGACGGGGCTAACGCGGTTACCGGTTACCCGAAAACAGCCAATACTGAACCAAGCCAGAGAAAGAGGCCGCCGGAGGGGACTCCGACGGCCTCTGTCAACTCATGGGTGGCTGAGGGGATTTGAACCCCCGACTCCTGGAACCACAATCCAGTGCTCTAACCAACTGAGCTACAGCCACCATCTCCTTTAACGACGGGCACTTATCGCCTTTTCGGACCGTTTGGCCTCAACGGCGGCAACATCCACCGTGCCACGCGACGCCCGATAACGACCATTCAGAATACTCTAGATTACCATAAAAGTGGCCAGGGACAAGACCTGCCAATGCCACGGATCACGCATCGGCCTGGATACGGCGGGGTCTATTCATAACACTCCGCGCCCCGGCGATAAAGGGCCAGGTACTGCTCGCAAATCACCGGCCAGGCATGCTCGGCGGCCGTCTTGGCCGTGCCTTCGCTGAGCCTCGACAATACGCCGCCCGGCAGCGTGCGATCGAGCGTCTCCGCCAGACTGGTGGGGCAGTTCGGCTCGGCCAGCGCGCCGTTGACGCCCTCTTCGATCACCTCCAGCAGCGAAGCAATCCGCGTGCCGACGACCGGGCGGCCACAAAACATCGATTCAAGCACCACGTTGCTGTAGCCCTCGTAGTGCGACGGCATCGCGGTCAGTTGACAATTCTGCAGCAAGAACAGCTTGTCGTCGCCGATCACCTCGCCCACCAGGTGGATCCGCTCGCCCAGGGCCAGTTCGTCGATCAGCCGGGCAAGCGTCTCTTGCTCGCGGCCCCGGCCGGCGATCACCAGTTCGTGCCGGGGCCATTTCGCGGCAACCTGGGCGAACGCGCGGATCAGCACGTCGAAACCCTTTTGAGGTACCAGCCGGCCGAGACCCAATATGTACGGCACGCGAGTGAATCGGGCAAGCCGCTCGGCGGCCGGCTGCCGGGGACGCCGGGCAAACAACGCCGGCGAGATGCCGTTGTGGATCACCGTGGCTTCGCGCCCGCCGGTCAACTCGCGAATCAGATCGGCCATGTACCGGCCAATGCCGGTCACCATGGGCGCCTCGCGAAGCGTCTGCTGGATCCGCCTCCAGATTGCCGGGCGGCGGCGATAACGCGACGCCGGCCAGATGTCGTCGCCTCGGGGCGTCACCACCACCGCCACGCCGCTGCGCCGGTGGAACCGCCACGCCACGTATCCGGTCGGCTGCGTGACCATGGCGTGTACCACGTCGAACGGATCTGATCGGTGCAGCCGTTCGAGCAAGCGGCGGATCGGCCGCAAACCCCAGCGCGAACTCCAGGGGCGCGAGTAGCGATAGACGGGATAGGGCAGATCCAGCCGGCCGCGAAACCCTTTTGCCCGCTCGGTCACCACGCAAACACGGTGCCCCATCGATTGAAGCGTCCGACACATGTGGTCTACCGACGTCTCAACGCCACCGATCGTCGGCAGGAACGTGGGCGTGAGTATGCAGATGTGCATGGCTGTTGGTCCCCGCGCGGCATCTTTCCGTAACCCTCAGAATGCCTAGATTTTGCCATTGTCAGGAAACGTGTTTCCGGTCATGATTTCGCTTCGGCGTTGTCTGTTGCCGCCGTGGTAGTTGCTTTTACTGTGAATAGTCCGGGTTTACCAGAACTTGGCAGCTTAGGGAAGCTCGACTCATGAGAATCGCCCTGGCGATCGAGTATTTCGACCCGAGTCGAGGCGGTGCCGAGCAGTGGACTTTCCAGTTTGCTCAACGGCTGCTGGCTCGAGGCCACGAGGTCCACGTGGTGGCCCAGGGCTTCTCGGCGGCCGGCGAGGAGTTGCCGATCTTCACGCACCGGCTGGGGAGGATACGCTCCCGTCTGCAACTGGCCGCCGCCGCTGAACGAGTGCTCCGCCCGTTGTTGCCGGACGTCGTACACGACATGGGCATGGGCTGGTACTGTGACTTGTTCGAGTCGCACGACGGCTCGCGGTTGGCCCAATGGCAACAGAAGCTGGCTCTGTTGCCGCCGTGGGCTCGGCGGATCAAACGCGAGATGATTCGGGTGTTACCCCGCTACCGGACGTTCCGCAAGCTGTTCGCCCGGCAGCTTGGAGATCGGAACCGATTGGTGCTGGCGTTGTCGAAGATGGTCGCCAGCGACTTCCAGCGATATCACGCGGTTCGGCCCGAGCAGATACGGGTAATCTATAACGGCGTCGACACCGAGCGTTTTTCGCCGCGGCACCGCGCGAGGTATCGCCACGCCGTTCGCCGGCAGTTGGGCCTCGACAAGAACGACGTGCTGTTGCTGTTCGTAGGGCACGATTTTCAGCGTAAAGGGTTGGCCACGGCAATTCGGGCCGTCGGGCGGCTGGCGTCCGAGCGGCGGCCGGTGCGGATGGCGGTGGTGGGGCGCAAGTCGCCCCGCGCCTACCGGCGGCTTGCCCGGACATGCGGCGCCGGCGACGCGGTCAGGTTCATCGGCTCGATCGACGACCCGGTACCCTACTACGCGGCCTCCGACGTCTACGTGCTGCCGACGTTCTACGACCCGTGCAGTCTCGGCCTGTTGGAAGCGATTTCCAGCGGGTTGCCCAGCGTGACAACACGATTCAACGGGGCGGCGGAATTGCTCAACGATGGGGTGGACGGCTACGTCATCGACGAGGCGGCCGACGATCGGGCCCTGGCCGACCGCCTTCGGTTGCTGATGAATCCGGCGCATCGCCGACAGATGGGCGAGTCTGCCCGGCAGTTGGCCCTCGGGCATACGATGGACCGCAACTGCGACGAGATCGTGTCGGTCTATCACGAGATCGTCGGCCGACGGCGACCCGCGGCCTGTCCGGCGAGAGAAGTCGGCCAACAGCGCCTGCCGGTAACTCACTAGTGGTCTGTCCATCTCGACTTTGCAGGTTGGGTGCCACTGCTGGCTTGTCCAGCAGTGCCTAAGACACGGTTGGACAAGCCAACCGTGGCACCCGTGCGACATCTCGCGGAGACCACTAGAACTCTCAGTTCAACTCCGACTGCCACCGATATAGCAAGGCGTTGCCTTGCTTGCCGACGGTGCGAATCGCGCCCATCTCGCGGAAGCAGTAGGCGATCCGCTGGGCAATCCATCGCTCGACGCCGAGCGATTCGGCCAGGTGGCCCGTGTGAAAAGGCACCGGCAGCGGACAGGAGACCAGCTTTGCCAGGTCCTCGCTGGTGCGAAGCCGGTGGGTCCGACGCACGGCCAGCAGCTTCTGGTCTTCCACTTGATGGTCGTCGCGGCGCCATCGCCGCCGCCGGCCGTGGCCGGGGTAACGCCACTCCTCGATCTCCACCAGCGGAACGTCGAGCGTCAGCCGCCGATGCGGAAACACGCGGGCGAAGTGGACCAGGTCGTCGAACAGGTCGAGCAGTTGGCCCCGTTTCGGGCTCAATCGCCGTCCCGTCACGCGCCCGCCCTTGGCCGTTTGCTTCACGAGCGTTTTTTGGACCACGATCGGCTTGACGACCAACACGCAATGTCCGTCGAGCAGATCCCGCACCTTGTCGCGGATAGCGGCCAGGGAACCGTGCTGGATTTCGACCAGGCGGCCGGCGGAGACGACGTCGATACGATATTTCCCCAGCGGAACCTCGAACTTGGCCCGACGGTTGGCGTAGCGGTGTTTGAGTTCACGGTGCAGCGAGGTTTCCATGCAAGGAATATCGGCAATTTCCATGCCGCGGGTTGAGCAGCGTGCTTGATCCTGTACGTCAGCCTTTCCAGGCTGACATAAGTACGTTGGCCTTCCAAAACCGACCCACTTTGGTCAGCCTGGAAAGGCCGACGTACGGTCAACGGCCTTGGAAGGCCATCGTACCGGCAATTTCAGGCTTCAAGAGGTACTACACGATCTCCGCCCCGTTCGTTGCCTGACAAACGTAGACTGACGGCGTGTGGCCGGTTTGCTGTTGATAGGCAGCGGCCGTCTTGTCGACGAAGTCGTCGGCCGCGTCGGCCTTAATCAGCGCCACGGCACAACCACCGAAGCCGGCACCGGTCATTCGGGCACCATAGCAGGCCGGGTGGGCCCGGGCACACGCGACCATTGCGTTCAGCGCGTCGCTCGATACTTCGTAGTCGTCGCGCAGGCTTTCATGGCTCTTGTTCATCAGAACGCCTAGGGCCGACAATTCTCCGCGGCGCATCGCCTCGACCGCCTGCAAAGTGCGATCGTTTTCGGTTATTACGTGCTGTGCGCGGCGGGTGGTGGTGTCGTCGAGATCGCGAGCGAGTTCCGCGAACAGGCCGAGGTCGACGTCGCGCAAGGCCGCGGCCTGGAAGAATTCAGCGGCCGACTCGCATTGGCTGCGTCGCTCGTTGTAGGCCGAATCGACCAACCCTCGCCGGGTCGACGTATCGAGCACGACCACGGCGGTGCCCGGTGGAAAGGGAACCGCCTGGGTTTCGAGCGACCGGCAGTCGATCAACAGCGCGTGTCCGGCTTGTCCGGCCGCCGATATCAACTGGTCCATGATACCGCAGTTGACGCCGATCCATTGGTTTTCGGCCCGCTGTCCCAGCTTGGCCATCTTGGCCGCGTCCCACGGTAGATCGCTTGCGGCGGCGAACGCCCGAGCAGTGGCCATCTCCAATGCGGCGGATGATGAGAGCCCGGCCCCCAGCGGTACGTCACCCAAAAGCACGCCGTCGAAACCGGACAGTTGGTATCCGGCCTCCTGCAGGCTCCAGGCAGTCCCCTTAATGTACTCGATCCAGCCCGATTTCTCGTTGGTCAGTTGATCGAGCGAGAACTCACCCGACTCGTCATAATCGACCGAGAAGACCGTCACGCGTCGGTCGTCGCGTGGCCGCAGGGCGATCCAGATCGCCCGATCTATGGCCAACGGCAGAACGAACCCGTCGTTGTAGTCGGTGTGTTCTCCGATCAGGTTAACTCGACCTGGTGCGCGGACAATCCAACGGGGAGACTCTCCTATACGTTCCGCGAAGAGTTCGGCCACTTGATGTTGCTCGATCGGCATGGGAGAAATCCATAATGTCAAGGTCGGTACGACGGGGAACCCCATCCATTAGGGGACCCATCCATGGTGGCATTTTTGGCCGCGTCGGTCAAGGGCTGTTGGCGGCCCGTCGAGAAAGCAGAGTCGGTACTCTGCACCCACGCGTCTTCTCAACGAGTTGTTGAGTGGCGTGGGGGAGCAACGCCGCAAGAGAAAGGGGCGACCAATGGTGGCCGACCCACTTGATAAGTCGAAACGGAAAAACCGAAAACAGAACTAGTCAACCAGATCAATAAAAACGTCCTCGGACAGCCGTCGATCGGCGGCGACTCCCAGTTCATCTCGGCGGCGGCGATGCCCGATGGCGTGCCAGGGTCCGACGCCTTCCAGCTCCGGCATCAACTCCACCAATTGATCGACCAGCGTTTGGGCCATCCGGCGAATCGGCACTTCCTTGGTCTCTTCCAAGATCGAGAGCACTGTCTTCATCACTCGGACAAGTCGAGCCCGTTCCGCGATTGGCGATGTAAGCGGATCGCCCGAATCGAGCAGCAACTCGGCTACCGGAACCTCCAACGCCTCTTGCCACTCATACAGTCTGCTGAGCAGCATGTCGGAGGTTTCTCGTTCCTGTAGTTTTAGTTGCGCGGTGTCGATGTTCATTCTTCGCGCCGCGGTACGACGCGAAATCCCCTGCAACCGGCGGGCAATGCCGATCCGGTGCAGCGGCCGTCCGGCGGCGGACAACTTCAGCCCGGATGGACCCGCCGCTTCAGACGCACCTAAACTGAAAGCACTCATGATTAGAGTCCTCCCTGTTTCACGACGTTCCTTGAACCGTGAAAAGGAATCGGTACGAGTATAGATAATCATAACAAGAAAGCATTGAGCTTCCCTCGCTCAACTGAGCTAAGCAAAGCAGGCCGTTTCCTGATACCAACTCGCTAGCCTGACAATCAGTGATGCAACAAGATCGACCAGTAGGCGAAATGCCAAATCGAAAACTATCGAAAAGACGAGTCTTAGGAAAGCGAAACAACTTTCAACTATTATGATACCCTGCCGGCAATAGTTTTGCAAGTAGCAAAAGCTGGCAAGGCGGCCTAACGCGCGATTCGGCCATCAGCCACGGCTGCCATCGACAGTCAGACGGCAGTGCTATCGCGGGCCCAAACGACGCCACAGGAGTACCCCGGCCCCCATGAGTGCCGGGTCATTCGCCCATGGCGAATTCCCTCAGCCGCGATAAGTAGTTCGGACGGGCCGGACGGCTGGCACCGTGAATTCGCTCCATCGTCTGCCGGCCGGCCATTTGGTAGCCGCCCTGTGCCTCGCCGGCAGCAGGGTCGTGCAGCACGATGATCTCGCCCTTGCTGTGTTTCAGGCCGCTACGAACTGCCGCGCTGTGGCCGAGATGGGCCCCGTGCCGGACCGAGTTGACTTGGGGGTAGGCGCGGATCAGTTCGTCGACGACTTCGCTGGTGGCGTCGACCGAACCATCGTCGACGATCACCAACTCGAACTGCCCGGTCAGATCGGCAACCGCCTCCAAGGTCTCGGTGACCGTGGCGGAAATCGTTGCCTGGGCGTTGTGAACCGGCAGAATTACTGAGAGCGAGCGTTCCATGTTGCGTTCCTTTCGCCAGGTATAACAAAAACGGAACTACGCCGATTCTATGTGTCGGAATTCCGACTCCCTACACTACAACGAAGCTGCCCGTGGCCATGTTGCGCGATTCATGCCGGGCGGGCCGATCATGACGCATGCGCGCCGCTGGCGTAGGCATTGTAGCAGCGGCAACGATTATTGCAGGAGGGGACTGGCAAGGCGCCGGCGGCTGGGCTATCATAAAAGGCCCAGCAGCATTCGCGCACTTTACAGTTGGATCCTGCCATGACCGAAACCCCCGAATCGGGCCCCGATTTCGCTAAAGGCGGCGGCCTGCTGCCGGCGATCGCCCAGGACGCCCGGACCGGTGAAGTCCTGATGATGGCCTACATGAATCAGGAGAGCTTTGCCGAGACCATTGCCACCGGAAACGCCGTCTACTTCAGCCGCAGCCGAAACAAGCTCTGGCGAAAAGGCGAACAGAGCGGGAACGTCCAGAAGGTCGAAGCCGTTTACGTCGACTGCGACCGTGACACCATTCTGCTGAAGGTCGAACAAATCGGCGGTGCCGCCTGTCATGAAGGATACAGGAGTTGCTTCTTTCGACAGGTGACTCCCGAGGGTCTGAAGGTCATTGGGCGCCGCGTGTTCGATCCGGACGAAGTTTATGGAAAGAAGAAATAGATCATGCCGAACCTGTTGAAACTCGGAATCCCGTCCGGAAGTCTGCAAGAGGCCACCGCGGAGTTGTTCCGCCGCGCCGGATACAAGATCACCTTCAACTCCCGCAGCTATTACCCCGTGATCGACGACGAGGAGATCGAGTGCCTGTTGATCCGGGCACAGGAAATGTCGCGCTACGTCGAGGACGGTGCTCTGGACGCCGGGCTGACCGGCCACGACTGGATCGTGGAAAACGGATCCGACGTACACGAAGTGGCCGAGTTGGTGTTCTCGAAGGTCAGCCGCCGCCCGGTCCGCTGGGTGCTCTGCGTGCCCGAAGAGTCGCCGATAGAAACGGTCAAAGACCTCGAGGGAAAATGTATCGCCACCGAGGCGGTCGGCCTGACCACCAGCTATCTGAAGAAGCACGGCGTAACGGCCCGGGTCGAATTCAGTTGGGGTGCCACCGAAGTGAAGCCACCCAAGTTGGCCGACGCCATCGTCGAAGTGACCGAGACCGGCAGTTCGCTTCGGGCGAACAACCTGCGGATCGTCGACGAGGTGCTCGAAAGCACAACCCGGCTGATCGCCAATCGCCGGGCATACGCCGAGCCGTGGAAGCAGCGGAAGATCGACGACATCGTGCTGATGCTCCAGGCCACAATGGCGGCCGAGGGCAAGGTCGGCCTGATGATGAACGCGCCGCGGGAGAATCTCAGGCAGGTTCTGGCCTTGCTGCCCGCCTTGCAGCAGCCGACCATCTCGGGATTGTCCGACGAGGCCTGGGTGGCGGTGAACACGATTCTCGACGAGTCGATTGTCCGTCACATCATCCCCCGGTTGAAGTCGGCCGGCGCCCGCGGAATCGTCGAATACCCGCTGAACAAAGTGATTGATTAGCCCTCTCGGCGCTGGTAGAATGCGGGCAAGCTGTTGTTCGTCCACCACCCAGTTCCATCCATCTGGAGGATTCTGCCATGTTGCGCTACCTGACGATTGTTGTGTTTACATCGCTGATTGTTGTGGCTGCCTCGGCCGGTGCCGCCGAGAAGTTCGACCTGCCGCTGTTGTTCGAGGACGACTTCGAGAAGGGGGCCGACGCCTGGGAACCGACCGATGCCTCGGCGTGGAAACTCAACGATAACGATGGCGGAAAGGCATACGGCATCACCAAGCGGGGAAGCAGCTACAAGCCCCCGCACCGCAGTCCGTACCACATCTCCTTGATCAAAGACGTCGAGGCCGGCGACTTCGTGCTCACCTTGAAGATCAAGAGCACGCTCGACACGGGCGGTCACCGCGACGCCTGCCTGTTCTTCAATTACCAGGACCCGGCAAACTTCTACTACGTACACCTGGGCAAGCGGGCCGATCCGCATTCCTGCCAGATCATGATCGTCAAGGATGCCCCGCGGAAAATGATCACCCAGAAGCAAACCACCGGTGTGCCCTGGGACGACGACTGGCACAACGTCAAGGTCGTCCGCCGGGTGGCCGACGGCACGATCGAGATCTACTTCGACGACATGGACACGCCCGTGATGGCCGCCGTCGACAAGACGTTCGGCACCGGACGAATCGGCATCGGCTCGTTCGACGACATGGATGATTTCGACGACGTGAAGTTGTACGGGAAGAAAGCCCCTTCGAAATGAGCGCCGAAGCCAACCTTACCGCCAAGCTTGCCGAGTTGGATATCGAACTCCCCCCGGCACCCGAGCCGAAGGGCGTCTACCGGCCGTTGGTCGTCGTCGACCGGCTTGCCTACACCGCGGGCCATCTGCCGGTCGAGCCGGGTGGCGAACTGCTGACCGGACGGATCGGCGACCGCCTGGACGTCGAAGCCGGCCGCCGCGCCGCCATGCTTGCCGGGCTGGGTATCCTGGCCACGTTGCGAAAACAATTGGGAAGCCTCGATCGAGTCGGCCGGGTGGTGAAGGTCTTGGGAGTTGTCAACTGCACGGCCGGTTTTGTTCAACAGCCGGCCGTGCTCAACGGCTGCAGCGAACTGTTCGCCGAGGTGTTCGGTCCGCGGCACGGCGTCGGTGCCCGCAGCGCGATCGGCACAAACAGCCTGCCGCTGGGCGCGCCGGTCGAAATCGAAGCCGTTTTCGAGATTCAGTAGCGTGGGTACTTGCAGCCACGCGGCGTCTGTCTGAACCGGCCGTGAGAGGATGGAATCTCGCCCTGCGGGAGGCGGCGGAGTAACGACGAACTGAACAGACGGCCGGAAGGTTGTTACCGGAATTTCATTCGGGCGGGAAGGTCGCGTATCTTCTTCTTGGTACTCATCAGCTCTCCTCCACGGGGTTGACATTCGTGCGAACCACTGGGCCTTCTGCCGATTATCGGTATAATTACGCAATACATACGGCAGAAGGTGAAGTGCCGCCGGGGGCAACACAACATTCTACAGGGAGGTCGATCGATCATGAGACGAGCCGTTTCAACCGCCGTTCTGTTGTCGTGCCTGGTTTGGTCGTGGTTCTCAATACCTATGCCTGCTTGGGGACAACCGATTCTCGAAAGGCTCGAGCAGAAGATCCGCGAGGGCACCGATCAAACGGTCGAGCCGGCCGTGCCGGTCGCTCCGGACACGGCACCGGCGTCCCCGCTGCCAACTGTTCGGCCTCCCGTCGGCAAGTCGGGCTACCTCGGCTTGATAGGCGACGACCAGAAAGATCGTGGGCGGGGGGTGAGGGTACTAGAGGTGCGGCCCGGCAGCGCGGCCGACAAGGGAGGACTGAGAAAAGACGACCTGATCAACGGTCTGGCCGGCGTCCGCGTACGCCAGATGACCGATCTGGTCGACATCCTGACCCTGTTTCCGCCCGGCGAAACGCTTTCGCTCGACTTCCTTCGCGATACAAAGCAACTGCAGACGAAGGTCACTCTCGGCCGTCGTCCCCAGCCGCCGACAGTTCAGACGCTACGGATTCAGCCCACCGAAGACCCCGAGGGCGTTCCGCTACCGCCGGCCGAACCGCCCAAGACGCCCACACAGCCGGCAACACCCACAATCACAGAACTGCTCAACCGCATCGAGCAACTGGAAAGACGCGTGGCCGCGTTGGAGCAGCAGGCGTTGGCAAAACCCTAACTATCCACGATCCACTAACCACTACCCACTATCCACTACCCACTATCCACTACTTCATCAATCAGCTTGCGTGGAGCGCCGATGTCGACTACGTGCAACGCGCCGACATACGCATCGGCCCCGGGGGCAAAGAACCCCGGCTTGGCCGTGAAGAAGGTGCAGGTTGCCGCGGCACGGATCGTGTGCTTTGCTGCCTGGCCGTTGTCGCAGTCCAGCCCGCTGGGTAGATCGATCGCCATGATGGGTACGCCGACCGCGTTGAGTTGATCGATAACGGCGTCCAGCGGTGGTCGCGGCTCGCCTCGGGCACCGGTACCCAACAGCGCGTCGACGATCCACGCGGCACCCGACAGTTGTCGTTCGAGTCGCCCCGGATCGTGCTCGGCCGCGAAGACCTCGATCGGCGCGCCGGTCTTCTCCAAAATGCGGAAATTGGCCGCCGCGTCGCCACCGAGTTCCGACGGCGAGGCCCACAGCAGTAGCCGGGCGTCGAAGCGACGCAACTGCAGATGCCGGGCGATCACAAACCCGTCGCCGGCGTTGTTCCCCTTGCCGCAACAGATGACAACCGGACCGTCGATCCCGCGCGCGCACAACACGTCGACGACGCCCCGGCCGGCGTTCTCCATCAGGACGAGTCCCGATATGCCGTACTGCTCGATCGCCAGTCGATCAAGTCGCCGCGATTGTTCGCGGGTGAGTGCAATGGTGGGCATGGTGCGCCGCTCCCGGGGCTTTCGTTACAAGCAGCAGCTTACGCGGTGCCGCAACAACTAAGGGGCAGGTGCAAAGCACCCATCCTACTTTGGCTGAGGCTCCACCGTGCCGGCGTACTACGGTATGGCCGCCACCATACCGACCCAGGCGCCGGCCTCGAATAAGGCTGCGCGGATGCTAAGCGGCAGCGGGTCGAGCATGTAGGGGGCACAACTCCCCGGTCGGTAGTATCCCAGCGTGTACATGCACTCTGCCGGCGGGGTCAGGCCCATCTTGTAAGGCACCGCCGGGATAGTGACGAAGAAATGCGCACCCGAGATGACCGGCTGCAGATAGGGTCCCCACGAGTGGCCGTAACGTTCGAGGTGAACGTCCTCGAAGTATAGCGGCTTGTGACACAGTCCGGACGCCTTCCACGTGTAACACGTTGGCGTCCAGGCACGCGGCGCGAAGGCGTCATCGCCCAGGTTGCACTCGGGTGGAAAATCGCCGTCTTCCGCCTTGGTGTCGATCGTCAATTCGCCGATCGGCTTGAGGTCTTTTGGCGAGGGACACTTATCCAACAGATCGACTTGCCCCCGCTGGGCAAGCGAGCGATCCAAAGCCCTTTGCTGCTCGGTGCCGGCGTCTTCGCGTGGCGGAATCCCCAGATCCAGTGCAGGCGGCATACCCGGCTCCGCTATGGAACCCGGTTCCAATGGCGGAAGCGAATCGGCCGACGAAGACTGTGGGGGTGTGCCGAAAGCGTTCGGCGCGGGGACCGTCATCCCGGGGGCAGTTGCCTCACTCTTCAGGCTGCCTTCCTGTAAGATGCCCGGCTCTTGAAGCAAACGGTTGCGGTCGCCAAAGGGATCGCTGAACGGGCCGCTTGCTTCTCGCTGAGCCGTTGGCAACTCGGGAATCGTAGGTCTGGGCTGGACATACTGGGTCGAAAGCACCGTGTCACCATCGGCCGGTATACTGGGCCGATACGGGAGCCACTTCAGCTTGCTGCCGTTCTGCCCGCTGCTGTAGCTGGCCTGCCTGACTTGCGAGTCTCTCGATATGGTTTTCCAACCGTCACCGGCCATCGCGGCCGTCGACGACAACGCCAGCAACGGGGCCACCAGCAACAGGGCGGCCAGTGCCGTGCCAACGGTTTCTCGGCGCCACCCAGAAGAGAGCAGAGAGGAGAGAGGAAAGGGGAGAGATGCAATGCAGACACCTCGGCCAGGCACTTCTCCCTTCTCCCTTCTCCCTTCCGCCTTCTCTCTCTTTCTCTCGCCCCCGGGCCCTTCGCAATGCAAAACCCGGGCCAGAGAACCGCGTGCGGCTGTTCTACGAACCCTCACCGGGGGAGTATTCGACACTGTAGTTTGGCGCTTCCTGCGTAATACTGATGTCATGAGGATGACTCTCCCGCACACTTGCTGGTGAGACCTGAAGAAACCGCGCTTCCGTGCGAAGTTTCTCGATGGTCCGAGTTCCACAGTATCCCATCCCGGCCCGAAGACCACCGACGAGCTGATATACGAACGGTCCCAATGATCCTTTGAAGGGTACTCTGCCTTCCACGCCCTCGGGCACCAGTTTGTCGGATCCTGCATTTGCACCGCCTTGGCGGTAACGCTCGCTGGAACCCTTTACCATGGCCCCCAACGATCCCATGCCTCGATAAACCTTGAATGTTCGGCCCTGATAGAGGATCCGAGCACCGGGGCTTTCTTCCAAACCGGCCAGGAGTCCTCCAAGCATGACCACGTGTGCTCCGGCAGCGATTGCCTTTGTCAGGTCCCCGCTGTAGCGTATGCCGCCATCGGCGATGACGGGTGTTTGGCTCTCCTTGGCGGCCTGAGCAACTTGATAAACGGCGGTAATCTGCGGAACACCAACGCCGGAAATCACGCGCGTGGTGCAAATCGATCCAGGCCCAATGCCAACTTTTACCGCGTCGGCCCCGGCGGCGATCAGGTCTCTGCACCCTGCGGCGGTCGCCACGTTAC
>Ga0180429_10003288_pt1 | contig 13108 bp, 9 predicted proteins | sample SS_ome_FD_132428 | JGI IMG/M metagenome (GOLD analysis project Ga0180429, IMG submission 132428) | Hypersaline lake sediment archaeal communities from the Salton Sea, California, USA - SS_1_S_1 metaG | ecosystem: Environmental > Aquatic > Non-marine Saline and Alkaline > Hypersaline > Sediment ...
AGTTCCGCCGCCGGGGAGTAGCCGAAATGCTGATCCTCAGGACGCTCGACCACGGGAAGAACGAGCTTGGTTACACGGGCGCGGAATTGAGCTGGACCGACGAAGACAACAACGTGGTGAATCGGACCATCGAAGCCGTCGGGGGCCGGCGCTACAAGACTTACCGAATCTACCAGAAGTCGCTTCGGCCCGAGTGAAGGACACCTGTGGTCTCCCGGCTGGGGCCTTGGCGGTCACGCCCCGTTTTCCCTTGTTCTTGACTTTCCAAGACGGCTGCTACCCCGCCCTCTGGGGGATTGCAGTATGCGCTTGCCGGAGTTAGGATTGATAAACTGGGATGGTTATCATTGTTATGAGCCGAAAGAGATGGTACCGAAACGTGAAATCGTAATCACCGGCATCGGCATTGTCAGCCCAATCGGCATTGGCACTGAGGCGTTCTGGAGCGCGCTGTGCAGTTGCAGAAGTGGGGTGCGCCGCATTGCGCAATTGGCGGGAGCAGATCTGCCGATTTTCTTCGGGGCACAAGTCGCCGATTTCGATCCCAAGCGGTACGTCCGGCCGCGTAAGAGCCTCAAGGTGATGAGCCGCGACATCCAATTGGCCTTTGCGGCGGCCGATCTGGCGCGTAACCAGGCCCAATTAGGCGAAAAACCGGTAGCACCGGAGCGACTGGGAATCGTCTTCGGTTCCGAGATGATCCCCTGCGAAGCATCGGAGTTGATCGATGTCTATCGCGGCTGCACGGTGGACGGGAGGTTCGATTTCAGCCGCTGGGGCGAGGCGGCCATGGCGGAGATGTTCCCGCTGTGGATGCTGAAGTATTTACCCAACATGCCCGCCTGCCACATCGGTATTGCCCAGGACGCCCGAGGACCGAACAACTCCTTGACCCTCGGCGAGGTTTCCACGCTCTCGGCAGTGGCGGAGGCGATCCGGGGGAGCGAACGGGGCCACGCCGATGCGATGATTGCCGGCGGAGCGGGTTCCCGGGTCCACGCCTCCATGTGGGGGCGGAGCGAAGTCTACGACGTGTCGAGCCGCAGCGATGATCCGGCCGCCGCCGCCCGCCCGTTCGATGCAAAACGCGACGGGACCGTCAGCGGCGAGGGCGCCGGGGCTTTCGTCTTGGAAACGCGCGGGCACGCCGAGGCCCGCGGCGCAAAGCCCCTGGCGCGCGTGCTCGCCTACTGCGGCAACTTCGAACCGAACCGCAACGGACAAACCTTGCAGGGAAAGGCCATCCGGCAGTCTATCATCGGCGCCTTGCGCGGCGCAAACCTGGAACCATCCGACATTGGACACATCAACGCACACGGCAACAGCACGATGCTGGGTGACCGGATCGAGGCGGCCGCCATAGCCGAACTGCTCGGCGACGTGCCGGTGACCGCGCCGAAGAGCTATTTCGGCAACCACGGGGCGGGAACCGGCGCCGGCGAAGTGGCCGCCAGTCTGCTGGCATTGCAGCACGGTATCGTTCCACCCACCCTCAATTACGAGTACCCCGATCCCCAGTGCCCGGTAAACGTCGTTCGCGATCAGCCCATGGAAAACAGCAAACGCACCGCACTGGTTCTCAGTCACTCGCGCTTCGGCCAGGCGATGGCCGTGGTGCTGGGAGTAACGTAGGCCGCCGGCGGCTTTGCAGGATGCAGCTAAACGATGTCCGAAAGTTACCAATCCTTCGCCGGCCGGCTGAGACGCCTGCACACCGCTTTGACGGCGTTGGAACGGGTGGCCACAACGCTCGGCGTTCCGCCGCCGCAAGGCCAGGAATGGTCCGATCTGATGGCCGGCAAGCTGCTGCCCCAACTCGATACGCGGCCGCTGTTGATCGTGGGGATCGTCGGCGGGACGAATATTGGTAAGTCGGTAATCTTCAATCACCTTGCCGGCGAGCTGGCCAGCGGTGTGAGCCCCTTGGCCGCCGGCACTAAACACCCCATCTGTTTGACACCGCCGGACATCGGCGATGCGGCGGTGCTGCGGCGGCTGTTCGAGTCGTTCGAGCTGCGCGCCTGGCAATCGCCCGATGACCCCCTGCAAGACTCTCCCGAGGACCGGCTCTTCTGGCGCGCCGGCTCGCAGGTGCCCTCGCGGCTGCTGCTGCTCGATGCGCCGGACGTCGACAGCGACGTGGAGGTGAACTGGCGGCGCGCCCGGGCGATCCGGCAAGCTGCCGACGTTCTGCTGGCCGTGCTTACCCAGCAGAAGTACAACGACGCCGCGGTGAAGCAGTTCTTCCGCGCCGCCGTGGAGGCCGATAAGCCGATCATCGTGCTGTTCAACCAGGTCGACCTCGAAGCCGACCGGCGGTTCTGGCCTCAATGGCTGGCTACCTTCTGCCAGCAGACCGGCGCCCGGCCCGAGCTGGTCTACGTGATCCCCTTCGACCGCTCGGCGGCCGAGGGGTTGCGTTTGCCGTTTTATCGGGTAGGAATTACGGGCGATCAGCCGCCGGCGGAAAGGTCCGATCTTCGCGAGGAGCTGGCGTCGCTGCACTTCGACGCGATCAAGATCCGCACGTTCCGCGGGGCGCTGAGACGCGTGCTGGACGAGCGGCGCGGCGTGGGGGAATACTTGCAGTCGATCCGCAATGCGGCCGGGGAGTTCTCGGCCGCCGCCGATGCCCTTTCGGCGACCGAGATGGCGAGAGTCGCCTGGCCAACGCTGCCGCCGAACGTGCTGGTCGACGAAATCCGTGCCTGGTGGGACAGCGGACGCACCGACTGGTCGCGGAAGATCCACGGGTTCTACCGCAGCTTGGGCCAAGGCGTCACCTGGCCGATCCGCACTGCCTGGAGCGCAATGGCCGGGCCGCGCAGCGAACCGCTGGCCGCCTTCCGGCGGCAGGAGCAAGAGGCGATTGTTATAGCCGTCGAGAAACTTCTCGACGAGCTGGATCGGCTGGCTCGCCTTGGCAACGATACCCTCCGGCCGCGCCTGATGAAGCTGCTCGGCGGCCATGCCCGGGCCGTACTGCTCGAGCAGGTGCAGCGGGCCCACGACCAACTGCCGGCCGTCGACGACGACTACCGCACGTTCCTTTGCGCTGAACTCGACACCTGGCGCAAGGCCAATCGCGGCGCGGTCCGGTTCCTGAAATCGCTCGACCACGCCGCGGCCGTCGCCCGGCCGGCGATCACCGTCTCGCTGGCCGTAAGCGGATGGATGCTGGCCGGCGATCTTGTCGGCCAGGCGGCGGCGCAAGTGGCCGGCCACACCGCCGGCCAGATCGCCACCGAAGCGGCCATCGCCGGCGGTATTACCGGCGGGGGCGAGGCCATCGTCAGCACCACCAGCGAAGGCGTCCGCCAGGCCGCCGCCCGCTTGTTCACCCGGCTCCAATCCGGCTATGCCAAAAAACGCGCCGGCTGGCTCGCACAATGGCTCGAAGAGCAACTGCTCGGCGAGGTGCTCGCCGAGTTGCGCCGTGGCGCGGAGGTGCTGCAGTCCGACGCCTTTCGCCGGACGGAAGATGCCGCCGGCGACCTGGCCGAGTGCTGCTGAGCCGGACACGCAAATAGCCCCGAAGGGGCGATAGTAGCGTGGTTTTCGGCGTTTCTGCCGCCCCTTCGGGGCTGGGGTAGAAGTCGGAAGTGCCCGTTTTCCCAGGGCTCTAACGCCCTGGGCTATTGACTAACGCCCCTTCGGGGCGTTTCCGCAACAGAAACTAACCCGGATTATTCATGTGTGACAAAAGTGGGGCAGGCATCTTGCCTGCCTTCTCATTTGGCAGGCTGGAAGCCTGCCCCACTTGGTTTACGAATAATCCCGGCTAATCGGACTACGACCGGGGCGTCGTAGTCAAATCTACCCGCGTGGCCGCGTTGTCCTTAAGACGCAGCAGCACCATTTTGGTCACCTGGCCGGGCTTGATCCGCTCGATCAGCAGGCCCACATGGTCGAGGTTGCGGGGGCGGATATGGTTGATACGCGCCAGCACGTCGCCGGGCAGTGGAGGAGCTTTGAGGTTCTGGTAGATTTCTTCGTCCACCGCCGTTATTACCACCCCGCGCGGCACCCGAAGCACGGTCGCCTTGGCCTTGGCCTCGTCGAGCGGTGCGGCCGTCAAGCCGAATTTCTGCTCGAGCAGTGCGGCGCCGTCGGCCTCTGGGCGTGCGGCGAGCAGAAGAGACGCTTCGAGCGGTTCGCCCTGGCGCAGCAGTTGCAACTTGATTCTCTGCTGCGGCATGCGGCCGAGCAGGGCGAAGTGAAAATCGAGCCCGTTGCGGATCGGCCGCTCGTCGATCCTGGCCAATACGTCACCCGCCCGGATACCGGCGTCGGTCCCTGGCGAATCCGGCAGCACGGCCGCGACCTTGCACGGCTCGCCGGCCGGCACGGTCAGCCCGGTGCTCAGGGCGAAGCGGCGTTCGACATTGAGCATTTCGGGCAGTTCGTTGCGCATGGCGGCGGCGGCAACGGCAAAGGCGATGTTGTCGGATCCGCTTTTTCGGGAGACGGTTATGCCGATGGCCTCGCCCAGGACGTTGAGCCATGGTCCGCCGGAGCTGCCCGGGTTGATGCCGGCGTCGGTTTGGATCAGTTCCTGCAACTTCACGCCGGGCAACCCGCTGGGTTTGGTTGATCGGCCGACCGCACTGAGCACCCCGGCCGTGCAGGTCTGGCGCAGGCCATGGGGGTTGGCGATGACGATCACCGTTTCGCCGATCATCAAGTCGCCGGCTGGGGCGAACTGCACGGCGCAAAGCGGTTCCGGTGGATCGATCTTCAACAGGGCAAGGTCCTGTTTGCGGACGACGGCGATCAGTTCGGCCGGGTACTTCTTGCCGTTGCCAAGCACGACCTCCGGCACGATAGTCTTCTCGGCGGCATGGGCGTTGGTAAGCACATAGCCGTCCGGATGGACGATAAACCCGCTGCCGACGTTAGATACGATTTCGTGCCGCGTTTCCGGCAACTTGAAGAACTCTGCGGTCGGCGGCGAGTCGTCTTTTGCCATCGGACCGGTGAAATAGACGACCGCATCCTTGCACCGATCGAAGACTTCGACGACGGGCGTTCGGCGCCGGGCACGAGGGTCGTCGTCGCCGGGTGCAAACTCCAAGGCCGCCGATGTCGATATTATTAGCCCCCAGGCGGCGATTTTCGCTACGAGTATTTTGCGAGACTTCATGGCAGGGGCGCCTCCGCCCTCGAAACGGTTTGCGGGACACGACACAACCCAACGCCACGCGCAGTCACCACTTCAGGCCGAAACCCTCGCCGCCGCTCGAGCGCCCGAGACCGCCTGTCAGCGGTTTGGACGGCTTTCGCCTCTTCGACGATTTTTTGGGGAGCTCGCCTGCTTCGGAGTCCTTGGCCTTTTTGGCCGGCTCCGGCGGGGCCGCGAGTTGCTTCATCGAAAGGCTGATCCGCTGGGCTTCCGCGTCGACCGAGAGCACGAGCACCTCGACCTCTTGGCCCTCGGCCACCACGTCGCCGGGCCGCCACACCCGCTTGTGCGACAACTCGGAGACGTGCACCAGTCCTTCCACGCCGGGCTCCAAGGCGACAAAGGCCCCAAAATCCATCAACTTGCTCACTTTTCCCTTGACGACGGAGTTGCGCGGGTATTTGCTCGGCGCGTTCTGCCAGGGGTTCTCCAGCATCTCGCGATAGGTGAGGCTCATCTTGCCGGTTGAGTGATCGATTTTTTCGATCTTCACCTTGATCGTCTGGCCCTCGTTGAGCACCTCGCTGGGATGATCGACGCGGTACCAGGCGAGCTGACTGACGTGCAGCAGGCCGTCGATGCCGCCGATATCCACGAACGCGCCGAAGTCCATGAGCTTCCGCACGACACCCTCGTGAATCTGACCCGGCTGCAACGAATCGAGGAGCTTCTGGCGGGCTTCCTCTTTCTCGCGTTCGAGGACCGCGCGGCGGCTGAGCACCAGATTGCGGCGTTGGGGATTGGCCTCGGTGACTAGGCACATGAATTTCTGATCGACGAACTGCGCAAGGTCTTCTACACGGTACAGATCGATCTGGCTGACGGGGATAAAGCCGCGCAGATGGTTCACTTCGCACTCCAGCCCACCCGAGTTGTGACCGCTGACGCGGGCCTCGACGGTCATGCCTTCGTGCAGGTCGTCCCAATCGCCCACCGCGGCGGCGGCGTTGGGGATCGATAGCTCGTAGAGCCCTTCGTCGGCATTGAACCGCCGGACGACCACCTCCAGCGCGGCTCCCGCATCGGGGAGTTGCTCAAACTGCTTGGCGGAGACGACCCCTTGCTCGCGAGTCCCCAACTCGACGAAGACGTCGTCGCCGCGGATGGTCACGACACGGCCGGTACAAAGCGAGTCCTCCTCCAGGGTCGGCTGATCGCAGAGCGCGTCGCCGCCGCTCATCAACTTCTCGACGGAGGCATCGGCAAGGGCTTTCTTCAATTCATCTTGCAGGTCGGGTGGCAGCTCTTCGCGGATGTTCGGCGGCGGGATCTTGGCCACTGCCGCGCCGCCGATCGGCTCGTCGAGTTCGGCGGCCGCCTCGGCCAGTGCCGCCGCTTCCGGCGACGGGTTTTTCTTTGCTTCCTTTTCTTGCGCGTCCGTTTCCGGTTGCTGCCCGGGTGTCTCGGGCGGTTGCGACTCCGGCTCGATAACCGGCTCCCAGTCGCGAGCCCGTTTACGCCCGTAAGCGGCTGGATCTCGCTGCGAGCCGATGAGGATGCGTCGCCGCGGCCGGTCCGCCGCAGCCTCGCCTTCGGCCGCAGCCCCGGCCTCCTGTCCGCCTGTAGGGCCGATGTCCTCGGGCCGGGCCGGACCTTCAGCCGGCCCGGGCACCAAGTCCTCGGGCAAATCGGCCGAATCCAATTGCTTACCCTGGTCGCTATCGCTCAACGCTCGTCCCTCTAATGATCACTGCAGGAAATTGGAGAATAGTTATTGTAGCAAAGGCGAGGCGGGCGTTCCAAGGGCCGGCCGCCGCCAGGGCACTTGGCTTTTGAAAGTTTCTGCAAATGAGTCAAGTTTTGAACGTGCGAGGCATCGGGTGTCTTTGTTGCGCCGCCGTGTCGGCGGAGCCTAAACGCCCCAACCCCCAGCCCTGACTCCCAGCCCCCAACCCCCAGTCTCTACGTAATACAACTCGTTGGTCTGAGGCGAAGCCTCGTTAGCTACCTTCTGACTATAATATACCCCGCTGTGGCGGCAATCGACCCCTCGGTCCCAACTGGCCGGCAGCGCCGGCAACAACCGCCGAATCCGATCCGGCCGATGGACGAATCGGCAATCGTCGGCCACAATATTATAGGTTGTGCTTCGCCGAATTGGGACATAGAGGATGTCGATGGCGTTTCAATTCCGCTGTCCGCAAGGTCATCTGCTTCAGGGCGAGGAGTCGCAGATCGGCCAGCAGAGCGAGTGCCCGTTCTGCCACACGCAGTTCTTGGTCCCCGCTCCGCCGGGCGGTCTGCCGGACAAATCCTTCCAGCCGGCGGCTCCGCCAGCCGCCCAACAAGGGCCAATCAACGAGCAACCGCCCGAGCAACTCGACGATGAATTGCCCACCGAGTGGCAGCCCGGACTGAGCGTCGGCGAGAGTATCGGCAGGAGCCTCGGCGAGGATGCACCGCAGGTATCGGAAAACCTTTTCCAGCAGCCGGGCGCCGAGCAGCGCAATATCTTCCACATTCCTTGCCCAAAAGGACATGTGCTGGAGACACCCCGCGAGATGCTGGGCCAGTATGCCCAGTGCCCTTACTGCCGGGCCGAATTCAAGCTGTTATTGCAAGACAGCCAGGAATACCAGGCCGAGATCGAGAAGAAGCAAGAGCGCCGCGAACAGAAACTCGGCAAGCTCTGGATGAACTGGGCGATAGCCGCGGCGCTGGTCGTAGTCTTTGGCGTGGTCATCATGATCGCCGTCGCCGTCTCCCGCTGATCCGCGTCAGGAACGTGTTTTGAAATGGGTGCCACTGGCAGCTTGCCTGCCAGTGTGGGGCCTGAATTTGCTCGCTTCGGCACGGGCGGACCAGCCGCCCGTGGCACCCCAAATGTCCGTAACCGGCCTTTTCAAGCACGCTTTAATATTACAGCGCAAGGTTCCTGGAATCAGAAAACCGTGACCCGAAGCCGGCGTGGTACTTGCAAGGGTGGGTGGTCAGTTTTCAGTCATCAGTTATTGAATCTTCAGTGCCGAGAATCAGACTTGGGCGCGGAGACAGTGCAGCAAGACGGCAAAGTGGCCGTTTCCTGCGCCAGATACGCGAAAACAACCTGCAACTGATAACTGAAAACTGATAACTCTCGCCCAGTTCGACTTCAACCCTGCGCAGTAATATTAAGACATTCGCATTGGCGGGAAGCAGAGGATGGGGATTGCCAGCGAGGCGTAGCCGATCAGCCGGCGGGTGAAGCCCAGCTTGACACGATCGTCTGCCGTGGGTGGGTGGTCTACGCCCAGCAGGATCACCAACACCAGCATCAGCACCCACATGTAGGCCTCCCAGACCAGGATTGCCAGGATTGCGGCGACGACGAGCGTACGGGCCAATATGTGGGCGCGTCGGCCCAGCAGGGTGTAGGTCACGTGTCCGCCGTCGAGTTGGCTAACCGGCAGCATGTTCAAGCCGGTCACCAGCATCCCCACCCAGCCGGCCATCAGGAACGGGTTGAACTGGCTCATGTAGAGTGCGGAGTCGTTGGGCAAATCGGGGCGCAGCAATCCGATCAGCAGTTTGAAGATCAAGGGATTGTAGAAAAGGATTCCGGAGGTCGGCTGCGGGCCGTGGCCGAGTTGCTGGATGCCGATCCAGGTGACCGGCACGGCGACGGCCAGACCCGCCAAAGGCCCGGCGATCCCCAGGTCGAACATCTCCCGGCGATTCGCCCGGGACCCCTGCATGCCGATCACCGCTCCCATAGTTCCGAAGGGGAGGATGGGTACGGGAATGAAGAACGGCAGGCTGGCGGGTATTCGATGCCGCACCGCCATGAGGAAATGGCCCATCTCGTGGGTGAGCAGGATTCCCATTACGGCGGCCATGTAATAGAGTCCTCGCCGCCAATTACCCACCATCACGCCGCCCGCCCGAGCAAACGCCGCCACCTGGTCCCCTTGCTGCCAATCGTGCAGGAACAGTTGGGCGGCCGCCTGAAAGCGGTTCTTCTGCAGCGCCGGCATCCAATCGACCGAGCCGGTCCAGAACGTCGAGAGACAAGTGGCCAGAAAAAGGGCCAGCGGTAGCAGGAGGTTCCTTCGCCGCGGTCGGCGGGAGTAATCGGCCGCCAATTCGGTCAGCCGGGTTGCCGTGCGGTCCTCTGCCGTTTCCCGAGACTGATTGCCTTCCATGCCCGTTGCCTTTCTGGCTCCGTTTTCAACTGGACTCTTATAACTTGGTCCCCTCTCCCTCCGGGAGAGGGTTAGGGTGAGGGCGATTGACGGAGAAACTCTCTTTCTTGCTTGCGTGTCTTTGCTATGCCCTCACCCCCGGCAACTATCCCAGAGGGAGAGGGGAGATCATATCTGCGTTGTGCAAAAGCCCTGTTCCCAAATCAAGTGCATCGACGCCCTACTCGGCCAACTCGATGTCTTTGAACTCCACGTGCATGTCCTGGCCGCCGTGCAGTTGCAGGCCGATATGACCTTCCAGGCGGCCGGGATCGTCGCGCAGCTCGGCCGTCTTCTGGCCGTTTACCTCGACGCAGATGTGGCGACCGCGGGCGGAGACGGTCATCTGGTTCCACTCGCCCGGTTTGAAGCACTTCTTGACCTGTTCGGCAGAAGGCTTGACGACCCACGCCCGGCCGCCGGTCTCGTACAGCCCGCCGATTGATCCCCGGTCGGCGATCTCGGCCTGGAAGCCGTTGACGCCGTGCGGGTGGTTGACCTTTTCGGCGCGGAAGTACAGGCCGCTGTTGCCCTTGAGGGCCTTGAACTTCAGCCGGATGGTGAAATCCTTCAGTAGCTTGTCGGAGAGCAGGATTCCGTGGCGTCGCTCGCTCCGGGGGCTGGTGCCCACGATCACACCGTCTTTGACTTGCCAGTTTCCGCCGGGCAAGGCGTGCCAGCCATCGAGTGTCTTGCCGTCGAAAAGCGGCACGAAGCCCTTCTCGGCCGCAGCGGCCTGCGAGGCAATTAGCAGACCAAACGCAATGAACATTGTGGTTTTCACGGGTGATACCTCCGAACAGTCGCAATGTAGAGCGTGTTGGATCACTACTTCGGCAGATTGAGTTCCTTGATTCGCAGGTTTCGCCAGCGGACCTGCAGCGGATCGGTCCGCTTGCCGACTCCGTGCACCTGCAGCCCGATGAATCCGCTGGGCGTCATCGAATCCTTCAAGTCGGCGGCGGGCACGTCGTTGAGGTAGGTCTTGATCGAGTCGCCGACCGCCTCGACGCGGACCTTGTTCCACTGGTTCTGCTTGAAGGCTTTTCGGGCGGGTTCGTTCTTCTTGAGGTTACAAAGCCATCCGCGGCGCCCTTCGTCGTAGATGCCGGCCGTCCACGCCCGCTTCGACGGATCGATCTCGATCTGGTATCCGTGCACCCGGCCGTTCTTGTACTCCTTCAGGCTGTTGCTGCGGATCTGCACGCCGGAGTTCAGCCGCGGGTCGACCTTGAATTCGTATTCCAGGATGAAGTCGGCGTAGTGTTTTTCGGTGCAGAGGAAGCTGTTCGACGTGTTCGGCACCGACGAGCCGACGATCACGCCCTCTTCGGCCGTGTACTTGGCCTTGCCGCCAAACTGTTTCCAGCCGTCGAGCGTCTTGCCGTCGAAAAGCGGAACGAAGCCTTCCTCGTCTGCGGCGACCGCGGCGCCAACCATACTCAGAGCAAGAACGGTGGTGAAGATTGTGAGTTTCATGCGTTTCTCCCGAGAGTTGTGTGGCAATGTGGGCGACGTCCCGAATTCTACGGCCTACCGGCGCAGAATGCAAATCAGGATGGCCGCAAAACCGGAAGCCGGTGCTCTGCGGCGCTTGGATTGTCGGGTTCGCCGTTTAGCGGGGCGGCAACGCGGCCCGTTACGGCAGTGGCTCGAGCGGGCAGCGGTGCTGCCCCGCTAAACTCGCCTACGGCAGTTTCGGACGCACGTGGCCTTCGTCGTCCAGTTCGATTCTGAGGATGGCGGGCCGCTGCCGGAAGGGGGCCCGGGAATCGTTGCCGAAGAAGGTGGCCCACCAGTTCCCCTGCTTGTCGGCAAAGAACATGTTGTGCCCGCCGTGAGGGATTGCCAGGTAACGGGGGCCGTAGGGCCCGTAGACGTTGTCGGCCTCGGCGACCATGCAGTGATACATGCCCCGCACAAAGTCGGCGCAGATCAGGTAGTACCTGCCGTTGCGCTTGGTCAGGTAGGCCCCTTCGAAGCCGACGTGCTTTTGGTTCGACGGTTTCAACAGCCGCGGCTCTTCGGCCAACTCGGTCATCTGTTCGTTCATCCGCGCGATCAGGCCGTTCTGCCAAACGAAGTAGACCTTGCCGTTGTCGTCCTGGAACAGCGAGGCGTCGATCTTACCGGTCAGGGGGCCTTGCGGGTGGACGTCGGCGTACGGCCCCTCGGCCTTGCCGGTGGTGCTCTTAAGCAGCCCGGTGCCGCGAAAGTTCATGCAGAACGTCAGCCAGAAGGTGTCGTGGATGTAATGGATGTCGGGGGCCCAGAGCGCGCGGCGGCCGCCGTGCATCTGTTTCTGCCAGGTGCCGTCCTCGATCTTCCAGACCAGCCCCAGCGGCTTCCAGGTCTTCAGGTCCGGCGACTTCCAGACGCGGATGCCTTCGTTAACATACCACCAACCGGTCTTGTCGTGGGGGCCGGCCGGATTGTCGGCGGTGGTGCCGGTCAGGTAGTAGTTGCCGTCACCGCCAAGGCAGATCGACGTGTCGCGGACCGGGGTATCGAACAGCGGCTCGATCGGCGGCAGCGTTAGGCTGCGGACCGGCTCGGCCTTGGGGTCCAGCACGAGTCCCACGTCGATCGACTGCCCGCCGGTGGTCTGATGACACGTTACCGCCAGCGTGTTGCGCCCTTTTCGCAGGGCCCTCTTTACGGCGGCGGTGGCGTCGTGCAGCTCATATTCGGTGACATATCCGGCCACCGCAAAGATCTTCTGCCCGTTGAGGTACACGGTCGTGTCTTCGTCGTGGTGGATTCGCAAGGCGGCTTTCTCGAACGCCCTGCCGTCATAGTCGAACGTGGTGCGTAGCCAGATGTCGGGGGTGTTCCAGGTGGTTCCGACGGTGGTTCCGGGTGTGTCTTTGGTTCCGAAGCCGGCCGGCCCCCGCCGCCAGGTTGAATCGTCGAACTCGGCTTGCTGCCAGCCGACGGCAGGGGCATCGGTGGTGTAGCGCCAGGTAGCGGCTTGTTCGGCGGCAATCGGTAGCAGGACCAGTTCCTGGCCCGCCGCCGCAACAGTGCTGTAAGCCATCGCCGCGATCCACGGCAGGGAAACGATGCGCAGCAGTCGCGTCTGATTCATGGTCGATCTCCTCAAGTTAGTTGCTGTTGCGGAAAGTCGGATTTGCGGGTGCCATGCCCACGCTTGCGCAACACAAACAAGTTAGGTTCTGGCGAAACCTCGGGCCAGTTCGTACGGCCGGGCCGGTGCTCTGCGCGGGCATTCCGCGTCTGCCGCGGGGCCGAAATCCTACTTCCGCCGCCTGAGGCCGTACCAACACAATCCCAAGAGGCCCAAGGCCCAGATTGCCAGTGTAGAAGGTTCAGGGATGATTTGCATCTGCGCAGGCGCAAACGTCAGCCGCACGTCCTCGGCAGTCCAGACGCCGTCGTTGGCGCGCAACACGAGCCGAATCCGGTCGCCGATCGCCGGATCGCCCGCCGGCAGCGTCAGCATGGTGGAGAAATCGATTAAGCTGGCAGTGTTGACCTGCGTGTCGGTCACCAGTAGGCTTGCCAGCGGAGTGCCGCTGAGCGGATCGTCGGCGTCGGTCTGGAGGGCGATGGTGAAGGAATCTCCCGACACGAGTGGATTGTCCGCGCGTGCTGCCAGGAGGACTTTCAACTCGTAGTTGCCGGCCTCGTACATGATCGGCGTATCGTCGAAGAGCAGGAGGTCCTGGAACAGGGCACGAGGCGTTGCCTCGTTACCGCTGATCCACGCGAGGTTGGGTGTCCCGTCGCCTCCGCCCAGTTCGCC
>Ga0180429_10003291_pt1 | contig 13101 bp, 13 predicted proteins | sample SS_ome_FD_132428 | JGI IMG/M metagenome (GOLD analysis project Ga0180429, IMG submission 132428) | Hypersaline lake sediment archaeal communities from the Salton Sea, California, USA - SS_1_S_1 metaG | ecosystem: Environmental > Aquatic > Non-marine Saline and Alkaline > Hypersaline > Sediment ...
AGGCCTACACCGGCCGGGGACCCTGGTAGCCGCGTTCGCCAGAACGCGGACGAACCCACGCTCTGGCGAGCGTGGCTACGGGCTGGCCGGCTTCTGGCCGAGCACGGGCAGATCGGGCATTTCCGGCGCTCGGCGGTGACGCTCGGTCAGGCCCCCGACCAGGTTGTGGCAGATGGCATCGAGGTACGGCCGGGCGGGTTCTACGCCGAAGCTGTCGCCGACCTTGCCCTGGTCGCCGAGGATGCGGAGTTGCTCGTTCAACGGCACTTCGCCCAGGAAGGGGACGTTCAAGGCCGCGGCCCTTTGCTTCGCGCCGCCGGAGCCGAAGATATCGCTGCGGCCGCCGCACTGCGGGCAGAGGAAGAAACTCATGTTCTCGATCATCCCCAGCACCGGGATTTCCACCTTGCGAAACATGGCAATCGCCTTGGTGGCGTCGAGCAGCGCCACATCCTGCGGCGTGCAGACGACCACCGCCCCGGTCAGCGGCAGCAACTGGGAAAGCGACAGCGGGATATCGCCCGTCCCCGGCGGCATGTCGATGAAAAGGTAGTCCAGATCACCCCAGTCGGTGTCGCGGAGGAATTGCGTCAGCGCGCCGTGGAGCATCGGGCCGCGCCAGATTACCGCCTGATCGGAAGGGACCAGAAAACCCATCGACATGACTCTTATGCCGTCGACCATCACCGGCTGGATGCGGTTGTCGATCATTTCGGGCCGGCCGTCGGAGCCGATCAACTGCGGGATGCTCGGCCCGTACACGTCGGCGTCCAGCAGGCCGACCTTGCAACCGGCGCGTGAGAACCCGAAGGCAAAATACGCCGCGATGGAACTTTTGCCCACCCCGCCCTTGCCGGAACCGATGGCGATCACGCTCTTGGCGGCCAGGCCCATCTCGCCGGTCTTTTCCGCCGGCCGATCGTGCACTTCCGTCTCGACGGTCACTTCGAGCCGGGGGAACCTTTTGCGGATTACTTCGGTCAGTTCGCGCCGGGTCTGGTCCCACAGCGGGGCCGACCAGGTGGTCAGCCCCACGGTAACCGCGAGTTTCTCCCCGTCGAGTCGAAGTTGGTGGACTTGTTCGAGTTGCACGATGCTGCGTCCGCTCTCCGGATCTTTGAATCCATCGAGGAGTTTTCGGATTTCGGATTCCGTAATCACGCTTTCCGCCACGGTGGTTTCTCCTGTACTACTGAGACTGGGTAATTCTCTGATCTTTCCAAGGCAGGCTTGCCCAAATTCGCTCGACGAGGCTTTGTTGCGCCACGGGCGCTTGGGCCAGATGACGGCAGGCGGTTTCGGCCAGCGGGGCCAGCCGCCGCGGGGAACACGTAAAATGCACCGCACCCGACTCCCGCATCAACCACTGGTGTTCTGCCAGGCCGCGGGCGGCGACCACGGCCGCTTTGGTGCGGGGAAAATCACGCTCCAGCCGAGTCATGTATTGTAGCAACTCCTCGGCGACTGCGGAGGTCAACTCCAAAATAACGAAACTGCACGGCGATTCGGCGAGCAAGCTGCGGCATTCCGGCAGGCTGCGGGTTTCCCAGACGCGGACCCCAGCCTCGGCCAGCTCCCGTCGCAAGGCCACCGCCCAGCGTCCGCTACGCTCGCAAACGATCAATCGAGCCTTATCGACGGTCATGCCCACACTACAAACCTTGAGGTTACACTACGAAAAATGGGACCGGTACATTTTGTGCCAAGCACCCTGCGGGCCGTTCCGGCAAAATGTACCTGTCCCCTTTTTCGTCCCGTTCGGCTATTCTTCTAGTTGCAACTGGATCAAGCGGCGATACAGTCTTGGCCGGGTCATGCCCAGCAGTCGGGCAGCCTTGGCCTTGTTGCCCTTTGCCCGGGCCAACGCGCGGCGGATCAACTCCCGCTCTACCCGGCCGAGAAACTCGTCTAAGACAATCGTCTCTTCCTGCCGTGGCGGGCGGGCGGCGGCGGCGGCGGCAAGGTGGATTTTCTCGGGCAGGTCTTTGACGCCGACCGACGGCCCGGCCGCGTGGCGGTGAGACTCGGCCACCACCTCGGCCAACTCGTCTATGTTACCCGGCCACGAGTAGGCGTGTAACGCATCGATCGCTTCGGGCGTGAAGCCGCCGATCTGTCGAGTGCCCCGGGCGTTTGCCGCTTCGAGAAACAGTTGTGCCAGCAACGGCAGGTCTTCGCGCCGTTGGGCCAAAGGCGGCAACTCGATCACAATCGTACCGAGCAACTCGGCCAGATCGGCGCGATATCTTCCCTTGCGCGCCAACTCGACCAGCGATTCCTCGCAGGTAGCCAGCAGCCGCGGCGAAAACGGCCGGTTGACCAACTGCCCGGCCAGTTCCGATTGCACGTCGGCCGAGAGTTGATCTACGTGGTTCAGCAGCAGCGTGCTGCGGGTTGATTCCTCGCCGAGCGCCTTCCCGGTCGCCAAGGCAATCACCGCGGAATGAATCAATTCGGCCCCCAACACCGAGCAATCCAGCGGAACCAGCGATCCCGGCGAATCGCTCGCGTAGTGGATGGTCGCGGCGGTGTGCTGGCGTCCGCTGCCGGGCGGGCCAACCAGCAGTACCGCCGCACGGCTGCCGACGGCCAGTTCAACCTGGCGGCGCGCGCGTCGAACGGCGGGGCTGTCTCCCAATAGCCGATCGGCACGATACCTGCCTGCCGCTTCCCGACGGAATCGGCCAATCCGCTCGTGCAACTCGATCGATGACTCCTCCGGCAACGTTGCCGGCGGATCTGCGGCGGCTTCCGGCAGATCGTCGGTATCGAGGATCGCCAGCAGCCCGAACTGATCCTCGGGGCAGGTCCCCAGGGGAACGAACTTCGCGCGGCGACGAAGCAGCTTACCATCGGCATCGACCCGAGAGATATTTCCGGAGAGTTCGCCTCCGGCCATAGACTGCGGCGGCGGACACAAGGCGGCCAGGCTCTTCGGTCCGGTTTCCTGCGGCTCGGAGTGATAGGCCGCCCGGCTGCCGAGCAACTCGTCGGCGGCCGGACCAAGCCAGCTCCTGCACGCATGATTGACAAAGACTATCGTAGAATCGTCGTCCAGAACGTAGATCGGCTGCGGGACCGAGTTGAGCAGTCGGGCCAGTTCGACGGCATGGATTCGAGATCGGGCCATGCGGAGCACGCCGGGCAAGGGTAATCTGAAGCTTCCGGCAGCTACTTCTGCCGCAAGCGACAAACATTGTCACCATCATCTTGTATACCATCGGCGGCCCGAAACGATAAGCCCGCCGCTTTTCGAATCGGCCCAGTATTTGGCGACTGGCCCCCTGCACGCAGGTTTGAATCGCTACGGAGGCGCAAAAAAGTAGCCCTTCGTAGGCGGGGCAGGGACCTACGAAGGGCAATCAGTGAGGGAAAACCCTCACCTCAGTTCTATTATGAAGCAAGATTCTCAGACTGCAACCCCACAGTCAGGGGGCACACCTTTCGTGCCGCCACTTTATGCCGAGACTGCTGTCTGCCGGGTGCCCGAAGCGGGCAGATGCATCGCCGAGAGCTGCACAGGGGCCCACCCCTTCAGACCAAGGCTAAAACACGTCCAACTGGAAATGGTGTCCCTTGTAGAAGCGCCTGGCCTGCGGATAGTAGTTGTGCCACTGCCGATTGTAAACGGGTGTTCTCATTTCGGGTGGATATCGGTAGTACAGGTCTTCGCTGCTGCGATAGTAGTCTGCCCCCCAGAAGTTCTGTGGATACCAAACGTACGGATAGTGGTACAAGCGATTCCAGTCTTGCGTAGTGTAGCTGCGGCCCCACTGGCGGCCGAAAGCCTGTTGGGCCTGCGCCTCGGCCATGCCCAGCACAACCAAGACGGCGGCCGCGCAGAGCAGTATTACAAGAGTTCGGCGCAACATGGGTCTCCCCCCTTTTAGCGTGATAGAACGGCGCACCGGTTGTGAGCCTACTGGGTCGATCATTTACAGCATCGGCGCGCCGCACTACCCGTATTGAGCGAATATCCCGCACAAACTGCACAAACAGCATAACCGGGGAAGATCTCCCGGGGAGTGTGTGAGAAGTTACCGGCGCGGCCTTCGACCGCAACCAAAGGGATTGCAGATTCAGTAGTTCCAAGTTCGGCCCCGACAAACGCCCGGGGACTGCGGTCCCGGAGGTATTTTGCCGGGCAAGCGGTGTTTGTTCCCCCCGGACCGCAGTGCGGGGGCGTTTTGCAGGATAGCCTCGCGACGAACTACAACCAAACTTGGAACTACTGAAATTGAGTAACACTTCAGCCAAACGGCGAAACACGTCGTACGATGGCCTTCCAAGACCGTCGAGGGTTTTGTATGTCACAGCGACGGCCCTGGAAGGCCATCGTACTGCAGACGGGTGAAGTGGAATGAGCAGTTAAGAACGCCGTGGTCTGCCTAGCGCCGCATTTTCTGGGCCTTTTCGAGGATCGCCGGCCGCGCAGCCTCCATGATCTCGCGGACGTCTTCGTAACGCATGGTCCGCTGCTCGAAGGTACGCTTCTCAATCGCCCCGAGAAACCGGGCCTCGAACTCGGCAAGGTTCGACCCGTAGATGTGAAAACTGTCGGCCATGTGGCAGTAGCGGCCCAGTCCGACCGGCACTGCGGAGAGTTCCTCGATCCGCCCGGCTATCTGCCGCTGCAACTGGACCAGGGCGAAGATATTCATGAATGCAGCCTTGTAGGCATCATTGCTGCGGAAGCGAACGTTCATACTCAGCACCCGCCGGCCGCCCTGATCGCTGATCCGGCACCAAATGCTTTGCAGGCAGGCCGGGTCGTAACACTCGGTGTCCTCCCACACCTTCCAGGTGATCGCCTGGGCACGTCGCGTGTGCGGCGTCTCGGCAAGCCGGCGGCAGAGGTGCTCGATCTGGTCGGTGCCGTCGAGCGATGGCACCCGGTAGTCGAAAAGCCGCTGGTGGTAGGTGTACTCCCAGCGGGTGTCGGTCTCGTCGTCGGGGTCGCGGACGCAGTGGTCCTTGATCCCCTCGCAGACCTCCATGACGTATTCCTGGAGTTCCTCGAAACCGCCGGGAAAATCGCGGTGGATCATCGGTTCGGCGGCCGGGTCGTGGACCGTCAGGATCATCGTGGCGTCCTTGCTGGCCGGGTCGGCGGGCTTGTCGTACTGCGTCTTGATATCGCAGCCCGACTCGTACAGCCGGACCATGGCGTTCTCCCACGCCTGGGCGATACAGTCGCCTTCGGCATGGAGCACAGGAATTCCGCTCATCGGGAGTCCTTTCCGGAGTCTTTCAAAACGCGGTCAAAGCTTGCCGAATCGGCATTCTTGATATGTGCGGCCGATTCCGCAACCGCCCCCGACCGGGGGGCAAGAGATTGTTGTTCGGCGGCCTTTTGCACACAATACGGTAATCGGCCGGCCTGTGCCTGCCGACAGGGTTTCGGTCCATCACGATACGAGAAGAAAGGGTGCCGACATGAAACTCCTCGCGAGTCTGCTGCTGGGCGTCGCCGCTTTGGCCGGGTTCGCTCGGGCCGATTGCGGCTCGATCCCCTTCAAGCCCTGGGTCGATGTGTTCGAGCCGAATCAGCGGGCGGTGATCGCCTTCAACGGCGTCCGGGAGATACTCCTGCTGTCGACCGATCTTCGCGCATCGGAGCCGACGAAAGTCTTGGAGGTGATCCCCTTTCCATCCGAACCGAAGGTCGGCAAGGGCAATGTCGAAGCCTTCGCCAAGGCGACCGAGATCATCAATCGAAAGCTGTTTCCCCGCAAGTACATAGCCGGCGAAATGAAGGGGTTCGGCGGCATGGGCGGCATGGGCGGTGGCGCGGCCGAATTGCCTCCCGCCGGACACGTCGCCATGCACAAGAGAATCGGCGCGCACGACATCTCGGTGGTCAAGGTCCTCGACTCGCGGCGGTTTATCGCCTGGGTAGAGGACTACTTGACCAAACAAGGCGTCGACAACCCCAAGATTCCCGGGCCACTGCGGCCGGTGATCGCCGAGTACCTCCGCGACAACTGCGAATGGTTCGCCTTCAATGTCGTCGAACTGGGTACCGAGACGGTCTCGAAAGAGGCCATCCAGTACAAGTTCAAGACCCGATATCTGTACTATCCCTTGCGTATCACCCGGGCCGAAAAGGGCGATACCACGGTCCGGCTGCTGTTGATCTCGCCCCGACTGCTGAGAATACCGAATCTCGGTAGGCCAAAGGTAAGCCTGGTACATCGGCCGGTCCGAATCAATTACCACGAACTCTACGAGATCGACGGGGACATGCGGCAAATGCTGGGCAAGAGCAATAACCTGCTGCGAATCTGGGAAATCAAGGGCCGACTCTCCGGTTTCAAACGCGATGTGATGACAACCTGGTATTGATCGGCGCCGCCGGGTGGTGCGGGCGCAGCAAGCCCCGCCAGAGTGCTGCCGAAATTCCATTATCGAAGGACCCCGATCGCCAAGTGACGCTGTTGTACAACCTTCTTATGGCCGCCGCCGACGCGGCCGCTTTGGTTTTCGCCCGGCGAAGGAACAACCTGCCGGACTGGCTGGCCACGATGCTCTGCGCGGCGGTGTTCGCCGCCGCCGGGGGCATGTTGCTCGGCGAGGACCACTTCGGCGTTACCCGGCTCTGGGCCTGGGGATTGTTTCTGCACGGTGCGGTCCTCTCGGCCGGTTCGGCCGTGCTGTTGTGGCGGCTGAGCAAGCCGGCGGCGGCAGTCTCGGCCGCAACGGCCTTGATCCTGATCGGCGTAGCGGTGGACGCCTTCCTGATCGAACCGGCCTGGCTCGAGGTCTCGCACTATCGGATCGCCAGCGAGAAACTGGACCGCCCGCTACGAATCGTCGTGCTGGCCGACTTGCAGACCGATCGGATCGGCCGCTATGAGCGGGAGGCGTTTCGGCAGGCGTTGCAGCAGAATCCCGATCTGATCCTGCTGGCAGGCGACTACTTACAGGTACCTTGGGACCGGTGGATGAAGCTCAGGGGCGAACTGAGCAAGTTTCTGCAGCACATCGATTTCTCCGCTCCCCAAGGCGTGTTCGCCGTTCGCGGCAATGTAGACCCGCTCGACTGGCACAAGATATTCGACGGCTTGCACATCGAGGCGGTCTCCGATACTCGGTCGTTCGATCTCGACGGCCTGCGGTTGACGTGCCTGGGGCTTTACGATTCGTATTCGCCGAACCTGGCGGTGAGTGATTCCCGGCCCGAGCAGTTCCACATCGTCTTGGGCCACGTGCCCGATTTCGCCCTGGGAGAAATCGAAGCCGATTTGCTCTTGGCCGGGCACACGCACGGCGGGCAGGTGCGCCTGCCGCTGGTCGGGCCGCTTTCGACACACAGCCGGATTCCGCGAAGCTGGGCGGCCGGGATGACCGAACTGCCCGGCGGCCGCCGCCTGCTGGTCTCCCGAGGCATCGGCATGGAGCGGGCCTCCGCCCCGCGAATTCGGTTCCTCTGCCGCCCGGAACTGACCGTAATCGACCTCGTGCCGCAGAAACGATAAACAATTGCAGGTTGCAGATTGATGATTGCAGATTGCAGATTGAGGTTTTATCCTATTGGGGGTACCGCTACCACACGACAAACGCCCCCGGACTGCGTTCCGGGGGGGTTCCAGGAAAATCGCCATGTCTCGCAAACTGATCCCTTCGTTGATCGTCTGCTCCGTGTTGCTCGCCGCGCACACCGGCTGTACAAACGCCGCCGAGCCGACCGACGAACTGATGCTGCCGGCCAAGTTCCGCAAGCTGCTGCCGCTGCACGGCAAGCTGGGTAAGCCGCAGCCGGGTGATTGGCTGGACCGGCACGCCGAGCCCGGACAGACATTTCGCCAGTACGTCCGCTCGCGGCCCGTCCGGCCAACCGCCGACCGCCGCACGATCTACGTGCAGCCGCTGGGCAGCTTCAGCCGCACGCAACGGAAGATCATCTCGCAGACAGCCCAGTTCATGGGCATCTATTTCGGCCTGCCGGTCAAGGTTCGCCAGGACCTGCCGCTTTCGATCATCCCCGAGAAGGCACGACGCGTGCATCCCTCCTGGGGCGATAAGCAGATCCTCTCGACCCATGTGCTCTACGAAGTACTCCGGCCGCGAATGCCCAAGGACGCCTGCGTGCTGATCGCCTTTACCACCTCCGACCTGTGGCCGGGAGAAGGTTGGAATTTCGTCTTCGGCCAGGCGGCGCTGCGGGAGCGCGTCGGCGTGTGGTCGATCTACCGCAACGGCGACCCCGACGAAAGCGACGACGCCTACCGGCTCTGTCTGCGCCGCACGCTAAAGACCGCCACGCACGAGACGGGCCACATGTTCTCGATGATGCACTGCACGCTGTTCGAGTGCAACATGTGCGGTTGCAACCATCGGGCCGAATCGGACCGCCGCCCCCTGGCCCTGTGCCCAAACTGCCTGGCCAAGCTGTGCTACGCCACCGGCGCCGACCCGGAGAAACGCTTCGAGCAACTCATCGCCTTCTGCAAGGCAACCGGCCTGCGGGCCGAGCAGGAGTTCTACGAGAAATCGCTGGCCGCCATGCGGGAGTGACCCGAACAGCAATCCTTTTCGCTGAAACTTGCCAGGAATTCCTTGACTTGTCGTCCAGGGTCGCTATTCTGACGTCTATCGGCGGGAACCCCGTCCGGCAAGCGGTAATTGGGGTAGAATAGTGAGTTGCCTGCTCGATGAGCAATGAGACGAGGAGTACTCTGCAGAGATGATGCGAAAGGTGTACATTGAGACGAGTGTGGTCAGCTACTACGCGGGGCAAGCCAGTCGCGACGTAGTTGTTGCCGGCCGCCAGCAATCGACGCAGGAGTTCTGGCCGCAACTTTCCAGCGAATTGCTGCCGCACGTATCGGCATTAGTTGTCAAAGAGGCCGGCAGAGGCAATCCAGAGCTTGCCCGCAGGCGACTCTACGCAATCGATTCTTTTCCGGTACTCAGGGTAACTCCGGAGGCGGAGCGATTGGCAGGAGAGATTATGGATGGCCACGGAATACCGCAGGAATACCCCGAGGATGCAGTTCATATTGCCGTTGCCGCGGTAGCGGGAATGGATTTTATCGTGACGTGGAACTTCTCCCACATAAACAACCCGTTCACCAAGATGATGATACGGCAGGCAGTGGAGAACGCTGGATACGAATGTCCCGAAATCGTCTCGCCCGATGCCTTCTTGGGAGACGCAACATGAAAGACCCACACGTCGAAGAAGTGCGGAAATTCCGCATGGAGCATACCCGGCAGTTCAATTCCGATCTGCACCTGATCTGTGAAGATCTGCGCCGCTTTGAATGCTCGCTGGGTGATCGAGTAATCACGCTCGAGCCCCGGAAGATTCAGCCGCCAAAGAGGCCGAGGCGATCGCAGTGAGCCGGCGGACGGCCTCACTGCAACGCCCCACCACAGCCGGTGCTTGAGATGCCCGTCAATCCTGCTGGCTTTCCGAGGGGGACAGTCCCCAACTTGCTTTTCCCTTGCCCCTTAGCAAGGAGGTGGAAGATGTATCAGGATGAAATCATTGCGGAAGTCTGGCGCAACCGGGACGCGTATGCGCGAGCTAACCATAACAATCTGAACGAGATCGTCGCCGACCTTCGCAAACGGCAGCAAGAGCACGCCGAAAGGGTAGTTGACCGAAGATCTCGCGGGACAGACAAACGCGACGCGACTTAGTCCGACCCCTTGCCGGAGAGTCCGTTCGGACCTCTTCTGCGACGGCCTTCCAAGGCCGTCGAGGGCTTCAGCGCAACGCCGACGGGCTTGGAAGCCAGTCGTACCTCAGGCGGCTGAAGTGTTACCCGAATTGTAAAGTCGCAGGGCAAGCCTTATACTATTGCGTGCTTATGCTAACCGCTTTGCACTATCCAGAAAAAGGGGAGTACCATGAGAACCAATCAGAAGTCACGAGATACGGGACGTTCGAGAACCTTCAGCCGCCGGAAGTTCCTGGCGGCGGGCACAACGGCCGCAACGGCCCTGACGATCGTGCCGGGCTACGTGGTGCGAGCCCGCGGACAGACACCGCCGAGCGAAAAGCTGAACATCGCCGGCATCGGTGTCGGCGGCATGGGGCGGGGCAATATGAATGCCTGCCGGCGAGAGAACATCGTTGCCCTGTGCGACGTGGACGAGCGTTACGCCGCCGGGACATTCAAGGCCTTCCCCAACGCGAAACAGTACAAAGACTACCGCGTCATGCTGGACAAGCAGAAGGACATCGACGCGGTGGTGATCGCCACGCCCGACCACACGCACGCCGTCATTATCATGGCCGCCATGCAGGCAGGCAAGCACGTCTTCTGCCAGAAGCCGCTGACACATACGGTGTTCGAGGCGCGCAAGATCACCGAGTACGCCCGGGCGAATCCGAAGATCATGACCCAGATGGGCAACCAGGGCCATTCCTCGGAGCAGATCCGTCAGGTGCGCGAATGGGTCCAGTCCGGTTCCATTGGAGATGTCAAGGAGGTTCATGCCTGGACCGATCGCCCCAATAGCGGGCCGTGGTACGCGAACTTCGTGGCCAGGGACCTGCCGAAAGACTTCCCGCCCGTCCCCGACACGCTGAACTGGGACCTCTGGCTGGGGCCTGCAAAAGAGCACAAGTACAGCCCGGCGTATCATCCCTTCAAGTGGCGCGCGTGGCTGGACTTCGGCACGGGAGCGTTGGGCGATATGGGCTGCCACATCTTGGATCCCGCCTGCTGGGCGCTCGACCTGATAAATCCGACCAGCGTCACCGCCGAGGTCGAGCATCTTAAGCCCGAACTAGAGGGCAAGGCATACCCAATCTCGGCAAAGGTGACTTACGAATTTCCCGAACGAGGCAAGCAAGCCTACCAGAAGGCGCTGGCGGCGCTGAAGGAAAAATACGGCAAGGTTCCGGAGAATCTCAAGGGAACAAAACTCTGCCCCATGAAACTGGTGTGGTACGACGGTAACTTCGACGTACCCAGACCTGAAATGCTCGAAGAAGGCAAGAAACTCTCGGCCAGCGGGGCCGCTATTTTTGGAGAGCGGGAAACGATCATCCACGGCTCCCACGGCGCCGGCGGCGCAAGGATCATTCCCGAAACCCGCCGGAAGGAATTCACCCCGCCCGAGAAAACCTTGCCGAGAGTACAAGGCGGGCACATGGGCGACTGGCTCCGCTCCTGCAAGGACGGCAAACCGGCCAGCTCGAATTTCGCCGATTATGGCGGCCAGCTTACCGAAATGGTCCTGCTCGGCGTGGCGGCCCAGCGCGTCCCCGGCGAAAAACTCCTCTGGGACGGGAAAAACCTCCGCTTCACCAACAACGACGAGGCCAACCGGTATATCCATACCCCGTATCGCGACGGCTGGTCGCTGTGACTAGCGGAGAAAAACTAAAGAAAAACTAAAGGGGTCGGGAGTCTTTATCTTCACAGAATGGCAGCGGAGTGGTAGTTTCCACTCATGCCACGAAGATTGCGAATTTCTACCGCAGGCTACACCTACCATGTGCTTGATCGGGCCGTGCGCCAGATGCGGCTCTTCGGCAAGCAGCGCGACCTCGAGGCGTTCGAGGAGGTGATCGGCCAGGCAAGCCATCGTGGCAGCAGCGCAACGCGAAGCGACCGGGCCTGCAATCCACGTTACGTCCGCGCGGCCGACCGTGGCCAAAACCACCAAAACAAAGACTCCCGATCCCTTTGCTCCTCCTGCGAGCGGCATTGAAGTCGCCTTTCATGGTTAAATATTGCGACACTCTTCACATCGAAAGAGAAGAGCAACAGGGAACACAAAGCATACCTACCAAAGGAAACCATAGTATGCCTACTCGACACAGAGCGATTATCTGTTGTCTGCTGATCGGGATATGCGCGGCCGGAACATGGGCGGCAGAGCAGAGCGCCCAGCAGCCAAACGTCATTATTGTCCTCACGGACGACCAGGGATATGGCGATCTCTCTTGTCACGGGAACCCGGTGCTCAAAACGCCGAACCTGGATCGGCTGCATGCCCAAAGCGTTCGGTTGACCGATTTTCATGTCTCCCCGGTATGTTCCCCGACAAGGGCGGCCCTGCTGACAGGCCGTGATCCGATGCGGGCGGGGGTCTGGACAACCGTGAATCAACTGTCGCACATCCACGCCGATGAGAAGACGCTGGGGGACCTTTTCCGGCACAATGGCTACCGCACCGCGCATTTCGGCAAGTGGCACAACGGGGATGCGCCGCTTTATCGTCCGCACGATCGCGGCTTCGAAACGTCCATCATGGAACCCAGCGGCGCCTGCTACATGATGGCCAACTACAGCGGCAACGACTGCTACGATGATACGTATTACCGCAATGGGAAACCCGAAGCCTTTCAGGGGTACCGCACGGATGTGTGGTTCAATGAGGCCATGAAATGGATCGCAGAGCAGCACAAAAACCGCGAGCCCTTCTTCGTGTATCTGGCCACCTGTGCACCGCATCGCCCCTGGATTGTGCCGAAGCAGTACGCTGAGCCTTACAAGAAACGGGGCGAAGTGAAGGATTTCTTCGGGATGATCGCCAAAATCGACGAGAACATGGGACGCCTTGACACGTTCCTGCGGGAGCATGACCTCGACGACAACACCATCCTTGTCTTCATGACCGACAACGGCACCTCCGGCGGCGCACGGATATGGAACGCGGGTATGCGGGGTGGAAAGGGCGATGTGTACGAGGGCGGTCACCGGGTACCCTGTTTCATACGCTGGCCGGAAGGAGGGCTGAAAGGCGGAAAGGATATCGATGCACTGTCCGCGCATATCGACATCTTTCCCACGTTGATGGATTTGTGCGGGTTGAAGCCGCCGCCCGGAGGCAAGAAGCTTGACGGACTGAGTCTGGCCCGACTCTTGCGAGGTGAAGCGGATGCGCTTCCGGAGCGAACGGTCATCGTGAATGGAAACATACACCACAACATTATCGATTCGTTGAAGAGTAAGCGGGTTCTCTGGCGAAGTTCCATCATGCAGGGCAAATGGCGGCTGGTGAATGGACGGGAGCTATACAACCTCCGGGACAATCCCGGACAGAGGGAGAATGTTGCCGGTGAATTTGCCGGCCGGGTGCGGAAGATGCGCGCCGCCTACGAAAACTACTGGCAGCAGATTGCTCCGGGACCGG
>Ga0180429_10003294_pt1 | contig 13096 bp, 8 predicted proteins | sample SS_ome_FD_132428 | JGI IMG/M metagenome (GOLD analysis project Ga0180429, IMG submission 132428) | Hypersaline lake sediment archaeal communities from the Salton Sea, California, USA - SS_1_S_1 metaG | ecosystem: Environmental > Aquatic > Non-marine Saline and Alkaline > Hypersaline > Sediment ...
GCGTGATTTACGGCATTTGGGTATTTGAAAGCGGACAATTTACAAACCAGGGAGACGGCGGCTGGATTAACTGGGCCTTTAAAGGCTGGTTTGATCGAAACGGCCAAACTGTAACATTCCGCATGCCTTAATCAAAGTCAAAGTATCCCCCTCTTCTGCCTGCCGGTAAAATCGTCAAAAACGAATTCACCGGCAGGCCTTTTTAATATGTCTGCGCAGAAAAAAGCCGATTAATCAAACACTTCCCTTGCCGGTCATACCGCTGCCATTTCACAGAGAGAAAAGAAAGTACCGTTGACAAACTGTCTGCATGAAAAAAAGGCCGGACAAATCCGGCCTTATAAACAATTCAATTTTAAAATACGCCAATGACGTCCAAAAAGACGACAATAATAACGATCGGAGCGGCGTAGCGGATCAGCAAAAGCCATGCTGCAAACCATTTTCTGCTGATTTTAGAGCCCTCCCTCAATTCAGCAAAAAGCTCTTCTTTCGGGATTTTGAGCGGCACAAAAACGGCGATGAGCAAAGCGCCGAGCGGCATTAAAATATTGCTGACAAGGTAATCCGCCGCATCAAAAATAGATAGATTAAAAATCGATACATCCTGAAGCACGCCATATGATAATGCTGAAGGAATTCCGAATAGGAAAATCGCAATTCCCCCGGCCCAAGCGAAAGCCTGTCTTTTTTTAGGATCCCCTTTTGATAAGGAAGAAACAAGGATCTCAAGCATTGAAAATGCGGACGTCAGTGTAGCAAATAAAAATAAGAGCAGAAACGCCAATAAAAAGACGATTCCCAAAGGCATCTTGTGAAAGACTGACGGCAGCACATTAAATAACAGCATCGGGCCGGCATCAGGAGATAATCCGAATGAAAAAACGGCCGGAAAAATCGCAAACCCGGCAAGAATCGCTACAGATACATTGAGCAATGTCACTGAAACGGCCGACTGTACAAGGTTTTCTTTTTTCGATAAATAAGAGCTGTACGTTACCATAACGGAAACACCGACACTCAGCGAGAAAAAGGATTGTCCAAGCGCAAACAGCACCGTTTTGGCTGTGATATGGGAAAGATCAGGTTTTAAGAAAAATTCCAAGCCTTCCATTGAACCGGGAAGTGTAAGCGAACGGATGATCAAAAGCAGAAAAATAACGAACAGAGCAGGCATCATAAACTTGCTCGCTTTTTCAATTCCGCTTCTGACCCCTTTTGCAACAACAAGAATCGTGATCATGATAAATGCAAACTGGCTCGCAAGAACGAGATACGGATTTGCAATTGTCTCTCCGAAAAGACCTGCATAATCCGTGCTTCTTGACAGTTCGCCGGTCAGTCCTTTGATAATATAAATGATGATCCAGCCGCCGACAACACTATAAAAAGACAGCAGAATAAAACACGTGATAATGCCAAGCCGGCCGATCCAATGCCAAAGCGAGCCGGGCGCCAGCTCCTTATAGGATTCAACGGCATCTTTTTGAGTCTTTCTGCCGATAATGAACTCCGCCATTAATAACGGAAGCCCAATCAATAAAGTAAAAAGAATAAACATAAGTAAAAATGCTCCGCCGCCGCTTGTTCCGGCGACATAAGGAAACTTCCATATCGCGCCGAGCCCGATTGCCGAGCCGGCCGAAGCTAAGATAAATCCAAGCTTTGATGACCATATATTTTGTTGATTTTCCACTTAAGCACCTCTTCTTCTCGGTCTAATTGCATATGGCTACAAACTATCATTTTAAAAAGCATAAACGAATTCGTCAAGGTTTTCAAACATTTCTTTCAGTTTACATAATAATATTATTTAAAACAAATTCGAATTTTACAAGTATTGAATTATTCAGAATATTAATTATAATAAGAGGATGTTATATTTTCTACAGATGTGAGGAGCTGGACTTATGAGTTATTTGATCAAAATCAGTCAATTTGCAGGAAAAACGTTCGCCATTTGGGTGATTCTGTTTGCGGTTCTCGGCTTTGCCTTTCCGACGCAATTCACCTGGATCACCCCTTATATTACCATCCTGCTTGGCGTGATTATGTTTGGCATGGGATTGACATTGTCAGCGGACGATTTTAAAGAGCTGCTGAGACGTCCCCTGCATGTGCTGATCGGTGTGCTGGTTCAATATACGGTCATGCCGCTGCTCGCTTTTGGACTGGCCTATGGACTCGGGCTTCCCTCCGAAATAGCGGTTGGGGTCATTTTAGTGGGATGCTGTCCCGGGGGAACGGCATCAAACGTCATGACATTTTTGGCGAAGGGGAATATCGCCCTGTCAGTGGCGATTACAACGGTTTCCACATTGCTTGCCCCTTTTTTAACGCCGTTTCTCATTTTATTTTTCGCAAAAGAATGGCTTCCGGTATCTCCGGGCTCACTGTTCTTGTCGATTTTACAGGCGGTGCTGCTCCCGATTATCGCCGGGCTGATCGTTCAATTTTTCTTTAAAAAACAAGTGAAAAAAGCGGTGCAGGTGCTTCCGCTCGTCTCTGTTCTCGGCATCGTCGCCATCGTCACCGCGGTCGTCGGAGGCAACCGGGAAAACATTATTCAATCAGGGCTGTTGATTTTTGCAGTCGTCGTTCTTCATAATGGCCTCGGCCTTTTCCTTGGCTTTGTTTTGGCAAAGTGCTTTAAAATGGATTATGCATCACAAAAAGCCGTGTCCATTGAGGTCGGCATGCAGAATTCGGGTCTCGGTGCAGCATTGGCAACGGCGCACTTCTCTCCTCTTTCCGCTGTCCCGAGCGCTGTTTTCAGCGTCTGGCATAACCTTTCAGGCTCATGGCTTGCGACATACTGGAGCAAGAAAGCAAATAAGCAGAAGAATAACAATTATTCTCCTGCCCCGCAGATGATAAACAAAAAGCTTTGACCGTACATGCGGCCAAAGCTTTTTTCTTGATTTAACCTTCCAACAGAAGCTGTTCAGGATCTTCAAGCAGATTTTTAATCGTAACCAGGAAGCCGACTGCCTCTTTACCGTCGACGATCCGGTGGTCATACGATAATGCAATGTACATCATCGGGCGGTTTTCGAAACGCTCTTCATCAATTGCCACAGGGCGCAGCTGGATCTTATGCATGCCCAAAATACCAACTTGCGGACTGTTCAAAATCGGAGTCGACAACAGTGATCCGAACGTTCCTCCGTTTGTGATCGTAAAGGAGCCTCCTTGAAGCTCGTTGAGCGTCAATTTGTTGTTTCTCGCTTTCTTCGCAAGCTCTCCGATATCCTTTTCAATATCAGCAAAGGTTTTGCGGTCTGCATCCCGAACGACCGGTACGACGAGGCCATCCGGCGCAGCAACAGCGATTCCGATGTCATAGAATTGTTTGATCACAAGCTCGTCGCCTTGAATTTCCGCGTTGAGGAGCGGATATTTTTTCAGCGCGGCGACCACAGCTTTTGTAAAGAATGACATGAATCCGAGCTTTACATCATGCTGCTCAAGGAATTGATCTTTTCGGCGTTTCCTTAGGTTCATGACCGCCGTCATGTCCACTTCGTTGAATGTCGTCAGCATAGCGGCGGTGTGCTGAACTTCAACGAGGCGTTTGGCGATCGTCTGTCTCCGGCGGGACATTCTTTGACGCTCTACCGGTTTACCTGCATTTTCGGTTTGTTTAGCAGCCGGCGCCTGTGTTTCGCGTTTTGGTTCAGGCTGAGCTTTTGGCGGCTGCTCGTTCTTCTGATAAGATTCAACATCTTGCTTTCTGACCCTTCCGAGCGGATCACCGGTAGGAATCTCCGATAAATCGATGCCTTTTTCACGGGCGAGCTTTCGGGCAGCCGGAGAAGCGATTGTCCTTGTTTTGGTTGTATCCGCCTCATCGTTCGCGCTTTCGCGAGGTTCGGCTGTCTTTTCAGACGTGGCTGGCTTCTCTTCCGAAGCGCCGGCGCTTTCTTGAGCGTCAGCTTGAGGAGCCGTTGATTGGCCTCCTTCTCCTTCGCCTTCTGAAATCGTTCCGATTATTTCGCCGACCTGAACCGTGTCACCGGAATCTTTCAGCACTTCCTGAAGAACGCCGGACTGCTCTGCCGTCAATTCAACGTTGACTTTATCAGTCTCCAGCTCAAGCAGGAATTCCCCTTGTTCTACATAATCTCCCGGTTGTTTCAGCCATTGGGCTATCGTTCCTTCTGAAATTGATTCCGCTAATTCAGGTACTTTAATTTCCGCCATTTTTTAGTTCCCCCTTAATTTTTGCGAGTCAAGCTATCAGATACAATGCGTTCCTGTTCCTTTTTATGAACCGTCGGATCCCCTTCTGCCGGACTTGAACGTCTTCTTCTGCCAATATAGCGGACCTTCACGTCCTTTGGAGCAATCTCTCTTAAATAAGGCTCGATATAGTTCCATGCACCCATATTTTGCGGTTCTTCCTGTACCCAGACAATCTCCTCCAAATTCGGGAGTTTGCTGAAGATCGCTTTAATATGCTTTGCAGGGAAAGGATACAGCTCTTCAACCCGTGCAATGTGCAGCCAATCTTTTTCACCTTCCATTTTATTGAAATGGCTGCTGATGTCAATCGAAACTTTACCGCTTGAAAGGACGAGGCGCGTCACTTTGTCATACTGATGGGAAAGTCCTGACATTTCATAGACCGGCTTAAAGTTACTGTCGCTGAGCTCCTGCACTTCTGATACGGTATTCGGATTTCTCAGCAGGCTTTTCGGCGTCATGATGATCAGCGGGCGGATCTCCTCGCGAAGGAGCATCTTCGCCTGCCTTCTTAAAATATGGAAGTACTGGGCAGCGCTCGTCAAGTTGGCGACAGTCCAGTTGTTTTCCGCCGCCAGCTGAAGGAAGCGTTCCGTTCTTCCGCTTGAATGCTCAGGTCCCTGCCCTTCATAGCCGTGCGGCAAGAGAACAACGAGCCCTGATTTTTGTCCCCATTTCGCTCTTCCTGCAGAAATGAACTGATCAAAGTACACTTGCGCCGCGTTTGCAAAGTCTCCAAACTGCGCTTCCCAGATCACCATCGTTTCCGGCGAAGACACGTTATATCCATATTCAAAGCCAAGGACGGATCCTTCAGAAAGCGGGCTGTTGTGAACCGCAAATGACGCTTTCGTATCTGCAAGGTGATGCAGTGCGATGAATTCGTCCCCTGTCTTGCTGTCGTGAAGGACAAGGTTGCGGTGTGCGAATGTGCCGCGTTCTGAATCCTGCCCGGTCAGCCTTAGAGGTGTGCCGTCTTTCAAAATGGATGCAAAAGCCATCGCCTCTGCAAGCGACCAGTCGACTTTTCGGTCATCGTCGAACGCTTTGGCGCGCCTTTCGAGGATTCGCTTTAGCTTATCGAAAACGTTGAAGTTTTCAGGCCATGAAACAAGCTCCTGATTAATTTTGTGCAAAGTTTCAACATCAACCGACGTGTCAACATCAGGAAAACCGTTGGAAACAGGTTCCGGAAGAACGATTTCATGCGTCATATCTTCCTTTTTGGCCGGCACTTTGCGATACGCTTCTTCTAAACGCTTCATGACAGCGTCCCCGATTTTGTCGACGGTTTCATTATCGACGATCCCGTTATGAATCAGCTTTTCAGCAAAGATGTTCTTGACGGTCGGGTGCTTTCTGACCGCATCATACAGCATCGGCTGCGTTGCAGACGGCTCATCCATTTCATTGTGGCCGAAACGGCGGTAGCCGATCAGATCGATCAAAAAGTCTTTGTTGAAAGTCATGCGGTATTCAACAGCGAGCTGAACCGCTGAAAGGCATGCTTCAGGATCATCCGCATTGACGTGGACGATCGGAATCTCAAAACCTTTTGCAAGGTCGCTTGCATATTTCGTCGATCTTGACTCATTGCTTTCCGTCGTAAAGCCGATCATGTTATTGGCGATAATGTGAATCGCTCCGCCCACCTGATAGCCTTTAAGCTGGCTTAAATTCAGCGTTTCCGCGACAATGCCTTCCCCTGGGAATGCCGCATCGCCGTGAATCAGAATCGCCAGCGATTTTTTAACGTCTTGAAGCGGATAGCCGCTCTCCGTTCTCGTTTCCTGGGCGGCTCTTGTCGATCCCTCAACGATCGGATCGATGAACTCCAGGTGGCTCGGATTGTTCGCGAGCGCAATGCGCGCCGTTTTCGTATGCTCATCCTGAATCTGACGGTTGGCGCCGAGGTGATATTTTACGTCACCCGTCCAGCCGTAATTGATCCCTGTCGAACCTTCCGACGGAACGAGATCTTTGTTCGGCGCATGCTGGAATTCAGAAAAAATGATTTCATAAGGTTTTCCGAGCACATGCGCAAGAACGTTCAGGCGGCCCCTGTGCGCCATTCCGATATTAACGTTTGTCGTACCTGCCGAAACGGACTTGGCGATAATATCATCCAGCATGGGCACAAGCGCATCAAGTCCTTCTATTGAAAAGCGTTTTTGCCCGACAAAGGTTTTGTGGAGAAACTGTTCAAGGCTTTCAACTTCTGTCAGCCTTCTTAAAACTTCCACCAGCTTTTCTTTCGATTTCGGGGCGAATAATTCCCCGGATTCGATCTTTTTCATCAGCCAGTTGCGCTCTTCAAAAATGTGCACATGGTCAAATTCAAAAGAAATCGATTTTTTGTATGTGTTTTTCAAGTACTGGATGGCTTCTAAACCGTTCGTTACTTCTTGAGGGGCATCTTTGCATATGACAGACGCCGGAATTTTTTTCACATCCTGCTCAGTTAACCCGTACTCAGCAAGAGGAAAAAGCTCCTGTTTCTCTTGTGTTTTTCTCAGTGGATTGACGGAAGCGTTTAAATGGCCATAGGTTCTAATATCTTCTGCGAGTTTTATCACTGATGCGATTTTTTGAATAGATCCAGCCGTGAAATCTGCCTCTTCGTTTTTTAGAGAGGCGGCCCTTATATCGCCCGGGGGAGCTCCAAGTTCGTCAAACATCTCTTTTAAATCAACATCCAAGCTTTCTGGATCCTTGACGTATTGATCGTAAAGCTCCAGCACATAGCCGAGGTTCGGACCGTGAAATTCTTCCCAAGTCATTCTTTGTTTCATACTATTTTGAAACATTTGAACATTACCCCCAACCTAATAATCAAGTGAATGATTCACTATCTTAATATATCTTCTGAACCTTACGCCCAGAAATATGTAATAAAAACGCTTCCACGTACATTTTACCACTGTTTCTCATTTGTTTCTACACAGATTGTTCAAATAAAATTAAAAAATCATCTTGAAAAATAAAAAATTTTATAATTTTGAACTTTCAGACCGAATTCTTTTAAACCGGCTCATTATTTATTCACATATTTCCCCTGACCGTCTATTTTTTAACATCCCGATGTGCTCCGCAAAAAATTAAGTTGATAAAAATAATAAAAATTTCAATATTTCACTGTGTTTCTACGATAAAAAACAGATGGCCGCGAGTATTGCTGCCATCTGTCATATCTAGCCTATACTTTTGTTCAACAGCTTTTTTAAAAGCGGGTACAGAACATCGGGAAGCTGATCGACGTCCGGGACGAAAAGGCTGTACTTTCCGTACATGTCCTGTATCGTCTTGATTTGCGATTCTTCGATTTCGCTGTTTGATAAAAATACATTGATGACTTCGATATTTCGTTTCCGCGCTTCCATAACGGCTTCATGTGTATCGACAATCCCGTTTTGTTCATAATCGAATGCGGCCGGCTCCCCATCTGAGAAGACAATCAGGAACTTCTGAGCTTCGCTTCTTTGAACAAGCATCTTCGTCATCTGTCTGATCGCATATCCATCCCGGTTGTCTTCCTCCGGTTCAAGCTGCATGACATGCGGTCCGGCGCCTGCTTTTAAGGAATCCGCAAAAGAGACGACCGTATGAAAGTAATTGGGCTGGCTCGTCTCTGTCGCATCGTTCGTATCTTCCCAAAAACCGACGATTTGGTGAGGGACAGCAACAGATTTAAGCGCTTCGTGAAACAGGACAATGCCCCGTTTCGTCTCGGCCATTTTGTCATGCATGCTTGCTGAACAGTCGACGAGCAATGTAAAAACGGCGTCGATCTCTGTTGACGGTTCTTGCTTTTTATAGAAGAGCCGTGGTTTGCGCTCTGTAAAGTAACGGAGCAGTTTATTGTTCAATCTGCCTGCATGCAAATCGGTTCTCGGGAGCGTTTTTTTATGCTCGAGCGTTTTTTGAATCATCTGCTTGAGCCGTTTTTGATACGATTCGATTGTTTTTGCTTGAGCCTGGTAGTCTAATATGTCTTCGTTAGAAGGTTTTTCCGAAGGCTTCATCACCGAAAACGCATAGCGGTTTTCTTTGCCGGCTGGTGCGGCGCCGCCGTTTGGCTCATCTTGAACAGATTCAAGCGATTCAAGTTTTGAATAGTCTTTTCTTTTCGTCTGCTTCGCCGTTCCCTGAACTGACCCGAGCGCTTGGTCGCCGTCTTCGCCTTCTCTTAAAGCCCCGCCGGAAATATCGGTTTTTGCACCGTGCTCCAAATCAAACTGGAGAAAGCTTTTCGCCGGAGCTTCCGTTTCTCTGTGCCAAGTCGGCATTTCTTCTTCATGAACTTCCTCATCACCCGCACTTTTCTCTTCAAGCGTCAGATCCTCGCTCAGCTTCGGTTTTGCTTTCAAATCTTGAAAAAGCGCTTCTTCGTCAACTTGTTCGTATTCCAATTCCGGAAAAAAGAAGTACGTATTAAGCATATCTTTTTCGAGCACCTCTTCAAAACCTTCCATCAGCCCGCTTACAATCGAGACGATGTCAGCAGTTGAACGCGCTTCGAATACTCGGGCGAGCTCGGCTTCTATAAATCCCTTCATCGGATCGACCGATTCATGGATAGCCGGTATCTCATCAAGCGGCGACTCCGCGGTCAGCTTAAGATATACAGCGCAAAACAAAGCATCTGTAAAAATGCTCCGCTCCAGATTCAGCGTCAACTGGGTCGCAAAATGTTTCCGGTACATTGATTTCCGGCTCGAAAATACCGGTTTTGTACCGGGCCGCTCCCTCTTGATGAACTCTTCGATTCTGATATCTTCAAAAAGCATAAACAACTGTTTTGCCAAACTCTTAAAATGATATTTCCGAGTCGCGTCAAGCATGCGGGAAAAGTCTTTCATCGAGCTGTAACGGGAGCCGATTGACCGCAAGTATACATCGCTTTTCAAACCGTCTACCATATCCCGGTGGTTCCGGTCTTTCCAAAAATGGCTCATGTAGATCTTTTTCTCAAAAGGATTGTAGTAAGACTGAACCCCGTACTCCACTTCAACCTGATCGCTTTTCGCGAGCGTTTTCGCGAGATCTGTCAGCTCCATAAAAAGCAGAGAGTCAATCTTGCTGTCATTGAATTTAATAAACTTCATAAAAAAACCCTCATTCGAACAAAGTCTGGGCAATATTTCGGACCGCCGCTTTTTCGCGTTCATCATCAAGCTTTTCAACGATGCCGCGTTCGATCGCTCGCAGCGGCGGAATATATGTCGACAGGTCGCAAGTATCGAGAAGCGCTCTGATGGAAGCGGCCTCTTCAGAAACCTGTCCATTATGAGCCTGCGTCATTAAGTCCGATGACAGGGTAACAAACCGGTTCAGCAGCTTCTGATTTTTTAGTTCGGATTGTGTTTCAAGCACCCGCTTCAGCAGGTCACCTTTAATGTAGGGCACGTCGATAATGACAAACCGGTTTTTCAGCGCTTCGTTCAACGGGACCGTTCCGACATAGCCTTCGTTTATCGCTGCAATCACGCCGAATCCCTCTTTCGCTTTGATGACGTCCCCCGTAAACGGATTGGTCATCATTTTCCGGTAATCGAGCACCCCGTTTAAGATCGGCAGCGTTTCCGGTTTCGCCATGTTGATTTCGTCAATATATAGGAAATGGCCGTTGTTCATCGCTTTTGTCACAGGACCTTCGATAAATTCAATAGAGGCGTTCCCGTTGGTGTTTTCAATCGTTTTGTAACCGACAAGCGCCTCTGCATCAAGATCCACAGAACAGTTGACACTGTGCATAGGTTTTTGAAAATAAGCGGAGAGCGTTTCGGCAAGTTTTGTTTTTCCGGAGCCTGTCGGGCCTTTTAACAAAACGTTTTTTCCGAGTGACAGCGCGATCATCGCGTCATAGAGAATGGCGCTGTCTTCCGCTTCATAACCGGGCGTTCCAATCAATGATTGGTATTCCGCGGCAACAGGTTTAGCGGCAGACTGAATCAGCCGCTCTTTTATTTTTTCAGGCAGCTCTAGTTCATGCAGATCATATTTCATGTGTTGTAAAATTCCTTTCTCAAAGCGTCTTCTGTATGTAAGTATACTAGAAAAGATGCACTGCCCTCAATATAAACGGCTTCCATGCGCCGATTCACTTTTTTCCGGTGTTCGTCAGCGCTCCGCAAACCATCCGGGCTCCGGAGTTTCCGGATGGATTTGTCAGATCATCATCCTGATGCTCATGAATGACGAAAGCACTTCCGTCATGATCAAGCAGACTGAACTTGCTTTTCTGATCGAGGGTGACGTCCGGCGCATTTACGATAACGTCGACTTTGCCGTCGGCTCCGACTTCAATATTCGGCAAATCACCGGCATGCGGTCCTTTCGGATTGTGAAAGCCGTGCTCCTTTTGGTCAGGATTGAAATGAGCACCCGCACTTTCAAAATCAGGCTTTTTACACACGCCCGTTTCATGAATATGAAAAGCAAGCATTCCCGGCGGCAGATTATGGGCGCTGACTCTGATATCAAGGCCTTCTGCAGCAGATTCAGACACTTCTATAAAACCGGTTTCCGTACCGTCGCGTTTGATCAGCGGTACTTTTAACGGCTGTGTCATCGCTTCAAAGGTTACTCTATGTTCCTGTTCGACATTTTTTTGCTGAATTTCTTTCTGCTGTGTACATGCAGCTGCCAAACAAACGGCCATACATGTGAGCAATATGTAATGTAATGTTCTCAAACGGCTCCCCCCTTCGCTTTTCTTTTCAGTTTAGACAACGAAGAGGGGCATTAAACCTGTCCTTCCTATCCTGAAAACACGCAAAAAAAAAGCCATATAAAATGGCTTTTTTAGAATGAATACCGTTTTGCGCCGAGATAGCGCTGTTTCCAGTAGGAATTGTTCATGTCGCTGACAGTGACACCGGAATCGTTGGCATTGATAAACTTGTTGTTTCCTAAATAAATCCCGACGTGTGAAGGGCCCGCTTTATATGTTTGGAAGAAAACGAAGTCTCCTCTTGAAGGTTGGCTGACTGGTGACATGACGCTCCAGTATCCGGCTGCGCTCAGCCTTGAGACAGATGTGACTTTGTTCAACGTGTAATAGATGAATCCGCTGCAGTCAAAGCCTGAAGGGTTGTTGCCTCCCCATCTGTAAGGCACGCCGATATGCTTTTCTGCTTCTGCAATCATCCGTTCGACCTTTGCACTTGTCGAAGTGCCGGTTGAAACTGAAGAGTTCGGCGAGCTGGAAGACGGGCTGCCAGATGATCCGGAAGTCGATGCACCGGAGATTTTAAGCTTCTGGCCGACTTGCAGGACATCTGTTTTTAATCGATTAGCTTCTCTGATGCTTTGTACTGTCACATTCATCGAATTTGCAATTTTCCACAGAGAATCGCCTGGTTTAACCGTGTAAGTGGTCGTTTTTGAACTGCTGCTTGTGTTCGTTTTACTTGATGAAGAATTTGAAGACGAACCAGAAGATGTTTTGCTTCCGCTGGAAACCGTTCCTTTCACTTTAAGAACCTGGTTCGGGTAGATCGTGTCCGACTTCAAGTTGTTCAGCGTTTTAATTTCGGCGATTGTCATATTCAAATTATTGGCAATTTTCCATAAAGAATCGCCCAATTTGACTTTGTATGTGCTGCTTGAACTTTGCGAGCTTGAGGATGAGCTGGATGATTTCGAACTGGAACTCGAACTTGAGCCAGAGCTGGAACCGGTGTTTTTCGCGCTTCCTTTAATAACCAGCTTTTGTCCTGGGTAAATCATATCGCTGCTCAGACCGTTTAAGTTTTTAATCTCTTTTACGGTTGTTTTGTAGTCTTTGGCAATCAGCCACAAGGAATCTCCTAATTTCACTGTGTAAGTTGACTTTGCAGTGCTTGAGCTTGAGCTGGAACTTGCGGATTTTGTCTGTGAGCTGCTTTTTGACTTGCCGTCCGGTACTTTTAAAGTTTGTCCGACATAAATAACTGTAGATGAAAGATTGTTGGCTGATTGAAGTGCCGAAACACTGGTATTGTACTCAGCTGAAAGCTTCCACAGTGAGTCTCCGCTTTTCACCTTGATGGTTTGGGCTTCTACCGGTGACGCCGCCAATGAAGTTCCAACTACCGCAGAGGCCGCCAAACCTACTGCTATCTTCTTCTTCATAACCTCTTAACCTCCCGTTTCATTTTCGTTCTCTCTATGTATGCCATTACATTTGCCATTGCTTAAGACTTTATCCAGCCGGTCAGGCAGGTGATCTGATCACCGTATGGATGGCCTTTGGCTGAAAGCCCCCTTTTATATTCTTAAGCAAAAAATGCAATTCACGATTTGTATCGGTCTAATTTATATTTTTTTAATAGTCTTTTTGCCTTTTTACAAATTTCTTATTAAAAATACAGACTGATAGGCACATTGACAAAAATCAACACTTTTTTCAATGCTCGAGATATCGGGTGCTTTTTTTGCAAAGGTTTGAGTTTTAAGTTTTCGGAAATACGATGATCAGTTGTTTTAAAATCAGAGGTTCATGGTGAAAAACAGCGAGAAGGAGTTAACTGGATATGCTGCATGTGCCGAAACAGCCCGAATAGACGCCGTAACATGCGGATTTCTGTGCCGTTTTACAGCCGATTTTCTTTTTCGGATCAAACGGTCAAGCCCAGCGTTCAAGTTGAGGGTGTAAAAACTGCGTATTCTTATTCATTAGTTTACCGTAAATCGCCGATCAATCCTCATCTATTGCCTAATCGAAAAGCAAAGATCAGGATCACTCATACATTTCTACATTTCAGCACAAATTCCTCCACGAAACCATAAATTGACTATATCATACATTTTTTTTGCCAACATCCGGAATTGGGAGTATCTTTTTTTTAGATCGAACGGCGTTTTACTA
>Ga0180429_10003295_pt1 | contig 13095 bp, 11 predicted proteins | sample SS_ome_FD_132428 | JGI IMG/M metagenome (GOLD analysis project Ga0180429, IMG submission 132428) | Hypersaline lake sediment archaeal communities from the Salton Sea, California, USA - SS_1_S_1 metaG | ecosystem: Environmental > Aquatic > Non-marine Saline and Alkaline > Hypersaline > Sediment ...
TCCATGCAACGCGTTCGTTACCGCAGTTTCGACGGCGTTCACTGGGGCGAGGTGGAGGGTGGGCGCGTGCGGCAGTTGACCGGCATGCTGGGTCGCCCGAGCGGTCACCTCGTCGACCTGTCGGAGGTGACGCTCCTCGCCCCCTGCGAGCCGCGGGTCATCGCCTGCGTCGGCAAGAACTACGCCAAGCACGTGGCCGAGATGGGTGGCAGCGTCGACCAGTTGCCCCAGGCGCCCGGCATCTTCCTCAAGGGGCTCAACGCTCTCGCCGGGCCCGGCGACGACATTCCCTACCCGGTGTGGACACGTGAGCTGCACTACGAGGGCGAACTCGCCGTGGTCATCGCCCGGACCATGCGCGACGTCGACGCCGAGGACGCGCTGTCGTACGTCCTCGGGTACACGATGGCCCTCGACGTCACCGCCCGCGACGCCCAACGCAGCGACCTGCAGTGGGCGCGGGCGAAGTCTGCCGACGGCTTCTGCCCGGTCGGGCCGTGGCTGGAGACCGATCTGGACCCGGCCGACCTGAGCGTCCGCACGATCGTCAACGGCGAATGCCGCCAGGACGGCCACACGAGCGACCTCATCTTCTCGGTGCCCGAGGTGCTCGCCTACATCAGCAGCTTCATCACGCTGCAACCGGGCGACCTGGTCCTCACCGGCACGCCCGATGGCGTCGGCCCGCTGCACCCGGGCGACCAGGTCGAGGTCACGATCGACGCGATCGGCACGCTGCGCAACCAGGTCGCCGCCGGCGACCGTGGCTGACGACCGCCCCCGTTTCCCGCTCGGGCGACCGGCGCGGCTGGCCGTCTTCGCCTCGGGTCGCGGGAGCAACCTGGCGGCGCTGATGACCGCGTTCCCGCCCGGGCACGGGCCGGCGTCGGCCGCGGCGGAAGCCCGGGTCGTCCTCGTCGTGAGCGACCGCCGGGAGGCCGGCGCGCTGGCGCTGGCGCGGGAGGCCGGTGTGGTCGCCGTCCACCTCGTCTTCGGTCGCGACCGGGCGGGGTTCGAAGCGGCGGCGCAACGCGAACTCGAGCGCCACGGCGCGGACCTGATCGCTCTGGCGGGGTTCATGCGCGTCCTCTCGCCGGCGTTCACGGCGGCCTGGCGCGGACGGCTGGTCAACGTCCATCCGAGCCTGCTGCCGTCCTTCCCCGGCTTGCACGCCGTGCGGCAGGCCCTGGCGGCCGGCGTGGACCGCAGCGGCTGCACGGTGCACTTCGTCGATGCGGGGGTCGACACCGGGCCGGTGATCGAACGGCGCGACGTCCCCGTGCTGCCGGGGGACGACGAGGCCTCCTTGCAGGCACGCATCCAGGCAGTCGAACACGAGGCCTTCCCGGCGGCGCTGCGCGCCGTGCTGCGCGGCGACGCGTATCCCCCCGGACGCCCGGCGTGAGTGGTGCTCGGGTGATGGTCGTCGGCGGTGGCGGGCGCGAGCATGCGCTCGCATGGGCGCTGGCGCGTTCACCGCGCGTGGGCGACATCGTCCTCGCACCCGGCAACGCGGGCACCGCCGACCTGGGGCTCCACGTGGCGACGCCGCTGGGCCTGGCGAGGCCCGAGGCGGTTGGCTGGCTGGCGGCCGAGGCCGAGCGGCTCGCCGTCGACCTCGTCGTGGTCGGTCCGGAGGCGCCCCTGGCCGCCGGCCTGGTCGACGCGCTCGCCGTCCGCGGCCTGGCCGCCTACGGGCCCTCGCGGGCGGCGGCCGAGCTGGAGGCGTCCAAGGCGCACGCCAAGGATTTCATGCAGCGCTATGCGATTCCCACCGCCGACGCCGTGACGAGCGATCGCCTGGGGATCGCCGGCGACGCTATCGACGCGTTCGCCGCCCGCGCCGGTGGGCGGGTGGTGGTCAAGGCGAGCGGTCTGGCCGCCGGCAAGGGTGTCACCGTCGCGCTCGAGCCGGCCGAGGCGCACGCGGCCGCCGCAGCGGCGTTTGCGGCCGGTGAGCGCCAGATCGTGGTCGAGGAGTTCCTGGAGGGCGACGAGGTCAGCCTGTTGGTCGTCTGCGACGGCCGCCACGCCCTGCCGCTGCCGTTGGTGGAGGACCACAAGGCCGCGTTCGACGGCGACGAGGGACCGATGACCGGGGGCATGGGCGCGCTCGCGCCCGTCGACCCCTGGGGCCCGGAGGGGCTGGACGAGGCGATGCGCGACGTGGTCGGGCCGACCCTCGACGGCCTCCGCTCGCAGGGGCGCCCGTTCGTCGGCACGCTCTTCCTCGGGCTCATGCTCACGTCCGACGGACCGCGCCTGCTGGAGTACAACGTCCGGTTCGGCGACCCCGAACTGCAGGCGCTGGTGCCGCTGCTCGCGAGCGACGCCTTCGACCTGCTCGACGGCGCCGCGCGCGGGCGTCTGCGGGGCGTCCGACCGGCGTGGCGCCCGGGGGCCTGCGCCTGCGTGGTCATGGCGGCCGAGGGCTACCCCGGGCCGCCCAAGACCGGAAGCGCGATCGACCTGCCCGCGGACCTCGGCGGCGACGTGGTGGTCTTCCACGCCGGCACCGCCAGGAATGCGGACGGCCGGCTGGTGTCGGCGGGTGGTCGCGTGCTGGGGGTGACGGCGGTGGGCCGTGACGCCGAGGACGCCGTCGGGCGCGCCTACGAGGCGGTCGATCGCATCGATTTCCCGGGGGCGCACGTCCGGCGCGACATCGGCCGACGCGCCCGCCGCTGGTAGGCTCGCGCCCATGTTGGACGAGCGCTCCACCCTTCACGCCCGTGATCCCGAGAGGTTCCTGGACCGGTTGGTCGCGCTACCGGACGCCTACGGCGGACCCGACGGCACCCGGCCCGGACCCTACGGCTTCGACGCGGCCGGCGCGGCCGCCGTGCTCGAACCCGTCGTCGCAGAGTGGTTCGATGGCCGCCTGACCCCGCGAGGAACACAGTTCTTCGTCGAGGGAGGCTTCGAGGATCCGGCCGAGTTGGCCGTCCGTCGCAGCGCGGTCGAGGCCGCAGGCGCCGAGGTCGTCGTCATGGGCGCCGAGAACGACGAAGCCGAGTCCCCGGCGCTAGACGTGCGGTTGCCCGACGACGCGTTGGCCCCATTCCATCTCGTGCGCTACCTCGCGTACGCCAGCGGGCGTGGTGAGGCGGGCGAGCGGTTGGCCGCCGCGTTGCGCGTGGTCGCGGCAGGCGCCGACCCGATCCGCCCCACGGCGGAGAACCCGGCGAAGACGCTCGCGTGGGCGCTGTGGCAGCGGGTGCCGCTGCTGGTCTCGGACCGCACCGGCGCGGCCGCCCAGGGCCTGGTCCAGCAGGCGTTCGCGCGGGTCGGAAAGACCCTGGCGGTCCCCGCGGGCGGACACGGCGCGCTGGTGGCGTCGGCGGCCTTCGAGGCCCGGCACGCGTTGGCGGACGACCTCGTGGCGCTGGTGCTGGGGCGCGTGGGGCCGGAAACGGAGCTGATCGAGGAGGTCTTGGCGACCCGCGTGGCGCAGATCGAGCGCCTCACGTTCGGCGCCGGCTGGCTACCGCCGGCCGATGCCGACCCGGTCGTCGACGCGGTCGTCCTGTGGTACGCGGCGACCTGGGTGGCCGCGTACGGCGCGATCCTCGGTGGGATCGATCCGACCGACGACGGCGTCTACGGGCGGGTCCGCGCGGTAGCATGACGGGCATGGACCGCCGACCGCGACCGCACCGTTTCCTGGGCATCTGCGCCGCTTGGCTGGTCGCCCTCGCGGCCTGTGCCCCGGTGCAGGAGACGGGCCGGGTCGACGTGCAGCAGCTGGCGGCGACGCCCTCGACCTACCCGCAAGAAACCGGGATCCAGTGGGCTTACCTGCGGGATGGGGCGCTGCTGGACGACCCGCGGTACGTCGAGACGATCGAGGGTCCCGCCGTGCTGGACGGCGACGTGTGGGTCGCGTTCAGACTGGTCGGCGGCGGCCAGGACGTCACCCACTACCGCCAGTTCCGGACCGACGGCGTCTACCTGAGGCGGCAGACGCGGCCGGGCGGGAGCTTCACGTTCGAACCCCCGATCCGCGAGTTGCCCGCCGAGGGCGACCTGCGCGTGGGCGCGCAGTGGACGGGCTCGACCGTCGCGACCGGGGTCTTCCCGGATGCGCCGGTCGGCCAGCGGCGTTTCACGCAGTCGATCGACTACGTGTACACGGTCGTCGACCGCCGGCCCGTCACCGTCTCCGACCGCGTGTACGACGTCTTCGTCATCGACCGCACGGCGCGTGCCTTCGGGGAGGACGGCGCCGTCGTCGACGAGGTGTCGCAGCAGGTGTGGTTCGCCCCCGGGGTCGGCAAGGTGCGACACGAGAACGGTTGGTTCCTCGTGGCGACGAACTTCGAGGCGGGGCAGCCGGCGCCGTGATCGGTCGCATGGGCGTCGCGTCCATGGGTGCGGCCGTCGCGGTCGGGCCCGCCGCGCACCCGGCGGCGATTCGGCTTGGGTGCTCGCTCACCGTTGCGCGGGCGGCGGGCGGGTAGCCTGTGCGGACCCGGGGGTCAGGGGAGGAGCGATGAGCCTGCTCGACCACATCGAGACGTCGGCCGACGTCGCGCGCCTGCGCCGAGAGCAGTTGCCGCAGTTGGCCGCGGAGTTGCGTGCCGAAATCATCGACGTGTGTTCCGAGACCGGCGGTCATTTGGCGTCGAGCCTCGGCGCCGTCGAGTTGACGGTCGCGTTGCACCACGTCCACGACAGCCTGCGTGACCGCATCGTGTGGGACGTCGGCCACCAGACCTACGGCCACAAGATCCTCACGGGGCGGCGGCACGACATGCGCCGGATCCGCCAGCATGGCGGGCCCGCGGGCTTCACGACCTCCAGCGAGTCGCCACACGACGCGCTCACGGTGGGGCACGCCAGCACGAGCCTGGCGGCCGCGCTCGGGATGGCGCTGGCGCGCGACGCGCGAGCGGCGCCGTACGACGTCGTCGCCGTGATCGGTGACGGGGCCCTCACCGGCGGGATGGCGCTGGCCGCGCTCAACCAGATCGGACACCTCAAGCCGCGCATGACGATCATCGTCAACGACAACGAGATGTCGATCAGCGAGAACGTCGGCGCGCTCAACGAGTTCATGCGGCGGTTGCAGGTGCAGCCCTGGCTGCAGCGGGCGGAGTCGCGCGGCAAGGCTGCGCTGCGGGACTTCTGGGCCCCGCTCGCCGAGTTCGGGAGCCGGGCCAAGAAGGCCACGCGCCGGTTCTTCGACCCCATGTCGAACAACCCGTTCCACGCGATGGGTCTCCGCTACGTGGGCCCGATCGACGGGCACGACGTCGAGCAGGTCGCCTTCTACCTCGCGCACATCCGCGAGTTGGAGGGCCCGACGATGCTGCACGTCCTCACGCGCAAGGGGAAGGGGTACGACGTCGCCGAAGCCGATCCGATCACGTGGCACGGCGCGTCGCGCTACGACGCCAGCAACCCCGTTGCGGCGGGGAAGGGCTACCAGTGGTCGGACGCCTTCGGCGACGCCGCGATCGCCCTGACCGGTCACGACGACCGCGTCTGGGTCATCACCCCGGCGATGCGTGAGGGGTCGGGTCTGGTCCGCTACAGCAAGACGCATCCCGAGCGCTACATCGACGTCGGCATCGCGGAGGACGTGGCGGTGACGACCGCCGCCGGGCTCGCGCTGCGCGGCGAGAAGCCGATCGTGGCCATCTACAGCACCTTCCTGCAGCGGGGTTACGACCAGGTGATCCACGACGTCGCCCTCGAGGCCCTCGACGTCGTGTTCGCCATCGATCGCGCCGGCCTCGTGGGGGCCGACGGGATGACCCACCAGGGCGTGTTCGACATGGCCTACCTGCGTCCGATCCCCAACCTGAGCATCGCGATGCCCAAGGATGCCGTCGAGTTGCGTGCGCTGCTCAAGGGCGCGCTCGAACGGGGCGGCCCGGTAGCGGTCCGCTGGCCGCGTGGCTCCGTGGCCGTGGCGCCCGAGGCCGCGGTCGAGGACTGGCCGATGGTCCGCTGGGGCAGTTGGGACGTCGTGGCGGGTCCCGCCGAGCCGCAAGGTGCCGCGGTGGTGGTCCTGGCGTACGGTGTGACGCTGGGGTACGCACTCGAGGCGGCCGCCGCCGCGGCCGACGTCACGGTGGTCAACGCCCGCTTCCTCAAGCCGCTCGACGAGCAGCTGCTGCGGTGCTGGGCCGACGCCGGCGTGCCGATCGTGACGGTCGAGGACCACATGCTGGCCGGCGGCCTGGGGGCCGCCGTCGTCGAGTTCCTCGCGGATGCGGGGCTCGAAGTGCCGCTGCGTCGGCTCGGTATCGACGACGTCCACGTGCCGCACGGCGATCCGGCTCGGCAGCACGAGGCGCTGGGGTATGGGGTGCGGGGCATCGTCGACGCGGTCGCTTCGCTGCGCGGCCGCCGTGGGCAGCGGTCGCCGGTGACCGCCTCGCCGACGGCGGGCCGTGTCGCGACCGATGACGCGGTGTCACCGGCGCTCCGTTGACACCCCGCGCGCGACACGGGTATCCTGGCGGTCGCGCCTGCGCGCCGGCAAGGCCATGCTCGTGCTGGACGGTGCTCGGTGTGATCGCGGAGCGGTAGTGTAGCGGTTAGCATATCTGCCTGTCACGCAGAAGGTCGCGGGTTCAAATCCCGTCCGCTCCGCCAGATGGCCAAGTAGCTCAGTTGGTAGAGCACACGACTGAAAATCGTGGTGTCGGCAGTTCAAATCTGCCCTTGGCCACCAGCCGCCAGCGAGGCGCCCCCGGGCGCCTCCACGGCCGCGCCAATGTAGCTCAGCGGTAGAGCAGCCGATTCGTAATCGGCAGGTCGTCAGTTCGAATCTGACCATTGGCTCCACGTCGAAGCCCCGCCATAGGCGGGGCTTCGCGGTGTGTGGCGGTCGCCTTCAGCCGTACGGCGCCAGCGGTGCTGGATCGCTCCCGACGTCGTGCGGCCGCACCATGATGACCGGCACGACCACCATCCGGAGCAGACGCTCTGCGACGCTGCCGAGCAGGGCACGCGAGAGCCCACTGCGGCCGTGGGTGGCGATGACCACCGCGTCGACGTCCTCCTCGTCGACGAGGTCGGCCAGCTCTTGCGCGGGGTCACCGAAGCGCACGGCCAGCGAGACCTCGTAGCCGGCCTCGGCAAGCCTGCGCACGTCGTCGTCCATCGCGTCGATGACCTCTTCGCGGGTGGAGACCCAGGCCTGGCTCTGGTAGATGGGATGCTCGAACTCGCCGCGCTCGCGCCACGGCATGAGCACGGAGTCGCTCCAACCCGCGATGACGGAGGGGGGCGGCAGCGGGCCCGCGACGCCTTCGGGGACCGGGGCGACGTGGGCGATCGTGATGTGCGTCGTCTCGGGGTCGAACAGCCGGCCCACGGTGCGGAACGCCATGCGGCCGAAGTCGGACCCGTCGAGCGCGAGCAGGACCTTCCGCTTGCTCATGTCGAGCCTCCTGCCTGGAGTGCCTTGCCCGCCCACTGGGCGGGCAAGGGTCACGATGTCCTAGAACCGCTCGGTGACCGTCCGGGCCTCGACGAACAGCCGCAAGTAGTCGGGCCCGCCGGCCTTGCTGTTGGAGCCGGACAGCTTGAAGCCGCCGAACGGCTGCACGCCGACGAGTGCGCCCGTGATCTTGCGGTTGAGGTAGAGGTTGCCGACCTTGAACTCGCGCCTGGCCCGCTCGAGGCGCTCGCGCGAGCGGCTGACGAGGCCGCCGGTGAGCCCGAAATCGGTGTCGTTGGCGATCTCGAGCGCATGGTCGAAGTCGCGCGCCCGCAGAACGGCGACCACCGGTCCGAAGACCTCCTCCTGCGCCAGACGCGCCTTGGGATCGACGTCGGCGACGATCGTCGGCGCCACGTAGTAGCCCTCGGCGAAGCCCTCCGCCGGACCGCCGCCGAGCACGACACGGCCCTCCTCGCGGGCGAGGGCGCAGTACTGGAGGACGCTGCGGTATTGCTTCTCGCTGGAAAGCGCGGTGACGTCGAAGTCGTCCACGGCGGGGCCGACGGTGAGTCGCTCGGTTGCCGCCACGAAGGCCGCCAGCATCTCGTCGTGGATCTCGTCGACGAGGATGAGGCGCGACATCGCCGAGCACTTCTGGCCGTTGTAGCCGAACGCCCCCTGGACGGCGGCCGTGACGGCGACGTCGAGGTCGGCGGTCTCGTCGACGATCATGGCGTCCTTGCCGCCGAGCTCCATGAAGGCCTTCTTGATGTGGCGTTGCCCAGGATGCACCTTGGCCGCGCGTTCGAGGATCCGCAGCCCGACGCCGACCGAGCCGGTGAAGTTGACGAAGCGGGTGCGCACGTCGTCGACGAGCGAGTCGCCCATCCCCTCCTCGGTACCGGTGAGGAGGTTGACGACGCCGGCGGGCCAGCCCGCCTCCTCGATGCACTCGAGGAAGACGCCGGCGATCACGGGCGTGACCCGCGAGGGTTTCAGGACGATCGTGTTGCCGGCGGCGACGGGTCCCATGGAGGTTCCGACCATGATCGCCAGCGGGAAGTTCCACGGCGGGATGACGAGCCCCACCCCCATCGGCTCGAGGGTCGTGACGTTGTCCTCGCCGGGGACCGGCGTCGTCACACGCGGCGGCTCCAGCTCGAGCGCCCCCCTGGCGTAGTACTCGACGAAGTCGATGGCCTCGGCGACGTCGGCGTCGGCCTCGCGGTAATTCTTGCCTGCCTCGTAGGTCTCCCAGGCGCAGAACTCGAGTTTGCGGCGGCGCATGATCGCCGCCAGACGCCACAGCGCGCGTGCGCGGGCCGCCGCGGGCCACGAGGACCACACCGCGAAGCCCGCTTCGGCCGCGGCGAACGCGCGGTCCACCTCGGCGGCGCCGGCCATCGACACGCGGCCGATCACCCGCGACGGGGCGCACGGATCGACGGAGTCGAACGTCCGGCCGGTCTCGACCCGCTCGCCACCGATGATCAGGGGCCAGGTCTTTCCGAGTTGCTCGGCCACCCCGTCGAGGGCGAGGCGATAGGCGTCGCGCGCATGCGAATCGCGGAGGTCGGTGAATGGCTCGGGGGAGAAGGGGATGACGGTGGACATGGGGCCTCCTTGGGCGTGCTCAGCCGAGGATGCCACGCAGCACGACGGCCGCGTTGGCGGGGCGCTCGGCCAGCCGGCGGCTGAAGTAGCCGTACCAGTCGGCGCCGACGGGGACGTACAGCCGTACCGGGTGGCCGTCGTCCACCAGGCGCTGTTGGAGCCTCGGCCGCACGCCGTAGAGCAGCTGCAGCTCGTAGCGGTCGCGCCCGAGCGCGGCGCCGCGCACGAAGGCCGTGGCTTCACGGATGAGGCCGTCGTCGTGGGTGGCGACGTTCACCTTGGCCCCGAGCTGCCAGGCCCGCTCGCACAGCGCCAGGTAGGTGCGCCGGATCGCGGCGCGGTCCTGCAGGGCGACGCCGGGCGTCTCGTGGTAGGCGCCCTTGACGATCCGCAGCTCGCTCCCTGCCGGGGCACCGGCGAGCAGCGTCTCGAGGTCGTCAGGGGTCCGGTGCAGGTAGGCCTGCAGGACGGTCGAGCTGCGGGTGGCGCCGGCGCGGCGCAGCCGACCCAGCAACTCGAGCGTGTCGTCGACGAAGCGGTGGTCCTCCATGTCGAGGCAGATGCGCCCGCCCGCCGCCTCCGCGCGGGACGCGAGGTCGATCGCCAGCGCCGAGGCCAGGTCCGGGTCGAAGGCGAGTCCGAGTTGCGTCGGCTTGATGCTCAGGACCGGGGGCAACCCGGCGCGCGACAGGGTCTCGATGGTGTTCGTGACGCCGCCCGCCATCGCCTCCGCCGCCGCGCGCTCGGCCACGTACTCGCCGAGGACGTCGACGATGAGCGACCGCCGCTGTTCGACGAGCGCCCGCAGGGCCGGCAGGGCCTCGGCGGCGCTCTCGCCCGCGATGAAGCGGCGCGCGCCCAAGCGCCAGCCGTGGCGGCGCGACCAGCGCTCGACGGGCCCGATCCCGGCCACACCGAGGATGACCCGGCGGTAGAGGTTCAGCACGCGAGCACCGCGCGGCGCTCGTCTCCGGTGCGAGGGGTTCGGGGTGGATGCACACCCCAGTGTACCGGCTCCGGGCCCCGAGTAAGACTTCGCACCGCCCCGGCGGGCCTTCGTTGGTAGCGTGCCTCACGCGGGCGACCGCTTGGCTAGGTCGCCTCGACGCGCGGAGGTCGGGCGCTTGCAGGTACTGTTCGTGCGGCACGGGGAGACGGATTACGGCGTGGTCGCCTCGCGCGGCGTGCGCGGCTGGGCGACCTCGTTCGCGCCGCTGTCGCACCTTGGCCGGCTGCAGATCGACGTCATCGCCCGTGACTACCGCCTGCGCGAGGCGGACGCGATCCTGTGCTCCTCGTATGCGCGCGCCCTGGAGTCCGGCGCCCTGCTGTCGCGGGCCCTCAACAAGCCACTGTTCGTCGAATACGATCTCCACGAATGGCTCCCGCAGAAGGACTCGCTGGGTGAGATCGATGCCGCCCTCCTGCGTCGGGCCCGCAGCGAACTCACCCGTCCGGGCGACGACGCGCCCTGGGAGCGGCTGGACGAGGTGCGCGACCGGGTTCTGCGGGTCCTGGAGCGCTACCGCAACCATCACCGGGTGGTGGTCGTCACGCACGCCGTCGTCATCCAGTCGGTCGTTGGGACCCGGCGGCCGATCGAGCACGCCGAGATCGTCGAGTTCACCTGGGACGGCGTCGGCGCGGTCGACGGCGTCGACGTGGGATCCGTCGCGACCGTCGAGCACTAACGGGCTGGGCGCGAAGCGCGCACACGCGCACGGGCACCGCTACCGGCGGCGCCATGCCAGGGGCAACCCGCCGGCGGGGACAAGGGTCATGCCGATGGGTCGGACGTCGGCGTTCGGCGTCGCCCAGCGTGCGGTCCGAAGCGCGGCCCAGGCATACGCGAGCGTCAGCGTGCGGGCCAGACCAGCGCCGATGCAGTAGCGGCCGCCGTGGCCGAAGGGGAGGTAGGCGAGGGGATCGCGCGGCGCCGCCCACGCGCCGTCGCGGTCGAGCCAGCGCTGCGGGAGGACGCGCGCCGGCTCGCGCCAGAGTCTCGGGTCGCGATGCAGGTGCCAGAGTGACAGCCCGACTCCCGCGCCGGCCCCCATGACGTGCCCACGCCAAGCCACGGCGCGCCGCACCCGACGCAGGATGGCGGGCGCCGGCGGGTAGAGACGGAGCGACTCGCTGAGCAGGGCGCCGGCCAGTGGCGCGCGCACGGCCGCCGCCGGCCCGACCTCCGCCAGCTCGTCCGCGACCGGTTCCCGCAGGTCGTCACGCGCGAGCAAGAGCGCGAGCCAGGCGATCGCCGCCGTCGTCGTGTCGAAGCCGGCGGAGACCAGGCTGAGTGCCTGGTCGCGCAGTTCGTCCTCGCTGAGGCGGGCGTCGGGATCGTCGTCGAGCGCCATCAGTAGCTCCAGCACGCCGCCCTCTCCGGCGCTGCCGCCCTTCGAGGGTGCGCCGCTCGCCCGCCGCTCGCGGATGTCGGCGCGGATCGCCGCATCGGCACGCCGCCGCGCGGCGACGAAGCCGGCCCACGGCGCCGGCGGCACCGGCAACTTGATCGTCTGGGCCAGCAGCGGTCGGTTGGCGAAGGCCATCATCGTGGCCACGTCGTCGGCGAGGCGCGGGTGACGGTGCCGCGCCGAGGGGCCGAGGAGCACGTCGAGCACGATCTCGAGCACCACCGGGCGCAGCGCCGGCAGCAGCGGCCCGCCGCCATCGGCGACCCGTTCGGCGACGAAGCGCTCGAAGCGCGCGGCGGCTGCGGCGGCCCAGTCGTCGACCTGGCGCGGGTGGAACGCGGGCTGGACCGACCGCCGCCGGCGCAGGTGCTCGGGATCATCCGTGGCGATCAGCGCCGTCGGGCCGCCGATCGGCTGCAGGAAGCCGTAGGCGCCCGCATTGCCGAAGGCGTCGGCCTCGTCGAACAGTACGAAGCGCATGCCCTCGAGTCCGAGGAACCAGTGGTACCGGATCGGGCCGAAACCGAAGACGAAGGCGTCGCCGTGGACGGCCCTGCAGGCGTCGAGCGCCGCGCGGACGTCGCCGCCGGCGAGGTTCATCACGCGCGCGTGCGCCCAACCGCGCGGGCCCGGAAAGCGCGCGTCGGCGTCTCGGACCGGCGGTCCGGTCTCAGCGGACGCCGTGGAGGACCTCTTCCAGACCCTGAACGTCGAGCAGGTCGACCTCCCTGGGTCGGGTCTCGATCAGACCCTCGGCCTCGAGCGCCTTGAGCGCGCGGGTCACGGTCTCCCGTGACGTACCCGCGAGGTTGGCCAGGTCCTGGTGCGTCAGGCGCGCCCGCGCGCGGTCCTCGAGGAGCTCGACGACGCCGTCGCGGTACAACCGCAGAAGGACGTAGGCGACCCGGCCTTGGGCGTCCTGGTACGACAGCACCTGGGCCTCGTCGTCCATCCCCCGCAACCGCTCGGCCAGCGTGCTGGTGAGGTTGAGGCTCACGGTGGGGTACGCCGACAGCAGGCGCTGGAAGTCATCGCGGAAGAGCAGGTAGCAGGTCGTGGGCGCCAGCGTCACCGCGGCCGCGCTGCGGTTGGCGTGCCCCAAGAGGGCCATCTCGCCGAAGAACTCGGGGGGCCGCAGGAGCGCCAGCGTCTTCTCGTGACCGCCCAGGTCGACCTTGGAGAGCTTGACCAGGCCGTCCGCCAGCAGGTACAGGGCGTCGCCTGCCTCACCCTCCTGGAAGAGCAGCGTGTCGCTCTCGAAGCGCCTGCGCCGAACGACGCTGGCGGCGACGTCGAGCGCCCGCGGCGGCGCGCCGCGGAACAGCGGCACGTTCTCGAGGAACGCACGGACCTCGCCGGAAGTTGCCGGATCGTTCATCGCGCCTCCCGCTGCCACGGGTCCGAAGCCACGTGGGCCGACCTCGCGAAGCGGTCCTATACTAACCGGGTGGAGGTCGTGCTCGCCGCGAGAGCCCTCGTGCGTCGCTACCCGACCCCGGCGGGACCGCTGACGGTCCTCGACGGGGTCGACCTGCAGGTGCACGCCGGGCAGAGCTGGGCGATCCAGGGACCCTCGGGCTCGGGGAAGAGCACCCTGTTGCACCTGCTGGCCGGCCTCGACCGCCCCACCTCTGGCGGTGTCTGGTGGGGGGCCACGGCCGTCCACGA
>Ga0180429_10003296_pt1 | contig 13094 bp, 9 predicted proteins | sample SS_ome_FD_132428 | JGI IMG/M metagenome (GOLD analysis project Ga0180429, IMG submission 132428) | Hypersaline lake sediment archaeal communities from the Salton Sea, California, USA - SS_1_S_1 metaG | ecosystem: Environmental > Aquatic > Non-marine Saline and Alkaline > Hypersaline > Sediment ...
GAGCGGCGTCAGGTCGCCAAGGAACTCCACGACAGCATCGGGGCCAGTCTGGCGGCCATCAAATACGCGGTCGAGGGACGGCTGTTGCACATGCCCGAGGCCCCTCCCGCGGACGTCATCTCACTTGAGAAAATCATTACGCATCTCCGAGACACGATCAAGGAGGTGCGCCGCATCTCCTCTTGTCTGCGGCCCTCCATGCTGGACGATCTCGGACTGCTATCGACCGTCGACTGGTACTGCCGCAGCAGTGCTGAAATGTATGCCGACACCCGCATCGCAACCCACCTCGAGGCCGCGGAATACGACATCCCCGAACCGGCCAAAATCGTAATCTACCGGGTGCTCCAGGAAGCCGTGAACAACGCCCTCAAACATGGCGACGCCGAAACCGTATCGGTGAGCCTGAAAAAGACGGCCGGCCGCATTACCATGTGCGTCGTTGACGACGGCTGCGGCTTCGATATGCAGGATGTCCGGGAGAATCACGACGCGCTGACCGGCTTCGGTCTCGAAGGCATGCGCGACCGGGCCGACATGGCAGGCGGCCGCCTGTCCATCGATTCCCGCCCGGGGGAAGGCACGAGCGTCTGTCTGGAGCTGCCCGACGACGACCGGGCCACGTTGGACTTCGAGGCGCCGGGGGCGGGATGAAAAGACCGCCACGGTCGAAACGACCCTCGTGACGACCGCAGGCCGGCCCAGCGACCATGAAGCCCTTCCGCAAGCCCCCTTCAAGGCCGGAATATTAAACCGGCGGCTCACTAGACAAAACGCACGCCATCCCGGCGAAGGCCGGGATCTTGTTGCCAACACGCGTCGTTTCTGGTGGAGATTCCGGTCTCCGCCGGAATGACGGCCCTGGCTATTTAATTGCCGGATCCATACGGTTTCAATAGGGCCCATTATTCGGCCCTATAAGGTAATGCCCCCATTGTCTCCGCGGCCCGCTTATCCGAAGATCGACCCCAAATGCCAAGCCCGGCCCCGTAGGAACAAGCCCCCGATCCTCTTTATATCCGGGCGCGAATTGCCAACCCCATCGAAGGAGGCATGCATGTTCATCACCAGATTTCTCATGGCCTTTCTGCTGGCCATCATCCTGACCCTTCTCCTGGCGGTGGGGTTTCGCGGCCAGGCCTGGGGGGCGGGACTCGCCTTTTTTTTCCTGATTCTCTTTTTGGCCACCTGGGCTGGCGGACTCTGGCTGACACCGGTGGGCCCCCTGATGATGGGCGTTCCCTGGATGTCCTTCCTGCTGGTGGCGCTCATCGTGGGCCTGATCCTGGCCGCCACGACCCCCTCCAGATACGGCCGCGTCGAAGAACCCCTGGCCGAGGGGAAACCTTCACCCCAGACCGCCATCGCCGTGGATATCTTTTTCTGGCTCCTGATCGCCGGGCTCCTGATCGCCATCGTGGCGCGCTATGTCATGGCCGTCTGAGGCCTTCACAACCACCACCCGTTGCCGCAACGCCACCGGACAGGAGCCATTGCGACTTGACCCCGCACGGCTCCGGGATCGGCATCCCCCCTGCGCTTGCGGGAAATGAAGCGGCCTTTCCGGGGGTCGATCGGCCCGGCAGTATCCCTGACGACCGGCCGCCAGGCAGAAAGTCGATACGATCGTATGAAAAACAAAAGCGTCACCCCAAAAAAATGGGCCCGCCGCCTGCTGATCGCCGCTGCCGCCGCGTTGCTGCTTGTGCTCCTGCTGCTGGGCGCCGCCATGCTCTGGACGGACGCACTCGTCGACATCCTGTGGTTCGACGCGCTGGGCTACGGCTTGTACTACTGGATGCGCCTGCTCTATCGCTATGCCGTTTTCGTCGTGGTGGCGCTGGTCTTTTTCCTGATGTTCTTTCTCAATTTCTGGGTGGCCGCCCGTTTTCTGCGCGCCGAGCCCGCAACCGCCGAAGCCTCGGACACGACCGGGCAGCCCAAGGGCCGCCGCCGGCTGATCTCGGCCTTTCAGACCGGAACGATCTGGTTCTACGGGCCGCTCTCGCTGGCGCTGAGCATCCCCGTCGCCCTGCCGCTCTTCCTGGAATGGGAGCGTTTCCTGTTCTATATCTTCGGCGGCGGCATGGGACTGGCCGATCCGTTTTTAGGCAAGGATGCGGCCTTTTACCTCTTCAGCTACCCCATTTACCGGCTTCTCCAGCGCCGCCTGCTGATAGCCCTGCTGATCCTGACCGCCGGCCTGCTCGTACTTTATGTGGCCAAGAACCGCGTCCTGAAACGCAAGTTGCTGGATTTTCGCCGCGGCGCCCGCTGGCACTTGAGCCTGCTGGTGCTGGCCCTTTTCGGTCTGGGCGTCTGGGAATTCATGCTGCAGCGCTACGACCTCCTCTACGTCACCCGCCACAGCGAGCTCTTCTTCGGGCCCGGCTACGTCGAAATGCAAGTGGTGCTGCCGCTGATTTGGACCTGTGCGGGCCTCATGGCCCTGATGGCCGTCATGCTGGTGGCCCTCGTCCAGGGCGTTAAATGCTACAAGTCCGGTATCGCCGTGATCGTTCTGCTGGCCGCGGCGCTGGCCTTGCGCTACACAACGGCCCTGCCCGACATGGTCCAGACTTACGTGGTCCAGCCCAACGAAGTCGAAAAGGAACGACCGTATATCGCCGGCCACGTTCAGGCCACCCTGGACGCGTACAAGCTCACCGATTTGGAGGTGCGGGATTTCGCCTACCGGCGTTTTCCTTCCGGCGGCGAGGCGCCCCAGGTGGAAAAGGTGCTGCGCAATATTCCCGTCTGGGACGCCGAAACCCTGGTGGAGGTCTTTCAGCAGCTCCAGGAGTTGCGCACCTACTACACCTTTCCGCGGGTCAGCGTGGGGCGATACCCCGTCAACGGCAGCCGGCAGCAGGTCTTTCTGGGGCCGCGCGAAATCGAGTTCGACAAGCTTCCCGGCCAGGCCCGCAACTGGATCAACGCCCATCTGACCTACACCCACGGTTACGGGGCCGTCATGACGCCGGCCAGTCAGGTCAGCGGCGGTGCCATGACCTGGTATCTGTATGACATTCCCCCGAAGTCGGCCTACGGCCTGGAGACCGAACAGCCTCGGATCTACTACGGAATGGGCCAGTACACCTACAGCATCGTCCCCAACCGGGCCGGCGAGATGGACTACCCCCAGGGGGAGCGCAACGTCATGACCGACTATGCCGGAAAGGGCGGCGTGCCCATTTCCTCGCTGCTGCGCAAATTTCTCTTCTCCTACCACCTGGGGAACAAAAATATCTTCTTCTCCACCAAGATCACGGACCGCAGCCGGCTGCTCCTCCGGCGCAACATCCTGGAACGGATCCGTCACCTGACGCCGTTCCTGCACCTCGACGGAACGCCCTACACGGCGATTACCCGCAAAGGCATCTTCTTCATCGCGGACGCCTATACCACGAGCCGCTATTATCCCGCGGCCGCCCCCCAGCGCCTGGGCGAACAGACCTTCAACTACATGCGCAACAGCATCAAGATCGTCGTGGATGCCTATCACGGTTCGGTGGATTTCTACCTCAGCGACCCGGACGACCCCATCGCCCGGGCTTACGCCCGCATTTATCCGGGTCTGATCAAGCCCCTGGCGGCGCTGCCCGAGGCGCTTCAGGCCCATCTGCGCTACCCCAAGGATTTCTTCGGCGTCCAGATGCAGATCTACACCAAGTACCATCAGAAAGATCCCCGGGTCTTTTATCAGCAGGAAGACCTGTGGACCTTTCCCACCGCGCTTGAAAACGAGAATACGGTGCCGCTGCGCCCCTACTACGTGACCCTCGACCTGATCGCGCCCGGCCGCATGGATTTCATGCTGCTGCTGCCCATGTTTCCCAAAAACCGCGACAACCTCCGCGCCATGGCCATCGCCGGTTGCGACCCGGAAAGCTACGGCAAGCTCGTCATCTACAACTTCCCCAAGGGCGAACTGGTTTACGGCCCGGCGCAGATCGACGCTCTCATCAACCAGGATCCGGACATCGCCGAGCAGTTCACCCTGTGGGACCAGGCCGGTTCACAGATCGTGCGCGGCAAGATGATCATCCTGCCCGTGGACCAGCGGGTGCTCTTCATCCAGCCGGTCTACCTCAAGGCCACTTCGCGGGTTAGAATCCCGGAATTGCAGCGTATCATCATGAGTGAGGGATCGGTGGTGGTGATGGAAAAGTCGGTTCAGCTGGCCTATGCCGAACTGCAGAAGCGCGTCGCCGAAGGACTGCGGGAAAGCCGGGAGGTGCGAGGAGACGAACCGGCAGTAGAAAGAAAAAAGCCGACCGAAGGGCCACCGCCCCAAGCGGGCCATCCCACGGAAGGCAAGACAGCGGGATCGTCCGCGGCCGAAACGGCCCCGGACGACGATAGGCCGCCGCCCCCCGAATCGCCCGTACCCGCTGACCAAACGCCCGATCCGGCCCGGCCTGACCCCGGCGTCCCGGAGGACGGATAGAATCAGCGGTCATCGGATCGGGGCATCCTTCTCCGGCACGGCCCGCTCCATCCAGTCCGAGGACCCGCTTTGCGCCTTCATGCGCACTTCCCCGCCGTTCGGGACATAGTCTTCCTGGATCGGCAACGAGCTGAGATCCCTGGCGAAAGCGGCCTCGAGGAAAGCATCCACCCACCAGAAAATGTCGGTCTTGCGCACTTTGCGCCGCAGGGCCTTCATGCGCCGGCGCCTCTCGGCCGGGGGCATCTCGCAGGCTTTCGCGATGGTGGCCGCGGCCTCCTCCACGTCGTAGGGGTTGACGAGCAGGGCCTCTTTCTGAAGCTGGGCCGCAGCCCCCGCAAATTCGCTTAGGATCAAGGCCCCGTCCTCATCGACGTTGGCGGCGCAGTATTCCTTGGCCACGAGATTCATGCCGTCTTTCAGGGGGGTGATGAACGCGATGTCGGCAGCCCGATAGAGGGCCACCAGCTCGGTCCGGTCCACGCTGCGGAAGATATAGTGGATGGGCACCCAGCCGGTCTGGGTATAGAGGCCGTTGATCTTGCTCACCAGGCGCTCGATATCCAGTTTCAAATCACGGTACTTGGGAATGTGAACCCGGCTGGGGACGACGATCTGGACCAGGCTGACCGTTTCGCGCAGCCGGGGGAAACGCTCCAGCGCATTGGCGAAGGCCTTGAGCCGCTCGGGAATGCCCTTGCTGTAGTCCAGGCGGTCCACCCCCAGCAGCAGATGCCGTCCGTTGCCCTCCCCGCCAAGATCGGTCTTGATCTCGGCCACCCGCCGTTCCACTTCGGGACTGGCGGCCTGGCGGGCGAACTCGTCGAAGTCGATGCTGATGGGAAAGTTGCCGATGCGCACCGATCGGCCCTCCACCTCGGCGGTGGACACCTGGCCCTTGCCGCGCACCGGCACGTCTTTGCGCAAAGCTCGGACGCACTGGACAAAATTGCGTTTGTCACGCTGGGTCTGGAATCCCACCAGATCATAGGCCAGCAGCGCGTTGAGGATCTGGAACCGCCAGGGCAGCTTGAGAAAAAGATCCAGCGAGGGAAAGGGAATGTGCAAAAAGTAGGCGATTTTCGAGACCAGGCCGATCTCGCGCAACTCGAGCCCGACGCCGATCAGGTGGTAATCGTGAATCCAGACGTGGTCGTCTTCACCGCTGTGATCCGCGATCACGCGGGCGAACTTGCGGTTCACCTGCCGGTAGGTCTTCCAGTAGCTGGGATCGAAGTTGCAGCGGGTCTGCAGATCGTGGAAAAGGGGCCACAGGATCTCGTTGGCGAATCCGTGGTAATAGCCCTCCACCTCCCCGGCCGTGAGGGATACCGGCTTGAAGGTGTAGCTGCCCTCCCCCACCGCCTGACGCAGCAAGCCTTCGAGGTCCATGTCGACCCCCTGGCGCACGCTGCCCGGCCATCCGATCCACAGGCCGCCGCGGTCCTTGAGAATCGGCGCCATGGCGGTCACCAGGCCACCCGATCCGGGCTCGGCCTGCCAGCCGCCCGCGTCATCCTGTTTAAGCACCACGGGCAACCGGTTGGAAACGATCACGAGCCGGTGGGGGGGGGCCTGGGTTGCGATTGTATTTGTATTCATTGAACTTCCTCTGATCGTTGTTGCCCCCACAAACGAGGGCTGATTATTGAGGCGCCGCCGTGTTCGGGTCTGCCGCGGCAGCGTCACGGCTCCCGCCGCCACCCGACGCCATCGCTTGGGAAAGATTTTGCAACGCCGATTCCAGGCGCTCCAAAGCGCTGGCGGCTGCCGTGTACCGCTTGGCGCCAAGCGCTTCGAGGTAGCCCGTAAAGGCATCATCCGCCTGGCGCACAAGGTCCGCCGTCGACCGTCTCCGACCGCTTTCGGACACCATCGACCGGGGCTTGGCCTCATCCAGCAGATCGGCCAGGGCCTCGTCGAAAGATTCCGCATAGCTCAGCTGATCGTTGTGCATCAGGGCCACCAGCCGTAATTCCGGGTAGGCCGCCGTTTCGGCCTGCAGGTAGATGGGCTCCACGTAGAGCAGCGTCTTTTCGACCGGGATAGCCAGCACGTTGCCGCGGATCACCCTTGAGCCGCGCTGATCCCAGAGGGTGAGCTGCCCGGAAAGAAAACGGTCCTGATCGATTTTGGTCTCCACCTGCTGGGGGCCCAGAATTCTTCTTTCCTTGGGAAACTGGTAGGCCAGCAATCGTCCGTAGTTGTCGCCGTCACACATGCCGGCAATCCATCCGATGGATACCTGGCGGTTCTTGGGCGTGAAAGGCAGCATCAGAACGAACTCGGGGGTATCGGATTCCGGCAGCTCCCACATGATGTAATAGGGTTCCACCGGCTGCACCTGGTTGTAATACTTCTCGGTGGCACGCACCCACAGGTCTTCCTGGTTGTAGAACACCATCGGATCGGTCATGTGGTATTTGGCATTCACCAGGCCTTGGAGCAGCAGCATGTCGGCCGGGTAGCGCACGTGGTCGCGCAGAGCGGCCGGCATGGCATCGGCGGGTTTGAACATCGCCGGGAATATGGCCTGCCAGGTGCGGATCAGAGGATCCTCGGGGTCGAAGATGTAAAAATCAACCGATCCGTCGAAGGCGTCCACAATCACCTTGACGGCGTTGCGCACGTAGTTGCTCCCCTCGAAGCGCGCCAGCCGGCCCGGGGCGCGTGCGTTGCCGGGGGGCACAGATTCCCGGGCTTCCTCCGGGGTAAACGGTTCGCTGTAGGGGTAGAAGCGGGATGTGGTATAGGCGTCGATGATCCAGTAGAGTTTTCCCTCGGCCAGGACCACGTAGGGGTCGTCGTCAAATGCCAGAAAAGGCGCCAACGTCTCCACCCGCTCCCTGATCTGACGGTGAAACATGATCCGGCTTTCATGGGTGGGATAGCCCGACAAAAACAGTTGCAGCCCGTCGAACATCCAGCCGTAGATGAACTTGCGCCATAAGCTTTCCAAACGCACACCGCCTTCGCCCGGATAGCGGATGTACACGTTCTCATCGCCACTGGGATAGTCGAACTCCATTTCTTCGGTGTTGACCACGGCCGGGCTCCGGGTGAGTTCGCCGTAGTATATTTGGGGCCGCTCCACGGCAATCGCGGCATGACGGCTTTTGGGAGGAATGTCCCGGATGAGGAGATCCGGCAGCCCCTGGGGGGTGAATTCGCTGACGTTGGTCATGGTGATGCCATACCCGTGGGTGTACTTGAAGCGGCGGTTGACAAAGGTCTGGCTCTGCTCGGGCAGGTTGGCGAGCTCCATTTCCCGTGCGGAGACCATCACCTGCCGATAGTCGCCGTCGATCGTGTAGCGATCCACGTCGACATCGTCGAATTCGTAATAGAGGCGAATTTCCTGGAACTGCTTATAGACGGCGTCCAGCGCGCGCCAATCCCACAGGCGGATATTGGAAAAAATGGTCTGGTTGCGCTCCACTACCGCCTGGTCGAAGGTGCCCACGGCCGGGTATTCCCTTTCCTCCACCGCGTGCAGACCGAAGCCCTGACGCGTCAGCCGGATGTTGTGCGCAATATATGGCTTTTCAAATGTGATTTCGTTGGGTTCGACCCGCAGCTGCTGGAACAGGGCGGGCCCAACCGAAACGGCCAGCGTCTCGATCACGAATACCACCAGGGCGACGGCCCCGAACACAAAAACGTGCAGCAGGTGGTCGCGGTCGATCCGCTCTCGGAAGAAGTCGATCAAGCGGCGGCGCAAGGGGGCTGCCATCAGCACGATGCCGATCAGCACCATGCTGCCGGCCACGCCCGCCAGGGCGGGCAAGCGGACGTTGACATCGGTCCACCCCGGTCCGGTTACCGCGCCGAGCTCGGAATACATCAAATGGAAACGCTCCAGATAGGTTTGCAGCGCCAGTGTCAGCAATAAAACCCCGCCGGCCCGGTAGACCGCAGCGACGCGTTCGGTATTCTCCTGTGGGGTGACGGAAACGTCGCCCGCCAGCTGAAAGGACAGAAAGGCGTCGGCCGCTGTCGCCGCCAGACTTAGCAGGGCCAGCGTCATCAGCAAGGTCGTCAGCATGTCCAGGAGGGGCAGACGGAAGAGATAAAACCCGACCGGAAGATCGAAAATCGGCTCGCGTAGATGTGTGGGAGCGGCATGGATGAACCGCAAAATGACCTCCCAGTGGGAGGCACCCCAGTTGATGCCCATGACCGCCGCCAGAACGAGCGCGGCATAGCGTCCCAATCGCTTGGCGGGAGAAAACCCGAGGGTCATCAGAAAGACGAAGGCGACCGCCAAAAGCCCCCCGGCAGTGCCGGCCAGGATCCGCACGGCAAGCACCTCCCAGAAACGCGCATCGTAGCCCAGATTCTGGAACCAGAGCATTTCACCCCAGAAGCCCATGAACCAGAATAAAAACACGGTCCCCGCCCCCAGCAGGGTGCCGGTCACCGCTCGGATCGGGCGGCGACTTAGACCACCGCTGACCGCAAGCCAACCGGCCAAACCGAGCAGGCCCAACATCACCACCGTATACATGCGATTCTCCTCTTGTCGCCGGTCCGCCGGCATCGGACGCCCCAGCCCGGCGGAACCAGCCGTTTAGGTCGATAAAACCTAACAGGATATTTGCGTGAGCACTTCGCCCACCAGGGTCTTATCCAGATTTTGGGCCAGGTCGGCCAGGGAAACCACGCCGCTCATCTTACCGGTTTCGTCGATCACCGGCATCCGTCTGACCTTGTGCGCGCCCATGGTCCGAGCCGCCTGTGCAATGTCGTCACTTTCCCGGCAGGCCACCAGGCCTTCGGTCATGGCGTTGACAACCGCCGTCGCCTTGGGGTCGAGGCCATGGGCCACGGCCCGTATGGTGATGTCCCGATCAGTCACGATTCCGACCGCCTCCTTACCAATGACGACCGGCAATTCGCCCACGTCCAGCCGCAGCATTTTTTCGGCCGCTTCCTGAAGCGTATTTTCATTGGTGACGAAATCCACATCCGTGGTCATGATATCCTTTACCTGCATGACAACCTCCTTCCAGGCCCGGTGGGCCCGTCTCGCGTGTTAACCCTTCTGAATTCACGCTGAATTCCTGAGAGCATGGGGCTATGATCCCTGTCCGACCGTAAAAATAAAATGGGCTCCAGACCCTATTGGCCGGCACCGCATGGTGTACTTCCATGGCGGCATCAGCGCTCGGCCCTTTCCGGTATGCGCCTGTCGGGCGGCGCCATGGGCTCCCCCGTCTCCAGGGAAGTGAAGGGGTCCACGTCGGCGCCCGCTTCCTCTGCGACGCGTAAGCCCGCCGTTTGACCGGGCTGGCCGCTGTCCGGTCGGCGCGCCTCGCGTTCCCACGGTTGACGGTCGATGCGGATGCTGTCCACCACGTCACCGGTCTCCAGCACATCATGAACGATCTCGAGCAGGATCTCGTGCTTGGTCTGGCTTGGCAGAAAGCCTTCCAGGTAAACCACGCCGTCCTCACTGGAAATCACCAGTTCCTCGGTTTCCACCCGGCCGTCGACCGCCACTTCCTCCATGATAGATTCGCGCATCTCCTCGTCCGTCATCGCGCCGCGGCCAAGGGCAACGCTGGTTGCTTCGATGCCGCCCGCCGGCAGGCGCTCGCGCAGGCCGGCGCACTTGACGCAGTGCCGGGCCCAGGGCAGCGCCTGCAGACGTTTTACGCGGATAGGCCGCCGGCAGGCCTCGCATCGGCCATAGCCGCCCTGGGCCATCCGGCCCAGCGCGATGTCGATGTTACCGATCTCGACCTGCAGCGTTTCAAGACGCTGTTGCATCTCGCTGGACAGGGTCGCCTTGCTGGCGGCCTCCTCCAGCTCCGTTTCCGGCTCGTGCAAACGCTGCCAGGCATCGTTCAGGGTCTGCCGTCGGTCGATCAGTTCGTCACGGCGCTGCAGCAGTTCCTCGCGCAATTCGAGGAAAATCAGCTTGTCCATTATTTTCTTTGCCATTATCGCCTCCCTTAGAATCTGAGCCTTCAGGTCACCCCCGATGGCTTCCGATTTTTAGCCCGGGCTTCCGGGGGACGACGACGTAAATACCGGTAATCCTGCATTTCAGCCGCCCGTCACGCCCTTGGCGATACGGTCGCCGACCTCCTTGTCGATGTTGCGCCAGTACTCGAAAGCGCGCTCCAGGACCGGCTCCGTCACGCCATTTTTCAAATGCCCCACTACGTTGGAGACCAGTCGGTCGCGCTGGCCGTCATCCATGACCTTCCGCACCAGGGTGCCCGGCTGGCCAAAGTCGTCGTCGTCCTTGCGCAGGGTATAGGCGGCACGGACGAACTCACCACCGGCATTCCAGACGGCCTGTTCCGGGTAGCGCTCGGAGTCGGCCGTGGGGCCACCTTTGGAGTTCGGTGCGTACACCGGATCGGAAACGTTCATCATCCGCATGGCTCCGCCCTTGCTGTAACTGTGCACGGGCACTTTGGGCCGATTGACCGGGATCTGCTTGTAGTTGACGCCCAAACGGGCCCGGTGGGCGTCGGCATAGGACATCAAGCGGGCCAGCAGCATCTTGTCCGGGCTCGGACCGATGCCGGGCACGAAGCTGTTCGGCTCGAAGGCCGCCTGCTCGATCTCGGCATGGAAATCGTCGGGATTACGGTTCAGGGTCATCCGTCCGACCTCGTGCAGCGGGTAGTCGCCGTGGGGCCAGACCTTGGTCAGGTCGAAGGGGTTGAAGCGATAATTTTCGGCCTCCTCGAAGGGCATGATCTGCACCTTGAGCGTCCAGCCGGGATGATCGCCGCGCGCGATGGCCGCGAACAAGTCGCGGCGGTGGTAGTCGGCGTCTTCACCGGCGATCCGGTCGGCCTCCTCGTCGGTTAGGAAGTCGATACCCTGGTCGGTCTTGAAATGGTATTTCACCCAGAAGCGTTCGCCCTTGGCGTTGACCCACATGTAGGTGTGGCTGGTGTAGCCGTTCATATGCCGATAGCTTTTGGGAACGCCGCGGTCGCTCATCAGAATGGTGACCTGATGGGCGGATTCGGGCGACAGGGTCCAGAAGTCCCACTGCATGTCATGGTCGCGCAGGCCGCTGTTCGCCCGGCGCTTCTGGGAGTGAATGAAGTGCTGGAACTTCATGGGATCGCGTACAAAGAAAACCGGTGTGTTGTTCCCGACCATGTCGTAGTTGCCTTCGGTGGTGTAGAATTTGAGGGCAAAGCCGCGCACGTCCCGCCAGGTGTCGGGGCTGCCGGCCTCGCCGGCCACGGTGGAGAAACGGGCCAGCATGTCGGTCTTGGCGTCCGGTTGGAAGAGGGCCGCCTTGGTGTAGGCGCTGACGTCCCGGGTCACCTCGAACTGTCCAAAGGCCCCTGAACCCTTGGCGTGAGGCTGGCGGTCCGGAATCATCTCCCGGTTGAAGGTCGCCATCTGCTCGAGAAGGTAGTGATCCTGAAGCAGGATGGGGCCGTCGGCTCCCACGGTGAGCGAAAACTCGTCACTCGAAACCGGGTTCCCCGCATCGTTGGTGGTGAATTTGCGGTCGTCGTTTGCCATGGGAAAGCCTCCTTTTTGTCGTCGTGGTTCGATCGGCGGTTGTTTCGGGACATCGTAATTTAGAAAAGAAAACCGCTCCGGTCGCTGAAACCTGTGCCGGAGGGTTGAGACAGCCTTGAGGATGCGCTCGAAGCAACGGGACGGCAGACCGGAGCGCCCGTTGGAAATCGGACCGCCAAAAAAGGTCGCGACGCACAACGAGGAGCGCCCCCGAATACCGAACGCCAAAGCACCGGATCTTGGTTGGGGTTAGCCTACAACCGCATTGGAACGATTAATATGGGGTACATTGCTTATTCTGCCGTCTGTTTCGATATAGCGCGGCGGTCGCCCGCACCACCTCCAGTCGACAACCCATCATCCGCGACCACGATCTTCCCTGACTTTCATCCAGATGATCGGCAGCCAGAGCGATCCGCCGATCAGGTTGAAGACAATGACCGGCAGGGAACCGATCACGGCGCCGTAGACCGCCCAGAGGAGCAGACCGGCCGCCAGCATGAGCAGAAATTTCAGGTCGAAGCTGGCGACGTCGCCGGTACGGTAAGAATAATAAAGCTGGGGGGAGGCGCTGAACGTGGTCAGAAGGCCGGCCGCGTGGCCGATCAGTTCACTGGCAAGCATACGGCATTGACTCCTTTTCGATTTTCGGTAAATCCGGTCGCATCTTTGAAATGGACATTTCCCCGCCTGGACAGGGACCGCACCGGATGCGGCTGAAAGGCAGGGGGCGCACTCATCGGCTTCACTCCGGGCGACGTACAGGGCGCCCCTCCAGGATGGCAACCAGCATGGCCGGTTTGATCCATTGGATCAGGTGGCAGATGGACACGGTCCCCGAGAGTTGACCGTCGCGGCTGATGACCACCAGCTGCCGCAGGCCGCGATGTCCCATCATCCGGGCGGCCACTTCGAGGTCGTCCTCCTCCTTGCAGACCACAACGCCCCGGGTCATGGCGGCCGCAACCCGCATTTCGCCCGGGACGACCCCTCGGGCGACGACGCGCCGCACGATATCCCCGACCGTCAGCACGCCCACGGCCTCGCTGTCGCTGATCACGGTCAGACAGCCGTCCCTGTGCCGCGTCATTCGCCGGGCGGCCTCTTGAATGGAGTCCGTGGCCGAAATATAGTCCAC
>Ga0180429_10003297_pt1 | contig 13093 bp, 13 predicted proteins | sample SS_ome_FD_132428 | JGI IMG/M metagenome (GOLD analysis project Ga0180429, IMG submission 132428) | Hypersaline lake sediment archaeal communities from the Salton Sea, California, USA - SS_1_S_1 metaG | ecosystem: Environmental > Aquatic > Non-marine Saline and Alkaline > Hypersaline > Sediment ...
AATAAAAACCCCGCTCTCGCAAGGAGCGGGGTTTTTTATTGTCTACGACAACCGGCTCTCACCCCCAGAAGTTTGGCGGCTTTTCCAGAAACTCATCTACCGACATGTAATGACTGCCGTCACAGGAAAAGTTAAGCCCCACCATACCATTGATAATATTCAGCGATGCCGAGCGCAGATAAATGGTTTCATCGGCCATGCGTAACTGCTTGAAGGCTTCAAATACCCGGAACACTTCATCAGGTATCACTTCAGCATCATGAGGATAGCGACGTTTCGGATAAGCCAGGCAGACCGAAGGATCGATAATTTCGTCCAGCACGTGTAGATGGTAGCGGTGCGGATCGTCATATAACCACAGGGTTGCACGTGAGCTGCTGAAATGCAGCTTGGCGTGAAAGATACCGTGATACAACATTAATTCAGAGAGGATGCCATTAACTGTATCAATATTTTCATCCATGGCACTGACAACACGTTTTTGCAGAAAAAGCGTCTGGCGAATAGCAGGATCACCCTTGATCTGGCGCCAATTGGTAGCAACACAACCCGGCACCTGGTCTTCGGGGTCAGGCAAATCACAAACGTCAAAGTCACCGGCAATGCAGCCCAGTATTTTGCCATCGTGGTCTCTCACCTGGTGAAGCGCGGTAACACAAGGATGAAAATCGGTTCTGGAGATATAAACTTCTGAAAGCAAAAAATGTGTTTGTTCCTGCATTGCGCCAATATAGGGCCGTGCTGAAAGGTCTACCCCACGGGCACTGACATCCACGCCATGCGCACCGATAGTTGAACTGTACTGACGACCTTCACAGTCAACCGCGTATATTAGTTTGCAGCCGGCAATATGAGGGAATGCGGCTTTGAGTGCCAGGTCCAGCTTATCAGGATCCTGCCATGCAATGGAGCATACGACGGCAGTTGATTCAATGACACTGCGCAGTTCAGTGCTCAGAAGATCGCGCTGCTGATCAATTCTGGCTTTAAGTGCTGTTTCCATAGACGCCCAAAATATTGTGATTAATTAAGAGCAGCGCCACTACATGCTGTAGTTATGAAACTAGCAGCAATTCTCATAAACAACAACCAAGGAGTGAAAATATTTATACGGGCAAGCCGTCCAGCAATTCCTTAAAGCCCAGAATACCGTCAAAACCATCCAGTATGCGCTCCGGCTCAGTTGTGTCCGGTTTCAGAACGGCGACAACATTGGCTATACCATATTGACTGGCTGAGGCCAGTACACTGATACTGTCATCGACAAAAAGCGTTTTCCCTGGGTCAAATGGCAGATGAGCATGCAGGCAGGCCCAGAACTCCTGGGTCTCTTTGGGATGTCCCAGCTGATGAGCCGAGACAATTTCATCGAAATGGTGATCCAGCCGGGTCTTTTTCATTTTTAATGCGAGTGACTTCTGGTGAGCATTGGTCACCAGAATAGTGCGCTTGCCTGCCTGCTTAACCATTTCAAGAAAATCGACAACAAAAGGATGAACTGCTATCAGGTGATCCACTTCTTCTTTCAGTAGTGCAATATCAAGCCCCAGTTTACGGCTCCAGTGATCGACACAATACCATTCCAGAGTACCTTCAACCTGTTTGTATCGCGCGAGTAATTCTTCTCTGGCGTTCGCATAGCTCATGCCGTTTTCATCTGCATATTTCTGTGGAACATATTCAAGCCAGAAATGACTGTCAAAGTGTAAATCAAGCAAGGTTCCATCCATATCCAGCATGACATCGTCAATCTCTGACCAGTCCAGTTGAAAACCCAAAATCTCCTCCCAATGTTTGTGTGTAAGCCTCTACATTGTTTGCTACAGTATCAAAATTAGGATTAAAGCATAAGCTATCTCTTACCACCCATGAAGCAAAAACCTCAAGTTGTAAAACGCAGCAGCATTGCCAGAACCCGTGTCTTTTCAGTTGAAGCCATGGATATCGAATTCAGCAATGGTGAACAGCGTCAGTATGAGCGACTGGTAGGTTCAAAGCAGGGGGCTGTGCTTGTGGTTGCCAAACCATCAACTCATTCGGTACTAATGATCAGTGAATACGCGGCCGGCATGGATCGATACGAACTGTCATTCCCAAAAGGTAAAATTGACTCTGGCGAATCAATGATCGATGCAGCCAATCGCGAACTACAGGAAGAAACCGGCTTTGGTGCCCGTAAACTGACACATATTCACTCCATGACAATTGCGCCTGGTTACCTTGGACACACTACCCATATTATTCTTGCTGAAGACCTGTACCCTTCGTCACTGAACGGAGATGAACCCGAGACAATTGATGTATCCGAATGGAAATTCTCACAATTACCCGAATTACTCGAACGTGAAGATTTTACCGAAGCACGTTCTATTGCCGCCTTTTATTACGTGCGGGACTTAACGCTACAATCTCAAATGGACTAGAATTACCGAGAATGAGGCTTTTATTTATAAAATCTGTTTTCCTGTTATGCTTTCTGGCGTGGACTTTCCCGTTGTCTGTGATTGCCAACCCGGACGAAGATGCGCTGGTTTTTGATGATTTCCCTCTGAGTGAACCGCTGGCTTACCCCGAATGGTTCAAGGAAAGCTTCCTGGAGTTGGAAGAGGACCTGCAGGAAAGTCTCGATAAGGGCAAAAAGGGGTTGATTGTCTATTTTGGCCAGAAACGCTGTCCTTACTGTGAAATGCTGCTGAACATCAATTTCGGCCAGGATGAAATCGAATCCTACACCCGTGAGCATTTCGATCTCGTTCCCATCGATATCTGGAGCGTTGAAGAAGTTACCGATCCCCAGGGTATCACCATGACCCAGAGGGAATATGCCATTCGCGAAGGCACCGCCTTTACTCCGGCGCTTCTTTTTTATGACAAAAACGGTGATATCGTGATGCGTCTGCGCGGCTATTACCCACCGTACCAGTTCATGGCGGCATTACAATATGTTGCCGAAGAACATTACAAGCGCGAAAGTTTCAAAGTTTATCTGGCGCGTGGTGACCAGACCCTGCGCTTTGAAAAAGACGACATGGTTGAAGAGGATTTTTTCAGCCAGCCCCCCTACAATCTGGATCGCAGCCGTTTCAAAGGCGACAGACCACTGGTGGTGTTTTTTGAACGCGGAAATTGCCATGCCTGCGATATTTTGCACACCGAGCCACTAAAGCACCGTGCAGTTGCCAAGCTTTTCGATCAGTTTGAAAGTATCCAACTCAATATGTACAAGGATACCCCGGTCATCACACCTGATGGCGAGCGCACCACTGCCCGCGAATGGGCCAACAAACTGAATATTTTCTATGCCCCATCTATGGTATTTTTTGATGAAAATGGCCAGGAAATCATTCGTCTGGATTCGGTTGTGCGTTTTTTCCGTCTAAGAAATGTACTGAACTACATACTGTCAGGGGCCTATAAAACCCAGCCAAACTTTCAGGCCTGGCGTTTTGAAAATTTCTTTTGATCCTTGGTTTGTGAATTGATTCTCAATCCCGGTATTAAGCCGAATCTGTTCTTCACTTATTCTTTTTCGGTTTTATACTTAACACATCAAAATTGCAGAAGTTTCAGCCAGTAGCATGAGTTCAACACTTGAACAAGAAAACAGAAGCCTCAAACAGCAATTACATGCTTTCAAAACAGAGGCCAGCAATAACGAAGTGCTATTAAAAAAATTTCAGGAACGTGAACTGGCGCTACTGGCCAGTGACAGCCTTTCAGAATTGCTCGTCAGCATGACTGAAGGGCTTCGCCTGTCCTTCAACCTGGACCGTATCAAACTCACGCTGTATGACCCTGAATCTGAAATTCAGAAACTGCTGCAACACAGCAATACTCCGGCGGACTGCTTTCCTGATGTTAACTTCGTCAATTCCCTGGAGGATATCAGCTGCAATTTGAGAAACGAAAACACACCCTGGCTGGGCCCCTGCATGAGCGGCAGGCACGGTAAACTGTTTGATGTTTCCGAAAGCCGCAGCGTGGCTATTCTACCGCTAACACACAGAAATGAATTAACCGGTTGTATTGCCATGGGCAGCAATGACTCCCGGCGCTTTACCCGCAGTCATGCCACAGACTTTCTGCAGCGCCTGGCCGCCATTGGCAGCATCTGCCTGGAAAACTCGATTAACCGCGAACTGATTATATTAAGGGGCCTGACGGACACCCTCACCGGTTTTTATAACCGCGCCTATCTGGAACGCCGCCTGAATGAGGAAATTTCACGGGCATCGCGTTACCAGCAGCCATTGAGCTGTCTGTTCCTTGACATCGACTTTTTCAAAAAGGTCAATGATACGCATGGACATGCGAGCGGCGATTATGTGCTCAAGGAAGTCGCCCGGCGCATACTCTCGCAACTGCGCGGCAGCGATATCCCCGTTCGCTTTGGCGGAGAAGAGTTCACCCTGCTTTTACCCCAGACCTGCAGCGATGAAGCCCTGAAGCTTGCCGAACGTATTCGCAGGACAATACAAAGCACACCCGTGGCCACCGATGATGGACTGAAACTGAACATCACCATATCTATTGGTGTCAGTCAGACACTGGCCCACGAACATGAAAAGCTCACCGGACTGGGTGCTGCATTACTGCATGATGCTGATACTGCCCTTTACCAGGCCAAAGAGGCTGGCCGCAACCGCGCGGTTCTGTCGACTCACTAGGAAAAACCGGTAACTCAGGATTTTAATTCTCCAAATATAAGGAAAATACCAAATTAGCACTTGCTAAATAAGTAAATAATTATATACTAGTCAACCATTGAGTCAGCGCACTCACAAACAGAATTTTAAAATATTGATTAATTGGAGATCATCATGAAAAAAATTATTGCTATCGCTGCTATCGTTGCAACTTCACAGGCTTCTGCATTCTGGGACAGCGACAACGGTTCTTACAACACTGACGGTCGTTTCGACGGTAACGGTTACGGTTACGGCGACGGTTACGGTTCTGGCGATGCATCTGGTTCTGGCGACATGGACACCGAATTCACCATGACTTTCAAAGGTCGCGGTAGAGGCGATGCTAAAACTAACTGGGACGGCAACTACAACGGCGCTTACAACGGTTACTACAACACTGCTTGGGATGGTCGTGGTTACTCTTACAGTGCTCCTTACGGCTACGCTCCTTACGCACCAGTTGCTCCACAGGCTCCTGCTGCTCCAGCGGCTCCTGCCAAGTAAGACTGTTTTATCCACCTGATCACTTGCTGATCAGGGTGTAAAACCTGAAAAGCCCATCCGGCATGTTCCCGATGGGCTTTTTCTTTGGTGATTCCAATGAAACAGCTGACAACTTTTTACTACCGGATACTGACGCTGCTTTTGATGGCCTCGACTGCTGAAGCCGCTGATCACTGCGTCATTCTGCAGTATCACCATTTCAGCAGTAGCACACCGCCAATCACCAGTGTAACGCCTGAGCAGTTTGAACAGCAATTGAATTATCTGCAAACAAACAATTTCAATATTCTGCCATTAAGAGAAGTTGTCAGAAAACTCAAAGCTGATATTGCCTTGCCAGAACGTTGTGTGGCACTGACTGTCGATGATGCCTGGCTTTCTGTTTATGAGACTGCTTTTCCCAAACTCCGGCAGCGTGGCTGGCCCATGACCGTTTTCGTGAATTCGGAAACTGTTGATAACCAACAAAACAACACCCTTAGCTGGCAACATATGCGTGAGATGGCTCAATATGGCTTCAGTTTTGAAAATCACGGCCATAGTCACGACCACCTGATTCGAAAACGTAACCAGGAATCTGATCAACAATGGCTGGAACGCGTCAGAAAAAACATTGTTGCGGCCAATGACCGTATCAGCAAGGAACTCGGCATCAGACCTGAACTTTTTGCCTACCCCTACGGGGAATACACACCTGAGGTTCAGCAGATTGTTTCCTCGCTGGATTTGACCGCTTTCGGCCAACAGTCAGGGCCGGTCTCCAGATATTCTGATTTCAGCGCATTGCCACGTTTTCCAATTGCCGGTAGCTACGCAAAACTTCCCGGTTTCATCACCAAGGTAAACAGCCGGGCATTACCTGTTGTTTCAGTTTCACCAGCCAACCCCGTGTTGCCTCAAAACATGAAACGCCCACTACTCACCTTGAAACTGGACATTGAGAAAAACCAACGCGCTCGGCTCAATTGTTTTGTTAACGGTAGCTCTGAAGTGTCTGTTGACTGGATCGACGATACAACAGTCCAGGTCAAACCCGAATTCGACCTGCCAGCCGGTAGAAGCCGTACCAATTGCACACTGCCTTCAGCAGACAAAGGCAGTTTTCACTGGCATAGCCATAACTGGATAAAGAAAAAAGCCGATGGCAGCTGGTATCAGGAATATTGACAGGGTTTTAAATCATGCAATTTACTAACAAACACAAACTGATTTTATTTTTTATATTATTGATAATGGGCAGCAATGCCATTGCCCAGGGGTATGGTTACTATCCGCCATCCTATGGTTATGGCTTTCCCCCGCAATACCATTACCCGGCTCCACCACCTGCTTATGGCTACCCGTATTACCCACCGGCCAGGTTTTACCCTGCCCCACAGCAAGCAGCAATACCACCTGCTACTGCTCCTGTTAAACAGACAGAACAACCTGAAACAAAGCCTGTAACAAAGAAAACCAGCAAAAATCTGAAAAAAAAAGTTTCTGTCAGCAGCTCAAACAAAAAACAGAAATTCATCGACCTGCTAATGCCCTATATTGACCAGGAAAATCAGAGGATACTGGCTGACCGGCAATGGCTGAACGAATTATCCTTTAAAGTACAAAGCCAGTATGCCCTTTCAGAAAATGACAGGACAAAACTGCGTCTTATCGGTAAAGCCTATAAAGTTTCCATGGACAGCAAATCGACTGCGGAAACTATTGATCGACTGCTCAGACGTGTCGATATCATCCCTGCTTCTCTGACTCTGGCCCAGGCAGCCAATGAAACCGGCTGGGGTACTTCGCGCTTTGCAAAAGAAGCCAATAATTATTTCGGCATCTGGACCTACGAAGCTGACAAGGGACTAAAACCCAAAAATCGAGAATTAGATAAAAAACATTATGTCAGAAAGTTTGCTTCGCCTGCTGCATCAGTCACTTTTTACATGAAACTTTTAAATACACACCCCGCCTACAAGGAACTGAGAATTATCCGCCACTCCCTGCGCCAGAAAAACCGGAATATTTCAGGTATACAACTTGCGCAGGGGCTTGAAAAATACTCAGCTAAAGGCAATGAATACATTAAACTCATTACCCTGTTAATTACCCAGAATCAATGGGCCCAGCTTGACACTGAGCTGCAAACAGCAAGCTCTTAACAGTTAAAGGAAAATTCATGCCTGCAATGACAATAAAGCATACCGGTGAACTGCCAGAAAACTCTGATCAATCACTATTACCGGAACTGATTGATTTTCACAACGCTAATATTGTCGAACTTGGTTGTGGCACGGCATTTGTGACACGCAAGCTGGCAGAAGCCTGGCCAACGGCTAACATCATTGCCGCTGAAGTTGACAAGACCCAGCACAACAAGAACCTTGCCATCAGTGATCTTAACAATGTCACTTTTCAACTGGCTGGCATGCAAAACATCAATGCCCGGGATAATTCAGTTGATGCAGTGATCATGCTCAAATCCCTGCATCATGTACCCGGGCATCTTCTTCAAAAAGGCTTCAGCGAAGTACATCGCATCCTCAAACCCGCCGGAAAACTCTATATTTCTGAACCGGTCTTTGATGGAGACTTTAATGAAATATTGCGCCTGTTCAATGATGAGGAAAAGGTCAGGCAATCCGCTTTTAATGCAACTGTTGAAGCTGTTGAAAGTGGTCAGTTCAAGCTCGTTCGAGAAATACACTTTTTGAGCAAAAGCGTGTTTGAAGATTTTTCCTCTTTCGAAGAGCGCATTCTCAATGTCACGCATTCAAAATTCGCCATTGATAATGAGCTTTACAAGAAAATCAAAAGCAGATTTGAAGCATATCCTGCCACCGATGGCAGCAAGGTTTTCATGAATCCTACCAGGGTTAATCTACTGGAAAAGAGTTAAGCTTTATCCTATAAGCATGAATAACGGCTTAGAGGAAAACAGTGATGACCAGAATCGCACAGATTATTAAAGGCATGCCTGCTACGGATGGCGCCGGTGTCGAATTAAACCGCATTATCGGTCAGCCGGCATTATCCATGCTTGATCCATTTTTATTACTTGATGTGTTTCGCTCGGACAACCCTGACGATTATATTGCAGGGTTCCCTCCCCACCCACATCGTGGCTTTCAAACCGTCACCTACCTGCTTGAAGGCCGTATGCGCCACAAAGATAATGCCGGACATGAAGGCATTATAGAATCTGGCGGCATACAGTGGATGTCTGCAGGCAAAGGCATTGTCCATTCAGAAATGCCTGAACAGGAAAATGGTCTGCTGGAAGGTTTTCAGCTCTGGGTCAATCTACCGGCAGAACATAAAATGAACGCACCGCAATACCAGGAGTTTTCAAGCAAACAGATTCCCGTTGAAATGCGCGAAGGCAATACTGAAGTCAGGGTTATCACAGGTAAAACATCAAAAGGCACGCAAGGGCCTGTGACTCAACCCCTGACTGATCCGTTGTACCTTGATGTAAAGCTCCCCCCAGGCAGCAGTTTTTCTGAACCCTTAAACCCTGAATACAACGCGTTCGTCTATATCATTCAGGGACCGATTACCATTGGCGATAATCACACCAGGCTCACGCGCGATCAACTCGCTGTTCTGATCCCGGGTGATCAAGTCATTATCAGGTCAATGCAGGAGGATGTGCGTTTTCTTTTAGTTACCGGCAAGCCATTAAAGGAACCTGTGGCTCGCGGTGGTCCTTTCGTGATGAATACCCGTGAGGAAATTGATCAGGCATTTGCCGATTATAAAGGAGCGCGGATTCAACTTGCTAGTGCAACAGGTGGGTTGATTCCTAAAAATACCTGATTAGGTGTTTTCATGCCAAGACATTTTCTTGGTCGATTGTTTAATTTGTACATTGCCTGGTTGATTTCCTTCTGGGTAATGGTTGTAAAGTCTCTGCCCTTTGGGAAGTATTGGCGAATGAGTCCGTTGGTGTTTTCATTCAGCCCCCGTTCCCATGAAGCATAGGGATGGGCAAAGTAAAATTCTGCATTGAGTTTGTCTGCAATATTTTTGTGATCAGCAAACTCTTTTCCGTTGTCTGAAGTCATCGTATGAACGTACTCAGAAAATGGAGACAGCAGATTAATGATGGCGTTAGAAACGCATTCGGCTGTTTTGCGTTCAACCTTTTGAATCAAGGTGTAACGTGTTTTTCGTTCAATCAGAGACACAATGGCTTGCTGGTAGCCTTTACCAATGATGGTATCGAGTTCCCAGTCACCAATACGGGAACGCAACTCAACTACTGCTGGTCGCGCGTCAATGCTGATACGGTCAATTAACTGACCTCGGCGATTGTAACTGCCATAACGCTTACGACGCTGCTTTTGACAACGCAGGTGCATACAAAGATTGCCGCCATTGGCTTTGTCCTGGAGAACAAATTGGTAAATCCATTCATGACTGATAGAAATGCCACAGAAAGTTTTGAGCCACAGACTGATTTGTTCTGGACTCCAATCCAGAGTAAGCAGTTGCTCGACAGCAAGCCAGGTATCATCACTGATTCGGGGCCTGTTTTTCGATTGGCGACGCTCTTCAGTAAGTCGCTGGGCTTGTTTAGGACGATAACCACGCAGTCCGGTATTGCGGCTGATCTCGCGGCTAATGGTCAATTTGTGACGTCCCAATATCATGGCTATCTCAGTTTGATCATGTTCTGCTTTCAACAAGGCGGAAATTTGGTATCGTTCTTCCTGGGTAAGCTGTTTGTATCTCATTGTGCTCCTCTAACTTTGGTCGGTGAGAGAAAGCTCAATAATACAGCAGCTTATCCTCTATCCAACTCTTCTAGAGTTGCACTTACAAATTGAATTAACGGAGGTAAATTTTAAGTTGATTGTTAACTTAAACCTGATGCTGCTGTTGCCCGGTTACGTCCTGCCTGTTTTGAGTGACTCAAAGGCTGCCGCTCCCCGGGAACAGCTGAGGCTACACCAATACCTGCAGTCTATTGAGAACTATAGAAACCGAACGGAGGTCAATGGGAAGAAGTATTCCAGTTTTCTACCCACTCAAGTACCAGCTTTGCAGGCATAGGCCTTGAAAACAAATAACCCTGTACATATTCAGTACCCAGTTCCCTGAGTAACTCAAAATCTTTTTCATTTTCTACGCCTTCTGAAACAATGGAGATACCCATTTTCCTACCCATGGCAATACTGGATTCGAGTATGGCTCTGGAAGATTCATTATTGGTTGCTCCATCAACAAAAGCCCGGTCAATCTTGATTTCTGAAAACGGCAGTTTTTTCAATTGTTCGATGGAAGAATATCCTGTACCAAAATCGTCAATCGATAACCTGAAGCCTTTCAGGTGCAGGCGTGTAATAACATCCAGCGCCACAGCCTCCTGGTTCATGATTGAGGTTTCAGTAATTTCTATAGTGATGTTGTTTGGTGATACTTTGTAGTCATTACAAATTGCCGACAAGGTATCAGGCAGACTAATTCGTTCCAGGGAACTCATGGAAAAATTTACTGCCACCGAGCACTCATAACCCTGTTCATGCCATTGCGCAACCTGTTGAACCGACTTGATAAAGACCTGATCAGTAAGGTCATTAATCAGGCTTGACTGCTCTGCAACCGGAATAAATAGATGCGGACCTAATATTGTTCCATCTTCAGCACGCCACCTCGCCGATACTTCAAAAGAAAGCACAGACATACTGGCAACAGCCACCTTGGGCTGGAAATATAGCTGCAGGTTACCCCTGGAGAGCCCCAGCTTGATCTCATCTTCTGATAATGAATGCTCCCTCGAAGCCAACAAAGCCTTATCCTGTGATAACTGCATTTGTCCCAGCAACTGAAAAAACTCAGTCTGATCAATAGGCTTTTGCAATGCACCGACGATATTCAGGTGTTGCGCATTGCCGAGCTGTACAACAGAGTTCAACAAGCGTCTGTCTTCATCACTGATAACCATTAGCCCGCCATGGTAATCAATCTTGGACAGGAATCGCATAAATGTAATGCCATCAACATTGGGCATATTAAGATCGGTTACCACCAGGTCATAAGACCGCTGTTGCTGGACCATATTGCTCATGGCAGCAGCAGCAGAGCATTCAAACTGGCAGTTTTGAATTCCCAACTGAGCAAAAGAATTTTTAAGCTGCTGCTGAATCGAGTCATCATCATCAACAATCAGTACTTTCAGTCCCTGCAACTTTTTATGAGAAACATCCGTGATTTCTTTTTCCAAATCTTCTGTATCACTCATGGGTAGCACGACAAAATTTTACTCTTGGACATAATCATCATGGGCTTGAATGATATCACTGATTGCGAAGTCAATACCCTTTAAAGCGGGTTTATCCCGCAAGGCAATCGTCAACTGCGGACCAGTGGATTAAAACCCTGTTAAAGCCATATTCTGGCTATATGAATTCAATCTGCTAATATCGAAAAATAACAATAAACATAAAACGATATTTGTACAGGGAGACAAAAGCATCATGAATACCCATTTTCTCATGAGATCCTCTCTGGCCAGCATCCTGTTGCTGGCTGGAGTCGAGGCTTTTGCAGCAGGCACAAAAGATGCCCCCTGCTCATCTGTAAACCTCAACAATTGCCTGGATGGCGTATCCGGGGCTGTTACCGGGTTTGACGCCGTGCGTGTCTCCTTACCCTCAATAAAAACCGGGACTCTCCCTGATGATGAAAAGCAGCAGGCAGGCCATTTGACCGGCAGGAGAGGTCTCTCAGCCGGCTCCCCGACGGGGAACTACAATGTATGGGCCACTGCAACCTACAGTGAATTCGAAAGTACTTTCGCGACCGGCTCGTATGAAGCGGAACGTAGCGGCCTGCTCATCGGCGTCGACAGATTGATCGGAGCCAGAAGTGTGCTCGGAGTTGCTGTTGGCCATGAAGACCTGTCCACCACTACTTACTACAATGGTGGAGGCGATAGAGAAGATGGCTTTAGCATTGTTCCCTACTACGGGGTGGCTCTGACAGACACACTGACATTTGATATGTCACTTGGCTATACATGGCTGGACCATAGCCAAAACCGCCTGCGAGATGATGGCGAAAGATTATCTGCCAGTTATGATGCTGACCGGGTATTTGGATCGATTAATCTAAGTAATGCCTATTCTCATAATGATTTTCAAATTCAGGCCAATATCAGCCTGACCCATGCCGAAGAAAATCATGATGGCTATACTGAAATCGGCTTAACTCCCAGAACTGTGTCAGAGCGCAATATGAGCATAACCCAGGCGGAACTGGGTTTAAATATATCCCGAACCCATAATAATGTAACACCTTATGCCACTATTGCTTTTCGTAAAGACCTTGATACAGACGAGGATGCTGCAGCTGGCGGCTTGCCTGCCGGGGTAATTGCCCATAGTGATGACGATACAGAAATCGAATTACTTATTGGCACTGATATCTCCAGCCGTGAAAATCTCGATATTTCCCTGTCATTTCACAAGTTGTTTTCCCGCGATGACTTCGATAAGTGGGGCCTTGACCTCAGTCTGAGAGTGCCCCTGTAAAAGCAGCAAGCCATGACTATAGATGAACCGGTTACAGTTATACGTGCCTGTTTTAGCTTGTCTGTTATGGATTTTGACTATGTCACCATAAACTTTTTCAAATTGTTCAGTTTGTGAATACTACCTAGATTTGGTGATGGTGGCAGAGCGGTTCTTTTACCTGGGAGAACTGTATGTGGTATCTGATGGGCTTGCTATTTATCCAGCTTGCGGCAATTTTGTTCATATGTCGTAAAGGAGCAGGTGGCAGTTGTAAGCTGAACTTTTCAAACCGTGGTTTGTACGCTGGAAAACCCTGACCTGGGATTGAAAACAGAACTGTAAAATTAAAAAGCCTGCAACTTTGCAGGCTTTTTAAATGTTATGGTGCCCAGAGACAGA